>Ga0075435_100000900_pt1 | contig 18738 bp, 14 predicted proteins | sample RhiMethybrSRZTD4_FD_75302 | JGI IMG/M metagenome (GOLD analysis project Ga0075435, IMG submission 75302) | Populus rhizosphere microbial communities from Tennessee, USA - Rhizosphere MetaG P. TD hybrid SRZTD4 | ecosystem: Host-associated > Plants > Roots > Rhizosphere > Soil | place: USA...
AGGGCGTGAGGGTCCGCGCCCGGGCGACCTGCTGCTCCGCCTTCGCCGCCTCGCCCAAGACGATCGAGGGCCACCGCCAGGTTCAGTCGCGCTTCCCGGTAGCCCGGGTTGAGTCGTAGCGTCCCTTCGAAGCGCGCGACGGCCTCTTGCGATCACGCGACGACCACGGGGCGCGCGGAGGCGGCTTCCTCCGGCGCTTCGCCATGATCCGGTCAGTCGACGGCGGACAGCTTCAGCAGGGCGTCCGGGTCGATGCGCGCCCGGCGAAGCAGCGCCGACCAGTGCAGGTGCGGTCCCGTGGCCCGTCCCGTGCTGCCCACCGCCCCGATGATCGCCCCCCGCTCCACGAGGGCGCCTTCCGTCACGTCGATCCGCTCGAGATGCATGTAGAGGGTGTAGAGGCCCTCGCCGTGGTCGAGAGCGACGAGGCGCCCGCCGAAGAAGTGCTCGGCCACGAGGGCGACGCGCCCGCCGTTCGAGGCCACCACCAGCGTGCCCGCGGGCGCGGCGAAGTCCACGCCGGAGTGCGGGGCGCGCGGCTTGCCGTTGATGATCCGCCGGGAGCCGAAGCCCTCGGACTTGACGTGGGAGGCGATGGGCGGGGTGAAGCGGCCGCGCCAGAGGCGGACGGAGGTGATGGTGTCGTACAGCGCGTGCAGCCGGACCGCCTCGGCCTCCGCACGGCGCTCGTTGTCGGGGGACAGATCGACCATGCCCTTGGGCAAGGTCAGGCGCTGCACGGGAAAGCTCCGTGACTTGACGGTGATGCGCCCCGACGCGTGGCGCGGCGCGCCGCCCCCGTCCACGAAGCCGATGCGCCACGGCACGCGCCCCGGCTTGGTCTCGAGATCGATGCCGATGAGGGCGGCGTAGCCGTCGGCGTAGGGGAAGAAGAAGAGCGGCCGGCCCGCCACGCTGCCGTCCATCTGGGGGGCGCTCGCGGCGCCGGTGACCACGATCATGGCCACGTCGCCTTGGCGGAGCGCCGAGGGCGTCACCGTCACCTTGAATGCCGCGGCGGGAGAGGCGAGGGCGAGGAGGACGGTGCCGGTGGCCGCGACCCTCGTGAGGCGGGTCATGGCGCAATTGTACGCGCCCGCCGTCGAAGCTCGAAGAATCCCGGCCGGCGCGCTAGGAGGATTCGGGGCGCTGCTGGCGGAGGAACTGCTCGATCTCCGCCACGAGATCGGCGGAGGGCGGGAGCTCGTCCCCGCCGGACGCGGTGGGCTCCTCGACCTCGTCCTCCTCGGGAGCGCGGCTCTCGAGCTTGCGCACGTACTCGGCGATCTTGGGGTTCTGCCCCACCACCTCGGCGAGATTCCGCTCGAACTGCTCGGTCGCCTCGATGAGATCGGAGAGGTCGGCTTCCGCGCCCAGCAGGTGGAGGACGCGCCGCACGAGGGCGAGGGCGGCCTTCGGATTCTCCACCCCCGAGACGTAGTGCGGGACGTTGGCCCACAAGCTCGCGGTGGGCACACCCTTCTCGCGGCACACGGTGTTGAGCACGCCCACGATGCCCGTGGGGCCCTCGTAGCGCGACGGCCGGATGCCGAGCTTGCTCGCGATGGTGGCATCGGCGGTGCCGCCCACCAGCCGCACGGGCCGGGTGTGCGGCACCTCGGCGAGGAGCGCGCCCAGGGTGAGCACGAGCGAGGCATGCACGCGGTGCGCGAGATCGAGCACGGCGCCGCAGTACGTGCGCCAGCGCAGGTGCGGCTCCGTCGCCACGCCCACGATGAGATCGTGGGCGAGGGCTGCGCTCCTGGACAGCGAGAAGTCCGTGGAGGGCCAAGTGATCTCGCGCTCGGTCCGGGAGCCGGTCTTGAATCGCACGTGCGGCCGGGACATGCCGAAGTGGTAGAAGTCCTCCGGGTCGATGGTGGCCAGTGGCTCCGACGGCCAGATTTGGCCGAGGTAGCGGGCGGCGGTGGTGGCGGACTCCGCCGCGTCGTTCCACCCGGAAAACGCAAGGATCAGGATAGGTTGCCGAAGCCCGCCCGGCTCCTCGAACACCGTCAGGGGATCACTCGAGGCCATGGACCTGTCTCCTGCGCGCAGGATGCCTGAGGGCCCTCATCCTCGCAAGGGCAAAAGCACACTGGCGGGGAAACCGAGCAAAAGAGGAGTTGACTCGGCGCGCGAGGGTTCCGTATCATTATCGCCGCTAAAGGGGTCCCCTATCCCACGTCGTCACAGGAGGTCACGGCTATGCGTTCCAAGATCGCGACGGTTGCAGCGCTCATCGGGGTCGCTTTCCTGTCTGGCGCTTGCGCCACGTCCGAGCAGTGGGCCGAGTGGCGCGCCCACACAACGCACTTCGCCTCCGGTGACCACGCGTCGTTCTCCATGGGGAACAACATGCAGGGCACGAACCCCAAAGTGACCCGACTGGACATCGACAAGTCCCGCCAGGAGAACTGGTGGGGCCGGACCATCACCGTCGAGCCCGGCCAAGTCATCCAGAACTAGGCGGTACCTGACGTGATGTCTCGTCGACCCATCGCCACGGCCCTCGCCGTGGCGATCGTCACTCTGGCGGTCGCCTTCGCCCACGCGGGACCGGCGGACTACCTCATGCCCGTTGAGAAGCACACCACGCCCAAGGGACGCGCGCTCGCCACGAAGTATCGCCCCCAGCTCCTCGAGTTCTCGGACTACGTGTATCACTGCCTGCCGTATGTGGAGATCCGCAACGGCCTCGGCTTCAAGCGGCTGCCCAAGGAGACGGTGGACAACCGCTACGCCTCGGTGTGGGTGCGCGCCGAGCAGGCGCCCGACCCTACTTTCGCCGCCATGCCGCTCGAGCGGCAGGCCTCGGCCATGTTCTCGCGCTACGGCGTGCCCATGCTGAGCCGGATGGCCGCCCTGCCCGGCCTCGACGCGGACCCCGACGTGTACGGCTACTCCGTGGCCGTGGAGTGGATCAAGCCCGGGAGCAACCCGAATATCGCCACCATGGAGATCCTCGCCGTGTTCGCCGACAAGGCGAGCACCAAGGCGTTCCTCAACAAGACCCTGCCGTCCGCCGACTACGTGCAGGGGATGAAGCTCAACTTCTTCGACGGCGACAAGGAAGTAGGTCGGCTGCCCATCGAGATCTGGGACGACAACTTCGTCTCGACCTACAAGGTGCCGGGGTACGAGCTGGAGAAGGGCAAGGTCTGCTCCTAGGTCCACGGTAGCCGTCGCTTTTCGCCCACGTTCCCCGTTGTTTGACAGCCCTCGCAGCCTCCGCTAGCATGGCTGCGAGGGACTGTTCATGAAATTCCCCGTGCGGCAGAAGACCCAGTTCTCGCTCGTCTATCTGCTCATTGCCGTCCTCGTGCTCTCCCTGGTGCAGAGCTGGCTCCTCGCCCCGCGGACGGTCGAGATCCCCATGAGCAAGTTCCTCACCCTGCTCCGTGAGGACAAGGTGGAGCGCGTCTCCATCACTGATCGCGAGATCCGCGGCACCCTCAGGCCGGGCGCCCTCCCCGCGCCCCAGCCAGGGCCCGGCGACAAGGTGCGCAGCCTCGTCGGCGCGGACTCGCAGGTCACCGCCTTCACCACCACGCGCATCCCCGGCATCGACGACAGCAACTTGTTAAAGGAGTTCGAGCAGCACAAAGTCGAGTTTTCGGGGCGCGTGGAGAGCACCTTCTGGCGCGACTTCCTCTTCGGCTGGATCGTCCCCCTCGCCCTCATGATCGGGCTCTGGATGTTCGTCATGCGCCGCATGGGGGGCGGGCCGACCCAGGCCCTGTCCTTCGGCCGATCCAAGGCCAAGATCTACGACCGCAAGGAGCTCAAGACCACCTTCGCAGACGTGGCGGGCGTGGAGGAGGCCAAAGCGGAGCTCATGGAGGTCGTGGACTTCCTGAAGAACCCCAAGAAGTACCAGCGCCTCGGCGGCCGCATTCCCAAGGGCGTGCTCCTCGTGGGCCCCCCGGGCACCGGCAAGACCCTCCTCGCACGGGCGGTGGCGGGCGAGGCCGACGTGCCCTTCTTCTTCCTCTCGGGCTCCGAGTTCGTGGAGATGTTCGTGGGGGTGGGCGCCTCGCGCGTGCGCGATCTCTTCGAGCAGGCCAAGGAAAAGGCCCCGTGCATCGTCTTCATCGACGAGCTCGACGCCATTGGCAAGACGCGGGCGGGGGCGACCGGCTTCGCGGGCGGCCACGACGAGCGCGAGCAGACCCTCAATCAGCTCCTCGCCGAGATGGACGGGTTCGACTCCTCCAAGGGCGTGATCATCATGGCCGCCACCAACCGCCCCGAGGTGCTCGATCCCGCCCTCCTCCGCGCCGGGCGCTTCGACCGCCAGGTGGTGGTGGACAAGCCCGACGTGAAGGGCCGGGAGGCCATCCTCAAGGTGCACGCGCGCAACGTGATCCTCGCCCCCAGCGTCGACCTCCACGTGCTCGCCGCGCGCACCCCGGGCATGGCGGGGGCGGATCTCGCCAACATCATCAACGAGGCGGCGCTTCTCGCCGCCCGCAAGGGCAAGGACGCGGTGGACATGCTCGATCTCGACGAGGCCATCGATCGCGTGATCGGCGGCCTCGAGCGGAAGAGCCGGGTGCTGTCCGAGAAGGAGCGCGACATCGTGGCCCACCACGAGATCGGGCACGCCCTCGTCGCCTCCTCCCTCCCCGGGGCGGATCCCGTGCACAAGGTCACCATCATCCCGCGCGGGGTGGGCGCGCTCGGAGCGACGTACCAGCTTCCCCTGGAGGACCGCTATCTCTTGACCCGCAGCGAGCTGGAGGACCGCATCGCCGTGCTCCTGGGCGGCCGCGCCGCCGAGGAGGTGGTGTACGGCGAGATCTCCACGGGGGCCCACAACGATCTGGACCGCGCTACCGAGATGGCGCGCCTGATGGTGATGCAGTACGGCATGTCGGAGACGCTGGGGCCCATGACCTTCGGGGGCGGGCAGCAGGCCCTCTTCCTCAAGGGCTCGGGGCTCGCCCACGAACGGGAGTACAGTGACGAGACGGCCCAGGTCATCGACAGCGAGACCCGCGGCATCATCGACAAGATCTACGACCGCGTGCGGGGCCTCATCACGGATCGCAAACCCGTGCTGCTGACCGCCGCCACCGAGCTGAAGGCGAAGGAAACCATCGAAGGCGACCGCCTGCGCCAGCTGCTGGCCGGCGATTCGGCGGAGGAGACGCGATGATCCTGGTGAGGCGTGGAACGCTCGCAGTGATGCTCGTGATCGCGGCGGCCCTGGGAGTGGGCCTGGGCTCGTGGGGCGCCAGCGCGGTGGATCTGGTCAAGCAGCCGCAGGCGCCCGTGCCGCCCACGCCCGCCGTCGCCCCCGTGCAGAACACGCCGCTCCAGGCCGGCACCCAGGCCCCCGTGATGCCCGCGGCCATGCCGGTGCCCCAGGGCAGCTTCGCCAAGGTCGCGGAGGCCGTCGGTCCCGCCGTGGTCAACATCAACACCTTCGCGCGAGGGGGCGGTGGGCGGACGCCCATCGAGGAGTTCTTCGGCGACGAGTTCCTCCGCCGTTTCTTCGGCGGCGAGCCGGATCGTCAGCCTCAGCAGCGCAGCCTGGGCTCAGGGGTGATCGTGGATCCCTCCGGGATCTGCCTTACCAATGCGCACGTGGTCGAGCGCGCCACCGACATCGAGGTGGTGACAGCGGAGGGCAAGAAGCACAAGGCCAAGATCGTCGGCCTCGACAAGCGCACGGATCTGGCCGTCCTCCGCCTCCAGGGGGGCGCGCCCTATCCCTCGGCGGTGCTCGGCGACTCCGACAAGATCAAGGTGGGCGACTGGGTGCTCGCCATCGGCTCGCCGTTCGGTCTCCAGCAAACGGTGACGGCCGGGATCATCAGCGCCAAGGGACGCTCCATCGGCCAGGGGCCCTTCGACGATTTCCTCCAGACCGACGCCGCCATCAATCCCGGAAACTCCGGCGGGCCCCTCGTGAACATGTCGGGTGAGATCGTCGGCATCAACAGCGCCATCCTCTCCCGCTCCGGCGGCAACGTGGGCATCGGCTTCTCCATCCCCTCGAACATGGCGAAGCGGATCTACACGGAGCTCGCCACCAAGGGCAAGATCACGCGAGGCTGGATGGGCGTGTCCATCCAGGAGCTGACGCCCGAGCTGGCCAAGGGCTTCGGGCTCAAGGAGCCGCGCGGCGTGCTCATCGCCGACGTGGTCAAGGACAGCCCCGCCGATCGCGCCGGGCTCACCTCCGGCGATGTGCTGATGGAGTTCGACGGCAAGCGCGTGGACACGCCCCAGGATCTCCAGAAGATCGTGGCGGCCACCGCGCCCGGCAAGGGCGTGCCCGTCCGGGTCTGGCGGGACAAGGGCGAGCGGATGCTCGAGATCAAGCTCGGCGAAACGCCCGAAGAGACCGCGCAGCTCGCCGAGTCTGGCGGCAACAAGGGCAAGAGCCTCCTCGGCCTCGACACCCGCCCCATCACGCCGGAGATCCAGCGGCAGCTCAACCTGCGCACGCCGGACGGCGTGATCGTGGCCCGGGTGGAGGACGAGAGCGCGGCGGCCGAGGCGGGGCTGCAGCGGGGCGACGTGGTCCGCGAGGTCAATCGCCAGCGCATCCGCAACATGCAGGACTTCGAGCGCGCCACCCAGGGGATCAAGCCCGGAGACCGCGTCACCATGCTGCTCCAGCGCGGCCCGCAGCCACTCTACGTGGCCTTCACGGTAGCCCGCGGCTAGTCCCCACTCCGCCTGACATCGACCAGCGCCCCGGCCTCCCGCCGGGGCGCGATCCGTCTGCTACACTTACGTTGAGTGGGAAGCCGACACCAGGCTTCCCGTTCTGCTAAACAGCATGGAATACAAGGACTATTACAAGATTCTCGGCGTGCCCAAGAACGCCGACGACAAGGCGATCAAGACCGCCTACCGGCGGCTCGCCCGCAAGCACCACCCCGATGTCTCCAAGGGCAAGGAATCGGCCGCCCGCTTCCAGGAGGTGGCCGAGGCGTACGAAGTCCTGAGCGACGCGGAGAAGCGGAAGCGCTACGACACGCTCGGGTCTGACTGGCAACGCTATGCCGAGGCGGGGGCGGGTGGACGCGGGCCTTTCGACGGCTCGCCCTATGGACGGACCGAGGTCCGCTTCGAGCAGGGTGGCGAGGGCTTCTCGGACTTCTTCCGCACGATCTTCGGCGATCTGGGTGGAGCCCGGAGGCCGCGCGGCTTCCGCGAGCCTCAGTACGTCGATCTCAGCGACCTCATGGGTGGCGGCGGGGCGGAGCGAGGTGGCGACGTCGAGGTCGCCATTGAGCTCTCTTTGGAGGATGCCTTCACGGGAGTGAGCCGCCCGCTGTCGCTCGAGCTGGACGAGCCCTGCCCCGCCTGCGGCGGATCGGGCCACGTCAATCGCAAGCCGTGCCCGCAATGCCACGGCGGCGGGTGGGCCAAGAGCCGGCGCAACCTCGAGGTGAAGATTCCCGCCGGCGTGGAGACGGGCTCTCGCATCCGCGTCGCCGGCGAGGGCGCGGGCGGCGCCCAGGGCGGCGGCCGGGGCGACATCTATCTCCGGATCACCGTGCGGCCCGATCCGCGCTTTGAGCGCAAGGGTGACGACCTGTACGTGACGCTGCCCGTCGCCGTGCACGACGCCGCGCTCGGCACCGAGATCTTGGTGCCGACGCTCAAGGGCCAGGTCTCGATGAAGATTCCGCCCGAGACCTCGAGCGGCCGCACTTTCCGGCTTCCTGGCTACGGGATGCCGCATCTCAAGGGCGGCGGCACGGGCGACGAGTACGTGCAGGTGCAGCTGGCCATCCCCTCCGGGTTGAGCCCGAAGGAGCGGGAGCTATATCAGGGGCTCAAGAATCTCCGGACAGAGAGGACGATATGAAGTTCGACAAGTTCACCGTGAAAGCGCAGGAAGCCGTCCAGGCCGCGCAGTCGCTGGCCGTGGAGGGCAGCCACCAGGCCATCGAGCCCGAGCATCTCCTCCTCGCCCTCCTCCAGCAGCAGGAGGGCGTGGTCGGTCCGCTCCTCGGCAAGCTGGGCGCGCGCCCCGAGCCGCTGGTGCGTGAGCTCAAGACGGCGCTGGGCAAGCTCCCCACCGTGAAGGGCGGCGGGCGTCAGTACGTCTCCGATCGTCTCGAGGCCGCCCTCAACCGCGCGTGGGACGAGGCGCAGCGGCTCAAGGACGAGTACTGCTCCACCGAGCACCTGCTCATCGGCATCGCCCAGGACAAGTCGGGCGAGGCGGGGCGCATTCTCGCCAAGGCCGGCGTCACCCCCGAGGCGATCTACAAGGCCCTCGTCGACGTGCGCGGCTCCCAGCGCATCACCGACGCCAATCCCGAGGAGAAGTACCAGGCGCTCCAGCGCTACGCCAAGGACCTGACCGAGCTCGCGCGCAAGGGCAAGCTCGATCCCGTCATCGGGCGCGACGAGGAGATCCGCCGCGTGGTCCAGGTGCTCTCGCGGCGCACCAAGAACAATCCCGTGCTCATCGGCGAGCCCGGGGTGGGCAAGACGGCCATCGTGGAGGGCCTCGCCCAGCGCATCGTGGCCGGCGACGTGCCGGAAGGGCTCAAGGGCAAGCGCCTCCTCGCCATCGACATCGGGGCCATGGTGGCGGGCTCGAAGTATCGCGGCGAGTTCGAGGACCGCCTCAAGGCTGTGCTGCGCGAGATCACGGAGAGCGAGGGCGAGATCATCTGCTTCATCGACGAGCTCCACACCCTGGTGGGAGCGGGGGCGGCGGAGGGCGCGGTGGACGCGGCCAACATGCTCAAGCCCGCCCTCGCCCGCGGCGAGCTTCGCTGTGTGGGCGCCACCACCCTCGACGAGTACCGCAAGCACATCGAGAAGGACCCGGCCCTCGAGCGCCGCTTCCAGCCCGTGATGGTGAAGGAACCCTCGGTGGAGGACACCATCGCCATTCTCCGCGGCCTCAAGGAGAAGTACGAGGTCCACCACAAGGTGAAGATCAAGGACGCGGCCCTGGTAGCGGCGGCCGTGCTCTCCCACCGCTACATCGCCGACCGCTTCCTGCCCGACAAGGCCATCGACCTCGTGGACGAGGCGGCCTCGCGGCTCCGCATCGAGATCGACTCCCTCCCCGCGGAGATCGACGAGATCCAGCGGCGCATCATGCAGCTCGGCATCGAGCGCGTGTCGGTGGCCCGCGAGTCGGATGCCGTCTCGAAGGACCGCCTCGCCCGGCTCGACGCGGAGCTCGCCGAGCTCAAGAGCAAGTCCGATTCGCTCAAGGAGCACTGGCAGGCGGAGAAGGCGGCCATCCTGGCCATCGGCAAAATCAAGGAGGAGGCGGAGGCGGCGCGGGCGGCCATCGAGGACGCCAAACGGCGCGGCGATCTCGAGAAGGCCTCCGCCCTCCAGTACGGCACCCTCATCGAGCTCGATCGCAAGCTCGAGACGGAGAACGCCAAGCTCGCGGAGCTCCAGAAGAGCCGCCGCATGCTGAAGGAAGAGGTGGACGAGGAGGACGTGGCGGAGACGGTGGCCAAGTGGACGGGCATCCCCGTGACGCGCCTCCTCGAAGCGGAAGTGCAGAAGCTCGTCCAGATGGAGGAGCGGCTGAGCCACCGCGTGGTGGGCCAGAGCGAGGCCATCGTGGCCGTGGCCAACGCCGTGCGCCGTGCCCGTTCGGGGCTGTCGGATCCCCATCGTCCCATCGGGTCGTTCCTGTTCCTCGGTCCCACCGGCGTGGGCAAGACGGAGCTGGCGCGCGCCCTCGCGGAGTTCCTCTTCGACGACGAGCGCGCCATGATCCGCATCGACATGTCGGAGTACATGGAGAAGCACACGGTGTCCCGGCTCATCGGCGCGCCCCCGGGCTACGTCGGCTACGATGAGGGCGGCCAGCTCACGGAAGCAGTGCGACGGCGCCCCTACTCCGTGCTGCTCTTCGACGAGGTCGAGAAGGCGCACGGTGACGTCTTCAACGTGCTCCTCCAGCTCCTCGACGACGGCCGCCTCACCGACGGTCACGGCCGCACCGTCGACTTCCGCAACACCGTGGTCATCATGACCTCGAACCTCGGCAGCCATCTCTTCAACGAGGAGCAGGATGCCCAGCGCCTGCGCCGGGAGATCATGGACGTGCTGAAGCAGTCGCTGCGGCCGGAGTTCCTGAACCGCATCGACGAGATCGTGGTCTTCAAGGCCCTCGGCCGCGAGGAGATCGCGCGCATCGTGTCGATCCAGATCGCCCACCTGGTGAAGCGCCTGGCCGACAAGCGGATCAGCCTTACCCTGACGCCGGCCGCCGTGGAACTGCTGGCCCGGGAAGGCTACGATCCCGTGTACGGCGCCCGGCCGCTGAAGCGCACCATCCAGCGCCTTGTCCAGGACCCGCTCGCCCTCAAGCTGCTCGACGGCACCTTCAAGGAAGGCGACGCGGTGGTGGCCAACGCGAAGGGCGGGGAGATCGTCTTCAGCAAGCAGGTCGAGGGGCAACCCGTCTGATCCCGCTCACCTGTGGCAGTATGGGTCTCCCATGCCGGAGACCCGCTGCCACGGATGAGTGAGCCCGGCGCCTTCTTCGAGCAGGACGGTGATCGCTTCATCCCCTCCGTCCTCACCCGCGGGCCGTGGCGCCCCGAGCACCAGCACGGAGGACCGCCGTCGGCGCTGATGGCGCGCGCCATCGAGGCGGAGGCCGACTCCCTCCATCTCGTGCGCTTCACCATCGACTTCGTCCGGCCCGTCCCCATCGCGCCGCTCACCTTGCGCGTGGAGCAGCAGCGGGACGGGCGCCGCGCGCGCAACTACGTGGTCGAGCTCAGGAGCGACGACCACGCGGTGGTGGCGCGGGCCACCGCGCTCGTCCTCCGCCCCGAGCCCGCGGCGTCGGACGTCGCCATCACGCGTGAGCGGCTGGAGCCCCCGCCCGCGCAGTCCGAGCCCTTCGTCTTCCCCTTCTTCCGCTCGAGCATCGGCTATCACACGGCCATCGAGTCGCGCGTGGCCCGGGGGCGCGTGGGCTCCGGAAAAGCCGCGCTCTGGATGCGTCAGCGCGTGCCACTCGTCGCCGGCGAGGTACCGTCGCCCGCCCAGCGCATTTTGGTCATGGCCGACTCGGGCAGCGGCGTGGGGGCGGTGCTCGATCCCGTGAGCTTCGCGCCCTTCATCAACGCCGATCTGAGCGTCTCGCTTCACCGCCTGCCCGAGGGCGAATGGATGGGCCTGGAGGCGGTGACGACCATCGAGCCCCACGGCGTTGGGCTGACCCGGACGCGGCTCTACGATCTGCATGGGCCAATCGGGGAGGGATTGCAGTCGCTGGTGGCTGGGCGCATGACCGTGTCCTGACGAATCCCTGCTTAGGGCGCCCGCATCTCAAGCCGGGATGGAAACGACCAACGGAAGCTCCGTGATCCGAACCCGAAGCGCCCTCTACTACGGCTGGATCCTGCTCATCGCCGTGGTCTTCGTGATGCTGGCCGGATCAGGCATTCGCGCGGTCTTCGGCGTCTTCATCAAACCCATCGAGGCGGAGTTCGGATGGACTCGCCAGCAGCTCTCGGGGGCGGCAGCTCTGTCGCTCTTCGTACTGGGCGCGGTCGGGCCGGCGGTGGGCTGGCTCGCCGACACCTGGGGACCGCGGCGTGTGATGCTCCTTTCCTCGGCCGTCCTCGGCATCGGCACCGTACTCGCCTCCTTCGTGGGACATCTCTGGCAGCTCTACGCGAGCGCGGGCGTGCTCATGGCCATGGGCTCGGGCGGGCTCAGCATGGCCACCTCGTCGAGCATCGCGGCCCGCTGGTTCGTGGCGCGCCGCGGGCTCATCCTCGGCATCCTGGGCGGCGCCATGTCCGCCGGCCAGATGCTGGTGGTACCACTCTCGATGATCCTCATCGGGCTCTACGGCTGGCGCGCGTCGTTCCTCTGGCTGGGCGTGGGTGTCCTCGTTCTCGCCATCCCGGTGATCCTGGCCCTCGTGCGTGACGATCCCCGGGACAAGGGCCTCGAGCCCTATGGGGCGAACACCGCCGCCGCCCAGGCCTTCGGCGGCGCCCGCGACGAGCGGCGCGTGCCCGTGTCCGAGGCGATGAGCAGCCCCGCCTTCTGGCTCCTCGCCTCGACCTTCTTCGTATGCGGCTACACCTCCAATGGCCTGGTGCTGACACATCTCATCCCGCACGCGGCGGAGCACGGCTTCTCGGAGATCCACGCCGCGCAGGCGCTGGGGCTCATGGGCGCCATGAACATCGTAGGCACGATCCTCTCCGGCTGGATCTGCGATCGCTTCGGACGGAAGGGGCCGCTCGCCTTCTACTACGGCGTCCGCGGGCTCTCGCTGATCTTCCTTCTCTACGTGTGGAACGTGCCTTCGCTCCACATCTTCGCGGCCATCTTCGGCCTCAACTACATCTCCACCGTTCCCCCCACCACCACGCTCACCGCCAACATCTTCGGACGGCTCTCCGTGGGCGCGCTGTCGGGCTGGATCTACTTCTCCCACCAGGTCGGCTCGGCCATCGGGGCGTGGGCGGGCGGAGCGATCTTCGATGCCACGGGCTCCTACTCGTGGGCCTTCCTTTCTGCCGCCGTCATGGCCTTCATCGCGGCGGGGCTCTCGCTCCTGATCAGGGAAGTCCCCGTGAGCGCCCGGCCCACGCGGCGGCCCACGCCGACCGGCGCGCCCGTTCCCGCGGGCTAGAGGGCGGCTCGCCCCGCGCGCGACGAGCGAGCAGATGGCCGGCGTGGAAGAGCTCGACCAGCATCGCTATCTAAGCCTCGCCACCTTCCGTCAGAGTGGCGCCGAGGTCGCCACGCCCGTGTGGTTCGCCGCGGCGGGCGGCAAGCTCTACGTGTTCACGGGCGGCGAGTCCGGCAAGGTCAAGCGCCTCCGCCGTTCACCACGCGCGCGAATCGCGCCCTCGGATGCGCGCGGGCGCGTCCGCGGCGAGTGGCACGAGGCGAGCGCGCGCCTCCTCACGGAGCCCCGCGCCATCGACCGCGCCCACGCTGCCCTGCGATCGAAATACGGCTGGCAGATGTGGCTTGGCGACGTGCTCGCTCGCCTCGGCGGCCGTCTCGGCCGCCGCGCCTGGATCGAGATCGAGCTCTAGCCTGGATTATTCATCGACATGCGGAGCGCGAGACGGCCGGGTCCTGTCATCGGGGGGAGGGGTGTCCTCATGCTGCGTCACCCGCTCGCCTGAATCGCAGCCCTCCGGGCTGCGCGCAGGACGAGGGGGTCCCACTCCGCCTGAGCGCACCCCTCCCCTCGACGCCACCCGGCCGGTCGCACGTGCGGCACTCGTGAATAATCCAGGCTCGGCGGCCCTCACGCCTTCAGGTACTTGTCGAAGAAGGCAACGCAGCGCTTCCATCCGTCCTCGGCCGCCTCCTTCTTGTAGACTTGGGGGCGATTGTCGGAGAAGAAGGCGTGGGGCGCTCCCGGATAGAGGACGAACTGGTCGGCGGGATTGCGCTTCTTGAGCTCCGCCTCGAAGCGCCGCACGTCGTCGGACGGGATGCCCTGATCCGCGTCACCGTAGAGGCCCAGCACGGGCATGGTGAGCTTGTCCGCGAGGCTGAAGGCGTCGACTCCGGGAGCATCGGGATAGGTCCGCTTCACGTGCCCGTACCACGGCACCGCCGCCATCACTCCGGGATACTCCGCGGCGAAGTGCAGGGTGAGGGCGCCGCCGCCGCAGAAGCCCGTCACGCCGAGGCGGTCCGCCTGCGCCCACGGCTGCTGCTTCGCGTAGTCGGCGGCGGCGCGAATGTCGCCCAGATACTGGGCGCGCGTCACCTTGCCCGCGATCTGGCCCATCTCCTGGAAGTTCTTCCCCTGCATGCCGCCTTCGCGATGGTAGAGCTCCGGGGCGATGGCATAGAAACCGGCATGGGCAAAACGGCGCACGACGTCCTTGTTGTGGTCGTCGTTGCCCGTGAAGCCGGAGATCACCACGATGATGGGATAGCGGCCGGTCTTCTCGGGACGCGCATCGTAGGCGGGGATGCTCGTGCCCCCCACGTTCAGCTGGAGGTCGCGGGTCACGATGCCCTTGGGGTCCGTCACGATGGCTTGGGCCAGCGAGACCCCCGGGGTGAGCACGCCCCCCACCGTCGTAAAGGCGCCGAATCTCAGGACTTCCCTGCGGCTCAGCGGGTTGGACATGGTGTCCCCTCTCACGGTTGGTGAACGGTTGGCAAACCTTGGCGAATCAGCGGCCGCGATTCTACAGTAGAGAGAACCAGCAATGAAGCTTCCGGGTTTCGTGTCCAGGGCGATGAGCCTGCGCGAGGCGGCCGCCGTCATCTTCGTCCTGGTCGCCCTCCTGCCTCTCCTGCTCTTGGTCTCCGTCATCTCCGCCTCCGGCCTCATCGCGAAACCGGAAGCGCAGCTCGCCGCCTTCATGGCCCTGGTGGTCGCGGGCCTGGGCCTCATCGTCTTCTGGAAGCTCATCGAGCAGATCTCCCGCCTCGCCGGGCGCGGGCGGCTTCCCACGGCCCACGCGGCCCTCGGCGCCGGGGACGCGCCCATGCGCATACCGGCCATCGGCAACGTCGCGGAGATCGGGCAGCTCACGGACGCCTACCGCCAGACGCTCGACGATCTCCACACCTCCACGCAGCGTCTCGAGGATCTCGTGCTCAAGCTGGGCACGCTCCACGAGCTCGTCGAGCTGTCCGCGCGCACGCCCCGCACCGCGGATCTCCTCCCCACCTTCCTCGAGACCACCATGCGGGCCGTGCACGCCGAGGCCGGGGCCATCCTGCTCCTCGACGAGGCGCAGAGCATCCTCCGTACCGCGGCCGCCCGCGGCGTGTCCGAAGGCTCGCCGGAGACTTTTCAGATCGCGCTCGGCGCGGGCATCGAGGGCGCGGTGGCCGAGCTCGGTGCTCCCGTGGTGGTGGAGAGCACCCAGCGCGACGGGCGCTTCGTGGACGCCAGCCAGATCGGGCATGGGGGCGGATCGTTCGTCTGCCTGCCCGTGCGCGCGGGTGATCGCGTGGTGGGGGTCATCGATCTCGTGCGGAAGGAGGACTTGAACACGGCGCCACCCCGCCCGCGGCCCTTCAGCGCGCCCGAGCTCGAGTTCCTCGGCATCCTCCTCACCTGTCTCGCCTACGCCGTCGACAACGCGCGCCTGATCGAGGACGTCCAGCAGTCCGCGCGGCAGCACCAGAGTGTGGTTGACGATCTCCGTGCGACCCAGGCGCAGCTCGTGCGCGGCGAGACCCTCGCCGCCATCGGCAAGCTCGCCTCCGGCATGGCGCATCACCTGAACAATCTCTTCGCGGTCATCCTCGGCCGCCTGGAGACGGTGCTCCTCACCCTGTCCGATCCCGACGCGCGCCGCTACCTCGAGATCGTGCAGCGGGCCGCCCAGGACGGCGCAGAGGTCGTGCGGCGGGTGCAGCGCTTCAGCCGCGTGCAGCCGGTGTCGCGCGCCTCGCCGGTGGATCTCAACCAACTCGCCGGGGAGGTGCTGGAGCTGACGCGGCCGCGCTGGCACGACGAGGCCCAGCTCCGCCAGATCCGCATCGACACGGAGCTGGCCCTGGGCGGGATCAAGCCGGTGGCGGGCGAGCTGGCTCCCCTGCGCGAGGTACTGATGAACCTCGTCCTCAACGCCATCGACGCCATGCCGGGCGGCGGTCAGCTGAGCCTGCGCACGTGGTCCGACGGCCAGGAGGTGCACTGCGCAGTGTCGGACACGGGGGCCGGCATGTCGGAGGAGGTGCGCCAGCGCGCCTTCGAGCCGTTCTACACCACCAAGGGTCCAAAAAGCACCGGGCTTGGGCTGTCCGTCACCTACGGCATCGTGCAGCGGCACAACGGGCGCATCGACATTGACACCGGACCGGGCCGCGGCACCACCATGCACATCGTCCTGCCCGCGGCGCCCCCCGCGACGCGGCCGCAGCCTGCCGTGGTGGCGCCAGCCGCGGACGCCGCGCAGCTCAGGATCCTCGTCGTCGACGACGAGCCCGAGGTCCGCTCGACGGTGGCCGACATGCTCGGCACCGCCGGTTACACCGCGTTCCAGGCCGCGGGGGGACGCGAGGCGCTCGCCTGGCTCGACGGAGGACAGCCCGTGGATCTGGTCCTCACCGATCTCGGCATGCCGGGAATGACGGGCACGGATCTGGCCCGCACGGTGCGGAGCCGCTGGCCGCACCTGCGCCTCGGACTGATGACGGGCTGGGATCAGACGGAAAGTCCGGTGGGCGAGGCAAGCTCGGTGGTCGACTTCGTGATCACCAAGCCCTTCAAGCTCGCCACCCTGCTGTCCGCCTACACCGCGAGATCGTGAGCGCGGCGGAGCGAACGGCGGCTACCAGCCGATAGCGAGCGCTCCGCGGCGAGGGTCCGCACCGCCCGACAGCACGCCGTCGGGCCCCACCACCACGCAGCAGACGGCGCCCGCACGCCAGTCCCAGTCGGGCCAGTCGGCCATGTTGTGGCCGAGGGCACCCAGCGCGTTCCGCGTCTCCGGGCTCAGCCTCGACTCCGCCTCCACCACGCCGGGGGCGTGCGCGTGAGGCCAGAAGGAGTCAGGGAAGCTCCGGCTGGCGATGCGCGGGGCGTCGATGGCCTGCTGGGGCCGCATCCCGTGCGCGGTGACGTTGAGGAAGACCTGGAGCATGGCCTGCTGCTGCACGTCACCGCCCGGCGTGCCGACGGGCATGAAGGCGCGCCCATCACGCAGGACGAGGGCGGGCGCCGGCGTGAGGCGCGGACGCTTGCCGGGGCCCACGAGGCTCGGATGGCCCGGAGTGAGCCAGCCCTGCGAGCCGCGCGGCGAGACGACGCAGCCGACTCCCGGCACGAGCGGCGAGTCGACCCCGGGATCGCTCGGGGTGGCCGAGAAGGCATTGCCTTCGGCGTCCACCACGCAGACGTAGGAAGTATCGAGCGAGCCTTCGGGACGCAGCGTCACCCGGCCGGAGATGCCGTGACCGCCGTTGGCGGTGGCACGCAGGCCCCACGGATCGCCCGCGGGGGGCAGATCGGGGAAGGCGCGGTCCTCGTGGATGAGCCCGCGGCGGATCTTCGCGTACTCCTTCGAGAGCAGCCCGTCCGCCGGTACCTTCACGTGGAGCGGATCGCCGTAGTAGGCCTCGCGATCGGCGAAGGCGAGCTTCATCGCCTCCACGAGGATGTGGAGCGCGCGGGGCGTGTTGTGACCGAGGGCGCGCCAGTCGTAGCTCTCGATCAGGTTCAGCATCTGGAGCAGCACCGGCCCCTGGCACCAGAAGCCGCAGGAAGCGACCTCGTACTCGCCGAAGGAGGTCTTGAGGGCGGGCGCGATCTCCACGGAGAACTCGGCGAGATCTTCCGTGGTCATGAGCCCGCCCTCGCGCGCGTGATAGTCGGCGATGCGCTGGGCGATCTCTCCCTTGTAGAAGACGTCGCGCGCGGCGCGGATGGCGGCGCCGCGGCCGCGCCCGCGGGACGCCGTCTCCGCTGCCACCATCTTCTTGATGGTTTCGGCGAGCTCCGCTTCCACGAGGAGGTGGCCGGGAGGCGGTCCCTGGCCGTCCTTCAGGTAGACGGCGGCGGACGTCGGGAAGCGGCGAACCTTGTCGGCGGCCCGGCCGAACTGGTAGGCGGAGAAGACGGAGAGCGGGAAGCCCCGCTCCGCGCACTCGAGGGCCGGTGCCACCGTCTCGCCGAAGGTCTTCGTTCCCCAGCGCTCGAGGGCGGCGCACCACGCGTCGGGCGCGGCGGGCACCACCGTGCGCAGCAGGCCCACGGGGATCTGGCCGCCGCACTTCTCGCGGAAGAAGTCCGCGGTGGCGCGCTTGGGATACGGGCCGACGCCGGAGACCTCGAAGGTCTCGCCGGTGCGGCCGAGGTGCACGAGGATGGGCGCGACCCCGGCGAAGCTGACCATGTCGGGATGCACCACGCCGAGCATGAACCCGGCGGCGACGCCGGCGTCGATGGCGTTGCCGCCCGCCTGGAGGATGCGCGCGGCCGCCTGTGCGGCGAGCGGATGTCCCGCCGCCACCATCCAGCGGCGTCCCATCACCTGCAGCATCGAGCCGCCGACGGAGGAGGCGGCGTCCTTCTGGGAGGAGACAGAGTCGAGGCTCATGCGGCGTATGGTAGCATAGGCGCATGGCGCGCGAGCCGCTGGTCGGCGTCACCACCTCCATCACCGTCGGCCAGTCCCCCGAGCGGGCCTACGTCAACTCCGCGTATCTCGAAGCCGTCCAGCAGGCGGGCGGCGTGCCCGTGCTCCTCCCTCCCCAGCTCTCGACGTCCTCGCTGGAGCGGCTCGTGCGCGGCCTCGACGCTGTCCTCCTCACGGGCGGCGGGGACATGGATCCCGCGTGCTTCGGGGAGACGCCGCATCCCACGCTCTACGACGTGGCGCCGTCGCGGGATGCGGTCGAGACCTCGGTGACGCACATGGCGCTCGAGAAGAGGACGCCGCTCCTCGCCATCTGCCGCGGCATCCAGGTGCTCAACGTCGCCCTCGGCGGCACCCTCTACCAGGACGTGGGCACCGAGCCCGGCACGGAGATCCAGCACAGCCAGAAAGAGACGCGCGACCAGACGACGCACAAGGTCACCGTCGCTCCGGGCAGCCGACTCGCCAAGGTCCTGGGCACGGACGACGTCGAGGTCAATAGCTTCCATCACCAGGTGATCAAGGCGCTCGGCCGCGGGCTCAAGCCGGTGGCGTGGGCGCCCGATCGGCTCGTGGAGGGCGTCGAGCTCGACGACGACTCGCGCTTCGTGATGGGAGTCCAGTGGCACCCCGAGCACCTCGTGGGCGGCTTCGAGTCCGCGCGGCGGCTGTTCGC
>Ga0075435_100000901_pt1 | contig 18735 bp, 13 predicted proteins | sample RhiMethybrSRZTD4_FD_75302 | JGI IMG/M metagenome (GOLD analysis project Ga0075435, IMG submission 75302) | Populus rhizosphere microbial communities from Tennessee, USA - Rhizosphere MetaG P. TD hybrid SRZTD4 | ecosystem: Host-associated > Plants > Roots > Rhizosphere > Soil | place: USA...
GAGGCGCGCGTGCAACGGGTGAAGGACCTCACGGACGGGCGCGGGGCCGACGTGGTGGTCGAGGTGGTCGGGATCGCCGCCGCCACCGTGGAAGGCCTCGACATGGTCCGCTTCAACGGCAAGTTCGTGGACATCGGCAACATCGTCCCGCAGCCCGTGAGCTTCCCCGCCACCAAGGTCATCACCCAGCAGATCCACTGGACGGGGCTCATGCACTACAACCCGTGGATCATGCCCGCCGCCCTTGATTTCCTCGTCCGCACCAAGGACAAGTATCCGCTCTCCAGGGTCGTCTCCCACAGCTTCCCGCTCTCCGAGGTGAACAAGGCCTTCGAGTTCGCGGAGTGGCAGGGCAAGGGCGCAGGTAGCGCGGCGACCCGGGTGATCCTCAAGCCGTAGCGGGCTCCATCAGCCAGTCGAGGATCCGCGGGTTCTCGTCCCGCGGATAGGTGTGGGAGAGATCCTCGATCTCGCGGTAGACGAGCCGGGCCCCTGCGGCCTGCAGGGCCTGGCTCGCCAGCCGCGCGGAGGCGATGGGGAACATCCAGTCCAGCGCACCGTGAACCAGATAGATGGGCCGCCTCTGCGCCCGCGCGAGATCGCCGTTGACGAAGAGCGCGGGATGGAGCACGCCGCAGGCGGGCGCCAGATGGGTGAAGGGCATGCCCTCGCGCAGGCCGCAGAAGAGCGCGTAGGTCGCGCCGTCGGACATGCCCGTGAGCAGCACGCGTCCGCCGTCCACGGGATAGCGTCCGGCCACGGAGCCGACCATCTCGCGGAGCGGCTCCGCATCCAGGTCGGGCCCCATCATGGACCACGTGCGATCCTGCGAGGTGGGCGAGAGCAAGAGCATGCCGCGCGAGCGCGCCTCGCGGAGCCAGCTCCACAGGAAGTCGCGGCCGTGGCCGTGGCCGCCGTGGAGGGCCACGATGAGCGGCATGGGCGACGTGACGTCGGACGGCTCGGGCACGTAGAGGGAGAAGCCGCCGCGCTCGGACCGCTCGTTCGAGGCGTGGAGAAGTCCCACCTTCGCCTCGTCCTCGCGCAGTGCCGCCGCTCGTAGCCGGGCGACGAGCGTATCGTCCTCACGTCGCCCCGGCTCGAGGAACCACCGGCTCACAGGATCGAAGATGGGCGCCAGCGGATAGAGCGTCTCCTGGATTCGGCCGAAGCGACGCAGGGCCCGGTAGAGGCCGATGGGCCCTTCCACCGACTGCGAGGCCTCCACGAAGGCCTCGACGAGCTCGAGGGTTTGCCGGGCAGCCGTCACCAGCGGCTCACGCATGAACCCCAGCTCGGGCGGCCAGTCGAGGCCCTCGACCGTCTCGAGCGGCCCTCTCAGGCTCTCGCGTGAGGGCGCGAGCTCCGCGGCGAGGCGCGGGGCCAACGGCGGATAGAGCTGGCGCTGCACCCAGCCGATGCGCTCCAGGGTCCCGAGCAGCGGCCCCAGCAGTCCGGCGACCGTGTCGAAGAGCTTCGGCTCAGCCGGCACGCGCCCCGCTCCGAGGGGTCACGAGGCCTTCCGGGCCTCGTAGGCTTTGGTGAAGACCCGCACGTAGTTGCCGCCCATCAGCTTCGACGCTTCCTCAGGGCTGAATCCCTGCTTGAGGAAGCGATCGGCCACCGCCGGCAGGTCAGCGTAGTTCGCCCAGACCTCGTTGACGCCGCCCTCCATGTCGGTGCCGATCCCGACGTGGTCCACGCCCGCCACATCGACCAGCCGCGCGATGTCCGCGATCCAGGCCTGGACGTCCACGAACTGATAGCCGTTGGGCCAGACCCCGATGACCCCGCCCACCCGGGCGACCAGGCGCGCGTGCTCGATCGAGATCAGCCGGGTGTAGGGCCGGAGCGGCCCCCGCGCCAGGGCGGTGTGGGAGAGGATGAACGGCACCGAGGTGACCTGGGCGGCCTGCTCCACCAGCTCGTAGGTGCCGTGGGCCACGTCGACCACGATGCCGAGGCGATTGCACTCGCGGATCACCTCGGCGCCGAGCGGGCTCAGGCCGTTCCACCTCGCCGGCTCGGTCTGCTGATCCCCGAGCTCGCTCGGCATGTAGTGCACGATCTGTAGCTGCCGGATCCCGCGGCGGTAAACCTCCTCCACCCGCTCGAGCTTGCCCTCCATGTAGTGGCAGCCCTCGATGGTGCCGATGAGGGCGGGCCGATTGGCAGCCTTGGCGGCGGCGAGATCGGCGGGGGTGAGCACTCGGGTAAGCCCATTCGCGGGAATGAGCAGCGCGTCCATGAAGTCCAGCCGGCGCTCGGTGAAGGCCTCTAGCTCGCCCGGCCGCGGGTCGCGGTACTGCTTGATCACGCCGGTGGTGGGCACGCGGCGGATCACCGGACCGTCCGCGGAGTGGCAGAGGCACACCGCTGTCATGTGCCCCTCGCGCATGCGCGCGGCGAGGTCGTAGCGCGGCTCCCGCATGTATCCCGCCCCCGCCGCGTGGGTATGCATGTCGACGGAGATGGTGCGATCGAGGAGGGCAGGCAGGCGCGGATCGAGCTCGGACATGCGCCGGCCCTCGATGCTCGAGCACGCCTCGAGGAGAAGCGCCCCCGCCGTGCCCAGCGCACCGCGGAGAAGCTGGCGCCGGGTGATGCTCGCCGTCGTCACCTGGACAGACCGGTGAGGCCGAAGGCTGCCCAGGCGTAGGGGTGAGGGAAGGCGCGCATGGTCTCGAGCTGAGCCTGGCGGAGGGCCTCCACCGGACCGGCGCCCTCCAAGCGGCCATAGAAGGAGCGCACGAGCTCGAACGTGGCGCGATCATCGACCTTCCACAGCGTGGTCACCACGGCCGGGGTGCCCGCGTAGAGGAAGGCGCGCTGCAGCCCGACCAGCTCGTCTCCCCGGGAGAGCTTGCCGAGCCCGGTCTCGCAGGCGGAGAGCACCACGAGCCGGGCATGCAGGTCGAGGGCGAAGACCTCGCGCACCTCGAGGCGGCCGTCCTCGCCGGAGCCGGGCACGAGGAGCACCGCGGAGGAGAGCGGATCGTCCTCGCTCAGCTCGCCGTGGGTGGCGAGATGCACCATGCCCGCGGAGCCCACGAGCTTCTTCACCTGCGACTCCGTCGCCTCCCCGCGCACGAGCACCGTCGAGCCCGGCTCGCGCTGGCCGACCATGCGCGCCTCCCGCTCCGCCCACGGCAGGGCGAGCTCCGCGCCCAGATCGGGATTGCCCACCACGAGGGTCTGGCTGGATGCGCCCGTGCCCTTGTCGGCGAGATAGCGCAGCACGCTCGCGCTCGGCAGGGTACTCAAGGAGAGGTCCTGGACGAGCCAGCGTCCGTTCGTCGAGCGCAGGGCTCCGAAGGGGAGGTAGTGCAGCACGCCGTGAGGGACGATCACCACGCGCGTGCCGCGGATCTCCGGGCGGGCGGGCTCGAGCAGGCGGCGATAGAGCGCGCGCGCCTGGTTCTGCACGTCGCCGATCGGCGCCTGCTTGATGATGGCGGTCCTGAACTTGCGCACCTCCGCGATCAGGGACTGCCGGTCGCCGGGCAGCATCACGACGGTGGAGCGCTCCCGGTCCACGACCCAGACAGCGCCGCCGCTGTCCCCCACCAGGTACTCGAGGAGGGTGACCCCCGCGGGCAGGAGACCCTGGATCTCGGTCAAGGTCACGGGCTCCACCGCCATCAGCGACGCCTGCTCGAGGCTCTCCTTGCGCACGCGAGCGAGGAAGGCGCGATAGTCACGGTCGAGCGCTTCGATTTGCGCGCGCGCGCGATCGGACTCCGGCGACTCCGCCCCTTCCTGCGCCCGAGCCTGTGCCTCGCTGAGCCGCGCGCGGAGCCGCACCTCCTCGTCGACGAGGGCGCGGGTGCGCCCCTTCGACAGCGTGGTGTTGTTCCCGAGAAGGTCGAGGAAGGTCCGCGAGCGGCTGCGCTCGGCCAGGTCGAAGGCCTCGTCCGGGTGCTGGGCCTGGAGAGCAAGGAACACCGCCTGCTGGTAGATCCCCTGCTTCCCCTCGAAGTAGCCGCTCCGGAGATCGGAGTCGCCGAGATCGGCGCGGATATCCTCCACGTAGCGCACCGCCTCGCGCGACGCGGCCAGCGCATCGTCGGTGCGGCCGAGCTCGGCGTAGGCGCGGGCGAGACCGCTGTTGAGGTTGGGCAAGGCGCCCACCCGCCGGAGTTGGGTCGAGAGCGCGATGCTCTGCTGGTAGAGATCCGCGGCCCGCGTCCAGTCCTTCCGCGAGACGGCCAGGTTGGCCTGGCCGGCCAGGATGTCGATCTCGACCTCGTGGAGCCCGGTGGAGCGCGCGTACTTCAAGCTGCGCTCGAAGGCAGCCTCGGCCTCGTCGGGATGCTTCAGGGCGAGCTGGGCCCGCCCGATCCCGTAGAGCGACATGGCGTTCCAGCGGTGGACGTTCGTGCGCACGCGATCGGGGGCTCGCCTCCCCATCGTGGCCTCCCACTCCTGGAAATACTGGGAGGCCTGCGTGTTGCGGGCCAACGCCGTCTGGTAGTCGCGCTGCGCGTAGGCGACCATGGCGAGATTGTTGAGCAGGTAGCCCTGGACCTGCCCCTCTCGACGGCCGGTCAGGCGAGTGTTCGCGAACTTGAGTCCCTCCTCGAGGACCTGGGTCGCCCGGCTCAGGTCGCCCACGTTGCGATAGGCCGCGCCGAGCTGGGAGTGGACCGAGGCCCACGCCATCAGGTCGGACGGCGACGGCTCCTGAGCCTTCCCGTACAGTTCGAGCGCGTGCGTGCCCGCCTGGATCGCCTTCTGGTAGCGTCCGAGCCGCACGGCGGCAGTGGTGGCGGCCACGAGGGCGTGAGCGGCACGCAGCGTGTTCCCCTGCTGCTCCGCCTCTTGCGCCGCCCTCTCGTAGTAGGCAAGGGCCTGGCGGCCCTCTCCACGATTGATCGCGTCGAGCACCTGCAGTCCGTCGAACGAGTACTCGCCGGGCCCGGGCTCCTCCTGGGGCCTCTGGTTCCCCTGCGGCGCATCGGGCTGGCGATTCCTGCCCCGGCCGAGACCACGCTGTGCCTCCGCGGGCTGAGCGAGAGCGGCCAGGGCGAGCGCAACGGCCAACAGTACGAGGGCGAGAGCCCGCGCGCGCATGGTCGGGCTAGGCCGGCCCCACGAAGCCGATGTAGGCGCCGCAGGCGTGCTCCGGGCTCACGAGCATCGCCTGCTCGCCCGTGTTGCGCACGCCGCGAGCCGGAGGCGGCACGCCGTGATCGGCCATCCAGCGGGCGGCGGCGTCCATGCTGCGCGTCCGGTACAGCACCTGGAAGGGCCCCCGTCCGCGTCTCGAGAGGGCCTCCGCGGCGGGGCCGGGCTCGGCGGGCTGGGCCACCGTCAGGCCCGTCGGCCCGAGATCGAAGACCGCCATATCCGCCTTGATCACAGCTCCGCGCTGCACGGGCGGCGCGGGCATCCCGAGCACGCGGCTGTAGTGCGGCACGGCCTGCGCGAGGTCGGGCACGGCAATGTACACGCGGTCTGTGCGGAGGACGCCATTCGGATGCTGCCCCGCTCTCGGCACCTGGGTGCGGCGCTCGGCGAGCGGTGTCAGGTGTTGGATGAAGAGCAGAGGCAAGGGATCGCGTGCTCCCAGGACGGCGAGCTTCCAGGCGAGCTGCTGCCCGGCGGGAGTCCGCCGCGAACCATCCGTAGGATCGCTCACCTCGACCCCTCGTTCACGCATCGCGCGAACGTCGTCGGCGAGATCGTCGCTTTGTACGATGACGAAGCGGAATCCCCCGCCCCGATCCAGGAAGTCGGCGAGACCGCCCTTGGGGCTGGCCGCCAGGTAGGCGGCACGATCGCTCACGCTGGCGAGCTCGAGGTAGTCGTCGCCGTGGAAGGCGATCGCGTTGTGCGTCCCCCGGCTGCTGCTCACCCCGCCCGGATAGATGTCGAAACCGAGACGCCGGTAGGCCTCGATACCCTCGTCGAGGCGCGGCGGGCAGATCATCACGTGGTCGATGCGGGTCAGCATCGCCCCGCCACCGTCACTTGCGCAGGCCGTACCCGATGAACACGGCCAGCCGGTGGATCCGCTGGGCGAGCCAGGCGAGCGGGCCCTGCTGCACGTGGTAGGTCAGCATCAGGGAGTTACGCTCGCCGTCGGCGTCGGAGGTCTGCGGCACGCTGTGCCAGCTCTTGTGACGGATCACCGGGAAGGCATAGCCGGCCGCGGGCAGGAACCCCAGCCGCTTGGTGCGCAGCGCCGCCTCCCCGTTCCGTCCCTCGTGGAAGACGGTGCCCATGTGCGCCTGTGACTCGTCCTGCGGCAGGTAGATCTGCACGGTGATCGCCTTGCGCTGCGCGTCCCCGTGGATGCCGATGCGGTAGCCGCCGAGGTCACGCAGGAGCATCGGCACGGGATAGAAAGAGATCTCGTCGATGCTGCAGCCGAAGCGTTGCTCGAGGGCGGTCCGGAACTTGGCCTTGAAGGCGTCCTGCAGCTCGCGTGAGCGGAGCACCCGCGAGAGCCGGCGCCAGTACGCGCGCTGGGCCGCGGGCAGCCACATGATGTGCTCGGGCAGGAGGTAGAACTTGCGGCGCGCGCTGGTGCCGTCGGACCGCATTGCCTCGCGGTGGGTCAGCTCGCGGTACCGGCGCGTCTCCGGCAGGCGATCGAGGAGCCGACGGTACTCCTCGGGCGAGAAGAGCTGCTCCAGATAGACATGATCGAAGGGCGCCGTCTCGAGAGGCGTGGCGGCGACCCGGCCGACGAGATCGATCCCCGCCGGCACGACGGATGCTACTGGGTGAGACGCACCACGCATGGCCACAGCTCCTCGAGGCTCTCGTCCACTGCGAGCGCTACGCGCTCTTGGCATGATACCAAAAGAGATTGCGCACGGCCAAGGTCCCGGGAGCGCCGTTCTGTTTGCTTTCCCGAAACGCTTGCTCCATGATGACCGACGTCGACGATCCTCGCGGTGCGAAGGGGGGTGAGCACGTGGCCAAAGGCATGGGCATGCGGAAGGAAAAGAAAAAGCCGAAGAAGAAGAAGTAGCCTCGATGAACCGCTCGCTCCTCCTGAGCTGTGACGCGGTCAGCAAGGCCTACGGGACCCGGTCTCTCTTCGAAGAGCTGTCGTTCGGGTTGCTCGAGGGAGACCAGGTCGGCCTCGTCGGACCCAACGGCTCGGGCAAGTCCACCCTCCTCAAGATCATCGCCGGCCTCGAATCGCCCGACCACGGCACGCGCTCTGTTCGCGGCGGGATCCGGCTGGGCTACGTGGCCCAGGATCCCTCGCTCCCGTCGGGGCTCACCGTCGAGGAGACGGTGGCCGCCGCGTTGGCCGGAGCGGATGCCGATGCCCGCCCCGCCCGCGTGGCGCTCGCGCTCGGTCGAGGCGGCTTCCCGGACGGACGCGCGGCGGTCGATTCGCTCTCCGGCGGCTGGCGGAAGCGCCTGGCCATTGCCTGCGCGCTCGCCGCCGAGCCCGACGTGCTCCTCCTGGACGAGCCGACCAACCATCTCGACGTGGAGGGCATCCTCTGGCTCGAGGAGTTGCTTGCGGAGCGGGCGCGCGCGGCCCTCTTCGTGAGCCACGACCGCTACTTTCTCGAGCGCATGTCCTCGCGCGTTCTCGAGCTCGGGCGGGCCTATCCCGGCGGCCTCTTCCAGAGCGAGGGAACGTACAGCGAGTTTCTCGCGCGCCGGGACGATTTCCTGCGGGGGCAGGCCGCCTACGAGGAGTCGCTCGCCAACACGGTGCGCCGGGAGATCGAGTGGCTGCGCCGCGGCGCCAAGGCCCGTTCCACCAAGGCCAGGGGCCGCATCAGGGAGGCGGAACGGCTCATGGCCGAGCTGCGGGAGATGCGCGCCCGGTCCGTCTCTCCGGCCGCGGGCATCGAGCTCGCCGCCTCGGAGCGCCGCACCCGCCGCCTGCTCGTCGCGCGCGGCGTGGCCAAGTCGCTCGGCGGCCGTCCCATCGTGCGTGATCTGAATCTGGTCCTCACACCCGGCCTCCGCTTGGGCCTGATGGGCCCGAACGGCAGTGGCAAGACCACCGTGCTCGACCTGCTCGCGGGCGCCCTGGCGCCCGACGCGGGCGAGATCGTGCGCGCCGAGGGCCTGCGCCTCGTACGCTTCGAGCAGCATCGTGCCGGGCTCGATCCGCAGCAGTCGCTGCGCCGCGCCCTCGCCCCCGAGGGCGACCGCGTCACCTTCCAGGGACGGAGCGTGCACGTGGCCTCATGGGCGAAGCGCTTCCTCTTCCGCTCGGAGCAGCTGGAGATGCCGGTGGGCCGGCTCTCCGGCGGCGAGCAGGCGCGCATCCTGATCGCGCGCGCCATGTGCGACCCCGCCGAGGTCCTCGTCCTGGACGAGCCGACCAACGACCTTGACATCCCCACCCTCGAGGTCCTGGAGGAGAGCCTGGCGGAGTTCGAGGGCGCCCTCGTCCTCGTCACCCACGATCGGCTCATGCTCGATCGCGTCTCGACCAGCATCCTCGCCCTGGACGGCGAAGGAGGCACGCAGGCGTTCGCCGACTACGCCCAATGGGAGGGGGCGCGCGACGAGGCCATGGCGGCTCGCCGGGCCCGGACGGCGGCGCCGGCGGCGCGGGAGCGCCAGCGGCCGAAGCGCCTCGGCTACCTGGAGCAGCGCGAGTGGGAGGGTATCGAAGAGGCCATCGTGGCGGCGGAGACGGCGGCCGAGACCTGCCGAGCGGCGGCGGAGGATCCCGCCATCGCCTCCGACCCTGTTGAGCTGCAGCAGCGCTATGCCGCGTTGGAGCAGGCCCAGGCCGAGGTCGCCCGCCTCTACGATCGCTGGGCCGAGCTCGAGAGCAAGCGGGACTGACCCCGGTTCATCGCACCCCCACCGCCTCGATCTGTCGCAGCTCGTCCTCGGTGAGGTCGAAGGTCGAGCTGGCCAGGTCCTCCCGCATGTGCCGGGGGTCGGTGGTGCCCGTCAGCGGCAGCATCCCCACCTGCTGGGCGAACCGGAAAACGAGCTGGGCGATGGTCTTGCCGTGGCGCCGGGTCATGCCGACCATCTCCGGTCCGCCCAGGGCGTGCACGTTGGCGGTGAGAAGGGAGAAGCCCTGGTAGACGATGTCACGCTCGGCGCAGTACCGGCGCACGTCACGGTCCCAGTGATTGGCGGCGAAGCAGCGATTCTGGACGAAGCGGGGCATGATCTCCGCAGACTCGGCGAGCAGGTGCAGCTGGCCCAGGCTTACGTTGCTGACGCCGATGACCCGCGTCTTCCCGGCCCGGCAGAGCGCCTCCATCTCCTTCCACACCGCGAGGTCGGCCTCGCTCAGTCCCCGGCCGACCGAGGGGCCGTGCAGGACGTAGGAGTCGAGGTAGTCGGTGCGGAGATGCTCCAGGGACGAGGCGAAGGACTGGCGCACCTGGGTCGGGTAGTCCGCCTGGGGATCGTAGGGCAGACGGTGATCCTGGCCGCCCGCGTAAGTGAACTTGGTCTGGAGGAACAGATCCTCGCGCCGCAGCTTACCCTCGCGATAGATCGCCTCGAGGGCGTCGCCCACCGCCTGCTCGAAGTAATGTCGCCGCTGATTGGCGGTGTCGATACCGCGGAACCCCGCCTCGACGGCCAGCCGGGTCAACGGCGCCGTTCGCTCCTCCTTCCACGCCGTGCCGTACAGGAACGATGGATGAGCCATGAGCCCTCCCCGACTACAATCATGCGCCATGAGCGCACGGCGCGGTATACCATGCCTCAATCACCGATGACGAGACCCCGCCGGACGATGGAGGACCAGCGTGCCCCCTAGGAAGAAACCAACGAAGCGTCGCGAGAGCGTCGCCAGGACACCCGCGCCGCGAGTCCGCAAGACACCCCCACCCGAGTCCCCCCCGCCCGACGACGTGCTGGCCGAGGTCGTCGAGATGCCGCTCCCCGCGGACGTGGGTACCGTGCACGTGGAGCCCGCCTTCGCGGAGCGCGTGTCCCCCGCCCCGGAGCGCCCGCATCCCGCCGCCCGCCGCGCCATCTTCTTCGACGTGGAAAACACGAGCCGGGCCGCCCACATCGCGCGCGTCATCGAGCACCTCTCCGTCGACCGGAGCGACCGGCGCACGGACGTCGTGGCCGTCGGCAACTGGCGGGTGATCGGTCACGACACCGCGCGGCTCCTTGCGCGCCACGGCGCCCACCTCGTGCACAGCGCCCCGTCCGTAGGCGTGCGCGACTGGAGCGACCTGCGTATCGCCGTCGCCGCCGGGGTGTGGCTCGCCTCCGCGCGGCCGGGCGACGTGATCGAGGTGGTCTCCGACGATCGCGCCTTCGACGCGGTAGGCGACGTGTCGGCGAGCCTCGGCATCACCTTCCGCCGTCTCTCCTTCCGCGGGATCACCGGCGAGAGCTCCCGCATGACCGAGACGGTCGAGCGCGAGCCGGCCCCATCGACAAGCGGCGGCCGGCGTCACTCCCGGCGCCGCGGCCGTGGCGGCTGGCGCGATCGCCACGCCGCCGCCCGAACGGAAACGGCGCCCGCCGCGCCCGCCCCCCCGCCCCGGCCGCACGTCGTGCGAGCCCCGGCGGAGGAAGTGCCGCACACCGCGCCCCACGACGAGCTCGTCACCATCGTGCAGGATCTCATCCACAACTCGGGCGGCCGCGTGGTGACGATCGACATGCTCGCCAATGCCCTCAAGTCGCGCGGCTTCAGCCGTCCCCCGGGCTCTCCCCGCCTCATCACGCGCCTGCGCCGCATCAAGGAGCTCACGGTGAGCCGATCGGGCGCCATCGCCCTGACGGAGGGCGGCCACGCCGCCGCGGAGGATCATGGAGAGCCCGAGCAGCCCGAGGAGATCGGGATCACGATCGACCGCGCCGTGGAGCAGGTGGCCTGGCCGATCGACCCGAGTGAGGACCTGAGCGTGGGCCCCGGGAACGAGGCCTTCCCCTCTGGCCAGGTGGCGACAACGACGGCAGGAGCCGCGCCCGGCGGCGCCCCGCGGCGCGGCCGGCGATCGCGCCGGGGTGGGCGGCGTCACCGGCGTCGGGGCGCGGGGGCACCCGCCGCGACGCAGTAGGGGCGCGCGCGGGCTAGGCCGAGAGCTTGTAGAGCCGGGCGCAGTTGTCCCAGAGAATCTTGGCCTTGGTCTTGTCGCTCACGCCCTCCAGCCGGACGAACTCCTCGATGGCCACGGGGAACAGCCCGTCGGAGTGCGGGTAGTCGGTGGAGACCACGATGTTGTCGTCGCCGATGGCTTCCACCACCTGACGGAGCGGCTTCTCGTCGGCGTCGGTGGCGATGTAGCACTGGCGGAAGAAGTACTGGCTGGGGAGCTGGGAGATCTGCACCTCCGAGCCCGGCCCGAACTTCTCCCACGCCTCGTCGAGCCGCCAGAGATACCACGGCAGCCAGCCGCACGTGCCTTCGAGGAAGGCGCAGCGCAGCCCCGGGTGCCGCTCGAGCACGCCCCCCGCCGCCATGCTCCCGAAGGCCATCATCAGCTCGATGGGATTGCGGCCCGCCACGCCGATGACCCGGCCGTTCGGCGTGTCCAGATAGCGCCGCGCGATGTCGTCGCGCAGGGAGGACTGCCCCGTGGGATGAAAGCCCACGGGCACCCCCAACTCCTCCACCGCGTCCCACAGAGGCTCCATCGCGGGGTCGTGCACGTGCCGGCCATTGATGGGGTTGGGATTGCCGATGACGGCCACCGCTCCCAGCTCGCGCACCGCGCGCTTGGCTTCCGCCACCGCGGAGGGCACGTCGTGGAAGGCGAGCTGGGCGGCGAACTTGAGCCGCTGCGGGTCGATCGCGCAGAAGTCGCGCGTCCAGTTGTTGTGGGCGCGTGCGAGGGCTGCCGCCACCTCCGGGGGGAGATCGTCGTGCATCAGCACCTGGCGGCCGCGGGTGCCGTAGATCACCGCCACGTCGATGCCCTCGATGTCCATGGCCTGGAGATGGGTGGCGGAGTCGTAGCCTCGCGCGTGCGCCGCCGCGTAGTGCGGATGGCGCGCGAAGGCCCGCTCCTGGAGGCTCTTGCCCACCACCGCGGTGCGCGGCCGCTTCGACATCTCTGCGATCTCGACGTCGCCGATCTTGATGATGGGCTGGTTGGGCGCGCCTTCCGCGGGCCGGACGAAGCGAGGGGCGTAGCGCTTGAAGGGCTCGTCCAGATATCGCTCCCAGAGCCCGTCCGGCTCCATGGTGTGGAGATCGCTGTCGAGGACGCGGAATCCGTTCTTCATGCAACGCTCCTTGGCCGCGCTCGTCCCGTCAGGGCACGGCGGCGGCTTCGCCTGGATCGGTCACAGAGGCCTGCACGCGGAAGGTCACGAGCAGGCGCAGGATGCCCAGGAAGAAGAAGTAGACGGCGAGGCGCCACACCGCCGTCATGAGGTCACGCGGGGGCCAGAGGTACACGAGGACGCCGAAGGCCAGCGAGACCACCGCCGTCACCATGAGGATGGGCCGGCCGCGGAGGACGTGAGCGGTCGCGGCCCAGGCGAGCTCGAGCAGCCCGAAGGCCACCGCCCAGGCGGCCACGAGGGGAAGGATGGCGATCCCTCGCTCACTCACGCGCGGGATCAGTGCGACGGCGGCCACGCCCACGGCCAAGTCCAGGAGCCCGGCGAGGACCAGCAGGACCTTGGAGGTATGGACACGGGCGGCCTTCGCGGCGGCGATCAGGCACAGCAGGCCATCCAGCACGACGAAGCCAGTGAAGGGCTGGACGATGAGCGCCACGGTGGCGCGGGGCAGGAAGGCGGCGAGCAGGACCATGAAGAGTCCCGTCAGCCCGAGGAGAAGCGCGAGCAGAGCGCGGAGGCCGAGGATCAGCCGGCTGGGAAGCCGCTCGCTCGCCATGACGAAGGGATTCTGCCGAGAGGGTCCGGCGAGGTCAAGCCCCACCCCGCTCGCGCGGGTCGGAACTGTGTCAGAATCTCCGCCGACAGCGGGCGGTTCCGGTGGACACGACGACACGCGGCGGGACGCGCCGCGAGGAGGACAAGGATGGCTCGGACGGTGCGCGCGGCCGTGCTGGTGAAGCCCAAGACCCTCGAGTTCCGCGAGTTCCCGCGACCCGCCATCGGCGCCGAGGACGCGCTGCTCCGCATCGAGGCCTGCGGCATCTGCGGGAGCGACTACGAGCAGTACGAGGGCGCGGCGCCCATGCACGAGGACTACACCCAGTACCCCGTCATCCCCGGACACGAGCCGCTCGGCGCCATCGAGGAGATCGGCGCCCAGGCGAGGCAGCGGTGGGGCGTCACGGAAGGCGATCGCGTCGCCGTGCGCTCCGGCTACGGCTGCGGCCGCTGCGCCGCCTGCGCCCGGCACGAGCCGCGCGCCTGCCGCACCCGCGGCGGTACCTACGGCTACACCGACGTGAACAAGCCGCCCCATCTCTGGGGCGGCTATGCCGAGCACATGTACCTCTCCTCGCACTCGGTGGTGAAGAAGATGGACCCGAGCCTCCCGCCCGGGGTGGCCGTGATGTTCAATCCGCTCGCCGCAGGGCTGTCGTGGGCGGGGACCATCCCCGCCACCGCTCCCGGCGACCGGGTGGTCATCCTGGGCGCGGGGCAGCGCGGGCTCTGCTGCGTCATCGCGGCCCGCGCGGTGGGAGCGAAGCAGATCGTGGTCACCGGGCTCAGCCGCGATGCGCGGAAGCTCGAGCTGGCGCGCGAGCTGGGCGCCGACGTCACCATCGACGTGGAAAAGGAAGACGTGGTCGCCCGCGCCCGCGAGGCCACCGGGGGCGGGGCGGAGGTCGTGGTCGACACCACGCCCTACGCGCCGCAGTCACTCAATCACGCCATGGCCATCGCCCTGCGAAAGGGCCGGATCGTGGTGGCGGGGCTCAAGGGGCAGAAGCTCGCCCACGAGCTGCCCGTGGACGACATCATCTACAAGGAGCTGACCATCCGCGGCGTGCTGAGCATGTCCGTCGACGACACCTTCCGCGCCATCGAGGTGATCGAGTCAGGACGCTATCCGTTCGACCGGATGCACACCCACACCTTCCCGCTCGAGCAGACGGAGGATGCCATCCACGCCCTCGCCGGTCAGATCCCCGGCCTCAATCCCCTTCACATCGCCATCGTGCCGGGAGCGCCGAAGGTTCCCCTCCCCGCCTGACGTCGCGGCGGGCGGTCAGCGGGCGAGGTCGCGCTCGAGCGCCTCCACGCTGTCGGCGGCGATGCTCACGAGCTCGTCCACCTCGGCCGGAGTGATGCACAGCGGCGGCGCGAAGCGGAGCACGCTCCCCCGCGCGTAGACGATGGCTCCGCGGTCCCAGGCCTTCCGGTCAAGCTCGCCCACGTGCTTGGCGTCGAGCGAGCGGCCGGAGCCGTCCGGCTCCACCAGCTCCACCGCGGCGAGGAGCCCGCGGCCGCGCACCTCGCCCACGATCTTCCGCTTCGCGAGGGCGTCGCGCAGCCCCTGCACGAGGCGCGTGCCCATCGCCTCCGCGTTCTCGACCAGCCGGTCCTGCTCCATGATCCTGAGATTCGCGAGGGCGGCAGCGCAGGCCACGGGATGGGCGGCGTAGGTGTTGGGATGCACGTTCTCCTGCTTGGAGTCGGCGGCGAAGGCGTCCGCGAGATGGCGCCGCGCGATGGAGGCGGAGAGGGGGATGTAGCCCGAGGTGATGCCCTTGGCCACCGACATGAGGTCGGGCACCACGCCCTCGTGCTCCACGGCGAACCAGCGGCCCGTGCGGCCGAAACCCGTGATCACCTCGTCGGCGATCATCAGCACCTCCAGCTCATCGCAGATCTTCCGCACCGCCTTGAGCCATCCGATGGGCGGGATGACGATGCCTCCGGAGGAGAGGATGGGCTCCATGATCACCGCCGACACGGTGTCCGGCTTCTCCCGTTCGATCACCTCCCGCAGCTCGGCGGCGCGGCGGCGCACCAGCTCCTCGTCGGTGCCCGTCCCGCGATCGCGATACGGGTGCGGGGCGGAGACCTTGGTGAAGCCCGGCACCTGGAGCGGCGCGTAGGCCTGGACCATGTGGGGCAGTCCGCACACCGCGAAGGTGCCCGCCGTCGCCCCGTGATAGCCGCCGTGGAGCGAGATGACCTTGTGCTTGGCCGTCTTGCCCCTCGCGAGCCAGTAGTGCCGGGCGATCTGCATCGATCGCTCGTTCGCCTCGGAGCCGCTCACCGCGAACATCGAGTAGGTCAGGTCGCCGGGCGCGAGGGTGGCGAGCTTGGCCGCCAGCTCGGCGGCGGGCGGGTTCGAGAACTGACGCGTGGTCGGATAGTAGGCGAGGCGCACCGTCTGCTCCGCGATGGCCTCGGCGATCTCGCGCCGGCCGTGGCCGACGTTGACCACGGCGAGGCCGGCGAAGCCGTCGAGGAGCTTCTTGCCCTTCTGCGTCCACACCCACACCCCCTCGCCGCGATCGATGACGAGCTCCTCGTCGGAGAGCCAGGGATGATCCTGCGTCTTGTGCGTCCAGAGGTGCTCGATGGTGCGGCCGTCGATCATGGTGTCCTCTCCTTGGCGGATTGACGGAGCGCTGCGGTTGCCTCGAGGTCGACCGCGCCCGTGGCGGGATCGACGACCACACCGTACCATTCGCGGGCGGCCTTGATCGACACGTATCCCAGGGCCACATCGCGCGCCACGAGCCCGGGGTCGCGCGCGAGGGGATCGCCGTAGCCGCCGCTTCCCGACACGCGCATGCTCACGAGATCGCCGTGGGCGATGGGCTGGATGGCCTTCGAGTGAAGGGCCTGAGCGCCCTCGGTGCCGGGGTTGAGGATGGTCGCGCCGAGCGCCCCCGGCTGGCCGCCGCGGAGCCCGGGCGGCGCGAACTTGTGGCGATCGGTCAGGTTCGACAGCGAGCCGGCCTCGCCGAGGAAGCGGATGTCCTTGCGCAGGCCGCAGCTCCCCCGGAACTTCCCCGCCCCCCCGGAGTCGGGGATCAGCTCGAGCCGCTCGATCACAATGGGGAAGTTGCTCTCGTTCACCTCGACGGGGATGTTCTCGAGGTTGAAGGAGCCGCACACCGCCTCCGCGCCGTCCTTGTGCGGCCGCCCGCCCATGCCCCCCACCACAATGTCGTAGTAGACGAAGCGCTTGCCCCGGCGCGGGTCCCGGCCCTCGAAGATGGGATTGGCCCAGTGCGACGAGGCAGCGATGACCCGATCCGGCACCGCCTGGGCGAGGGCGGCGAGGATCACGTCCACGATGCGCTGCTGCATCACGGCTCGCCCTCCCGCCGCGGCGGGGGGGCGCGGATTGAAGAGCGAGCCCTCGGGGGCGCGCGCCTTGATGGGCCGCATGGTCCCCGCGTTCTGGGGAATCGTCTGCTGGACGAGGGCCGACTTCACGGTGTGCCAGGTGTAGGAGAGCGTGTAGTTGAAGGCGCTGTTCATGCCGGAGCGCGTCTGCGGGCTCGAGCCCTCGAAGTCCACCGTCACCTCGTCGCCGTCCACGATGATGGTGACGTGGACGCGGAGCGGCCCGCTGTCGCGACCGCAATCGTCGTAGAAGTCCTCGGCGGAGTAGCGGCCCGGCGGCAGCTCACGGATGGCCGCGCGCATCTCTCGCTCCGAGTGGGCGAGGATGTCGTCCCAGGTCGCCAGCACCGTCTCCGTGCCATAGCGCTCGAAGAGCTCGAGCAGGCGCAGCTCCCCCACGCGCGCGGCGTTGCGCATGGCCTTGAGATCGCCCTCCACGATGTCGGGCACGCGCACGTTGCCCGTGATGAGCCGCATGATCTCGCGGTTCACCTCTCCGCCCCGCCACAGGCGCGTGGGCAGGACGCGGATCCCCTCCTGGTAGAACTCCGTCATGCCCTCCACGGCCTGGGAGCCCGCGGCCGCCCCGCCCACGTCGACCTGATGCGCGCAGTCGACCACGAAGCCCACGAGCCGCCGGTCGTGGAACACGGGGGCGGTGATGAAGAAGTCCGGCAGGTGTCCCGAGCCCATGAAAAGATCGTTGAGGACGATGGCGTCCCCCGGCTCCATGGTCTCGGCGGGATACTCCCGCATGACGTGACGGACGATGGAGGGCATGGCGCCGAGGTGGCCGGGGCTGAAGTCGCCCTGCGCGATCATCTCGCCACGAGCGTTGAAGAGAGCGGCGGAGAAGTCGCGTCCCTCGCGCACCGCCTGCGAGTAGGCGGTCTGGCGGAGCGCCGTCCCCGCCTCGTCGGCGATGGACTGGAGCGCCGCCCACACCACTCCGCGGGTGATCGGATCCACGCGCGCGCTCATCACGCTCATGCCGAGCCTCCGATCTCGAGCATCACCGTCGTCTCGCGCTCCTCGTGATCCACGCGCGCGCTCATCACGCTCACGCCGGGCCTCCGATCTCGAGCATCACCGTCGTCTCGCGCTCCTCGTGATCCACGCGCGCGCTCATCACGCTCACGCCGGGCCTCCGATCTCGATGACCAAGTTCCGGTGGCGATCGACGGTCCCCTCGTCGCCGGGCAGGAGGATGACCGTTGTCTCGCGCTCCTCGATCACCGCGGGGCCGGTCACGGTGACGCCGGGGGCGAGGCGATAGCGGTCGTGGACGGCGCAGTCGACAAAGCCGCCGCACTCCGGGAAGTACACGGGCCGCGGCGTCTTGGCGGCGCTCCCGCCCTCGACGGGCGCGGCTCCGGCCATGGCCATGGCGGGCACGCCGCAGCTGATCTCGAGCTTCCAATTGGTCGCTTCGAGTGGCGTCCCGGGCGCCTCGGCATAGCCGTAGCGCGAGGCATAGACGGCCGCGTGCGCCCGCTCGATGGCCGCGAGTGACTCCGGACCGAGGCGCCCCGACGGGATCTCTACGCTCAACTCGTGCCCCTGCCCCGCGTAGCGCACCTCGGCGAGGCGGCGCGTGCGCCAATGCCCGCGCAGACCCGTGGCGGTGATCTGCGCGGCGCCGTCGGCTTCCATCGCCGCGTAGAGCGCGTTGATCTCCTCCCACGGGGCGGCGCCGAGCGCGGCCACGAAGGTGCGGGCGAGGTCGAAGCGGGCGTCCGCGGTGAGGAGGCCCATGGCCGAGGCGACGCCGGCGGCGAAGGGCACGATGACACGGGCCACGCCGAGGCTGCGCGCGAGCCGCGCCCCGTGGATGGGGCCGGCCCCGCCGAACGTGACGCAGGCGAGGCTGCGCGGATCCTTCCCGCGCCCGATCGAGACCACGCGGATGGCGCCTTCCATGTTGAGGGTAACGAGCTGGTGAATGCCCCACGCCGCCTCCACCACGCTCACGCCGAGGGGCTTGGCCACGTGCGTCTCGATGGCGGCGGTAGCCGCGGCCACGTCGAGCCGTCGCGCTCCGCCCAGGAAGAAGCCCGCGTCGAGGTAGCCCAGCACGAGATTGGCGTCGGTGACGGTGGGCTCGAGGCCGCCCAGGCCGTAGCAGGCGGGCCCGGGATCCGCGCCGGCGCTGTCGGGGCCCACGCGCAGGAGCCCTCGCTCGATGCGCGCCCGGCTCCCGCCCCCCGCGCCGATCTCGACCAGATCCACGCTGGGGACCTGGACGGGCAGGCCGCTGCCCTTGCGCATGCCGATCATGTCGACCTCGAGCTGATCCGTGCTCGCGGGCACGCCGTTCTCCACGAGGGCGGCCTTGGCGGTGGTGCCGCCCATGTCGAAGGCGATCAGGTCCGGGTGCCCGGTAAGCCGGCCGATGTGGGCACCGAGGATGGCCCCCGCGGCCGGGCCCGAGTCGAGCGAGCGCACGGGGAACGCGGCGGCGGTCTCCGCGGTGGCGATGCCACCGTTGTTCTGCATCACGTAGAGCCGGCGGGCGAACCCGCGCTCCTCGAGCCGGGCGCGCAGGGCGAGCAGGTACTGCGAGAAGTGCGG
>Ga0075435_100000905_pt1 | contig 18679 bp, 15 predicted proteins | sample RhiMethybrSRZTD4_FD_75302 | JGI IMG/M metagenome (GOLD analysis project Ga0075435, IMG submission 75302) | Populus rhizosphere microbial communities from Tennessee, USA - Rhizosphere MetaG P. TD hybrid SRZTD4 | ecosystem: Host-associated > Plants > Roots > Rhizosphere > Soil | place: USA...
GGATCGTCGCGGAAGGGCTGGAGCACGGGCGCGCCGAGCGATAAATTGATTACCCGGACGTCGAACTCCTTACGGTGCTCGATCGTCCAGTCAATCGCTTCGACCACGTCGCTGGCGACGCCGGAGCCATCGTCGCCGAGCACGCGCAGGTTGAGGAGCAGCGCGCCGGACGCAATACCTTGATACGCGCGCGTGTCCGGCGTGGCGCCCGGCTGCCCCGCGATGATGCTCGCGACATGCGTGCCGTGCCCGAACCGGTCGAGGCCGTCGCCGCCGGTGAAGTCTTGCGTCGCGATGACGCGCTGGCGGAGGAACGCGTTGTGGCGCGTGTCGATCCCCGAATCGATGACGGCGACGACGACGCCCGCGCCCGTCAGGCCAGGCACCTCGTCCGACCCGGCCCAGACCTGGTCGGCCCCGATGCTCTCGGCCGTAACATCTGCAATGGACTTGATGGGAATATCGCCGGAGAGATGGTCGACGTCGGCATCCTGCCGCAGCGCGTCGAGCTGACCGGCGTTCACGCGGAGGACCGCGCCGCTCGTCAGCCGCTTGGTGACGCGGACGTTGTAGCGCGCCGCCAGCGCGTCAATGCTCGCGCGATCGCCGTGGACGATGACATTGATCGCCTGCGATCCGGCGGCCAGATGATCGGTCAGATCGGCGCTGATGCGCGCGCGATGCTGCGCGTCCGCCGGTACGGCGACAAAAGTCGCCGCCGCGACGAACAATCCCGTGATGACCGACCGACGAACCCACTGATTTGCTCGAAACAGACCGACCATACGGGATCTCCGACGGCGAACCCGGCTGAAAAGCCGGGTCCGCAGCAATGGTTACGCCACGCGCGGCGCGCGAGTCACGTCCGCTTCATGCGGGTGCGTTTCTGCCATGGAATCGATCAGCACCCGCTGCGATCCGCCAAGCGTCCTGATCGTCTGCAGGCGGCCGTCGCGGATCCGGTTGTAGATCGTGCGACGGGAGACGCCGAGCAGCTGCGCCGCGTGGTCCAGCGAAACGCTGCGTCCGATACGAGGTTCGTAGGTGTGGTCGTTCTGGTTGTTCGGGTCTACCAGAGCCATGAACATGTCCTCCCGGTTGCCCCTTAGTAACCGCACGTACGGTACCCAAGCTCGGCCTCAGTGCCACGGTCGGTGCCAGTCGCTTGTAAGCTATGAGGGAGCTACGACTTGGCGGGAAAACGCGCGCGGTCGCCGATCGCGGCGCGGAGGAACCGGGCGGCTAACAAACTGGCCGGTCCGTGGCCATGACACCGAAGCTCAGGTAGTTTTGCGCGCAAAAACCGACCAACGCGGTTGGGCTGCGCGCCTTCGCAACCAGCCAGTTTTCTGGCCACTAAGTCAGTTTTTGACCGGACATATGCGGACCTTGCGAGCGTTCGTGGTCATTACAGTCCTTGTCAGTGCCGCGACAGCCTGCCGCGCGCGCGATCGAGCGACACCCGCCGGCGGCACGGCCCCTGTCCGCGGCGGCGAGCTCGTCGTCTCCGTGCGCACCGACCCGCAGTCCTTCAACTGGTTCACCAAACGCGATGGCACGACGCAGCTCGTCACCTATCTCACGCAGGCGCGCGCCGTCCGCGTCAACCGTGTGACCCAGGAAACTGAACCGTGGCTGGCCGAGGGCTGGACGCGATCGGAGGACGGCCGCCGCTACACGCTGACGCTGCGTCCTGGAATTGCGTTCGCCGACGGCCAGCCGTTCACGTCCGCCGATGTCGTCTTCTCGGCCGACGCGGCGTACGACGAGGCGAGCGTCATCGCCGACGGCGTAATGGTGGGCGGCAAGCGTCTGCAGATGACCGCCGCGGATCCGCGGACGGTCGTCATCACGTTTCCGGAACCATTCGGGCCGGGGCTGCGGATCCTCGACAACCTCCCGATCATGCCGAAGCACCGGCTCGAGCCGACGCTTCGCGCCGGCGCGTTCGGCCGCGCGTGGGGCGTGGGCGCTCCGGTCGACGAGGTGACGGGACTCGGACCGTTCGTGCTCGCCGAGTACGTCCCGGGTCAACGCATCGTCTTCACGCGCAACCCGCGCTACTTCCGCAAGGACGCGAACGGTGTGCAGCTGCCGTATCTGGATCGCGTGGTCGTGCAGATCGTGTCGGATCAGGACGCCGAAGTACTGCGGCTCCAGGCGGGTCAGGTCGACATGAGCGGAGCGGAAATCCGTCCGGAGGATTACGCGCCGCTGCGCCGCGCCGCCGATGCGGGACGCGTGCAGCTGCTCGACCTCGGCGTCACCTACGATCCCGACAGCCTGTGGTTCAATCTCAAGCCGGGCGCGTTCGGCGGCGATCCGCGCGCGGCGTGGCTGCAGCGCGACGAGCTGCGACAGGCGATATCGCTGGCGGTCGATCGCAAGGCGTTCGTCGACACCGTGTTTCTCGGGGCAGCGGTTCCCGTGTGGGGACCGGTGACGTCATCGAACAAGAAATGGTATTCGGCGGATCTGCCGCATCCGCCGTACGATCCGGCGCGCGCACGGCAGCTGCTCGCGTCAATCGGCCTGACGGATCGCAACGGCGACGGCGTGCTCGAGGACGCGCACGGTGCGCCGGCGCGCTTCACGCTGCTCACGCAGAAAGGGATCACATCGCTCGAGCGCGGCGCCGCCGTCATCCGCGACGACCTGAAGAAAGTCGGTCTCGTCGTCGACGTCGTGCCGCTCGAAGGCAACACGGTGGTGAAGAGCTTCCTCGTCGATCAACAGTACGATGCCGTGTACTTCCGCGTCGGGACGACGGAAACCGATCCCGCGAGCAACGCCGACTACTGGCTCAGTTCGGGGGGATCGCACGTGTGGAACCTCGCGCAGAAGACACCGGCAACGCCGTGGGAGCGGCGCATTGACGAGATGATGGCGCGTCAGATCGCCGCGCTCGACGACGGCGAACGCAAACGTCTGTTCGACGAAGTGCAGAAGGTCTTCGCCGAGCACCTGCCTGTGATCAACTTCGCGGCGGCGCGCATCTACGTCGCGACGTCCACGCGCGTGACGAACCTCACACCGACGCTGCTGCGGCCGATGCTGTTGTGGTCGCCCGACACGATCGCGGTCAAGCACTGACGTGATCGCCTACGTCGTCCGGCGGGCGCTCGTCGCGGTTCTGCTGGTGTTCGCCGTCTCGTCGGCGTCGCTCGTGCTGACGCGCCTGGCGCCCGGAGACTTCGTCACCGAATCGCTCGGCACGCATGCCAGCCGCGAAGCGATGGAACGGATGCGCGAGCGGTACGGGCTGAACAAATCGATCGCGCAGCAGTACCGCGACTGGCTCGCCGCTGCGGTGCGGCTCGACTTCGGCTACTCGCTGCAGTACGACAGACCGGTTCGCGAACTGATACCGGAACGCGCCGCGAACACCGCAATCCTCGCCGTGACCGCGCTCGGTCTCGCGACGGTGATCGGCCTTCCACTGGGCGTTCTCAGCGGCAGCCGCCGAAGCGGCGCGCTCGCGGCGCTGGTTCGCGCCGCATCCGTCGTCCTGTTGTCGATGCCGCCGCTTCTCACGTCGCTGTTCCTCGTGTTCGTCGCCGCCCGCACCGGATGGTTTCCGATTGGCGGCATGTCGTCGGCGGCAGTGACCGGCGGCGGTGCGCTGCTCGATCTCGTGCACCATCTCGTCGTGCCGGCCGCCGCCGTCGGACTTCCGCTCGCGGCGATGCTCGAGCGGCTGCAGGCGCAGGCCACGACGGACGTGATCGGCGAGCCGTTCGTGCTGGCGACGCTCGCGCGCGGCGTACCGTATTCGCGCGTGGTGTGGCGCGACGCACTGAAGCCTGCGCTGCGGCCGGTGGCGTCCGTGTACGGCCTGATCGTCGGCACCCTCCTCAGCGGATCGTTTGCCGTGGAAGTGATCACAGCGTGGCCCGGTCTGGGGAAGCTGATGCTCGACGCGCTGCGCGCGCGAGACGTGTTTCTCGTGGCCGGCTGCGCCGGCACCGGCGCCATCTTTCTCGCGTTCGGCACGCTCTTCTCCGATTTGATACTCGGTCTGGTGGATCCGCGTGCGCGCGAATAGCCGCACCGTCGGAATCGCCATCGTCTCGGTGGCAGCAGCAATCGTCTTTGCCGCGCCGGCGCTCGCACCGCGCCCGATCGACGCGCGCTTTCCCGGCGCGCTCAACGCACCGCCCACGGTGCCGCACGTTCGCGACGACGACGGCGCGTGGCACGCGCCGTTCATCTACCCGTGGACGCTCGCCAATCGGCTCGAGCAGCGATACGAACAGGATCGCTCGGTGCGCGTCCCGCTCGCGTGGTTCGAGAACGGACATGTGGTTCAGTCGTCGGACGAAACGCGTGCGCCGCTGCTCTGGCTCGGCACCGATACGTACGGGCGCGATGTTTTCAGTCGCCTCGTGTTCGGCGCGCGTGTGTCGCTCGGACTCGCTCTGGCCGCGGCACTCGGATCGATGATCATCGGCGCGCTCGTCGGCGGCGTCGCCGGATACGCCGGCGGCATCACGGATGATGTGCTGATGCGCCTCACGGATTTCGTGATGGTGCTGCCGGGGATGTACGTGGCGCTCGCGCTGCGCGCCGTGCTGCCGCTCGTCCTGCCTGCGGAGGTGGTCTTCGCGCTGCTCGCCGTCATTTTCGCCGTTGTGGGCGCACCGTTCATCGCTCGCGGCGTTCGTGCGATCGTGCGGAGCGAGCGGACGCTCGACTACGCGGTCGCCGCTGAAGCGCTCGGCGCGAGCCCCGCGCGGCTGCTCATCCGCCACCTGCTGCCCTCGACGCGCGGGTTCATGGCCGTGGAGATCACCCTGCTCGTCCCGGCGTTCATCGTCGCTGAAGCGACGTTGTCGTATGTCGGCCTCGGCTTTCCGGATCCCACCGCAAGCTGGGGAACGATGCTTCGCGACGCGTCCAACATCCGGGCGTTCGCCGATTTCCCGTGGCTGCTCAGTCCGGCAGTGGCGATGTTCGTGGTCGTGCTCGGTTTGAACCTTGCAGTCCAGAACCAGAGGGCACACGGTACAATTCTCTGATGCAATTCGCAGGAATCTTCGTTCCAATCCCCACGCCGTTCGACGACGCCGATCAGGCCGACACGCGACGACTGCGCGCGGCGCTGACGAAGTGGCTGACGCGGCCGATCACCGGATTCGTCATCCTCGGATCGAACGGCGAAGCCGCACTGATGGACGACTTCGAAGCGGACCGCGTCATCGTCGCCGCGCGCGAGACGGTTCCGCGCGATCGTCCGTTCATCGTCGGCGCAGGCCGCGAATCGACGCAGGCGGCAATCCGCGCGACGAAGCGCGCCGCCGAGCACGGCGCCGACGCGGTGCTCGTGCGCACGCCGGGATTTTTCAAGACGCAGATGACGACCGACGCGTTCGTCCGGCATTACACCGCCGTCGCCGACGCGTCACCGGTGCCGGTGCTGTTGTACAACTTCACCGCGCTGACCGGCGTCGATCTGCTGCCCGCGGCCGTGTCGCGGCTCGCGGCCCATCCGAACATCATCGGCATGAAGGAGTCGGGCGGCGACGTCGCGCGCATCGCCGAAATCATCAACAGCACGCCGGCAGGGTTCAACATGCTCGCGGGCTCGACGTCCACGTTCTACGCGGCGCTGTGCGTTGGTGCGGCCGGCGGCATCCTCGCGCCGGCGTGCGTCGTGCCGGATCCGGTGGCGCGCCTGTTCGAGTTCACACGCGCCGGACGTCACGCCGAGGCGCTTGCCGTTCAACGCGAGCTGATGCCGATCGCGAAGCTGCTCGGTCCTGTGTTCGGCGTGCCGGGACTGAAAGCCGCATTGAACCTGCTTGGCTACGACGTCGGCGTGCCGCGTCCGCCGCTCGCGCCGCTGCCGGACGCGGCGGTCACGCAGCTGCGCGAGGCGCTCGCGCGATTCGAGGAGATTCCGGCGTGAATTGCCCTGCCGGCAGCGAATCCGCCCTGGAGGCCGCGTTGTCGCGCGCGCCGCGTGGCGCGCAGGCGTAATCGCGTGCGGCAGGAGCCGGAGGAGGGCCAGCCGCGTGTCGACATCGAGCGCCTGAAGCGCCTGGCGCTGCGCTACGTCGCGCGTCCCGCGGGCGGCGCGGCGGCCGGCGTCATGGCGCTGCTCATCTACGTCTATCTCACGCTCCCGGACGTTCGCCCGCTCAGGGATGCGAATCCGGCGACGACCGCGTTCATGGAGCTGCGCGCCGCTGAAACGCGCTCAAAAGGACAGAAGCCACGGCACGTTCAGCGGTGGGTGAGTTACAGAAACATCTCGCCCGATTTGAAGCGCGCGGTACTGCTCGCCGAAGACAGCGCGTTCTGGCAGCACGAAGGCGTCGATCTCGAGCAGCTGCAGGAATCGCTGCAGCTCGATTGGACGCGCGGCCGGCTGCTGAGAGGCGGGAGCACCATCACGCAACAGCTCGCGAAGAACCTCTATCTTTCGCCGTCGCGCAATCCGGTTCGAAAGCTGCGCGAATGGATCATCGCGCGCCGCCTCGAGGCCGAGCTGAAGAAGGCGCGAATCCTCGAGCTCTATCTAAATGTGATCGAATGGGGCGACGGGATCTACGGAGCCGAGGCGGCGGCGCAAACATATTTCCAAACGTCGGCGTCGCAGCTCGGTCCGGACGAATCGGCGCTGCTCGCCGGAGCCATCATCAACCCGCGATTGCTCAACCCTGCACATCCCGGCACGAGACTCATCCGGCGGCAGCAGATCATCCTGCGGCGGATGGGCGCGATCGTGCCGCCAGCCGAGGCGATGGACGAGTTCCGGTAGCAACTCTTGCGCAGCCAAGTGACTCAACGAGAAGAAATTACCGTCCGTTCAGCTTGACGCACTATTTCGCGTTCGCTATAGTCAGCGAACTTTCGGCTCGAAAACTTAATCGACACAATCCCGCGTTTTCCACCGAGGGCCTCTTCCCCCGTGGCAGACGAGTGCGCAGCGCGGACGATCGTGTAGTGGTGCAGGCATCCGCATGATCAACTACACAGAACGCCTAACGCTGTTGATGCAAGACATCGTGACGCGCGTGCCCACGCTGTCATTCATCGACCTGGCCGACGTGCTCGTGTTCGCGCGCTCGGGTCGATCGAATGCAGAAGGCGCATTCGCGACGTGCCACTGCCTGACGCTTCCACCTTCTGAACCCGGTTATTACTTCTGGCGCGATCGTACGACGCGCCGCATCACGCGGCGATCCGAGTGGTTCGTCACCAAATCACCGGTGGTGACGATCGGTACGCGCACCGTGAAGTACATGATCTCGTTTGCGCTGCCGCGCTACTGCGATCAATCGCTCGATCGATCGCGCAAAGAACGCTTCTATCCCGGCGCCGACGGATGGATCGCAAAGCTCGACACCGTCGTGCACGAGCTGTATCACATCGATCCGGAACTGGCCGGCATCCGCCGCATCGAGCGCGGCGACGGCACCTACTCGGCAAACTGTCACGGTCATCGATTCTTCGAGCAGGTCGCCGAGATGGTGCACACCTATGTCGACTCGCGGCCGTCGCCGGCGGTCTACGATTTTCTGACCGAAGATTTCGCGACGCTCGAAACGCGCCACGGCGGAATCGTCGGCACGACGTTCCGCACGTTCCCGTCGTTCCCGCAGCGTTATATCGAGGCGCTGGTCGAGCAGCCGCCGTGCGAGGCGGACACCGACGGCGTGCAGGTCGAGCCGCTGCGCGAAGTGCAGATGCCGACGCAGTACTCGGCCGACGATCTGCACGTGCGGCAGTTCATGCGGGACACCTCGAAGCGGCTGATCCGCAAGGGCGCGTTCCGGGCCGCATAACGCATTCCGAATTCCGAATTCTGAATTCTGAATTCGACATAGCGCGGCGGCGAGCGCTATTTCAATCGCCGCGCCCCTACGTACCGAGGCGCCCAGTACGACGAGCTGAGATGTTCCACGCGCACGACGCCCGTTGAACTCGGCGCGTGAATGAACTCGTCGCCGCCGATCGCAATTGCCACGTGCGAGACGCCGGGTTCCGTCGTGCTGAAAAAGATCAGATCGCCCGCCGCCAGATCTTCCGGACTCAGCGACCGGCCCATTCGGAACTGATCGCGGACCGCGCGCGGCAGTGCGACGCCAAACTGCGCAAACACGTACTGCGTGAACCCGCTGCAGTCGAAGCCTTTGGGATCCGCGCCTCCGTCACGATACGGCGCGCCGCGGAGCGCCAGCGCCACGGCCGTAAGCGCGTAGCCGTCGACACCGCCGGGCGCTGCCGATGCGTGCGCGCCCGGCCGCTCGGGCGGCGGGCCCGGCGGAAGCCCCGGCGCATTCGGGTCCGACGTCGAGGACGGCACAGCCGGTGCAGGACCCGAGGTGGGCGTGGGCATCGGAAACGGTTTCGGCACCGCTCCGGTCGATGCGCACGCGGAGCAGACAGCGAGCAGGGCGGCTGCCCAAACGGCGCGGATTATCTCGTTCGATGCCACGTGTCTCAGCGCGAGAGTAACACAGAGACGCTAACCGACATTGTTAGAATGTGTTGCGGCGTGCGTGGCTTGACACCTCGACAGCGGTCGGGCAAAATTCAGACACTGCCCCGGCGTATCTGAATGGAACAGACGCTACTCCTGAACGCGTCCTACGAGCCCCTCAAGATCGTCCATTGGCAAAAAGCGGTGACGCTTCTATGCCAGGGGAAGGTCGAGGTCATCTCGGTATACGACCGCGAAATCCGTGCGGTTTCCATCAGTTTCAAGCTGCCGTCGGTCATCCGGCTGCTCCGTTATATCAAGATCAAGCGACGATTCGACTATGTGCCGTTCTCGAGGGCGAATATCTACGCCCGCGACGAGCACCGGTGCCAGTATTGCGGGGATCCGTTCCCGACCTCGGATCTGACCTTCGATCATGTAATTCCGGTCGCCCAGGGCGGCCGCAAAGATTGGGAAAACATCGTCACGTGCTGCGTGACGTGCAACCGCAAGAAAGGTGGGCGAACGCCGGCTGAAGCCGGCATGCATCTCTTGCGGATGCCGAAGCGTCCTGAATCCGCCCCGGCCATCCGCATTACCGTCGGCCTCCGCAACGCGCCCGAAAGCTGGCGCGACTACTTGTACTGGAATCTCGAACTCGACGACACGTAACGCATGCCGCCGCGCGTGGCCGCTATTCATCCGCTCAGCGCGATCGAAGGCGGCCGCATCGACATCGAAGGCACAGGGTTTCCCGTCAGCGACACGTACCCGCCGGAAGTGCGCATCGGCGACACGCCGGCCCGCACCGTCTACGCCTCATCCTCGCGGCTCGGCGTCATCGTTCCCACCGGACTCGAAGGCGGACGGACGACGGTGCGCGTGGCGGGGGTAACCGGCGAAACCGCGTTCGTGGATATTGCCGCGCCGTTCGCCGCCGGCCTGCACCAGGTCGACAACCCGGTCTTCGATCGCGACGGAAATCTCTACGTCACCTACAGCGGCACGCGCGGACAGCAGGTTCCGGTCTCGATCTTTCGAGTGCGCCCGAATGGAACCCGCGAAACGTTTTCCTCGGGCATCGTCAATCCAACGTCCATGGCGATCGGTCCCGACAATCGGCTGTATGTGTCGAGCCGGTTCGAAGGGACGGTCTATCGTGTCGCGCCCGACGGCTCCGTCGAATCGTTTGCGACAGATCTCGGAGTCGCATGCGGGCTCGCATTCGCGCCCGACGCAACGCTGTTCGTCGGCGATCGGTCCGGGACGATCTTCCGTGTGAGCGTCGACGGCCGCGCCACCACGTTCGCATCGCTGCCCGCGAGCGTGGCGGCATTTCATCTCTCCTACGGACCCGACGATGCGCTCTATGTGACCGGTCCGACGCTGTCGCCGTACGACGTCGTGTACCGGCTCGATCTGTCAGGGCAGGTCACCCGCCGTTATTCCGGCTTCGGCCGACCGCAAGGGATTGCATTCGATCAAACTGGAGCGCTTTACGTGGTGGAAGCGCTTGCCGGCGCGAGCGGATTGTACCGGCTGCCCAACGACCGAGAACCGGAGCTCGTGCTGACGGGACCGGATCTGGTCGGCGTCGCCTTCGACGGCCACGGCGCCCTCGTCGTGTCGTCGAACGACACGGCGTATCGGCTCGTGCGCGCCGCCTGAACGCAGACACTGCGGTTACAATCCACCGCTTATGCCGCAACTCCTCGAGCGCAAGCCGATCGCTGAACTCGTCGAAGAAACCGAAGGACTGCACAGCCTGAAGCGATCGCTCGGCGCGGGCGATCTGATCATGCTCGCGATCGGCGCCGTGATTGGCGCCGGCATCTTCGGCGCGATCGGCACTGCGGCCGCGGGTCAAATCGGTCCGAACGGCGAGGTCATCCGGCAGGGCGCCGGCCCCGCACTCGTATTTTCGTTTCTGCTGCTCGGCGCCGCATGCGCGCTTGCCGGACTCTGTTACGCGGAGCTCGCCGCGATGATTCCGCAGGCCGGGAGCGCGTACGCGTACTCGTACGCGACGCTCGGCGAGCTCGTCGCGTGGATCATCGGCTGGGACCTGATTCTCGAGTACGCGGTCGGCAACGTGGCGGTCGCGATCTCGTGGGGCGATTACTTCAACACGCTGCTGCAGGGATTCGGGATCAACCTGCCGGTGTGGCTTCGCACCGGATATCGCACCGCGCTCCTCAGCTCCGATCCACAGCTGCATGGGCTGCTCACGTCGGCGCCGCGGATTGCCGGGATTCCGATACTCCTTCACGTGCCGGCCTTCGCGATCGTCATGTTCATCACGTGGCTGCTGCTGCGCGGCGCGCGCGAGAGCGCGACGGCGAACAACATCATGGTGGTGATCAAGCTGATCGCGCTGACCGTGTTCGTCGCCGTCGGCGCGACGCACCTCAACCCCGCGAACTATCATCCGTTCGCGCCGAACGGCTTCACGGGAATTCATCAGGGCGCTGCCATCGTGTTCTTCGCCTACATCGGCTTCGACGCGATTTCGACGGCGGCTGAAGAAACGGTGAACCCGCAGCGCAACCTGCCAATCGGGATCCTCGGCGGCCTTGCGATCTGCACGGTGATCTACGTCATCGTCGGCGCCGTGCTCACCGGCATGGTGCCGTACACGGAGCTCGCGGTCGCCGATCCGCTCGCGCACGCGCTCGAGCGCGCGGGATTCACCACGGTCGGCTGGTTCGTGGCGCTCGGCGCGGCCGTTTCGATGTCGGCGGTGCTGCTCGTATTTCAGTACGGACAGCCGCGGATCTTCTTCGCGATGGGGCGCGACGGGCTGCTGCCGGAGTGGGCGGCGCGCGTGCACCCGGTGACGAAGATTCCGTCGACGACCACGATCATCACCGGCGTGTTCGTCGCCGCATGGGCGTTGATCGGCGACGCCGCCGAGACGTACGACCTCACCAACATCGGAACGCTGTTCGCGTTCATGCTCGTCAGCATCGGCGTGCTCGTGCTGCGCTACAAGGAGCCGGATCGACCGCGCCCGTTCAAGGTCCCATTCGTGTGGGTGGTGTGCGTGCTCTCGGCGCTCGGCTGCGTCTACATCATGCTCGGCCTGCCGCGAAGCGCGTGGGAGCGGTTCGGCATCTGGCTCGTGCTCGGCCTCGTGTTGTACTTCACGTACGGCTTCTCGCACAGCCGGCTGCGCGCCCGCGCGTGAAACCGCTCGACGGCGTGCGCGTGCTCGATCTCACCCGGCTGCTGCCGGGTGCGTACGCGACGCTGCTGCTCGCCGATCTTGGTGCGGACGTGATCAAGATCGAGGATCCGCATGGCGGCGACACGATGCGCCGGCTGCCGGCGCATTCGCGTCGCGATTACTTTGCGCTGCTCAATCGCAACAAGAAGAGCGTGACGCTCGATCTGCGAGTGCCCGAAGCCAGGTCGGTCCTCGACGCGCTCCTGACGCGCGCCGACGTGATCGTCGACAGCTTCCGGCCTTCAACCGCTCACCGTCTTCGCGTCGACGCGGCGACGCTGCAGGCGAAGCACCCGCGGATCATCTGCGTGTCCATCAGCGGCTTCGGCCAGATCGGACCCTACGCCAATCGCGCCGCACACGACATCAACTATCAGGCGCTCGCAGGACTGCTGTTGACGGAAAGAGATCGTGCGCCAGCGCTTCCTGGTCCACTCGTTGGCGACATCGGATCGGCGATGACCGCGGCGATGAGGATTCTCGCCGCGCTCATCGAGCGTCAGCGCACCGGCGCCGGCAGCGTCGTAGATGTCTCGATTCACGACGCTGCGATCGCGTGGGCGATGTTCCCGACCACCGGCGATCTCGCCAGCGCCTGCTACAACATCTACGAAACCGCCGACGGCGAATACCTTGCCCTTGGTGCACTCGAACCAAAGTTCTGGCGAGCGTTCTGCGAACGGCTCGAGCGTCCCGATCTCATCGCGCGGCAGCACGATCGCGGTGAAGCGCTCTCCGAAGTTCGTCGTGTGATGCGGACGCGCACCCTGAAAGAGTGGCTCGCATTCTTCGAGGACGCTGATGTGTGCCTGACCCCGGTGTACGAACCCGAAGAGGTAGCGCCCGACGCGCACGTGTCGTCCCGCGCCACGCCCGCAACGAACGGCATCGCGCCGGGCCTCGGCGCCGACACGGACAACGAGCTCGAGCGCGCCGGCATCGACAGCGAGCGTCGCGCCGCGCTGAGGCGGGCAGGCGTCATTTGATCGCGGTCAGCTTGCGTGTGGCCGACACGACGTAGATTGCCGAAATCTTTCCCGCGGCGTTCAACTCGATGCTCAGGGAAGACCGCGGCGCCTGCCGTCCTTCGACCGTGCGGCGATCGGCGACGACCGCGGGCAATCCGTTCAGCACCGGTGTAGCGATCGTCAGCGCCTCGGGCTCCGTGATGGCGACGAAGAAACGCGTCACCTTGTCGCGGCCGATAATCGGACGCAAGGCCGACTGGAATTCGCCGCCGCCGTCGGTGAACGTTCGAACATCTTCCGCCAGCAGCGCTTCGACGCCGGCAACGTCGTGCTGCTCGAGGCATCGCAGGAACGCGAACAAGGCGTCGCGCGTCGACTGCCGGACGGAGGCGGTCGGAATCAGGCGGCGGCCGTCGTACGCCGCCATCGCCGCCCGCGCCCGGTGATGCGTCGTCTTCACGTTCGATTCGGAGAGATCAAGGGCGTCCGCCGTCTCTCTCACCGAGTAGTCGAAGACGTCGCGCAGCAGCAGGACTGCGCGCTGCGCCGGCGACAGCGCTTCGAGCGCGAGCAGGAAGGCGAACGATACGCTTTCGAATAGGTCGTATCGCCCCTCGAGCGCAACCGGCTCGTACGAGGGCGGCTCCGTCTCGATCGGTGACGGCAGCCACGGTCCGACGTATTCCCGACGCCGTCGCCGCCGCAGCGCATCGCGCGCGAGATTCATCGCGACCTTGACGAGCCACGGCCGGAGCGGGTCGTCGACGCGCCTCGGCGGCCGCTCCATCGCGCGGACGAACGTGTCCTGGACGATATCGTCTGCGTCCGCGGCGCTGCCGGTCATCCGATAGCACAGGCCCCACAGAAAACTGCGGTGCTCGGTGAACAGATGATCGACCGGCAGCGCCGCGGTATTCGGCATCACGCTGCTGCCACCGCCGCCACTGCGGTGGCGAGACGCGCGGCCTCGGCGGCGCTCGCCGCGACGCCATCCGACAACTGTCCGCGCGGACCGACCCAGTCGCCGGCGATGAACACGTTCTCGAACGCATCGAGGCGCGAAGCCGGCCGTCCGCTGACGCCGCCCATCGCGGCAGTGATCTCGGTGTGTGTCACGGTCAGGTTGGGGAGATACTGCTTGAAGTCGAGGACCTCGCGCCAGCCGGGCTGCATCATATCCAGGTACGATTCGAGCTCGCGCTCGACATCGCGATCGGCCGTCTCGCCGGGGCGCAAATACTTCGTCACATGAATCAACGCGCCGTGTTTTGGCGCAAGGCGCGCCGACGCCGAGTGCACGGAGAAGTAGTACGGCGCGTCGACACCGAACGCGACCGTCGCTTTTGGCTGCGGCAGGGATCGCAACGCGACGTCGAGCGTCGCGACGCGGACCGGAGGCGGCAGTCGACGTGCGAAGTTCGTGACGCCCGTGATCGCGTCGACGTCGGCCGGCGTCGCGGCGACGATCACGGCGCGGCCGCGAACCGTGCTCCCATCCGAAAGCGTGACGCCGGAAACAAAACAACCATTCGACCGTTCGAGCGACGCCGCGTGCGCGCCGGACACGATGCGCACGCCCGCGTCGACTGCGGCACGGCGGAGTCCGTCGACGATCGTCTGCCATCCGCCGTCGAGATAGAGCACGTTGCCCGCGACGCCGAGCTGGAGCTGCTCGATGGCCGCGCCTGCGCTCTGATGATCGGGATCGTTGGTGAATGTCGTCACGCGAACGAGCATCGCGACGACCTCGCGGCTGCGTTCGTGATCGAGATTCGTGGCGAGCCACGACGCGAGCGTCTGGTCCTGCACGGCGGCTGCATCGATCTTCGGCAGCCGCGACAGGAATCGCGCGAGCTCGAACTTTTCTGCCAGCCGCAGCAGTCCCGTGGTCAGCAGCGACGTGAGGCCCACCGGAAGCGTGTGCCGCTGACCGCCGTGAATCGCAAAGCCGCCCCCCGTCGGCGGAAGCTGGCCGTGGACCTCGACTCCCAGCGCTTTGAGCGTGTGCTGCATCTGTCCGTGCCGATACAGCGCGTGCGGACCGAGATTGAAGAGGAATCCGTTTCGTTCGCGCGTGGTCGCGCGGCCGCCGACGGCCGAAGCCTTCTCCAGCAGCACGACAGTTGAGCCGTTTCGCGCGGCGGTCGTCGCGGCGACCAGTCCTGCCAGGCCCCCGCCGACGACGATGATTGGTGCGTGTGATATGGACGTCATACCCCCATCACGTTTCAAGTGGTCGAAAGGTTACAGGGCGCACGTGCTACGATAAGGGTTTCGAACCCCGGCGGAATTCTCAACTGTATGGCTCACGACTGGATCGCGGTCCGTGGCGCGCGCGTTCACAACCTGAAGAATATCGACGTCGACATCCCGCGCCAGAAGCTGGTGGTCATCACCGGTTTGTCCGGCTCCGGCAAGTCGTCGCTCGCCTTCGACACGATCTACGCCGAAGGACAGCGCCGCTACGTCGAATCGCTCTCCGCATACGCGCGCCAGTTCCTCGAACAGATGGAGAAGCCCGACGTCGATCTCATCGACGGCCTGTCGCCCGCGATCTCCATCGAGCAGAAAACGACCGGATCGAACCCGCGATCCACGGTCGGAACCGTCACCGAGATTTACGACTACCTGCGCCTGGTGTTCGCGAACATCGGCGTGCCGCATTGTCCGAACTGCGGAAAGGAGATTGCCAGCCAGTCGCTCGAGCGCATCGTCGACATGGTGATGCTCTACCCGCAGGACGAGCGCATCAACGTTCTTGCGCCAATCGTGCGCGGGCGGAAGGGCGAGTTCAAGAAGGAGCTCGCGGCGCTCAGGCAGCGCGGCTACACGAAGGCGCGCGTCGACGGTCAGTTCCGCTCGCTCGAAGAGGACATCAAGCTCGATAGACGGCGCAACCACACGATCGAAGTCGTTGTCGATCGCGTCATCGTTCGCGGCGGCGTCGAGCGCCGGCTGACCGAGTCGGTGGACACCGCCCTTCAGCTCGCCGACGACATCGTCGTCATCAACTCGTACGAGGGCGGCGACCGGTTGTTCTCGCGCCGGCTCGCGTGCGTCGACTGTGGGCTCAGCATGCCCGAGATGACGCCGCGCGCGTTCTCGTTCAACTCGCCGCACGGGGCGTGCCCCGAGTGTCAGGGACTCGGCGCGATGATCGACTTCGATCCTGCGCGCGTCATCCCCGACGAATCGAAGTCGCTCGCCGACGGCGCCATCGCGCCGTGGTCGCGCGGTGACAAGAAGCTCGTGCGCGATCAGCTGCAGGCGTTGTCGCGCGATTTCGGCATCGATCTCAACATGCCGTTCGGGCGGCTGCCGCGCAAGGCGCGCGAGATCCTGCTGTTCGGCAGCGGCAAACAATTCGAGGGGCTCATCCCGAACCTGCGCCGCCGATTCGACGAGGGGAGCTGGGCGGAGCAGGAGGAGCTGGAGCCGTATCGATCGCTGCGTCCGTGCGCGACGTGCCACGGCGAGCGGCTCAAGCAGCAGAGCCTCTCGGTGAAGGTGAAGGGGCGGACGATTGCAGATTACGTGAATCTGCCGATCTCCGAAGCACTCGACGTCTTCGATGGACTCTATCTCACGGATCGCGAAGCGATCATCGCCGAGCGGATCCTCAAGGAGATTCAAGAGCGGCTTCGCTTTCTGCACGATGTCGGAGTCGGCTACCTGACGCTCGGACGCAGCGCGGCGACGTTGTCGGGTGGAGAAGGGCAGCGGATCCGGCTCGCGACGCAGATCGGGGCAAACCTCACCGGCGTGTTGTATGTGCTCGATGAACCATCGATTGGCCTGCACCAGCGCGACAACCGGAAGCTGCTGTCCACGCTGTCGCGTCTTCGCGATCTCGGGAACACGGTCATCGTCGTCGAACACGACGAAGAGACGATCCGAGTGGCCGATTACGTCATCGATCTCGGTCCTGGCGCCGGCGACCTCGGCGGCCACGTCATCTTCCAGGGGACGCCGAAAGCGTTGATGGAGGATCCGGAGTCGATCACGGGCGCGTACCTGGTCGGCACGCGTTCGATACCGACGCCGAAGGCGCGGCGGCCGTCGCTCAAGGGCGAGCTGGTCATTCGCGGCGCGCGCGCGAACAACCTGAAGAACATCGACGTCGCGATTCCGCTCGGCGTGCTGACGGCGGTCACCGGCGTGAGCGGTTCGGGCAAGTCGACGCTCGTCAACGACATCCTCTATAAATCGCTGGCGCGGACGTTGTACAAAGCCGGCGACGAGCCGGGCGCGCACGATCGCATCGAAGGGATCGAGCTCATCGACAAAGTGATCGAGATCGATCAGTCACCGATCGGCCGCACGCCTCGATCGAATCCCGCGACGTACACGGGCCTCTTCACCTTCATTCGCGATCTGTTCGCGATGATGCCGGACGCAAAGGCACGCGGTTTCAAGCCGGGGCGGTTCTCGTTCAACGTCAAGGGCGGCCGCTGCGAAGCGTGTCAGGGGGACGGGGTCATCGCGATCGAGATGCACTTTCTCCCCGACGTCTACGTCACGTGCGAGCAGTGCAAGGGTCGCCGCTACAACCGCGAGACGCTGGAGATCAAATATCGCGGCAAGTCGATTGCGGACGTCCTCGATCTGACCGTCGACCAGGCAGTTCCGCTGCTCGAGAATTTTCCGGCGATCGCGAACAAACTCCGCACGCTGCAAGACGTCGGGCTTGGCTACATCGAGCTTGGCCAGTCGGCGACGACGCTGTCCGGCGGCGAGGCGCAGCGCGTGAAGCTGGCGAAGGAGCTCTCGAAGCGCGGAACGGGGCGGACGCTCTACATCCTCGACGAGCCGACGACCGGCCTGCACTTCGAGGACACGCGCAAGCTCCTCGACGTGCTGACCAAGCTCGTCGACCAGGGAAACACGATCGTCGTCATCGAACACAACCTCGATGTGATCAAGTCGGCCGATCACGTCATCGACCTCGGTCCTGAAGGAGGAGTCGGAGGCGGGCGGATCGTGGCAGCCGGGTCGCCGGAGGAAGTGGCGCAGCAGGAGGGGTCGGCGACCGGCCGGTTCCTGGCGGCCATCCTCGGCGATCAACAAAATCGTATTCGGACGGCAGCGGGGTAGTTGCCGCTGTGGTAGAATTGCCACAGCTTTAACTCCCGTCGCTGTGGTGTCGGTACCACAAAACGGTAATCAATCGGCTCGTTGGCGTCGTGCGTATAGCGACTAACTTACTTCTAAATCAACGTCTTACAGGCACACCCTCCGAAAAGACCCGCCGGGCATTCTCTTTGCTGAGTCACCTGTGCTCGTCCCCCCACGCCTGAGAGGCTATGGACGCACAGCGCACACTTCGTCGACAGATTTCTTGCGTCGGAATCGGATTGCACTCCGGCAACAAGGTCAATCTCACGCTCAAGCCCGCGGCCGCGAATTTCGGCATTCGATTCCGGCGGACGGACCTGGGTGATTACGAGGTCCCGGCCACGGTTCACAACCTGGCGGGCATTCAACTGGCGACGGGTCTCGCCCGCGACCAGGTGTCGGTCGAGACGGTCGAACACCTGCTGGCGGCGCTCGTCAGCGTCGGCATCGACAACGTCGCAATCGAGCTGAACTCGCCGGAGGTGCCGATCATGGACGGCAGCGCCGCGCCGTTCATCTACCTCATTCACGAGGCGGGTGTGAAGCGCCTGCCGATCGCCCGGAAGTATCTGAAGATCATCCGGCCGATTGCGATTTCACGCGGCGACAAACGGATCGCGCTCTATCCGTCGGATCACTTCAAGGTCACCTACAGCATCAGCTACGATCATCCGCTGCTCCGGCATCAGTCGCGCACGCTGCGCGTGACGGAGGATTCGTTCGTCGAGGAGCTGGCGCCGGCGCGAACCTTCACGTTCCTGAAGGACGTCGAGATGCTGCGCCAGAACGGGCTCGCGCTCGGCGGGTCGCTCGACAACGCCATCGTGCTCGGTGAGACCGGCGTGCTGAACAACGCGTTGCGGTTTACCGACGAGTTCGTGCGGCACAAGATGCTGGACGCCATCGGCGATCTCGCGCTGGTGGGGCATCCGGTCATCGGCC
>Ga0075435_100000910_pt1 | contig 18612 bp, 21 predicted proteins | sample RhiMethybrSRZTD4_FD_75302 | JGI IMG/M metagenome (GOLD analysis project Ga0075435, IMG submission 75302) | Populus rhizosphere microbial communities from Tennessee, USA - Rhizosphere MetaG P. TD hybrid SRZTD4 | ecosystem: Host-associated > Plants > Roots > Rhizosphere > Soil | place: USA...
GTGCGGATGGAAGATCGTTTCGAGGTTGGCGTCGATGAGCTCTGGTCGGCCGTCACGGATCCTCATCGCCTGGCTGCGTGGTGGGGCCGGGTCGAGGGCGACCTGCGCACTGGAGGCGAGTTCCGCGCGCACATCGCCGACGCCGGCGACTTCACCGGGCGCGTGGAGGTGTGCGACGCCCCTCGCCGCCTGCGGGTGACGATGCGTGATTCCGATCCGAAGCCCGGTCAGCCTGAGCAGATGGTCACGGAGGTGCAGCTGACCCCCAACGACGACCACACAGTGCTGACCGTGGAGGAGCGGGGCATGCCGGTCGCCCTGCTGGCCGCCTACGGTGCCGGGATCCAGATCCATGTCGAACACCTCGCCGACCACCTCGCGGGCCGCGACCTCCGCGACACGGAGGACCTCTGGGGCCGGCTCTTCCCGCGCTATGAAGCCCTCGCCGCCGGCGTTGCCTAGCCCGCTTCGCGGAGGCGGTAGCCGACGCCGGTGAGCGTCTCGATGGCGCCGCGCTCGACGCCCTCCGCCTGGAGCTTGTCGCGCAGGCGGCCCATGTTCACCCGCAGGAGGTGCATCTCGTCGGCGTAGCCGGGGCCCCAGACGGTGCGGAGGAGCATCTGGTGGGTGAGGGGGCGGCCGCCGGCGACGGCGAGCGCCTTCAGGAGGTCGAACTCCGTCGGCGTCAGGCGTACCTCCTCGCCCGAGACCGTCACCATCCGCCGGGGCAGGTCGATGTGCAGCTGGCCGACGTCGATCACTGCCTCGCCGCCCTTCTGGCCGGCAGCACGGCGCAGGAGCGCGCGGCAGCGGGCGAGCAGCTCGCCGGGCGAGAACGGCTTCGTCACGTAGTCGTCGGCGCCCGCGTCGAGAGCGCGGATCTTGTCGGCCTCCTCGCCGACCGCCGAGATGAGCAGGATCGGCGCAGCCAGCCAGTCGCGCAGCTGGCGGCACACGTCGGCCCCGTCGGCGTCCGGCAGCATCAGGTCGAGGATCACCAGGTCGGGCGGCGTCAGCGCCGCGGCCGTCAGCGCCTCGTCGCCGGTGGTGGCCGTCAGCACCCTGTATCCGGCCTTCGTCAGGGTCACCTCGAGGGCCCGCCGGATCGGGCGCTCGTCGTCGACGACCAGGATGCGCTGCTCGCCGGCGCTCACCGCGGCCGCCCCTCCGGCACCGGCGCGGCCGGGATCGAGACGGTCAGCGTCGCTCCCGTACCGTGCGCCGGCTCGAGGGTGAGCGTCGCCCCGTTGGCGGTGGCGAGCCCCCGGGCGATGGCGAGGCCGAGGCCGGAGCCCGGCTCGCGGCCGCCGGCACCGCGGTAGAACGGGCGGAAGATATGGGCGCGCTCGGAGTCCGGCACGCCGGGGCCGCTGTCGGCCACCGATACGGTCACCCGCCCGCCCCGGGCTGCGGCCGAGATCCGCACCGGCGTGCCCGGCGGCGAGAACTTGGCGGCATTCTCGAGCAGGTTCACGAGGACGCGCTGGAGCTGGGCGGCGTCGACGCGGACGAGCGGCAGGTCGGACTCGTGCTCCACCTCCGCGGGCACGTCGCCGTTGGCGCGCACGTCGGCGACGGCGGCGTCGACCAGGTCGCGTACGTCGACCCACTCGGCCGCGGGCACGGCCGCGCCCGATTCGAGCCGCGACAGGTCGAGCAGGTTGGTGACCAGCCGGCTGAGGCGGCCGCTCTGCTCGGCGATCGTGTCGACCAGCTCGCGCTCGTCACCCTCGAGGACGGCGAAGCGCAGGCCTTCGGCCGCCGTCGAGATGGCCGTCAGCGGCGAGCGGAAGTCGTGCGAGACGGTGCGCAGGAGCGCGGTGGTGAGCTCGTTCGAGCGCCGCAGGGCCTCGGCCTCGACCTCGTTCGCGAGCCGCTGCTCGCGCTCCTGGCCGAGTGCGATCAGGCCTGCCAGGATGCGGCCGATGCGGGCGGCGTCGGCGGACTCGGCGATTCCCGCGGGCGCGTCGATCAGGCGGAGCTCGCCGAGCCGGCGGCCGTCGAGCTCGATCGGCACGGCCCGGCCGGCCTGGGCCGACGGCGCCGGCGGGCCGAGATGGATGCCGCCGTCGCGGGCCCCGAGCGCCCGGGCGGCCTGGCGGCCGAGCAGCGGCAGCGCGGTCTGCAGCTGCGAGCCGTTCGCGATCAGCGTCGCCAGCCGCTCGCCCAGCTCGGCCTCGGCTGCGCGCCGGGTGGCCTGCTCGGCCTCGGCCCGCTCGCGCGCGGCCAGCTGGCTGGTCACGAGCGCCGCGAGCGCGAAGGCGGCGAGCGCCAGCCAGTCGCCGGACGAGCTGATCGTGAACGTGTGCAGCGGCGGGAGGAAGAAGAAGTTGAACGCGAGCGCCGAGACGACGCTGGTCGCGAGGCCGAGCCAGAGCCCGTAGATCGACGAGATGGCGAGCACGGCGACGAGGTAGAAGACGCCGGCGGAGCGAACGGGAACCGTGGGGGTGAGGAGGGCGACGACGACCGTGCACGCCGCCACGCTCGCCGCGGCGATGACCATCGCTGCCGCCTGTGACCGCCCCTCAGCGCTCATGCTGGGGATTCTCGCAGGCAGAAGGGCGAGAGCGGTGCGTCTAGGCCTGGCCGACGACGACGCCGACGAGGACGACGATGGCGCCGCCGAGGGTGACCTGGATCAGCGACCGCGACAGCGTGACGTCGAGGAAGCGCCTCCGCAGGAGCGCGATCACGACGAGCTCGAGGCTGACGACGGCGATCGCGACCGGCAGCGCGACGCTGAGCCGGTCGATGATGAACGGGAGCGAGTGGAAGGTGCCGCCCAGGAAGGTGGCGCCGCCGGTGATCATGCCGCGGGCGGTGGCGTCGCCGCGGCCGCTGATGCTGCCGTCGTCGGAGAGCGCCTCGGAGAGGCCCATGCTGATGCCCGCGCCCAGCGATGCGGCCAGGCCGACCAGGAGTGCGGCGTGCGTCCCGGCCAGGAACGCTGTCGCGAAGATCGGCGCGAGGGTGGAGACGGTGCCGTCGATCAGGCCGATCAGCGCCGGCTGCACGATCTGGAGGAGGCGCTGGCGCTCGTCTCTGGCCGCCCAGGCCTGGATGGGGTTCGCGGTCATTCGGACATTTTAGCAAGCGAATTGTAATAAGGTATCCCTTACTTTTGCTAGAGTTCGCGAACATGGATGCGAACGTCCTCGACGCCGAGCTCACGGCCGTCCTCCATGGACGCGGCCAGCGGGTCACCCCGCAGCGGCTGATCCTGCACCGGCTGCTGCGCGCCGGCCCGCAGCACCTGACCGCCGAGGAGCTGCTCGGCCGCTCGCGCGCGCAGCTCCCGAACGTCTCGCTGCCGACGGTCTATGCGACGCTCGATCTGTTCGAGGAGCTGGGCGTCATCCGCCGGGTGCCCGGCACCGGCCCGGCCCAGGTGTACGACTCGCGCACGGACGGCCACCATCACCTGCGCTGCATGCGCTGCGGCGGCGTCGGCGATCTCGAGGCGGACGTCGACCTGGGCGGCATTGCCGGCGCGGCCCGGGAGCAGGGGTTCGTCGCCGAGCGGGTCGACGTGACGGTGTCGGGCGTGTGCCCCGCCTGCGCCCGCGATTCCGCATCCTGAGCGCATCTGCGGGCCTACCGTTAACCTGGGAGCATGCCTCGCCGCCGTACCAGCGACCGTGACTGCTCCCGCGCCCTGTGGCTGCTCGGCCTGTCGGCGCCGGTCACGGCCGACGAGCTGACGGCGGCCTACCGGTCGCGGATCTCGCAGGCGCATCCCGACCGCCATGTCGGCTCCGCCGAACGCTCCGAGGCGGCCAACACGCTCACCCGTGCCCTGAACGATGCCCGGGCGGTCGTCGCCGAGTGGATCGGGTCGGGCCGCGAGTGGCCGACCGCCCCTGTGCACGCCGCCAACGGCTCGTCGCAGCCGGCGCCGCGCCCGCGCCGTCAGCCGGAGCCGGCCGCGCCGGCGCCGGTGTGCCGCCGCACCGGGCTGCGGGCCGGCGACCTCGTGCGCGTGTGGCCGTACGACGGCGACTCGCGCACGGTCGCCGGCACCGTCTTCGCGAGCAGCTACGCCCCCGCCTGGGTGGTGCTCGAGGACGGATCCGAGGTGCCGGCCGAACGGGTTCGGCTGGCGTCGTTCGCCTGTCCGGTGTGTGGGATCTGCGCCGGCCCGGCGGTCGAGCACCCGGTAGTGCGGCCGTGTCCGGACTGCCTCGTCGACCTGCGCCGCCTGGAGCGGCACGCGGCCGAGGCGGGCCGGGTCCGCAGTGCGATCGAGGCCAGGGCCCAGGCCGGCATTGCCACGGCAGACGGGATCGGGGACGAGCGCATGTCCGAGCGCGCCCGCGAGCGGCGGGGATGGGCCCGGCGGCTGCGCGCGGCGGAGCCGGACGACCTGCATGCGGCGCTGATCTCGGCGTTCACGAACGCGTTCGACCGCTGGGCCGCCTAGCGCCGCGCTCCTGAACGGCCGGCGGGCGGTGCTAAAATCCGTTCCGGTAACGCTAGTTGCAGGAGGCACGATGCATGTCTCGGAGATCATGCAGACGGCCCTGGTCACGAGCCCGCCGGAGGCGAGCGTGCTCGAGGTCGCACAGCTGCTCACGCGAGCGCGCGTCGGCGCCTGCCTGATCGTCGAGGACGGCACGCTGGCCGGGATCTTCACGGAGCGTGACCTCCTGCACGTCGTGGCCGCCGGCGAGGACGTGCGCGACCGCAAGGTGGCCGGGGTGATGACGCGCGAGGTGACCATGGCCCCGCCGGACGCCGACGTCCTCTGGGCCGCCGACACGATGCGCCGCCTGGGCGTCCGCCACCTCCCGGTCGGGGAGGGCGGGCACGCCGTTGGCATCGTCTCGATCCGCGATCTCTATGCCGCCGCCGAGGCCGTGCTGCGGCTCGACCCGCGCGGCGCCGACACCGCCGGCCACATGCTGGCGGCCGCAGGAAGCTGACCGCAAGAGCACCGACGAGAGGAGCACCATGCAGCAGCAACACGAGGACCCCGGGTTTGCGATCCGCATCGGCCTTCTGTCGGTGATCGCGTTCATGTCGTGGCCGGTCTGGATGGCCATCGTCGCCGGCCAGCGCGAGTTCACCTGGGCCGTCGCCTGGTCGGCCGCCGTGCCCGTGCTGCTCACCCTGATGGTGCCGTTCGTCGCCTTCCACTGCGCCGAGCGCATCCACCATGGCTTCACGCGGCTCGAGCACGCGCTCCACATCGACACGTTCGTGCACGACCACATGCCGCACCGGCACGCCTGACCCGCACCGGGATATCCGGTTCTCCTGGCGCGGGGACGCGACCGACGCCGAGGTCGTCGCGGTGACGGAGTCAGAGGCCGGGTGGTGGGACCGTGTCCGGCCGCACAGCCTCGGGTGGGTCGTCGCACGGGATGCCGGCTCGGCGCTGGTCGGCTTCGTCAACGTCGCCTGGGACGGCGGCGACCATGCGTTCCTGCTCGACCCGACCGTCCGGCCGGATCACCGCCGCGCGGGCATCGGCACCGAGCTCGTGCGGCTCGCGGTCCGTCATGCCGCCGACGCCGGATGCGAATGGCTCGAGGTCGACTTCGAGGAGCACCTGACGGCGTTCTACCTCGACGCGTGCGGCTTCCGGCCGACGCGAGCCGGGCTGATCCACCTGCGCTCAGACGGCGGTCGCTGACCCGAGCCGGCCGGCCAGCGTGCGCCCGGCCAGCTCGATCGACTCCAGGTCGTACGCGTCCGGCAGGCTGATCAGCAGTCCGTCCAGGCCGGCGTCCAGGAACGACTCGACCTTCTCGAGCACCGCGTCCGGATCGCCGGTGATGAACGAGGTGGCGGCCGCCTCCGGCGGGATGTTGCGCACCTCGGCAACCCGCTTCGCATTGCGCTCGGCGTCGGCCTGGGTGGCGGCGATGTTCACCGGCCCGAGCCGCGTCTTCGTGATCTCGGCGGGGTCGCGGCCGATCTTCTCGCACGCCTCCTCGAGGATGCGCACCTTGCGCCGGATCGTGTCGACGTCGCCGAAGAAGTTGCACGCGTCGGCGTAGCGGGCCACCATCGGGATCGTGCGCTTCTCGCCGCTGCCGCCGATCAGGAGCGGCGGGCCGCCCGGGCGCAGCGGCCGGGGGAAGTTCAGCGCGGCGTCGATGTGGTAGCGGACGCCGGCGTAGCTCGGTGCCTCCTCGGTGAACATCGCCCGGCAGATTCGGACCGCGTCCTCGAGCCGCTCGAACCGCTCGCGCAGCGGCGGGAACTCGAAGCCGTAGCCGTTGTGCTCGTCCTCGTTCCAGGCCGCCCCGATGCCGAGGATCGCCCGGCCGGACGAGACGATGTCGAGCGTCGTCACCATCTTCGCGAGCAGGGCGGGGTTGCGGTAGGTGACGCCCGTGACCATGGTGCCGAGCTGCGCCCGCGACGTGCGCGCGGCGATCCCGCACAGCAGCGAGTAGGCCTCGAGCATCGGCTCGGTGCGGGCGCCCACCACCGGGATCTGGTAGAGGTGATCCATCACCCAGATCGAGTCGAAGCCCGACCGCTCGGCCGTGCCGGCGATCTGGGCGATGCGCTCGAAGAGCTCCCCGTCGGGCACGCCCGGATAGGTGAAGCTGTTGATCTGAAGCCCGAACCGGGTCACGGGCTCGCGTGCGCTCGTCGCCATCTCTACTCCCCTCGACTACTGGGCCGGAGTATGCCGCTGACGGGCCCGGTAGGCGCGCACCTTGTGCCGGCTCCCGCAGGTCGTGTCGCACCACTGGCCCGAGCGGTTGCGCGAGCGGTCGTAGAAGGCCCAGCCGCACCCCGGGTCGAGGCAGGCCTTGAGTCGCGTCCAGCTGCCGTCGAGCATCGCCGAGGCGGCGGCAGCGAGCACCGCGGCCACCAGGCCGCCGCCCTGCAGCGTCGCCGCGCCGTCGGGGCCGAGCTCGAGGCGGACGGGCGCCCGTGACGACATGCGGTTCACGATCGCCGCCGCCTCTCGATCGGGGTCGGCGCCCGCGTTCACGCGGAGCAGCGCCCGCAGGGCCTCACGCAGCTCCCGCGCGGTCGCGATGTCGCGGTCGCCGGGCTCCGCACCGGCGGCCGCAAGCCCCTGCTCCTGCAACCATGCGGAGAAGGTCTCGCGGCCGGCGAGAAGATCCTCGCCCGCCTCGGCGTCCAGTGTGTTGACGAACTCCTGCACCAGACACAACGGCTCCGGAGCAGGTGTCCGGCCGGATTCGGTCGGCGCAGTGCTCACGTAACCAGTGTACACTATACAGTGGTTACACCAGACGAGAGGGGGATCAGCATGCACACCGCCAGTACCTGGCTTGCACTTCGCAACTTCGACTGGGAAGCGCACACCGATCGCGGCCGCCGCGAGGCCGACCGCGCAGTCATGCGGCGCGTGATCGATCCCGATGCGCCGATCGACCGCCGCGCCTCCGCGCGGCTCGAGAAGCTGTGCTCGCGGGGCTACCGCGCCGCACTGGCGCGCGTGCTGCGCCAGAACCTGGAGCTGGGGGCGAAGCGATCGCCGGTGGCGCCTCCCGTCGCGCGGCTGCTCGCCCGGAACCCGGGCGACGCCAGCCTGATCGCGACGGGGCTGGAGCAGGGCGACCCGGATCCGCGCGCCGTCATCGAGACCGAGCGCCTGCTCGAGGCCGCCGTGCCCTCGCCGGAGCGGCTGGACTGGATCGTGCGCCTGCTCGCGCCGTCGCGCGCGCCGGCCTGCGACCTCTAGCCTGCGGCGGCCGCCGGCGACGCCGCGGTGACCGCGGCGAGCGCTGCCGCGATGCCTGCGGCGACCCGCTCGAGCTCGCCCTGAGAGATCACGTAGGGCGGTGAGATCTGCAGCGCGCGCCCGGCCAGGCCGCGCGTCAGGACGCCGTGTTCGCGGCAGGCGTGGACGACCTTGTCGACCAACCCGGGGTCGGCCGCGCGAGCGTCGGCGTCGAGCTCGACTGCGGCGAGCAGGCCGAGGCCGGAGCGGACCTCGCTGACGAGCGGCGCCGAGCGCAGGGGTTCGACCGCTGCGGTGAGCACCGGCTCCATCTCGGCGACCCGCTCGACCAGGCCGTCGCGGGCCATCAGGTCGAGGTTCGCGAGGCCGGCCGCGCAGGCCGACGGGTGGCCGGAATAGGTGAAGCCGTGGCGGAAGAGCGTTCCCGGCCCTTGAGTCCAGAATGGCTCCTGGACGCGCTCGTTGGCGACGACCGCGCCGAGCGGCAGGTAGCCGGACGTGATCGCCTTCGCGCACGTGATCAGGTCGGGCTCGATCCCGAGCCGCTCGCTTCCGAACCAGCGGCCGAGGCGGCCGAAGCCGGTGATGACCTCGTCGGCGATCAGCAGCACGTCGTGGCGGCGGCACAGCTCCTGCACGGCCGCCCAGTAGCCCTCGGGTGGGTGGAGGATGCCGCCGGCACCGATCACCGGCTCGCCGATGAACGCCGCGATGGTGCCGGCGCGCTCGGCGAGCAGCGTCTCGAGCTCGGCGGGATCGTCGTGCGCCACCGACGCGACGTCCGGGATGAGCGTGCCGAACCCCTCGCGGTTGGACGGGATGCCGGCCAGGCTCGTGCCGTACGCGTTCATGCCGTGGTAGGAGTGGCGACGGTGCACGATGGCCTGCTTGTCCGGGCGCCCGAGCGCGTGCCAGTAGCGCCGCGCCAGCTTGGCGGCCGTGTCGACCGCCTCCGAGCCGCCGCTGGTGAAGAAGACCGCGCCGTTCGGGAACGGCGCCAGCTGCGAGACGCGCTCGGCCAGGTCGAGCGCGGGCCGGTTGGCGAGCCGCTCGAACGTGTCGTAGGCGGCCAGCGTGCGCATCTGGGCAGCGGCGGCGTCGGCGATCTCGGCCCGGCCGTGGCCGGCGGCGCAGTACCACAGGCCGCCGCGCGCGTCGACGTACTCGCGCCCCTGCTCGTCCCACACGGTCGCGCCCTCGCCCCGGGCGATGACCACCTCCGCCTCCTTCACGACCGCCATGTCGGCGAACGGATGCCAGAGCCGGGTCATCGAGCGGACGATACCAGCGCGTCGAAGAGCGGCCGCCCGGAGCCGGGCACGTCCGCCTCGGGGTGCCACAGGACGCCGATGCAGAACCGCGAGCCGGCCCGCTCGAGCCCCTCGATCGTCCCGTCGTGCGCGTGCGCCGTCACGGACAGCCCCTCGCCGACGTCGCCGATGCCCTGGTGGTGATGCGAGCGCACGTGTGGCCGCGCGCCCACGATCGCGCGCAGGCGCGAGCCCTCGACCGTCACCACCTCGTGCGCGCCCCAGTTGGCGTCGTCGAGGCGGTGCGGCGCCAGGTCGATCACGTCCTCCAGGTGCTGCACGAGGGTGCCGCCGCAGGCGACGTTCAGGAGCTGGATGCCACGGCAGATCCCGAGCACCGGCAGGTCGCGCTCGAGCGCGCCGCGCAGGACGCCGAGCTCGGCGCCGTCGCGGCGGTCGTGCCTGGGTCCGGTGCGGGGGTGGCGGTCGTGGCCGTAGAGGTCGGGGTCGATGTCCTCGCCGCCCGCGACGACGAGCCCGTCGAGCATGTCGAGGACGTCGCCGGGATCGTCCGCCCAGAGCGGGTCGGGCGGCAGCACGATCGCTCGACCGCCGCCGAGCCGGATGCCTTCCACGTAGCCCTGGGCGATGAACGCGGCGTCGAGCGCCCACGCGTCCATGACGGCGTGGCGCCAGTAGCTGGTGATGCCGATCGTCGGCCGGCGCATGGGGTCGCAGGCACACGCCCGGCCGGGGCCCCGATCGCTCCCACACGATCGGCGCCCCGGCCGGGAACGTGGCTCAGTCGCCCGAGGCCGGCTCCAGGCCGGACTCGATCGGCACCTCGACGGCCTTCGCCCGCACGTCCGCGGCGAGCACGTAGCCGATGACGCCGATGGCGAGGATCACGACCAGCGTCCCGAGGGTGAACACCTCGAACCGCAGCCGCGTGACGCCGTAGCTGTCCATGACGCTGTAGGAGTGCCCGGTGATGCTCTCCAGCGTGCCGGGGAAGAGCGCCACCCACGAGCCCAGCACCATCCAGCCGGTGCAGAGTCCCGTGCACAGCCACATGAGGCCGTTCCCGGACCTGCCCAGCCGGTAGGGCCGCGACACGTGGCCATGGCTCAGGCGCAGCTTGATCGCCGCCGGGAAGATCACCAGGTAACTGAGCAGGGTGGTCGACGTGGCCAGATAGAGCACCACCGTGAAGGTGTTGGCCGCGCTGGCCGAGCCGCTCAGCAGGTACACGGCGGCGAGCATGAAGATCGTCGACGTGATGCCCGACATGACGTTCACGCGCACCGGCGTGCCCAGGCGAGCGTGGAACCGGCCGAAGTAGCCGGGGAACGCGCCGTCATACGCCGCGACGGCGAGGATCCGGTCGGAGCCCATCATCCACACGGCGCCCGAGGTGACAAGGGCGAAGATGAACCCGAACACCATGAGGTCGGTGAGGAAGTTCTGGGCGCCGCCGTAGACGCTGAACGTGGTGTGGACGGCGTCCAGGAAGCCGCCGATGCCGGTGATCTGGCTCGACGGGAGCACCGCCACGATCCCGAAGACCGGGATGGAGTAGGCGAGCACCGTGATGATGCCGCTCTGGAGCACCGTGACCGGCACGTCGTGCTGCGGGTTCTGCATCTCCTCGGCGGCCCCGTTCTGGAGCTCGAAGCCGACGTAATTGAAGAGCAGCAGCGGCACGAGGCCGAGGAAGATCACCAGCGAGCTCGGATTGAAGTCGCCCGCGCCGTAGCCGTGGACGCCGTGCTCGATCCCGTAGATCAGGACGGTGACCGAGAAGAACGCGAGCACGCCGACGCGGATGATGGCGCCGACGTTCGGGATCCACTTGCCGTGGCGCAGCGAGGCGATTGCGACGCCGATCGAGATCCAGATGAACACGACCTTGAAGACGATGTTGCCGACGGTGAAGCCGGAGCCCATCGTGTGCAGGTTGTCGCTCCACGCGGCGGACGCGATGAAGCACAGCGAGCCGCCCACCCAGAGCGGGTTCGTGACCCAGTAGAGCACGGCGCCGAGCCCCGCCGGCAGCCGGCCCCAGCTCATCTTCATCCACTCGTACGGGCCGCCCTCCTGGGTGAACGCGGCGCCCAGCTCGGCCATCACGAGCGCGTACGGGAACACGAACAGAACGCCGAGGATGATGAGCCAGGTGAACGTCTGCGCGCCGAAGCTCGACACCTGGCCGAGGGTGTCCAGCCCGACCAGCGCGCACACCGTGAAGAAGAGCATGTCGAACCTGCGCAGGCTCTTGTGCAGATGCCCCTTCTCCTCGAGTGCCATGGCGGTCGTGACCTCGACGTCGACCGCCCTTCCCTCAGATGCACTCATGAGACCCCTTCCCGAAAGACCACGGATTCAACGCCAATTTGGACGCTCGGGCGTCGATGAATGTTGCGATTATGGCCCAAATCCCGGCCCTTGCATAGGAGCGGGCCGGAGGCGGGGACAGTCCCCGCACGCGGGGACTGTCCCCCGGTACAGGCACGGTCCTACGGGGCGGCTCGCGCCGCCCCTAGGCCGGGACGCTACGCCGAGGTCGGCAGCGTGAGGTCGGCCAGCGTGGCGGTACCCAGGACCCGCAGGGCCGGATCGATCGCGGCCATGCGGCCCGCCACGGCATCCTCGAGGTCGCTCGCTGCCGCGTCGGCCAGCTCTCGGCCCGCGGCGGTCAGCTCGGTGCGGCCGTACGCGCCGTAGCGGACGGCGAGCCCGCGCGCGCACAGGCGGAGCGCGATCTGCTTCGCCTGGCTCTGGCTGGCGGCCAGCTGGGCCGCCAGGCGGGTCGTCTCGAGGGGCTCCTCTGAGCGCAGCAGCAGCAGCGCGTACAGCTCCATCGGCCGCAGCGCGCACCGGCGGGCTGCCTCGAGCACCGCCCGGTCCAAAGCCCTGACCATCCGCAGCCCCGCCGGCACATCGTGGGAGGAGAGGGAGGGGGATCTTCCATCCACGACCGTCAAACCGGCGCGACTGCGGAGGTCAGGTGATGGTGTTGCCACGGGCGGCATTCTCCGCTTCCTGTAGTAGGGGCATCCTCCCCCTTTTGGGGGAACTTTTCGCCTGAACTGGCACGGATTGGCCGGCGGCTTGACCGGTTCCAGTAGGCACTTAACCGGTTATGTCGCGGCGGATGAAATGGATCCAGGCGACGGCCAGCGCGGCGACCGCGTACACGATTGACACATAGGCCGCGTGGACGATCGGCGACCAGTCGAGCGGCGTGCGGAAAAGTGTCTCCCAGGCGTCCAGCTGCGCCGTCAGCATCCACCGCTGCGCGGCCGGCCCGTCGAGCACGGGGACGATCTGCGTGAGCTGCTCGACCAGGGCGAACATGAGCGTGCCGACGACGGCAGCCGCGCTGTTGCGCGACACGGTCGAGAGCAGGATGCCGACGGCCGCGAGCGCGAGCACCGGCATGGCGTAGACGAGGAAGCTGCCGACGACGAGCGCGAGCGCCCGCGACGGCGAGATGACCGTCGAGAAGGTCGGGAGTGGGTCGAAGCCGCTCGTGATCCCGCCGGCCAGGGTGCCGGCGACGCCCATCGCCACGACCGCCGCGAGGACGTAACCGAACGCGGATACGACCTTCGCGGCGAAGATCGCCGACCGGCTGGTCGAGCGGGTGAGGATCGTCTTCAGCGTGCGGTTGTGATCCTCGGCCGCCACGATGTCGCCGGCCACGAGCGCCGTGACGAGCGGGAAGAGGAAGAGGGCCGAGAAGAGCAGCGTGAGCAGCGGCACGGCGAACCCGGACTCCACGGCGAAGCGCAGGAAGAAGGGGACGCCGGAGTCGGTCGGGCTCGGCGGGTGCAGCTCGATCGCCGCTGCCAGCAGCACGGGCGCCGCCGTGGCCGCACCCAGGCCGAGGTAGGTGCGCCGCTGCGCCGCCAGCTTGCGCACCTCCCAGCGCAGCGCCCTGCTCACGCGCCCGCCTCCTGCTCGGTCAGGTCGAAGAAGAGCGCCTCGAGCCCGCCCGAGGGGACGAGCGCGTGGATGCCGATCCCGGCGGCCGCCAGCGCGAGGGTGAGCGCCGCGACCGCGTCCGGCTCGGCCGCGAACGCGATCGCCGCACCCTCGGCGCGCACGTCGCGGATGCCGACGGCGCCGCGGCAGACCGTCACGGCCGCGTCGAGGTCGGTGGCCTGCAGCCGGTAGCGGCCGTCGCTGCGGGCGGTCACCTCCGCCAGGTCGCCCTCGTAGCGGACGCGGCCCTCGCGCAGGATGGCGACGCGGTTGCAGAGCGCCTCGACCTCGCCCATCAGGTGGCTCGAGAGCAGCACGGTGATGCCCTCGCCGGCCAGGCGGCGGACGAGGGCGCGCATGTCGCGCATCCCGGCCGGGTCGAGGCCGGTGGTCGGCTCGTCCAGCACGAGCAGCCGCGGCCGCCGCAGCAGCGCGGCGGCCAGGCCGAGGCGCTGGCGCATGCCGTGCGAGTAGCCGCGGACGCGGTCGCCGGCCCGGCCGGTCAGCTCGACGAGCTCGAGCACGTCCGCGACGCCGGCGCCGTTGCCGCCGCCGTCGAGGTCGGCCAGCAGCTCCAGGTTGGCGCGGCCGCTCAGGTAGGGGTAGAAGGCGGGATCCTCGACGAACCCGGCGACGCCCTCGAGCGCGGACACGGGATCGAGCATCGGATCGCGCCCGAACAGCCGCACCTCGCCCGCGGTGGGCTGGATCAGCCCCAGCATCATCCGCAGCGACGTCGTCTTGCCGGCCCCGTTCGGGCCGAGATAGCCGTAGACGTCGCCCGGCTTCACGGTGACGTCGACGCCGGCCACCGCCTCGATCGTTCCGTAGGTCTTGCGCAGGCCGCGGGCGGCGACGGCGGGCGTGGCCTCCGCGGTGCTCACAGGCTGCGCGCCACCGCTTCGACCACCGCGCTCGGCAGGCTGCCGAGCACCGTATAGGTGACGCCGCCGCGGGCGAACCGGATGACGGCGCCAAGTGGCGTCACCAGCTCCCGCCCTTGGGCGCCGCCGACCGAGACGCCGGGCAGGAGTCCCCACAGGCCGCCGCCCGGGTCGCCGCCGCCGGGCTGCTCGAGCACGACGACCGAGCCGAACGAGCGGCCGTAGATCAGCAGCCGGCCGGGCAGCTCGCCGGAGCGGCTGGCCTCGCGGCAGCTCTGCAACGGCAGGCCGCCCAGGGTCGGCGGGGCGGTGCACGAGACGGTGGCCCCGAGCGAGGGCGGGCCGCCGAAGCGCACGGGCACCGGCTCCATGCCGAACGGGAGCTTCAGCTTGAAGACGGACGGGTCGACGGGGCCGTAGTGGACGTTCGAGAGCGCGAACTCGACGAGCGGCTTGGCCTGGCCGCGGCCGTAGACGTCGAGCAGGAGCGGCGTGCCGGTGTCGGCGTCGACCGACAGGGCCACCTTGGAGAGCAGCCCGGGGCTCTCAACCGGCGCCATGTGGACGGTGTAGGACGGGCGCCCGGCGGTCACGCCCGGCTGCGGCGTCGAGATCGCCAGCGACGAGCGGACGCGCCCGAGCAGCTGGGACGCGCCGGCGAGGCCGGTGCGGATCCGCCCGAGCGTCGCGATCGACGGCAGCGTGGCGGCGAACGCCGTCCCGTCGGAGGCGTCGTACACGAGCGCGTTGGTGCCGTGGACGACGAGCTGGGTGTCGCCCTGGTCGGTCTGGAACTCCATCCGCAGGCGCCCGTTCATGTACCAGAGCCGCCCGCTCGCGCCGGTGACGAGCGGGAGCGGGCTGCCGCCGGCGCTCGCCTGGGGCACGAGCGATGTGGTCGGCACGAGCGAGTTGGCGTAGCGGAAGTTGGCGGTGATGCCCTCGGGCCCGTTGCCGCCGAGCTCGCGGAGGGTCAGCTCGGCGAGCGTCGCCGGCGCCGGCGGCTTCGCCCCGCTGCGGTCGAGGCTGGCAACGGCGTTGGCCGCGACGAACACGGCGGCCACCGCCACGCCGACCCCGACCAGCGTGGTGGTCGAGGCGGTGCGCACCCACAGGGTCAGCCTCCTCATTGGGCGGCCAGGATAGTGGGGACTGTCCCCGCCCGAGCGGGGACAGTCCCCCGTCCGCTTATCGCTTCGCGCCGACCAGCGAGCGCGCGGCGGCGGCGATGTGGGCGCTGTCGATCCCGGCCTGGTCGAGCAGCTGCGCCGGCGTGCCGGACGTCGGCATCCCCGTGGGCGCGAGACTGGTGACGGGCACGTTCGCGCCGGCGTCGACCAGCACCTCGAGCACGGCGTCGCGGATCCCGCCCTCCGGCCAGTGGTCCTCGACGACGACGAGGCCGCCCGTGGCCTCCGCCGCCTCGACCAGCGTGGCAGCGTCGATCGGCTTCACCGAGTAGAGGTCGATGACGCGGGCCGCGATGCCCTCGCCGGCCAGGGCCTCGGCGGCCGCCAGCGACTCGTGCAGCGTGATGCCGGCGCCGATCAGCGTGACGTCGTCGGAGTCGGACGAGCGCACCACCCGGGAGCCGCCGATCGGGAACGGCTCGTCGGCCGGGTAGAGCACCGGCGTGTTCTCACGCGTCGTGCGCATGTAGACGATGCCGGGCCGGTCGACCATGGCCTCCACGAGCTTGGCCGTCTGGTTCGCGCAGCTCGGGTAGAGCACGGTGCTGCCGTGGATCGCCCGGAACGACGCCAGGTCCTCGAGCGCCATCTGGGACGGGCCGTCCTCGCCGATCGAGACGCCGGCGTGCGAGCCGGACAGGCGGATGTTCGCCTGGCTGACGGCGGCCATGCGGGTGAAGTCGTAGGCGCGCGCGAGGAACGCGGCGAACGTCGACGCGAACGGCACCCAGCCGCGCACCTGCATGCCGACGGCCGCGGCGACCAGCTGCTGCTCGGCGATGTACATCTCGAAGTAGCGGTCCGGATGCGCCTTCAGGAAGAGCTCGGAGTAGGTCGAGTTGCCGACCTCCCCGTCCAGCGCGACCACGCGCCCATCGGCGGCGCCGGCCGCGACCAGCGCGTCGCCGTAGGCACGGCGGGTGGCGACCTTCTCGCCGACGTCCCAGGCGGCCGGATCGGCCTTCGAGGGGCTGAACCGGTTGGCCTGGCCGTTGGCGGCCGGCGGCTGCGGGCGCACAACCGCGTCGCGGCGGCCGCCGAGCTCTTCGATCGCGGCGTCCGGGTCGCCCAAGGGCTTGCCGTGCCAGCCGTCCTTGTTCTCGACGGCGGCGACGCCCTTGCCCTTCATCGTGCGGGCGATGATCGCGACGGGCTGGCCGTCTGCGGCGGTCGCCTCCTGGTAGGCCTCGTCGATGGCGGCGACGTCATGGCCGTCGATCTCGAGCGCGCGCCAGCCGAAGGCCTCGGCCCGGCGCACGTAGGCGGCCGTGTTCCAGCCGAGCATCGTCTCGCCGCGCTGGCCGAGCCGGTTGACGTCGATGATGGCGATCAGGTTGTCGAGGTTCTCGTGGGCGGCGGCCGCGAAGGCCTCCCACATCGAGCCCTCGGCCATCTCGCTGTCGCCGCACAGCGTCCACACCCGGAAGGGGAGCTTGTCGAGCCTCTTGCCGGCCAGCGCGACGCCGACAGCGATCGGCAGTCCCTGGCCCAGCGAGCCGGTGGCGACGTCGACCCACGGCAGGATCGGCGTGGGGTGGCCCTGGAGGCGCGAGCCGAGCTTGCGGAACGTGAGCAGCTCGTCGTCGGTGATCGCCCCGGCGGCCTTGAAGAGCGAGTAGACGAGGGGCGAGGCGTGCCCCTTCGAGAAGATCAGGTGGTCGTTCAGCGGGTTCTCGGGGCGGTCGAAGTCGTAGCGCAGGTGCTTGGCCAGGAGCACGGCCATCAGGTCGGCCGCGGACATCGATGAGGTCGGGTGGCCGGAGCCTGCTGCGGCGGCCGCGCGGACCGAGTCGACGCGCAGCTGCTGGCCCAGCTCGCGCCACTGTTCCTGCTCGTTCATCGGGGCTCCTCGTCCGGGGTTAATGAATGCCGCGGCGGCGCCCGCCGCAGGCGGCACTCTAGTCCCGTCGTGCCCCTGGTCCCGCCGAGCGAAACGCCCGGACCAAAGAGACGGGCCCGGGTGGAAGATCCAACCCGGGCCCGGAGCAAAGCGTTCCTACAGAGAGGAGATGACGTTGTTCAGCGTGTTCTTGATCGCGGTGCTCAGGAGACCGAGCGTGACGACGACGGCGATCGTGATCACACCGAGGACGACGGCGTACTCGGCCATGGTCTGACCGGCCTCGTCGCGGACATCGGCGAGAAACTCGTTGATTGGACTCACCTCCCCGAAGGGCTCGATGGGAAACCTTGTACTCCCATCGTTTCGGCGTCCCGAAAGCCGCTCCAGATCGCCCTATCGAGGGGTTTGCTACTGCAAAAAGGGGAGGCCTCTACCCGTCGAGCAGGTCGAGGGCCGGTGCGACCGCCCGGATCGACTCCTCGGTGATCGGATCGAGGACGAGGATCGCCTCGTCCGCGCCCGCATCCGCGAGGTCGCGCAGGTGCGCCGCGAGCGTCTCGGGATCGCCCGCGAGCGGGGCCACCGCGGCCCGCGGCCGCATCACCCGCTCGGCGGTCGCCTCGTCGACGGTGACGAGCACGCACGCGCTGCGGTCGATGTCCCGCGGCGCCCGGCCGGCGCTCTCCGCCGCGGCGTCGATGCGCGCGTTCAGCTCGGCGAAGCCCGCGACCGAGTTGCCGTAGCCGTCCCACCACGTGTTCCAGGCGGCGGCGTGGGGGAGCGCGATGCCGAGCATCCGCGGCCCGTTCGAGCCGATCATGAGGGGAATCGGGCGCGCCGGCGGCGGCAGCACCACCGCGTCCTCCGCCTGCCAGTAGGTGCCGTCCAGGGTCGCGTGCTCGCCGGCGACGAGGCGGCGGATGATCTCGTGCGCCTCCTCGAAACGGGCGACGCGATGGTCGTAGGGGATGCCGAACGCCGCGAACTCGCCCCGGTTCCAGCCGCAGCCGAGGCCGAGCACGAACCGCCCGCCGCTGACCTCGTCGATTGCGGCGGCCATGCGCGCGATCATGCCGGGCGGGTGGAAGCCGGTGCAGGCGACGAGCGGCCCGAGCTGGACGCGGTCGGTGATCGCGGCGAGCGCCCCGAGCAGCGTCCACACGTCCCACGGCCCCTTGTCTGCCTCGCCCTCGTGCCGGTAGAGCAGGTGGTCGCCGAGCCAGATCGAGTCGAATCCGAGCTCCTCGGAGGCCTTCGCCATCGCCCGGTACTCGGGCCAGCGCACGACTCGCTCGACCTCGGGCAGCTGGACTCCGACGCGCAGGGGGCGGGGCACGGCGGGGACTGTACCGGCCTTCGTGCGATCACGCGGCTAGCGTCTTCGCATGGCGCACGACTCGTCCTGGGAGCGCCTCCGCCTGCACACGGACCGGCTTCGCCTGCGCGTGCCGGACGTGCGAGATGCCGACGGTCTGTACGGGCTGTTCGCCGACCCGGACGTCATGCGTGGGCTGGGGAAGGATCCGATCTCGACGCTCGAGGAGGCCCGAACAATGATCGAGGAGGGCATCGGCGGTTGGCGGACCGACGGCCTGGGGCCGTTCATCGTCGAAACCGCGGCGCCCACCGATCGGCGGGTGGTCGGCCAGGCCGGGCTGATGGTGTTCGACACCCGCGGCTGGAAGCCGTCGACCTGGGCGGACGCTGGAAGTCACGCCCAGCCCGAGCTCGGCTGGGCCTTGATACGCGCGCACTGGGGTCACGGGTATGCAACGGAGGC
>Ga0075435_100000914_pt1 | contig 18596 bp, 15 predicted proteins | sample RhiMethybrSRZTD4_FD_75302 | JGI IMG/M metagenome (GOLD analysis project Ga0075435, IMG submission 75302) | Populus rhizosphere microbial communities from Tennessee, USA - Rhizosphere MetaG P. TD hybrid SRZTD4 | ecosystem: Host-associated > Plants > Roots > Rhizosphere > Soil | place: USA...
GATTGGGATTAGGGAGTAGGGATTAGGGATTGGTAGGGATCAGGGAGTAGGGATTAGTGATCCTAATCCCTAATCCCTACTCCCTAATCCCTAATCCCTACTCCCTAATCCCTACTCGTCAGGACTGCATCATGAAGTGGCTCTTCGCTCCGATCTGTTTGATCTCGCTGATCGCGCCGGCCGCTCTCGAAGCCGCGCAACAAGCCGCGCAGACGTCCGCTGCCGCGTCGGCGACGCGTTATACGCTCGGCCCGCGCGATCGCGTGAAGATCACCGTGTTCGACGAACCGGAGCTGACCAACAGCTACACCGTCGACGGCGACGGGTTCATCTCGTTCCCGTTGATCGGGCGCGTCGGCGCGAGCGGTCTCAGCGTCGGCGAGCTGCAGGATCGGCTCCGCTCGATGCTCACTGCGGGGTACATCCGCAATCCCGAAGTGCGCGTCGAGGTCGATCAATTTCAGAGCCGGAGCGTCATCGTCAGCGGCGAGGTCCGATCGCCAGGCAAGATTGCGATGACGGGCGCGATGACGCTGCTCGAAGCCCTCGCGCTCGCAGGCTCGCCGACGCCGTCGGCGAGCAACGAAGTGCTCGTCGCGCATCCGAAGAAGCCGGGCGATACGGAGCTGCTCGACGACGCGAACGCCGACATCAAGCGTGTGAACCTGAAGGACCTTCAGCTCGGAAAAGCCGGCCAGGACATCGAGCTGCAGGACGGCGACGTCATCAACGTCCCGAAAGCACAGACGTTCTTCATCATGGGGCAGGTGAAGAACGCGGGCGCGTTCATCTGGGAGTCGACGCTGACCGTCGAGCAGGCCATTGCGCTCGCGGGCGGTCTGAACGAGCGCGGCTCGACGCGCGGGATCGTGGCGCGCAGACAGATGGACGGCAGGCTGAAGGAAATCTCGGTGCGGCTCGAAGACAGAGTTCAGCCGAACGACACGATCGTCGTTCGCTCGCGGTTTTTCTGATCGTTGCCGTGACGCTGTGGAACGACGCGCGGGAAGCGCTGAAGCGCTCGCTGACGCCGCGGCAGCTCGTGCGCGTGCGGTGCCTCGTCCGGAGAAAGCCGATCCCGCGCTGGGGAAATCTGCGGCGCGTGCAGCCGTTCTCGCACGACTTCGGATTCGATCGCGGAACGCCGATCGATCGTTTCTATCTCCACCGATTCCTCGATCGACAGCGGGCATTGATCAGCGGCGACGTGCTCGAGATCCAGTCGCCGGGCTACACACGGCAGTTCGGCTCGAACGTGCGCGTCGCTGACTCGGTCGACATCAATCCGGCAGTGCGTCCGACGTACCTGTGCGATCTCGCCGAGGCTCATTCCGTGATTCCATCGGACCGCTACGACTGCTTCCTGATGCCGAACACGTTGTGCGTCCTCCGCCGAATCGACGCATGTCTCGAGCAGGCGCTGCGTGTCGTCAAACCCGGCGGTGCGGTGCTCGGGACGACCGCGGCGTTCGTACCGCTCACGCCGGACTATCCCGATTACTGGCACCTGAGTGCCGACGGCTGGCGCGAGATCGCGAGTCGCGTCTGGCCAGGCCACAAGGTGACCGTCGAGGCGCACGGCAACTGCCTCGCCGCGACGGCCGCGATGCTCGGCCTCGCGGCGGAAGAGCTCGACGATGCGGAGCTCGAGGTGCACGACCCGCGCTATCCGGTCCTGGTTACGTTGATGTGCGTAAAGCAGTGATGCAGCCGGCGCCGAGAGCGATATCCGCGGCGGTGAAGCGGGTCCTGTTCTCGACCGGTCATTACTCGCGCGTGCTGTCGGGAGCGGCGTTCCACGGTCTCGTCGTGCTCTGCTACCACAATCTCCGCGGCCGGGACGTGTCCGCATCGGCGTTGCCGTTCGCGCCGCTTCACGTGGCGGCCGACGAATTCGAACGCCACTGCGGGTTCATCCGCGAGACGTGCCATCCGATCTCGCTCGACGACTGGCGATCGGCGCGGCGCGCGCGACGGCCGCTGCCGCCGCGCGCCGTCCTGGTCACGTTCGACGACGGGTATCGATCGATTGTGACGATCGCAAAGCCGATCCTCGAAGCGTGCCGCATTCCCTATGTCGTGTTCGCGTGCACCGGCGCGATGGCGGAGCGATCGCTGTTCTGGTTCGATGCGATCGCGCGTCAGGAGAGCGATGCGGCCGTCGACGTGTTGAAGGGCGCGTCCTGGACCGAATGGCAGGCGCGCACGGGGAGCGCGCGCGTCGCCGCAGCGACCGACGATCCGTCGGCGCCGCTCACACTCGCCGATTTGAAGGCGTTGTCGACATCGTCCCTCGTCGAGATCGGCGCCCATACGGTGACGCATCCGATTCTGGCGCGTGCGCCGCTCGCGGAGCAGCAGCGCGAGATCGAGCGCTCCCGCGACGACCTCGAAGCATGGACCGGCAGGAAGGTGAGAGCGTTCGCGTTTCCAAACGGACGTCCGCGCGTCGATTACACGGAGGGAACGGTCACGCTGCTCGAGCGGCTCGGGTTCGATGTCGCGTTCACGACCGACAGCAGGATGGCGCGCGCCGAGGATGCTCCGCTCGAGATGCCGCGGTTTCTGATGATGGCCGGTATGACCGCGCCGGATCTCGCGCATCGTTTCGCCTACCGGTACGCACGCGCATGAAGATTGTCCAGGCGGTCGGCTGGTACTTTCCGGACAGTCTCGGCGGCACCGAGGTGTACGTCCGGGCGCTGTGCCATCGGCTGCAGGCCGCGGGCCACGAGGTCGTGGTGGCCGCGCCGGATCCCGGCGCACCGGCCGAACGCCGGTACGAAGACCGCGGCGTGCGCGTGTACCGCTATCCGATCGCGAAAGACGTCACGCGCGCGGAAGCCCGAGGCGAGGTCGCGGTTCGCGGCGCCGAACGCTTTCATCGCTGGCTGATGGACGAACGCGCGGGCGTCGTGCACTTCCACACGTTCGTCACCGGAGTGAGTCTGCCGGAACTGCGCGCCGCGCGGCACTCGGGCGCGCGAACGATCGTCACGACTCACTCGAGCAGTCTCGGATTTCTGTGCATGCGCGGCACGCTCATGCACTGGGGCGAGGAGCCGTGCGACGGGGTCGTCGAGCCGTCGAAGTGCGTCGCCTGCGCGCTGCACGGCCGCGGCATGCCGAAGCCGGTCGCGCGCGTGTTCGGCGCGGTGCCGCTGTCCTTCGCGCGCGCCGTCAGAAACGCGCCGACGCCTCTCGCGACGGCGCTCGCGCTGCCCGACGTCGTGCGCGCGAACCTCGCGCGTCAGAGAGAGGCTCTCTCGATCGCCGATCGATTCGTCGTCCTGACCGAGGCGGCGCAGGCGATCCTCCGCGCGAACGCATTCGACGCGGCGAACGTGTCTGTGAATCGCCTCGGGATCGCGCAGACCGTGACGAGAAAATCATCGCCGCGCGAGCGTCCGACCGTACGCCCGGTTCGCATCGGCTACCTCGGTCGTTTCGAGTCGATCAAAGGAGCGGACGTTCTGGCTCGAGCGATTGCGCTCACGCGTCGCGATGTTCCGCTGCGCGTCGAATTCCGCGGACCTGTGAATACGGCAGCCGATCGCGCGGCGATCGAGCGCATTCGTGCCCTCACGAGCGGCGACGCGCGTGTCTCCATCGCTCCGGCTGTTCCGCCCGAGCACGTCGCAGACCTGCTTGCCGATCTCGACGTCCTGTGTTGCCCTGCGGTCTGCCACGAGGGTGGACCGACGGTGGCGCTCGAGGCGCTGGCAGTCGGCACGCCTGTGATCGGCAGCCGCATCGGCGGACTTGCCGAGATGATTCGCGACGACGTGAACGGGCGGCTCGTGCCGGCGGGCGACGCGTCGTCGCTCGCGTCGGTGCTGACGGATGTTGCGTTATCGCCGGATACGACGATCGATCAGTGGCGCGCGTCAACCACGAACGTGCGGACCATGGACGACGTCGCTGCGGATTACCTGACGTTTTACAACGCGTGAAGCGGCATCTCGTTGCGTTCCCGCGTCCATTCGAGCACGCGCGGCAGGTCGCGGTTGCGTTTGCGGAGCAGGGTTCGTTGTCCGCGTACGCGACCGGATTCGTCTGGCCCGAGACGCTGTCGGGACGCCGCGTGCGGCGGATCCTCGAACGCGTCGGCGCGGCGGGCGCCGTCGCGCGCCGCACGATCGTCGATCTGCCGCGAACCGTCGTGCGATCGTTTCCGCTCATCGACGTCGGCCGGACGGCCGCGTCCGCGCTGCGCCGGTACGGTCTCGAGGATCGATTGTGGGAGCGCGACGATCATCGCTTTCCGCGGCTCGTCGCCGACCGCCTGCTCGACGGCTGCGACGTCGTGCACGGATGCGAACACGCATCGCTCGAGCTGTTCGACGCTGCGCACCGGGCCGGCAAACGGACCGTATTGCACGTCGCGAGCCTGCATCCGGCGTTTCACGACGCGATGCTCGATCGTGAATACGCGCGCTATCCCGAATTGAAAGAGTCGGTCGACTTCGAGCTCCGCGAGCGCCGGGCGCCCCGCGATCGCAGACGCCTCGCCGAATATGCGTCCGCGGATCTGCTGATCGTGTCCTCGTCGCTGTCACGGCAGCTCCTGATTGAAAACGGGATTCCGGCCGATCGCATCGCGATCGTTCACCTCGGCGGACCGGACGCACCGGGCACCGTTGGCACCCCTGGCACCGCTGGCACCCGTGGCACCTCTGCGCTAGACGTTCTATATGTCGGCAAAGTGAGCGTTGCGAAGGGATGCCACGTTCTGTTGCACGCCTGGACGACGCTGGGTTCGCGGGACGCTCGTCTCGTGATGGTCGGACGCAATCAGCTGCCGGCGTCCGTTCGGGTTCCGCCGCGCGTGGAGATGCTCGGATCGCTGCCGCATGCGGCGGTGCTCGACCTCATGCCGCAATTCGACGTGGTCGTGTTGCCGACGCTGTGCGACAGCTTCGGGGCCGTGATTCTCGAAGCGCTGCAGCGCGGCATTCCAGTGATCACGACGGCAAACGCCGGGGCCGCAGACCTGGTGCAGGAAGGCGAGAACGGCTGGATCGTCGCTGCCGGCGACGCCGAGGCGCTGACTGAGCGCCTGGCGTGGTGCGAACGGCACGTTCGGTCGGTGCGCGCGATGCGCGCGCAGGTGAGGCGCGGATCGCGATCGCGCACGTGGCCCGATTTTCGCCAAGAGGTGCGCGACGCGCTCGCGCAACGAGGATGGTTATGACAACGCGTACGCCACGAATCTGTATCGGTGTGTCCGGTCATCTGTCCGGTTGTCCGCGCATGGTCAAAGCGGCAACCGCGCTCGCCGAGGCGGGCTACGAAGTCCACGTCGTCAGCACGTCGCACATCCCGCGCTTGCGCGAGTACGACGCGAGCCTCGGTGCGTCGCAGCCATGGACGTGGGAAGCGGTCGAGTGGGGCCGCGACGTGAACCAGCTGTTGTGGCTGCGTACCGCCGTCGCGCATCGACTCGCCAGGTCCGCAGCGACTGCGGTGGGCCCGGAACACGTGCCGTTGAACGTCGCCGCCGCCGCGTACTCACGACCGCACGCGCAACTCGTTTCCAGGTTGAGGAGAGTCGACGCTGATTTGTACTACGGTGGCGCCGGCGGCGGCATTGCCGCCGCGGCGATCGCGGCGCGTCATCGCGGCGTCGGGTACGCGATCGACGTCGAGGATTTCCACAGCGCGGAGAACGCGAGCCTCGTTCGCGCGCGAAGCCGCGCGGCGCTCGCGAGTCGCATCGAGCGGGACGTGCTGCCAGGCGCGCGCTTCGTCACCGCCGGCAGCGCCGCGATCGCGGACGCGTACCAGCAGCGTCACCGCGTGCCGGTCACTGCCGTGTGCAACACGTTTCCGCTCCCCCTGCGTCCGCCGGCGCTCGCGCCGCGAAACTCGGGTCCGCTGCGGCTTTACTGGTTCAGTCAGACGATCGGCGACGGCCGCGGTCTCGAAGACGTGATTCGCGCGATCGGCGCATCGCGGCTCGATGCCGAGCTTCACCTGCGCGGCACGTCGGCAAACGGATACGTCGAGCGGCTGCGGTTGTTCGCGCTGTCGAATGCGCCGAGGCTCAAGCTGTACATCCACCCGCCTGCGCCGCCGCACCAAATGATCGATCTCTGTGCCGGGTACGACGTCGGCCTTGCGGTCGAACCAGGGACGAGCGAGAACAACGCGCTCGCGCTGTCGAACAAGGCATTGACGTATGTGCTCGCCGGCCTGCCGCTCGTCATCACCGATACGCCGGGTCATCGGCCGCTCATCGACACGCTTCGCCGCGCGGCGATCGTTTATCAGCCGGGAGACATCGCACAGCTTGCCGGGTCGCTCACGCACATCGCCACCGACGGCGGCTGGCATTCGAACGCGCGAGCCGATGCCTGGCAGGCGGCGCTGAGCCGGTGGCACTGGGAGCATCACGCCGATCGCGGCACGCTGCTGTCGTCGGTCGCCGCCGCGCTGCCGTGCTGATGCGACGCGCAGTTGCGTTGGTGCGCACACGCTCGTGATGACCGTTCGACTCGCTCGCCCTGAGCTTGTCGAAGGGCGAACGGTACGCGGGTGCCACGGCCTGCCGGAATTGGTTCGACATTGAGGACGAGACTCCGCATCGCGCTCACTGCGGATCCGTACATCCCGGTGCCGCCTCCGCTTTACGGCGGCATCGAACGCATCGTCCACCTGCTCGCCGAAGGTCTCGTCGCGCGCGGTCATGACGTCACGTTGTTCGCGCATCACGCGAGCGCAATTGCCGGCGTTCCGGTAATTCCGTACGGGATGCCGCCGCACGTCGGCTTCCGGCGCCGCGCGGGCGAGCTCGTGCAGCTTGGGGGCGCGTTGTGGAAACGGCGTGGCGCGTTCGATGTCGTTCACAGCTTCGGACGACTCGCGGCGCTGGCGCCGGTGCTGCCGCTCTCATCGCTCGCGAAGGTGCAGAGCTATCAGCGTCCGGTGCCGTGGCGCGGGGTACGCCGTGCGGTGCGCGTGTCAGGGCAATCGCTCGAATTCACCGCCTGCTCCGCGAGCATGTTCACCGGTCATCAGCGCGGCGTTGTCGGCACCTGGCACGCCATTCACAACGGTGTTCCGATCGATCGCTATCGCTTCGTTCCTGCCGTGCCGCCCGCGGCGCCGCTCGTCTATCTCGGAAAGATCGAGCCGATGAAAGGCGTGCACACGGCCATTGAGATCGCGTCGCGTGCGGAACGCCGGCTGATCATCGCAGGCAATCGCGCGACGACCGGATCCGACGCGCGTTATTTCGATGAGCAGATTGCGCCGGCGATCGACGGCGATCGCGTTCGCTACATCGGACCGGTCGACGACGTGATGAAGAACGCGGTGCTCGGCGAGGCTGCGGCGTTGTTGTTCCCGACCCGCTATCCGGAGGCGTTCGGCATCGTGATGGCGGAATCGATGGCGTGCGGCACGCCCGTCATCGGTTTCGCAAACGGCGGCGTGCCCGAAGTGATTCGTCACGGCACGAACGGGTTCCTCTGCGACACGGCAGACGAGGCGGTCGCCGCCGTGCCGCGGCTGGCCGAAATCGATCGAGCGGTCGTGCGCCTCGACTGCGAGCAGCGCTTCAGCGCGCCGGTAATTGTGTCGAAGTACGAAGCGTTGTACCGGCGAATGACGGCATGAGCGATCGCCGCCTGCTGCTCGTCAGCCCGCACTTTCCGCCCGATGCAAGCGCCGGGACTCATCGCGCGCGGCTGCTCGCGAAGCATCTGCCTCGCGAAGGATGGGAGACGACCGTCGTCACCGTCGATCCGCGCGACTACGAAGGCGTGGTGGACGACGAGCTCTCGCAGCTCGTCGCGCCCGATCTCGATGTCGTTCGCGTGCGGGCGCTGCCGTCGAACGCGACCCGGCACGTCGGCATCGGCGATCTCGGACTGCGTGCGTACGCCGGTCTCAAGCACGCGTGCCGCCGTCTGCTCGTTCGCCGTCACTACGACGCGCTGCTCATCACGATCTACCCGACGTACCCGGCGCTCATCGGCCGCCGCTTGAAGCATCGGTTCGGCATTCCGTTCGTGCTCGACTACCAGGATCCCTGGGTCGGCGCGTGGGGTGAGACCGTCGGCGGCGCGGCTGACGGATCGCCCGATTGGAAGAGCCGCGCAACCCGGCGCATTGCCGAATGGTTCGAGCCGCGCGTCGTCGCGGCAGCCGACGCCCTGAGCGCGGTCTCCGACGGCACGCTCGACGATGTGATGGGGCGGCTGCCGGGCGCGGCGCACAAACGGCGCGCAGCGATTCCAATCGGATGGGACGTCGACGACTGGACGCTCGCAGACGGGACACCGTCGTGTCTCGATTTCGATCCGGCTGACGGCCGCCTGCATCTGAGCTACGTGGGCACGCTGCTGCCGCTCGGCGGGCCGGTGTTCGACGTGCTGTTCGCTGCACTCGCGCGTCTTCGCGCGAGCGCGCCTGGTGTGTACGCGAGCGTGCGCGTGCATCTCTACGGCACCAGCAATCAGACCGCCGGTTCGCCGGAGCCGCGCGCGCTTGCTGCCGCGGCACGCGCGGGCGTCGCCGATGTCGTATCCGAACGGCCGCTGCGCATCGGCTACATCGACGCGCTGCGGATGCTGCGCGCGTCGAGCGCGGTGCTCGTGGCCGGGAGTACCGAACGCCATTACACGGCGAGCAAAGTCTTTCCGGCGGTGCTCTCCCAGCGTCCGATTCTCGCGATCTTCCACGAAGCGAGCAGCGTCGCGGACATTCTCGCGCGCGTGGCGGATGCGTCGTGCGATCACGTCATCACGTTCGGCGACGCGGGGCTCGATGCGTCGCACGTCGAGCGCGTGGCCGACGCGCTCCGCGCGCTCGCACACGACGCCGGCCGCTGCGCGTCGCGCGATCTGCGGCGCATCGACTCGGTCTCGGCGGCGGCAGGCGCGCGGACACTCGCGAATCTGCTCGACACGATCGTCATGCGGCCGCAGTCCGCGCAGTTCGCAGACGTTTCATGAGCGACGGGCATGTGACTCGCGTGACCGCGGTACTGACGCATCCCGTGCAGTACTACGCGCCGGTGTTCGCGCGCGTGACGCAGGCGCATCCGGAGATTGCCCTCACCGTCGTGTACGCGATCGAGCCGACGCCGGAACAGCAGGGGACTGGATTCGATCGCCGGTTCTCGTGGGATACGCCATTGCGGGAGGGCTACTCGTCGATCGTCGCGCGTCCCGCGCGACCCGGTGACAGCGTCGACGCGGCGAGCTTCTTCGGCGTCGACGCGCCGCAGATCGCATCCACGGTGGCGTCCACGCGGCCTGACATCGTCGTGTTGTTCGGGTGGTATTCAGTGGCGCTGCTGCGCGCGCTCCGCTGGGCCCGGCGCGCCGGCATTCCGATCGTGTACCACGGGGACACGAACCTCCAGAGCGCGCCGACCGGGTGGCGGCGCCCGTTGTGGTGCGCGAAAACGCGGTTTCTTCTGAAGCGATTCGATCGGTGTCTCAGCGTCGGCGTGCGCTCCACAGGATTTCTCCGCTACTTCGGCGTCGATCCCACACGCGTGTTCGACATGCCGCATGCCGTTGACACGGATCGCTTCGGTCGCGCCGTGGAGATCCGCCGATCACCGGCGCGTCGCGCGGAGGCGCGATCGTCCTTCGGGCTCGACCGCGACGCGTTCGTCGTCGCGTTTGCCGGCAAACTCGAAGAGAAGAAGCGGCCGCTCGACGTCATTCGCGCCGTTGCGCGCATGCGTCCTGCCGATCGCGCGCTGCAGCTGCTCGTCGCCGGCGCGGGACGGCTGGAAAACGTCTGCAGAGCGGAAGCGGAAACGCTCGGCGTTGCCGTGCGATGGAGCGGTTTCGTCAATCAGACGCGAATGATCGACGTGTACGCGGCAGCCGACTGCGTCGTGCTCCCGAGCGATGGCCGTGAGACGTGGGGACTCGTCGCGAACGAAGCACTGGCGGCGGGTGTGCCGGTTGTCGTCAGTCAGATGTGCGGATGCGCGCCGGATCTCGTCGACGCGGCGACCGGAGGCGTTGCCCCGGTTGGTGACGTCGCCGAACTCGCCGCCGAGATCGACGGCGTTCGCGACCGCATCGAGTCGGGTCGCGATTACACGCACGCTTGCGTCGCGCGCGCAGCCACGCACTCGGTCAACCGCGCGGCTGACGCGTTCGCGTCCGCGGTGACGCACACGATCCCGCGCCGGCCGCACACGAGCTCGATTCGAACCGTCGTCTGCTGCGGCGGCATGGTCGTCACCGGTGGACTCGAGCGGATGACGTTCGAGGTGCTTCGCGCGCTCGGCCACAGGGGCGGCGCCGTGCATTGCCTGTTGAACGACTGGGAGTACCACCGCATTGCGACGCTCGCCGACGGGATCGGTGCGAGCTGGGTGCCGCATCGGTATGAAGCGCACTTTCACCGCACGCGCAATCCGCTCGTGCTCGCGCGGCTCGCATGGGAATCGCTGCGATCGAGCGCCGGACTGCTCGCGGAGTGCTACCGCTTCCGCGCCACGCACATCCTGCTCCCCGATTTCGTCGGCGCGCTTCGGTACTATCCTGCGCTCGTCGTCGCAAAGCTCGTGGGACTCCAGACGATTCTGAGGCTCGGGTACCCGCCGGGTGCGGACGCGTTCTACGCGCGTCTGTGGCGATGGGTGGTTCAGCCGGTCGTCGATCGATTCGTGTGCAACTCGGCTTACACCGAACGCGAGCTGCTCAAGTTGAACGTCGCGCGCGCGAAGGTGTCGACCGTGCCGAACACGGCGCCGCTCAGATCTGATGACGTGCCGCGACGCACCGCCCGCGCTGACGGACGGATCATCTACGTCGGGCAGGTGATCGCAGCGAAGGGCGTCGATCTGCTGCTCGACGCGTTCGCGCTGCTGCGCGCGCGCGGACACGACGTGTCTCTCGACATCGTCGGTCGCGTCGACGGGTGGACCTGGCCGGGCACTGAATCGTATCTCGCGGACGTGCGCGCGCGTGCGAGCGATCCCGCGTTGAGAGATCACGTACGGCTGCTCGGCTGGCGCGAGGACGTTCCGGCCTTGATGGCGGCCGCAAGCGTGCACTGCTGTCCCTCGCGCGCAGAGCAGCGCGAGGGCTTCGGCGTCGTCGTGCTCGAAGCGAAGCGCGCGGGGATTCCGTCGGTCGTGACGCCGAGCGGCGCGCTCCCGTCGCTCATTCGACACGGCGTCGACGGCTGGGTGTGCCGGAGATTCAGCGCGGCCGACATCGCCGACGGCCTCGAGTACTTCCTGTCCGATCCGGACAGGCTGCGCGCCGCCGGCGCGGCCGCGCACGCATCGGCCGATCAGTTCAGTCGCGAACGATTCGTCGATGGATGGTCCGCCGTGTTCGCGGGGACGCACGCATGACGTCCGCCGCGTCGGTCGCTGCCGATCGCGTCCTGCAGCTCGAGCCGTGGCACCCGAGTCTCGGCGAGTTCATTGCCGCGACGTTCGCCACCTGGTTCACGGCCACGCTGTGCGGCGACTGGATCGCCGGCGCCGCCGTCCTCGTGCTGTGGTTCGTGTGGCGTCTCCTGCAGCCGAAAGAAGGTCCGCCGGTTCTCGGCATGGCGCTCGCGTTCCAGTGGACACAGGTCACGCTCGGAATGTTCTACATGGGCGTGGTCGGGCGCGAGCTGCCGACGATGCGTGTGCCGCAGTACAGGACGATGATTCTGCTCGGGCTCGGCTGCGTGCTCTCGCTCGGAGTCGGACTGTTCGCCGGCGCGCGACTGCTCGGGCGCCGCACGCGCCCGGCCGCGGGACAGCTCCCAATCAGCATGAAGAGCCTGCTGATCGCGTACGCGGCGTCGCTCGTGCTGCAGGGCGCGGTCACCGAGGTCGCATGGGAGATCCCGGAGCTGACGCAGGCGATTCTCGCGATTGGATTCGTGCATCTCGCGCTGCTGTTCGTCATCATCCGGCGGCTCGTTCGACCGGTGTTCAACTGGCACTGGATCGCGGCGTTGATGATCAACGAGCTGCTGCTCGGGTTCACCGGCTTCTTCGCGGGCTTCCGCGATCCGCTCATCCTCGCGGGCATCGTTCTCATCGAGGTGTTCGACGCGCGCAAGCTCCGCCACTGGATCTCGCTCACCGTGGTCGTCGTCGCCGGATCGCTGATGGCGGTGATGTGGATGGGCATCCGGGGCGAGTACCGGTCGGAGTTCTACACCGATCTCGTCGGCAAGTCGCGACAGGCGCGGCTCGATCGCATCGCGGAGCTCTCCTCGACGTGGCTGTCGTCCGAGAACTGGATGATGGCGCACGACATGGACCGCCTCATCGATCGCATGTGGACGATTTACTATCCGGCGGTTGCGCTGGGCCGCGTGCCGTCCGCGCTGCCACACACGCACGGACAATTCATCTCTGAAGCCGTGACGCATGTGTTGAGCCCGCGCATCTTCTATCCGACGAAAGCCGCGCTGCAGTCCGACAGCGACAACGTGCGGAAGTACACTGGCTTGTTCGTCGCCGGCTCGGAGCAGAACACGAGCATCGCGTTCGGATACGCGATCGAGTCCTACATCGACTTCGGCGTGCCGTGGATGTTCGCGCCGGTGTTCGTGTTCGGTCTCGTCATGGGGCTGGCGTACGAGGGACTCTCGCGTCTGCTTCGCATTCAGGAGCTGCGCGTGGGCATCGTCGCGCTGATCTTCTGGCTGATTCTCTATCTGTTCGAGCGCTCGTGGGTGAAAACGCTCGGACTCGCCGGCACGCTGATCGTTTATCTTGGCGTGCCGACGTTCATCATCGACAAGTACGTGCGCCGCCGCTTCGCCGATCGGATATGGTCGGCGCTCGACAGCGATCGGCGGACCGATTACAACGTCGAATTCACGGCGGGATGATGGGACGGAACCAACAGCGGCCGGTCGCGCTCGTCACGGGCGCAGCAGGATTCATCGGCGCTCACCTGACGCGCGCCCTGACGGCGGCCAATCGTGTCGACGTCCTGGCGCTCGACGATCTCTCCGGCGGATTTCGAGACAACGTGCCGGCCGGTGTCGAGTTCGTCGCGGGCAGCGTAACCGATCATGTCCTCCTTGCGCGGCTGTTCGACGCACACGACATCCGATACGTCTTCCACCTTGCCGCATATGCGGCGGAGGGCCTGTCGCATTTCATCCGGCGGCACAACTACACGAACAACGTCATCGGCAGCGTGAACCTGATCAACGAAGCCATCCGTCACGACGTCGAGTGCTTTGTATTCACGAGCTCGATTGCAGTGTACGGTCGCATTCGTCCGCCGATGCGTGAGAGCGATACGCCCGATCCCGAGGATCCGTACGGGATCGCGAAGCTGACCGTCGAACGCGATCTCGCGGCGGCGCACCGGATGTTCGGGCTGCGGTATGTGATCTTCCGGCCGCACAACGTCTACGGTGAATTCCAGAATCTCGGCGATCCGTATCGCAACGTCGTCGGCATCTTCATGAATCAAATCATGCAGGGACGGCCGATGACGATCTTCGGCGACGGCACGCAGCAGCGCGCCTTCAGCTACGTCGGCGACGTCGTACCGCTCATGGCCGAGAGTCCCTGGTGTCCGCACGCCTCGTGCGAGATCTTCAACGTCGGCGCAGAGGCGTCGTGCATGGTGAACGAGCTCGCGGAAACGGTGGCGCGGGCGATGGGCGCGCCGAATCATCCGATCGAACATCTGCCGCCGCGGCATGAAGTACACAGCGCGTACAGCGATCACGCCAAGGCCGCGCGGGTCTTCGGTCCGCGCAACCACACGCCGCTCGACGACGGCATCGCACGGATGGCCGCGTGGGCACGGACGCACGGCGTGCGATCGAGCCGTCCGTTCGAGGCGGTGGAGGTTCTGCGAAAGCTGCCGGAGTCCTGGCGCCATCTCACGGAGGAGAGCCGGACGCGTGCGTGATTCGGCGCTGAAGCGGGGGCTGGTCACCGTCTACTTCAACGCACGGGAGCTCGGACACGCGCTGACGGGCATGGCCGCGCCGGCCACGTATCGCCGCGACGCCGAGACCTACGACGATTACTGGCGGTTTCGCGGCAGTGGCGCAATCCAGCCGCGATTTCACGTCATCGCGGCCGGCGTTCCGGACGGCGCGACGCTTCTCGACGTCGGCTGCGGCGACGGCGCGATGCTCGAGTACCTCGCGCGGACGAAGGGCGTGCGCGCGCTCGGCATCGACATCAGCGGCGAGGCCGTCAGCCGGGCCGGGCGCCGCGGCGTCATCGCGCGCGTGCAGACGCTGGCCGATCTCCGATCGTCGGGCGAGACGTTCGATCACGTCGTGATGAGCGAGGTCGTCGAACACGTGGCCGACGCGGAGCGCTTCGTCCTCGATGCGTGGGCGGTGACGCGTCAATCGATGTGGGTGACGTTTCCCAACATCGCGTACTTCCCGCACCGGCTGCGGCTGCTCGCCGGGAAGTTCCCGGTGCAGTGGGTTGTCTTTCCGGGCGAGCACCTGCGGTTCTGGAGTGTCCCCGATTTCAAAGCGTGGCTCGCCGCGCTGGATATCCCCGCGACGCGCGTCGTGTCGAGCAACGGTCTCACGGTCGCGGGCGCACATCGCGTGCTGCCGAACCTGTTCGGCAATCAGATCGTCGTGCGCTGCGATCGATGAGCCGCCGCCGCATCACGTTCGTCGTGCACGATCTCGCCGCGAACCCGATCGTGCGCGCGGCCGCGCTGGCCAGGGCGATCGAGCGCGACTGCGATGTCGAGTTGATCGGATTTCTGCACAGCGGAACCGACGTCTACGAGCCGTATCGTCATCTGTTCGACTATCGAGCGATGTCCGTGCCGCGTGACACCGCGGCGGTCCTGCGGGCCATTCCCTCGCTCGCCTCGCGCGCGACCGGCGACATCGTGTACGCCTGCAAGCCGCTCGTCACGAGCTTTGGCGCGGCGCTCTACGCCGCGCGGTTCGCGGCGCATCGTCCGCTGCTGCTCGACGTCGAAGACGACGAATGGGCGACGGGACGGACGGGGTGGGGCTCTTTTCTCTGGCGTGACGTGATGAAAGGCTGGCGGCACGCGACCGCATGGAAGTACACGCGCGCACTTCACGCGGCCGTGCGCTGCGCCGACGCGATTACCGTGTCGACCCGCACGCTGCAGCGGCGCTACGGCGGCACCGTCGTGCGCCACGGCCCTGCCGCCGACGGTTACGATCCCGAGCGGATATCGCCAACGGAGCGCGTCGCGCGCCGCCGCGCGTGGAACGTGACCGACTCGACGCCGGTTGCGCTGTTCGCCGGTGTTCCGCAGCCTCACAAAGGATGGCCGACGCTGATGAACGCGCTGCGGCATCCGCTTGCGGCCGATTGGCATCTCGTGCTCGCCGGACCCGACGATCATCCTGATTTCGCAGCGGCAGCCCGCATTCTCGGATCGCGGTGTCATGTGATCGGACCACAGCCGCACACGAGCATGCCGGCGCTCCTGAGCGCCATCGACGCCGTTCCCGTGCCGCAGCTCGATGTCGCGTTCGCGCGCAGTCAGCTGCCGGCCAAGCTCCTCGAGGCGATGGCGTCGATGCGGGCGGTGATCGCGACCACTGTCGGCGATCTGCCCGAACTGCTCGGGCACGGATCGCGGGGATGGCTCGTGCCGCCGGGCGACAGCGAGGCGCTCGCCGCGGCGCTGCATGCGATCGCTGCGCGTCCACACGAAGCCGCCCTCCGCGGACGGGCGGCGCGCGACTGGTATCTCGCGGAAGCGAGTCAGCCCGCGATGCGCGATCGCCTGCTGGCAATCATCGACGCGCTCGAGCCGGCCGCTCTGGTTGCGCATGGCTGAATCCGAACTGATTGACGCGCTCGATCGCGCTGACGTCGCGCCGGCGCCGGTATCGGCGCGCGCGACGCCGCGTTCGCGCCTCGTCGCGGGCCTCACGTGGGCCACCGCGTATCAGGCGTTCGAGCTGGCCGCAACATTTGCCGCCATGCTGATCACGGCGCGGCTCATTCCACCTGGCGAGTACGGCCGCGCGACGGCGGTCGTTGCAGTGCTCGCGGCGCTGAACACGTTCAGCTTCAGCGCATTCGCCAGTCACGCGCTTCAACTGCCCGAGCACGTCGACGCCGACTGGACGATGCACTGGACCGCCGGGTTCTACTTTCAGTCGGCGCTCTTCATCGTCTGCGAGCTGTGCGCGTGCGCGGCGTGGTTCTCGCCGATCTATCGCAACATCGCGCTGCTGCTTCACCTGGCCGGCATCGGATTGTTGTTCGCGTGGCCCAATCAGCTCGCGATTACGATGCTGTACCGCGAGCTGAACTTTGCGCGCCTGAAGATGATTTCGGCACTCTGCATGATCGCGAAGCTCACCGTCACGATCGGCGTTGCGCTCAGCGGTCACGGCGCGCTCGGGATCGTGCTCGCGAACAGTGTGGTCAGCTGCATCCCGTTCGGCTTCGATCTCATCGTCGTGCGCGGCTGGCGTCCGAATGTCGGATGGTGGCGATGGCCGGAGTGGCGGAAGTACGCGGCGCCCGCGCGGTTTGGATTGCAGCGGATGCTGGGGTCGGCGATCGCCGGCGTCCGTGACGCACTCGAGGCCGCGGTGCTGCCGGTCACGCTCGGGTTCGGATCGATCGGACTCGTCAGCCGTGCCAACGCGCTGTATGGCACGACCGTGGGACGGCTCGAGCACATTGTTCTCGACACCGTGTACCCGTTTCTTCCGCGCGCGAACGCGGATGCCGTCCAGTACGGCCGTCGCGCGCTTCTGCTCGTGCAGGCGGTATGCTTCCTGACGCTGCCGGCCGCCGTGTTCATCGCGCTCGAGGGACCCGGTCTCTCGCGCGTGTTGTACGGACAGAAATGGATTGCGGCCGATCCGTTGATCCTTCCCGCCGCGGTTGGCGGCGCGCTCGTCTCGGTGGTCGGACTGCTGTCGACGGTCCTTCTTGCCTCAGGGCGCACGCGACAGTCGGTGATCCTCGACGGCCTCGCGGCGGCGATGATGGCGGCCGCACTGGCCGGCATCGCAACCGGCCGCACCGCATCGTCGTATCTCTGGTGGATTGCCGGCGGTCAGCTCGTGTCGGCAACAGCCGGCGTCGTGCTGGTGCACGAGCTGATGCCGCACCGGTGGCTCTGGCGTTCGATTGTGCCTTCGATGATTACGTCGGCGCTTGCAGGATGGCTGTTGTCGATCGCGCATCCGGCGGGCGTTCCGCACGCGGGGATCGTGCACGTTGCCGCTGCGGGATTTCTGTTTTCCGTCACCGTGTGCGCTGCGCTGCGTCTGCTGTTCGGGAGGGTGCTGATCGAGCTCTTCGATGCGTTGAGCTGGCGCGGCTGGCCGCGTCGGCTGCTTTTGTTGTCAGCCTAACGCCTTCGCGCGACGTCGCATGCGTGTTCTGCACGTCACACCGTATTTCGCGCCCGCGTTCATCTACGGCGGGCCGCCGAGGAGCATTCTCGGTCTGTGCCACGCGCTTCAGCGCGCCGGTGCCGATGTCGAGGTGGTGACGACGACGGCGAATGGCGACGGGGAGTTGCCGCCGTCGGTGTCGACGCGCCGCGAGTTCGCGCGAGTGCCGGTGACGTACGTGCCGCGCACGTTTCCGAAACAACATTTCAACGCCGCGTCGGTCGCGGACGTGCTGGATCGACGCGCGTCCGACGTCGACGTCGTGCACCTGCACGGCTGCTGGAATCTGTTCGGGTGGTCCGCGGCGCGCTGGTGCCGCCGCAGGGGCGTTCCGTACATCGTTTCGCCGCGCGGCATGCTTCATCAGTGGTCGTTTAACGACGGCCGTGCCAGCAAGTGGATCGGCTATCGCATGATGGAGGCGCCGACGCTTCGACGCGCGCGAATCCTTCATGCGACGACGGTCGACGAATCCGAACAGATCGCGGCGCTTCGCATCGCACACGAGATCGTCGTCGTTCCGAACGGACTCGACGACATCGACGCGGCGCCGCCCGCGCGGTCCGATGCGTTTCGCGCGAGCGCCGGATGCGGAACGGACGATTTCCTCGTGCTGTTCCTGGCGCGCATTCATCCGAAGAAAGGGCTCGACACGCTGGTCGAAGCCGTTCGCCGGACGATCGGGCATCATCCGAACGTCAGATTGCTCGTCGCCGGCAGCGGCGAGCACGAGCACGTCGCGGCCGCGGAGACATCGGCCCGTGACCTCATCGCGTCGGGACACGTCCGCTTCGCGGGTCATTTGTCGGGCGACGATCGCGGCGTCGCGCTCGCAAGCGCCGATGCGTTCGCGCTGACGTCGCACTCGGAGAACTTTGGTCTGAGCATTGCCGAAGCGATGGCGGCGGGCCTGCCGGTCATCGTCAGTCGGGCGTGTCCGTGGCCGCAGATCGATACGTGGTGCGCCGGGTTCTGGGTCGACAACACGCCGGAGGCGGCGTCGGACGCGCTGTCCACACTCGCAGGCGATCGCGCGCTCGCCCGCGACATGGGTCAGAACGGACGCCGGGAGATTCGCCTGCACCTCGATTGGAAACGCATTGCCGCGGACATGCTGGACATGTACGCGCGCGCGGCGGGACAACTCGAATGACGGGCTCGGCCACCGCCCGCGATCGCGTGGTGATGATGACGACCGAGCTCTTCGCGCGTGGCGGCGTGCAGCGCGTCGGCCGCGAAGCGATCGCGGCGCT
>Ga0075435_100000918_pt1 | contig 18556 bp, 11 predicted proteins | sample RhiMethybrSRZTD4_FD_75302 | JGI IMG/M metagenome (GOLD analysis project Ga0075435, IMG submission 75302) | Populus rhizosphere microbial communities from Tennessee, USA - Rhizosphere MetaG P. TD hybrid SRZTD4 | ecosystem: Host-associated > Plants > Roots > Rhizosphere > Soil | place: USA...
TCTTGTCGGCGGCGCTGTGATGGTGCCAGAAGGCGAGTTTTGCGAGGCGGCTATGGTGCTTCGTACGCTTATCTTTGTCGGCATTGTTCCCGCCAGCATGGGCCATCGTCAGCGCGCTGGACTCCTGCCGCCAAAAACTCTGGTATTTCGGCAGCAACTGAAGAGCGGGGCCCGGTCAAGAAGGTATCGTCATTGGTGCTGGGCGTGCTGGACTTTCGGCGGTTTCGAGCTGACACTAGCGGGTCACGATGTAAAGATTCTGGAAGCGGCAGACTCGTCCAGGCGGAAGAGCTACCTCTTTCGTCGAGGCGGTTTCACCACTTTGGGCGTAGTTGGTCGCTGTACGGCCAGGACAGTATCCAAATAGAAGGCGGTGCCAAAACAAACCCTGACCACGCTATCTCGGTGCGTGGTTCTCAGTTTTGCTTTCGCTGCCACTTGGCGGCCTTTTCCGGTTTGCCACGACCTTCGTAGAGTTCGACGATCCACTTGCGGGACCGATCAAGGTGATACCAGTCCGGGACTGCTATCCGGCCCTTCCGTGCGGCCATCCCCTGATAACCTTCCAGCAGCAACGATTCCGCTTCGGCGTATTTCTTCTGTCCCGCCAGGCTGGCTCCCAGCAGGCTCTCGGCGCGGAATCGCTGCCAGTCATCCGGCTGATTCTTTTGCTCGATCTCCATCACCTCCCGAGCGAGACGCTCGCTCTCGGAAAATTTCCCCTGCGATTGGTAGGCCAGCGCCAGGTCGGCCTCGGCCGCCAAGGTGTCAGGGTCTTCCTTACCCGAGGCATGACTCCGCCCTGCCACCGTCTGCGCGTCGTAAATTTCCGCCAGTGCGTACTTGCCCTGTCGTTGGTACATGGACGCGAAATCCGAAAGAGTGGAAAGAGTGTTGGGGTGCTCGGGACCCAGCAGTCGGCGTCTCGCATCCAGGGTCGGTTGGAAGAGCGCCTCGGCCTGGGCATATTTGCCTTGCGAGCTGTAGCAGTTGGCCAGATCGTTCATTCGCCACAGTGTGTCAGGGTGCTCGGGACCCAACACGCGGCGCATGATCTCCAGGGTCTGCGTCCCGAGCGAATCGGCTTGAGCGTACTTGCCCTCCAAGCGGAAAACGCTGGCAAGATTGGTCATCGCTAACAGCGTGTCGGGATGCTCGGGACCCAACACACGGCGCCGAATCTCCAGAATTTGGCTGAAGATCGCGTCGGCTTGCGTGTAATCGCCTTGATCGCTATAGACGCTGGCCAGATATTGCATGGACATGAGGGTTTCAGGATGCTCCGGGCCCAGCACACGTCGTCGGATATCGAGGGCCTGGCGAAAAAGCGTTTCGGCCTCCGTGAACTTGCCCTCCATTTCGTAGTTGAGCGCAAGATTGCTTATGGCTAACAGTGTGTTGGGGTGCTCCGGACCCAGCACGCGACGGCTGATATCCAGGATCTGCGTGTAGAGCGCCTCGGCTTGAGCGTACTTGCCCTGCTCGCTGAAGGCGTTGGCCAGTCCATTCATGGATGCCAGCGTGGAACGATGTTCGGGACCCAGCGCCCGGCGTCTGGCCTCTAGGATGTGTTTGAAGAGTACCTCGGCCTGGGCATATTTGCCCTGATTGTCATAGAGAGCGCCCAGGTTGTACATCGCCGATAGTGAGTCGGGATGCTCGGGACCCAACACGCGGCGCATGATCTCCGCAGTCTGGCTCAGGAGTGCCTCGGCCTCGGCATACTTGCCTTGAAGCGTGGCAGCATGCCCAAGACTGTTCATGGTCTGGAGCGTTTTCGGGTTCTCCGCCCCCAAGGCCCGGCGGTACAAGTCCAGCGCACGCTCCTCTTGCTTGCGTGCCTCTGGATATAACCCCAGATCCATGTACGCCCCCCCGATGGTATCGCGAATCGCAGCCTCCACTTGCGGTTGCTTCTCGAACTTTCCCGTGATCCGCTCGGCCGCCCGATCCAGGGCCGTGCGCACCTTGAGGTCTGGGTCCGGCGCAGTGGTCTGCCCAGATTGAGTGGACGCGCTGGCCTGGGCGAGCAGATCGTTCCGCAGGAAGTTGTTCAGTGCCTCGGCGGTCTCCGCCGCCCTGTTCGCCCGTATCGCCTCTCGCGTGCTAACGACCGTTGCCACAGCTAAGACGAGAAACACTGCGACCACGCTCGCCACCAGCGCTTTGTGGCGCCGCGCGAACTTCTTCAACTGATACCATGTACTCGCGGGCTTGGCCGTGATGGGTCGGTCTTCAAGATATCGCTGAATATCGGCTGCGAAGTCTGCGGCTGAGGAGTATCGCCTCGCCTTGTCCTTCTCCAGAGCCTTGGCAACAATGGTCTCGATGTCTCCCCGGTAGGCTCGACTTACGTGGCTTAAGGGAGTGGGATCGACTTGCTGGATAGTCTGCACCACCTCAGGCAGGTGATGGGACATATGGTACGGCAGCTTGCCCGACAGCAATTCGTAGAGGATGACGCCCAAGGCGTACACATCGCTGCGCGTGTCGAGCGCCGACGGATCAGCCGTAACCTGCTCTGGGCTCATGTACGGCAAGGTGCCCAGAAGTTGCCCCATGTCAGTCTGGCGGGTCGCCTGAACATCGCAATCGGTCACGCGCGCCAGCCCGAAATCGAGGATCTTCGGCTGGCCGCTGTCGTCCACCAGAATGTTGCCGGGCTTGAGGTCGCGGTGGATGATGCCGCGTTCGTGGGCGTGCTGCACCGCTTCACAGATCTGGATCACCAGAGCTAGGCGCTGGCGGGTGTTGAGCTTTGCCGCAGTGGCATAGTTGACCAGAGGCTTGCCATGGATGATCTCCATGGCGAAGAAGGGCTGATTGCCGAAGGCGGTGTCGGCGGTGCCGGCCTCGTAGATTTGGGCAATGCCAGGGTGGTGAAGGCGGCCGAGAGTTTCAAACTCCTGCTCGAAGCGGCGGACGCGTTCTGGGCTGGCCCAGCCGGACTTGATCACCTTAAGAGCAACGACACGCCGTGGCCGGTCTTGTTCCGCCTCATAGACGGCACCCATGCCGCCCTCACCCAGCAGGTGAATAATGCGGTAGCCCCCGATGCTGGCTGGCAAGTGACGCGCTGCCTGCGGCCCCGGCGATGAAATCGTCGCATCAGGATCAGAGCGGAAGGACGCGTTCAAGGCAGTTGGGTCATCGAGCATCTGCTATGCTCCGCCGAAGGGTTGCCGCGTCGCCCTTCAGTATAACCAAGAGCAACGCAACGTGCCGAGGAACCGGGCGATGCTATTTTCACGCACCGAGGACCTGGATCAAGGTCGTAGTTGGTTGTTACGACCTGCACTGGCGCCCAAGAGATCTGAAACCAGACTGGACAACTTGATATGGGCTTCTTCCAGCAGTGCCTCCAATTGATTCTGCAGACGTACTTTGTCCCGCGTCCGTCGCTACCCTCGTGCGCGTTAGTGTTCGCCACGGGCACTGTTCGGCATCGGGCACGAAGCTCAGAATTAGCTCCTGCGATACGAGCCGCTTCACCAAACGTTCTGCGTCTCGAAAATCTCTCTTAGTGGCGTCTAGCTCAGGGCACGTTTTCCGATTGCGGCAGTCCCTGAGGAATCATAGGAAGCGAGCGCAGTCGTATTCCGGTTGCCGCGAAGATGGCATTGCCGATCGCGGGCGCGAGGCCCACGATCGGAGTTTCGCCGGCGCCGGCGGAAGGCAGATCCTTGCGGTCGAGCATTTCGACTTCGATCTGCGGAGTGTCGCTGAACCGCGGCACACGATACCGGGCGAAATGCGGATTGAGAATGCGCCCATTGTCGAAATGGACAGCCTCAAACAATGCACCGCCGATTGCCTGGACAATCGAGCCCTCGATCTGGTTGCGCAGGCCGTTAGGATTCACAATCGCACCACATTCGAAGGCTTCTACTACGCGGAGGATGCGAACATCGCGCCTGGTAGTTATTTCCACTTCTGCACAGGTGCCGACGTACCCACCTTTTTCCACTCCTCCGGCAACGCCGAAGCCGCGCATGGGAGAGGATTTCTCCCTTCCCCAGCCAAATTTGGTTGCGGCTGCTTCGAACACTGCGCGCAGCCGGGTATCCGTCAGGTTCTTCAAACGAAATTCAAGCGGGTCGAGCGCGAGCTCGTGCGCGAGTTCGTCCATGGCGCTCTCGCGCACGAACTGGTTCGCCGTAGCCGCAAGACCACGATACGAACCTTGGCGCAGCGGAGAATCAGCCGGATGAAACTGGATGTGCTGGTTGGGAATCTCGTAGGGCGTGCCGATGCCGGCAGGGCCAGAGTTGTAATTGTGAAACTCCCAGGCGCTGATCTTGCCCTCTGAAGTTGCTCCGGCTTTTATATCAATTACGCCAGCGGGTCGAAAGTAGGCCCAAGTGAATTCCTCCTCGCGGGTCCAAATGAGCTTCACGGGCACCCCGGCTGCCTTGGCCAGGCGGGCGGCTTCGACTGTGGCGTCGCCCATGTGCTTGCCCCCGTATGCCGCGCCAGTGTCGGGGACGATGACGCGTACCTTGGGTTTGGGAATGCGAAATGCCTCCGCCAGTTCCTCCTGCACCCCAAATGGACGCTGCGTTCCCGTCCACACCGTAAGCTTGTCGCTGCTCCATTCAGCGACGGCGGCGCGCGGCTCCAGTGGAGAATGTGCGATGTAGGCAACCGTGTAGGTTTTAGTTAGCGTTTTGTTAGCAGCAGCGAATGCTTTTTGCACGTCACCCGTGACATGGAGATTATGTTCGCCGGAGCCCTGCTCGGATTTGCTCCTTAGGTGATCGAAGAGCTGCGAGTCCCTGAGCTGGGGCGGCCAGTCCCATTTTGCGCGCAACGCTTGAGCGGCTTTTGTCGCAGTGTACTCGTCGTGAGCGACAACCCCGACGAATTCGCCGTCACGCACCACTTTCACGCCGGAGATTTTCTTTGCGTCGCTGCCATTCAGGTAGACCAGCTTCGCATGGAATGCGGGGGGCCGAAGAACTTTGCCGTACAGCATTCCCGGACGCACTACGTCGGGCGTGTACTTGTGTTGTCCGGTTACGAAGGCGTGTGCGTCGACCTTGGGCGTGGAAGCGCCGGCAATGTGCCAGTTGGACGTCGGCGTTTCCGCCGGATCGTCTCCGATTACCCGGGTCAGTTGCTGGCCTTTCGTGATCTCACCATAAGAGATTGTGCGATTGCTTTTGGGGTCTGTGATTTTTCCGTAGGCCGCGAGCAGCGTATTCCGGTCAGTGTGCAGTTGTTGCGCGGCCATATCGATCAGCAGGTTTCTTGCCGCAACCGCGACGGTCCGCAGTTGGCGACCCATGATGGGCGTGGTGCGGCTGCCAAATGTGCCCATATCGAAGGGCGTCAATTCCGTGTCAGCCATCGTGAGCTGAACTGAAGAAAGCGGCACGCGCAGTTCTTCGGCTACCTGCTGGCCGAGTGATGTTCTGATGTTTTGCCCTACTTCTACTTTCCCGGTGAAAACTGTGACGGTGCCGTCTTCGGAAACGTGCAGCCAAGCAGCGATGGATTGAAGTAAATCCTCGTCCGACGCCCCGTGGTGGATGTGCCCTGACTCCTGAGTGACGGCGTTCTTGACTGCGAGGCAAACGAGAACACCGCCTCCGATCACTTTCAAAAAGTCGCGGCGCTGCAGTTCGAACGCGTATGACAGACGCTGGATTGCCGCGTGCTGTTGCTCTTCCGAATCAAACACACTATTCGCGGTCTCCATATATATCACCGCTTGCCTGATGCCGCGTCCCGAATCGCCGCTACGATTCGCGGATAGGTGCCGCAGCGACAGATGTTGCCATTCATGTGCTGCACAATTTCCTGGGAGCTGGGACGCGGATTCTTCTCCAGCAGCGCTACCGCGGACATGATCATGCCCGACGTGCAGTATCCGCACTGGAAAGCTTCTGCCCGAAGAAAGGCTTCCTGCACGGGATGCAGCCGGTCGCCTTGTGCCAGACCCTCTATGGTTGTGATCTTTTTCTGAATCGCTGTGCCCAACGGCAGCCTGCACGACCGCACCGGTTTACCATCAAGCAAGACTGTGCAGGCGCCGCATTGCCCTTCGCCGCATCCGTACTTGGTTCCGGTAAGGCCGAGCCTGTCGCGCAGCACCGTAAGCACAGCTTCGTCGGAAGAAGCATCGACGCGCTGTTCCGTTCCGTTCACAAGGAGGGGAATTGCCACTGTGACCTCGAACCCCGAGCGGCAGGAGAGCAGAAAGAAGATTATAGCGCGGCGGGAGCCAGCGCTAGCACCACCCCCAAAGAAAAGATATCGGTGCGCGAGTCCAATTCTTCACTGCGTGACTGCTCTACGCACCACCACTGTTTCAAAGCCGATCAGGTACCAGTTGTTTTAATACCATGGCCGTGGCTCCTACTGAACGGGGGAAGGGAATGTCAACGATTTCGCCAGCATGCACGTGCCCAACCTCTGCACTTCCAAATTGGGATTCTCTACCGCCGAATCGGTGAGGGTGAATCGAAATGTGGGGCCATGTCGAGACTTCGTCTTCATAGCCTTTTCACATACGTCATCATTCAACCTCCGTTGATTGCTTTTTCGATGACGGGAAGCGATGGCTGCATTCAGCAGTGTTGGCTCCATTCATCCAAGTTAAAATGAGGCTCGATCTTCTTCGTGAGAAACTCTTATGCAACAGGCGAGCGAATGTCGAAAAGAGCCTGCTGCACTACGAAGGATTCAGTAATGGGTGAGCACTTAGATACTTGCCGCACCTCGCAAATTGCTGCATAACCCTCTGATATGCTCGAAAAATCCGCAAAAACTTCCAATGTTATCCAGGGAATTGCGGCTGCCCTTTACCTGTACTCTTATATCTCTCAGCGACAGGCTGCCAATCCTGCAATGATCGGCTCACTGAACCATCCCTCGTGGCTGCCGCCAGTGTCACTTGCCTTTCTCGCAGCCTCAGTGCTCACATCTTCTGTCCTAAATCTTCTTGTTCTCAGCAACAAAGGTATAGATATTCAAGGCAAGATTCTACGGGGTTATTTGGACACCAGGGCTTTCCGTGCCGAAGCCACCAATACTCCGAGGTGGGTTAATTTGCCCCATGGCTGTTCTGTAAAACTTTATGCTGAACTGGCTAACCGCAATGCTGTTGGTGCTCGCTTCTACCCTGAAAAGACAACGTTGGAATTACGCATCGGGAGGCAACGTTTTTATGGAACTTGGGAACGTGTTATTCCTAGCCAGCAAGCGCTGATTGAAGGCAGGAAAGAAACGCTCATCGATCTCTTCGACAGCCTATACCCTGATAGTCCGCTTCAACAAGGCATTCCGTGGAGCGGATATGCGGGCTTCACTGTGGAGAATTTCGATAGAGCTTTACTTCACGACAAGATTGCCCTCACAGCAAAAGTGAAAGTTCGGATACACGATACTTTGGGCGGAATTCACCCCATTAGAGGACACAACATAAGACTCGCGATCGAGGAACTGTGTCTTCCAAGTGAATTTGCAGCATAGACGAAACCGGAATATCCGCGGCCACCGGTGAATTGGCCGCATCCCTTGAGAAATACCCATGCGCTGACCACTTGCGGCCCCGAGAGACTGCGTCAGTCCTTGCCCCTAACCACTCCGCGCGGGCAATCCCGCCTTTACGCGGGAGGGGGGAAGGGTGCCGCACTTGGGGCGTTGATAGGGGGTGCAGGCGGTGCTGGAGCACAGGTGTATACGGGAAGGAAAAAGGAGACCCCGGCAGAAACCGAACTGAAGTTCAAGTTGGCGCAAGAGCTGCAGCGTCGACCGGTAAGCAGAACAAGGTAGGCCTGTGTGGCTGCTGCTGCACTACTCGTCCTCTGCCGGTCGGCAGCGCTTATCCGAGCTTGCAAGGTGCGGGCTGGTGCAAAGGCTGCCGCTGCCGGGGCTTACCAGTTGGTGATCGAACCGTCAGGACGGAAATAAGTTTGCGCACGATTCGTGACCGGCTCAGTGATTTCCGCGACCTGTGTTAATTGCTTGAAATCGAGCTGAACACCCAGCCCAGGCCGTTCATTGGGATATAACTTTCCGTTCTTGAAGTCGAGGCATATTGGCACGTGCGGAAGAGCCCGTCCTTCATAGTTGTATTCCATTAAGACTGGCCCAGAGAAGGTACCTAGGGTATTAACTAGCGCCGCTGTCGCGATTGGTCCGGTGAAATGGGGCGCGATACCCACAAAATGTGTTTCGCAGATCGCCGCGATCTTCATCATTTCAGTGACACCGCCCACATTCGGCAGCGTCGCACGAACGAAGTCAATATCGTGAGCTTCTACGAGGCTATTGAAATCCCAGCGATTGCCCCACTCCTCACCAGCCGCGAGGGGTACGTTTACCTTGCGGCGTAAAATCGGAAGGTCTTGCAAGAAGGCTTCCGCGCGAACTGGGTCCTCGACGAAAAACGGAGCAAGGTATTCGATCTCGTTGCAGCCACGGATGGCATCAGGGAGGTCAAAGCGCTGGTGGAAATCGATCAACCAATCGCCATCCTCTCCGACTCCGTCCCTCGCCTGTGTGCATTCCTTGCGAAGATGTGCGATTCGCTCCCTGGTATTGAAAGTGGCATCGGCGGGAAGGTCTGCAGCGCTCAAGCGGAAGGCGCGATAGCCAGCCTCGATGGTGGCGTGTGCCTGTTCTTTGATCGTCATGTCCGGTCGAATGCCCGGAATGATGCCGGCAGTGTTGTAACACTCACAAAACTTGCGGACCGTGCCGCCGAATAGCTGGTGTACAGGCAGCCCCTGCACCTTTCCCTTGATGTCCCACAAGGCCAGGTCAAGCGCCCCGATGGCATGAGTCCTCTCGCGGCCAGCAGGATAAAAGAAGGCTCGGTTCATGTCTTGCCAAAGCTGTTCAATGTGCTGGGGATCACGGCCAATCAACCTGCCCGCAGACTGAGACAACGTATCCTTGGCCCCACCTTCCCCAATCCCTGTGACTCCCGCATCAGTCTCAACAGTCACCACCATGTCGCTCTGGTTGAACAAGGGGTTTGGTCTTTGGGGAAGGTACGCTCGCACCCGCGTGATCTTCATTCTTGGGAGCGGGGCGAATGCAGAGAGAGGCGCGGCAGCCCCCGTGATTGTGGTAGCCAACACAGATTTGAGAAAGTTCCGTCTCTTCATCAATCTTCCTGAATAAGTCTGCGAAATCCGCATCTTCTAAACCGAGACACCTTTGCTTCGCCATCGATAGGTGTCGAACTAAAAAATACTTCCCCGAAGACCGCTCCCGGGCTGCCCGGGCGGCAACGCGTACCGCCGCTCGCGACGATGCCTAAGTGCCTTCGCCATGTTTTAAAATCAAAGGAAGCTACGCGCACCTTATCCGACCAACATCGGAGATGCAACTCAGAGGCGGACTGATATCCGGCCCCTTGCGGTACCAGTTATTCAATGTCTCGTTCCCTGCAGATCGACCACCAACTCGTACTCAGGGGAAAGCCGGATGTTGTTCACTTTGGCGATTTCACTAGAAGGTGGAAAAGAGGGCCAGGCAGAATGCGGTATATAAACGGGTGCGTCTTTTCGCAGGGGAGTGATCTTCAGCAACAAATCAGAATGGCAGTTCGCCAGGAACCGCTGCAGACCAATTTCCCAAATGGTTCCTTTGAAAAAATCATCTGCGAGCAATTGACTATCACAGTACAGCCGCGCTACATCGCCTGTGTATTCGACTCGAAGAAAAGAATCGCTGAGGCTTGCCAATCTGTTTACGGGCACGTGCACACGCCATGATGCCGCCTGATCAAATTGAGCGTCCGCAGGAGCAAGAGCATTGTGTTCGCCCTTGCTCACTGGTTGCGACGGGATCCCCTCCCGAACCTTTGTCCACTCCGGTTCGACACTCTGGGGTTGCACTTTTACGCTGTAGCTCCAAAAAACTCCGTCCCGGCCTTGAGCGCGCAACGGGGAACTCTTGATCAACTTCGGCCGGACATTAGGAAACAGTGAAAGACGGAGTGCCTGGGGAGCTCGCGCCCGTAAGCGGACGAGACTACCATCGAAGAAAACGTCAGCTGGTGAATTTGGTCCTGTCCTCGAATCGAGGTCTTCCATACATCCTCAGCCTGAGAACGCGTGAGAACGACAATGTGAATTGACCTCTGTTGGCTTGACCTTAGCGTGATAGCCACTACGGTACCGGGCCTAACGCCACGGACGTACATTTTTCCGTCAGCGCGCGATATTGAGCCGGTGGCGGAGGTGACGGTTTCGATTGTTGGCCTGAGAATTTTCTTACTTTGGTGTCGCTTCAATGAAGATCAGTTCGGAGCTGTTCTGCAGCGGCAATTTCACCCTAAGTCCCCGCCCCATCAACTCGCTACCCGGAATCTTCCGGCCGACACTGCTGTGATCGTGGAACCTCACGACGTAGAGACCAGATGCCTGCAGCCCTTTAAGAATGAAGTTGTGCGAATCCTCTCGCTCAATCGCCCCTCGGAATGAATAGACCACGCCACGCTGCCGTTCAGGATCCCAATACTCGATGCCATCCCAATGAACGCCATCGGGACGAGGAGATACGTGATAAAGATTCGCATCGCGAATCAGGGGACGAAGTTGTTTCTTGTAGAGATCGATTTCCTCCTTCGCTTCGGCGTGCTGTTCTGGGGACCAGGCGATCGTGTCCATCATGATCGTAAGCCACCCCATCATCCCGCTCCGCAGCATGTAGCGGAAGTTCTCAATGCGTGGAGTAGGCCACTTCTCGACATAGCTTTCTAGCATGGCAGGTGGGAGAACATGGCTGGTGTCATAGAACGCCCGCCGGTTCGAAAGGGGATCGTATGTATCCGTAATCGAAAAATAGTCCCCATGTACGGCGCTGCCAAAATCAACCATTCGGCCGCCGTCGTTACAAATTTCAAATAACAAGCCCGGATGATCTTTTCGCAACCTGGAATAAATATCGTAGTAGGCACGGACAGCGTGGTAGCTGACATCCGTCGAATTGGAACTATCGACCCAATAGGATCCCCACGATTTGTAGATACATTTGTTCAAAGGATCGGGAGGAGCATGCGGATGATTAGTGCGATCGCAGCCGTGAGCAACTAAGTATCCATCGTGCTCCAACATGTCGAGGTGGTAGTCGGTTACGATGCGGTCCACCTCTTTTTGGGCCCACAACTTGGCCGCTGGTACGCCGAGATCGATGGTCTGCCCCTTGAATGGTTCTGGCTGCCAGTCGCTTGGGAGATCGGTCACCATCCAATCGCGCGCCTTTGGATCGCGCGCGTTAAGAGCTCCCGGCTCGGTCGAAAGACCTGCTTGCGTCCAATCCACCCACAGCCCAAACTTCAGCCCGTGTTGGTGCGCATCATCGGCGATAGATGCAAGACCGTGTGGAAACTTCTCGGGATTAGGGAACCAATCCCCCACGCCGCGAAACCAACCCGCATCGACGTGAAACATCTCCAGCCCGAGACTGGCAGCATCGCCAATCATGCGTAGCGCGATCTCCTCGTTTACCGCCATGCCGCCGCCCCAACTGTTGTTGACCGTGAGAGGGTAGTTGGGTTTGCTCCATGTTTCTGGATTGCCAAGAACAGCGCGAACCCATCGGCGCAAAACATTTCCGGCACCATCGGGTCCGTCGCGGAAACCACCGAGGAATACGATTGGCGTTTCGAAGGATTCTCCTGGGCGCAGACGAGTGCGGAACGGGCTGGGGATCGGATTTAGTCCGAGCGATCCCTGCAGTGAATCCTTCCCCCGTTCGATGTAGATGCGTGTTCTACCGCTGAACTCGATGCCGGCGAACCATCCTGACCGCGCAGGATCTTGTCTTTCGACCAGCGACCACGGAATGATTTCGCGAGGCTCATCCTCTCGCAGGTCTCCGTACGTGCTGGAAGTGCCGGTCCAGCGATAGCCTTCGGCCAGCGACAGCCGATGCGTTCCCACCGGCGACGGAGTGTTTGCCCCCTTCTCCACGTAGAGATGATCAAGCCGGGTTGCGGAATCTGTTTGCCAATCGAATGCAAAACTGTCTTGCATCGGAAGCCAGAGTTCTTGGGAGCCTAGGTTCTCAATCCTTATCTGGTGTTCAATCGGTCCGAAGGCCACTGGAGCTGTCCACATCCAGGTAAGTCGAAGGTGCGGGGCGGCTGAGTCGTAAACAAATGACACACGGTTCTTGTCACTTCGGCTCTGGTTGGGATCGAATTGCCAGTGAACAGCAATGTCTGTGTCGGAAATCGCGACCGACTCGATGAGAGACTCCGAAGCTCGATTCTTCCACTTCGGTTCTCCTGGAACACCCAAGCTCACCAGACGCGCAGTGCTGTCTCCGGCCTCAACAAGAATCTGGGTGTCGGAAGTTTGAAGACTTGCGGTCCGGTTTGCCGCCTGCGCCCAAATGCTCGCTGCGAGCACCCCGGCAGCAACCGCGTATCGCATCCACCTAGCGAAGAATAATTCCATCGGTTCCTTGATGGGATGACCGCTTCGGTCTTAGGTTATTGTCCTTGATGTCATTCACGCAATCGCCCGCCCGAACCTCTCCGGGCCAAAGAACGTTTGGCGCTTGATCTCGCCTTAGATACCACGATCAGGTGGACGCTCTAACGCTGGGAACCGAACCGCAGTCTAGCCCCTGCGGGTCGATATACTCGCCAATCGTCGGCGACACAAAAAACGAGCCTCTGTCAACCTCTTCCTCCTGCCTATCCAAGCCAACGAAGGTACGATCCTGATGTTGAACACATGCGTCGGTAACTGGCAGGGGCTGAAACGGCGGGCCGCAGTGTCCTTTCGTTATATACGAGTATCGAGAAGCTACCCTAAGATCGACCTGCCGAAAAAAATGCCCGGTTCTGGAGGCCAGAAAAAACGGCTCTGGAGCGCTCAACATTCAGAGTTGGATCAAACCACTGGCCACCGAGTTGCGATGGTGGATTGTCTTGTTGATTAAGAAGGCCAAGAACGCCAACGCTATCGTTATTGTCCTTTCTGCCGGCCGGGTTCACGATGTCGTTTTCCTGGTCGCGGTACTTGCCGGCGCGGCAGCATTTGGGCTGTGATGGGACAGCATCAGCGCCGGGTTGTTCGCCTGTTTCCTCTTGTCGTTCCTGGCAGGGATTCACAAAGCCCTCCGCAACATAGTGACGAGCCTTTGTTTGCAAAGCAATGGCACCATCCTTGCGAGCGCCAGCCAGGGGGATTTCGAGATCGATGCGAGGTCTATCGGGCACTTGCTCGCCTGGGTGAAAGGCGATGCTTCATTGACAGAGGAAAGCGCAAAGGAGTATTGCTCGGTCCTTCTGGATATAGTCGCAGCCAGAAGACGAGTTTCCGCTTGACTCGCGGCAACTCGCGGCGCACACTTTTTCCGAGCCACCCGTTCAGGGCGCACTCGTTCCCAGGAGTGTCTTATGTACCGCCCACCGCGCCGCTCCGTGGCCGCTCATGCTCCCAGAGCAAGAAGATTCTTCGCATTGATCTCTGCCAGGCCACGGGCGAGGCCCGGGCCGCCGTCCTACGAGATCACGGGATACAGTCCATGACCACAGAGCCGAAACAACTCGCGGCCTATCTCGAGCGATCTGACTGGAGCGCAGTTCAGCCGCGATGCCGCTACCCGCATCAGGGAAGTTGCGGTGTTGATCGACCGCATGTGAAGAAGTCATCGCTGGTGAGTGCCATGAGTCTGCCCGAAGTCTTCTCCCCAGCAATAGAGACATTTTCTTGGCGAGGATTCCCGCGCTTCAAAACGCGGGAAAAAGCCCTGTGGCACGGACGCGAATAGACAAGGATTTTTCGCCAAATTGGAGCAAAAGATATGGCTCTAAGAGTACACACGCAGATATCTGGTCACGTATATATCCTGCATTGCGAAGGCCGCATCGTTTTCGGCGATGAAGGTGCCGCCCTGCACGAGAGAGTCCGGAACCTGCTGACCGGAACTCCGCAAGTCGTGATCAATTTGAGTGGAGTAGATCACATCGATAGCGGAGGAATCGGTGTTCTCGTCGGACTTTTTGTCGCAGCAAGAAACCGCGGCGGGGAGCTCAAGCTGGTCTCCCCCAATGAACATGTTTACACTACACTTCGTCGAACATGCTTGGATACCGTTTTTCGCCTATACGCGAGTGACGATGAAGCGGTTGCAGCCTTTGGCAAAGCAGCCTGATCAAGATCAAAGCAGCCTTCGACCTCGCCTCGTAGGCTTCGCGGGTTCGCGTGTTGGTGAGGAGTTTCTGGTCAGCCTTCTGAGTTCTTTCGACACAAGTGCCAGTTCCGACTCCAGGGCGACACATTCCTTGCCGGCCGTTTCAAGCTCTCGGTTCTGCCCCATGCTTTCAAGGCGCTGCGCGACCGCAACTGCATTCTTGGCGGCGAAGTTTCCCACCGAGCCCTTTAGTGCGTGGGCGGCTCTCGCCAGAGCCTTGGCATCACCGCGATCGATCGCTTCCTGGATTTCGGCAAGGCGCTGCGGATAGTCGGCCAGAAACAAACGGACAATCTGGTTGAGAAGGCGCCGATTGCCATCAAAACCGTCCAGCAGCGCCTTAGGATCGATCCCTTGCTCTGCATTGTCGTTTTTTGACACAGGCACGTTCACTGCAATTGTTGGAACCAATTTCGCGATGGCCTGCTCAAGCTGGTTGATCCGGATCGGCTTGGACGTGTAGCCATCCATGCCGGCCTCCAAACAGCGTTCGCGATCTCCCTTCATCGCATGCGCCGTCATGGCGATGATTGGAATGTGCGTGCCCGTTGTCCGTTCCCATCTGCGGATGGCAGCAGTTGCTTCCAATCCATCCATTTCGGGCATTTGCACGTCCATCGCGATGACATCGAACTTGCCCGACTGCACCGCGGAAACCGCTTCGCGCCCATTACTAACAACCGTGACCTGATGCCCTAGTTTTTCAAGAATTCGCGTGGCGACCAGCTGATTCACCTGATTGTCTTCCGCCAACAACACATGTAATCCACCTTGCCTGGATCGTGGCTTCTTGGACGATCTTGGCTTTTCAACAACAGGTTCAGTGAGCACGCTCACAACTACGTCGAAGAGTTCGGATTGTTTAACCGGTTTGGTCAGATATGCCGAGATATTCAGCTTGCGGCAACGAGCAACATCCTCAGGCTCGCCAGCTGAGGTAAGAATCACCAGTTTTGTTCCTGCGTAGCGCTGGTCGTCAGTGATGCGCTGTGCGAGCGCGAATCCGTCCATATCAGGCATATGTCCGTCGAGCACAACGACTGCGAAGGATTGGCCTGCACGCGAAGATTTTTCCAACTCGGCAAGCGCAGCTGCCCCGCCGTCAACAGCAACCGGGCGCATGCTCCAATTGGTAAACACTTCTTCGAGAATGCGGCGGTTCGTCGCATTATCATCAACGACGAGTACTGGCAAATCAGTCATGCTGCGCCACTTGCCGCTAGGTTCCTCCCCGCCAGCCGCGTCGATGTCAAGCCAGGCGGTGAAATGAAATGTGCTGCCGATGCCAGGTTGGCTCTCGACTGAGATCGCGCCGCCCATCAGCTCTACAAGCTGCGCCGAGATCGCCAGCCCCAGCCCGGTCCCACCATAACGGCGGGTTGTGGAACTGTCGGCCTGGGAGAATGCCTCAAAAATGATCTGCTGTTTCTCCGGAGGTATGCCGATGCCCGTGTCCTTGACCGAAAAATGCACTTGCACTTTCGCGTCATGCCGCGATTCCGGCTGGGCCTGTACCACGACCTCGCCTTGGTCCGTGAACTTGATCGCATTCCCAACAAGATTCACCACGATCTGGCGCAGCCGCAAAGGATCACCAACCAGCGCGTCGGGTACGCCAGGATCGACATGGCATGCCAGCTCAATCCCTTTCTTGTGGGCGCGAGGCGCCAACACTCGTATCGTGTCTTCGAGCGCGTCGCGAAGCTTGAAGCCGACGTGGTCCAGTTGCAGCTTGCGGGCTTCAATCTTTGAGAAGTCGAGGAGATCATTGACCAGGGCTAGCAGGGCGTCGGCCGAGCCTTGAATGGCGGTCAAGTACTCCCGCTGTTCGCGCGTGATGCGGGTCGCTAACGCCAGCTCAGTCATGCCGATCATGGCATTCATCGGGGTCCGAATTTCATGACTGATATTTGCCAAGAACTCACTCTTGGCGCGAGTGGCCTGCTCCGCGCGATTTCTGGCGACCTCAAGGTCGTCAGCGTAGACGCGCAAAGCATCTTCCGCGTTTTTTCGCTCGATGAATTGCCCGATCTGGCTTCCAATCGCGCCCATCATTTCGAGCAGTCTTGAGTCCGGCTGTTGAATTTCATGACTGAAGAATTCAAGAACGCCCAGGACGTCGGACCCGAGGAGAATGGGAAAGCAAAATGCCGCATGCAAACCGGCTCGCGCGGCGATGTCTGCACGCGGAAAATTCGCGTCTTGGGTTACGTCCTCAACCCAAACCGGTCGCGCGTTAGACCAGACCCGGCCGGGCAAGCCTATGCCCGCAGCAAAAGTGCGAGTGCGCGTAGTGCGATCGAATTCCTCAAGCCGAGCGGACAGCACATGCCAGGTCTCCACGCATCGCAACACGTTCTCTTTTTCATCTACTCGCCAAATTGCACCAACTGACCAGCCGAGACCTTCGCAAATTGCCTGCAGGATTTTCGGGGCACCGATCATCAAATCCGAAGCCTCAGCTAAAACGCGCGTGACGGCGTACTGAGCAGCCAGCCGCACGCCTTCGAGCTTGCGTTCAGTGACGTCCGCGGCGGCGCAGTAAATCAATCCCTTTTCTGCACGAACAATCGCTGACCACAGCAGCCAGCGATACGAGCCATCCTTCGAGCGATAGCGATTTTCGAACGAGAGCGTGCTGCGCCCAGATGCGATATGCGCCGCTTCAGAAACCGTTGCCTGCCGGTCATCGGGATGCACAAACTCAATGTATGGCCGCGAGAGCAGCTCTTCCCTGCTGTAGCCGAATGTCTTTTCCCAGGCTGGATTCAGATATTTAAAGTAGCCATCGGTGCCGGCTATGCATAGAAGATTCAGAGAAAGGTCAGCGAACTCGTGCAAATCGAGCTCGGTGGGCTGATTGAAGCTGGGCGCTGCGTTCACCGCTTCTTCTCCCAAAACCAGGCAAAAACCTGGAAGCCATTTTGGTGCAAACTCCACAATCGCGCAATGAGCGACTTTTTCCGGCAGTCGCAGTCGTGATTGACCGACCTTCTCTACGGAATTAGCATGTGTGAGCGAAATCCATACGGCACGAGGACATGCACATGGGCCACGCTCCGGCTTCATCGCACAAGATTCTCGTCGCCGACGACGACCGCACCACCCGCTTCGCCATATCCAGCATGTTGAAGGAAGCCGGATACGCGGTCACGGCCGTAAGCAATGGCGCAGAGGCCCTGCGCAATATCCAGAAAACAAACTTTGCTCTGGCATTCCTCGATATTTGGATGCCAGAGCTGACCGGCCTCGAGGTTCTTGCCCGCGTTCGCTCTGGCGAATCGCATCCCAAAGTCATCATTATGACCTCCGATGGCACACCGGAAAATGTGCTGCGTGCAATCCGAGAACAGGCCTACGAATATGTAAGCAAACCATTCTTTCCGAAGGAAGCGGTAGAGCTGGCAGAGCGGGCCCTCAAGCAAGGCGCTTCTCCGCCCATCGAAGTCATCTCCGCGAAGCCGCATTGGGTGGAGCTGCTGATTCCATGCTCGCGCGAAGCTGCCGAGCGTATCCAGTCATTCCTGATGAAGCTCGAGGCCGATCTACCCGAGGACTTGCGAAATACAATCGGATTGGCTTTCCGTGAGCTCGTGCTCAACGCCGTGGAGTGGGGAGGCAAGCTGGATCCCAACCGCAAAGTGCGGATCGCGCACGTGCGCTCCTCGCGCATGCTTCTCTATCGCGTGGCCGACCCAGGCCCTGGCTTCAGCTTCAAAGGTTTGACCCACGCTGCCGTAGGCCAGCCTGCAGACGACCCGATAGCGCACGTGGCCGTCCGCGATCAACTCGGCATTCGGCCCGGCGGATTCGGCATCGCCATGACCCGTTCCATGGCCGATGAGCTCATGTACAACGAGGCCCAAAACGAGGTGATCTTTGTGAAATACTTGACATCCGCCAGCGTCTCTGAAACTGCGGTAAAGTGACTCCCGAGCCATTGCCACACGGCACAGAGCAGTCCGAAGGCCATGGCTGCTGACCGCGGTTCGGACCACATGCAGCCAATTGCAGCGTCGCAGCAAGTTACCAGCCGGCTTGGCCCAATCGTTCGCACTGGGAAGTAAGACTCTGCGTTCTTGCTCTGCGGCAGCAGAGCTTCGTCGATTGCGGTGCGGCCATCCGCATTGCGAAGGTTCGAATCTCGGCACCTGCGTCGAGCAGAATCTTCACAAATTCGGTTGGATCAAGAAAGAAGCGGCCTTTGAGGACTCGATTGAGCGGTTTGTCGCCGTTCGCGTCGCGCCAATTTGGGTTCGCTCCGTGTTTAAGAAGAACGGGGTGTAACACCTGTTGACGCGACCATAGCAGCCGGCCTCCATACAGGAGAGTTGTACGGTGGGCGATCGGCAATCGCCCCATGCTCGAACAGGATCGTTGCCGACAG
>Ga0075435_100000919_pt1 | contig 18554 bp, 19 predicted proteins | sample RhiMethybrSRZTD4_FD_75302 | JGI IMG/M metagenome (GOLD analysis project Ga0075435, IMG submission 75302) | Populus rhizosphere microbial communities from Tennessee, USA - Rhizosphere MetaG P. TD hybrid SRZTD4 | ecosystem: Host-associated > Plants > Roots > Rhizosphere > Soil | place: USA...
CGCGGGCGGGCGCCGGTCGACCAGCCGGCCGCCCACGACGCTCCCGGCGCCTGACGCGACGGCGTAGGTGCCGGAGACGATCCCGGCTGTCGCGTAGGAGCCGCCCTCGCTGCGGACGAGCAGGACGAGCGCGAGCGCGCTCATCCCCATCGGCATCCGCGCCAGCAGGCCCCACGAGACGACACGCCGCGCCTCGCCGGCGGACAGCAGCTCGCGGTAGCTGCTGACGCCCAGCGCCTGTGCGACGCTCATGCGTGCAGCGGCAGGCGGTCGGCCAGCAGCCCGGCGATGTCCGAGACCGAGAGCGGGTCCTCGCCGGTGAGGTTGCGGTAGTCGTCGCTCGTGACGTCGAACTCGCCGGCGCGCAGGGCGGCGTACGACGTGAGGCCCGCCTCGATCTCCCAGGGCTCCTTGCCCCGGGCTCGCCAGCGCTCCTCCCACCAGGCGTCGCTGGTCGGGGCGTAGCGGTAGTTCTGACCGGTGACGGCCCAGGCGATCTCGGCCAGCTCGCGCATGCTGACCGACTGCGGCGTGACGATGTCGTAGGTCTTGCCCTCGGGGCCGGGCTCGGTCAGCGCGACCGCGATCGCGCGGGCCAGCTCGGGCCGGTAGGAGAAGCTCATGCGGCCCTCCCCCGCGGGCACCGTGTTCAGGCCGTCGGAGTCGAACCAGCCGGGGATGTCGTCGGCGTACATCGAGTTTCGGATCGCCGTCCACGGCACGCCGGACTCGGCCAGCATGCGCTCCGTCGCGCCGTGGGAGCGGGCATGCAGGAAGATCGCGTCCGGCCCGGCGGCGATGAAGGACAGGTAGACGATGTGGGCGACGCCGGCCGCGGCCGCCGCATCGATGAAGGCGCGGTGGTGGGGGACGCGCTGGTCGGGCCCCTCGTGCAGCGACACCATGAAGACGCGGTCGTCCGGCTCGAGCGCGTCCGCGATCGACCGGGGGTCGCCGTAGTCGGCCATGGCGATCTCGGCGCCCGCGATGTCGGGCGCCCGCACCGGGTCGCGTACGAGCAGGCGCTGGCGCACGCCGCGCGTCGAGAGCTCGCCGGCCACCAGGCGGCCCACGTGGCCTGTGGATCCGGTGACGACGAGCATGTCGCCAGCCTATCCCGCGAGGGTCCCGCTCGCGTCAGAGGAGCTCGGATTCGTGCGCGCGGAAGATCTCGGCGTAGTCGCTCGCGCCCGGCGCGTGCAGCTCCCGTACCAGGCTGTGGATCCGCGGCGTCATCACGAGCACGTAGCGGGCCGGCTCCGGCCGGGCGTTCCAGAACGTGTGCGGCGTGCCCCGCGGGACGAGTACCGCCGCGCCGGGGCCGGCCTCCACGACGTCGTCGCCGACCCGGAAGCCGAGCGTGCCCTCGACCACGTACCAGGCCTCGTCGTCGGCGTGGTGGACATGAAGCCCGGCGATCGGCCGCTCGGGGCTCGTGACGCCGCCCGGGTCTCCCCACTCGACCATCACGAAGTCGCCGTCGGGGAGCCCGAGCGGGCCACTGGAGAGCGCGGGTGCCCGGGTCGGTTCCATGCGCCCCCGATCCTATGCCTACTCCTCGGCGGGAAACGGGTCGCCGGTCTCGAGCAGCGTCTTCAGGTTGCTGAGGATGAACGACCAGCCGCGCACGCTCGCGGCCGTCCTGGGCGCGCCCTCGAGCCGGTCGTGCACCAGGGTGAGCTTCGAGGTGCCGCCCCGGGCCGGCTCGATCTCCCAGGTCACCCGGCTCTCGTCCTCGGCTGCCAGCTCGTCGTCGTAGAGGCTGCGCCAGGTGTGGACGAACCGGCGGGGCGGGTCGCATTCGAGGATCGTGTTGTCGCCCCACAGGCGCGACCGGTCGGGCGACCAGGTGCGCCGCGACGCGCCCACCTCGAGCGGCCCTGGGTCGAGCTGGGCGCCGTGAAAGTACTTCGCGATCGTCTCGGGATTGGTGATCGCGTCCCACACCTGCTCCGGCGTCGCCCGGATGTACAGCTGATAGACCTGGGTGGTGGTCTCGGTCATCGTGGTCATGCGGTGTCCTCCAGGCTGGTCTTGAGGTCGAGCAGCGCCGACACCTCGCGCTCCCGGTACTTGTCGATCCAGCGGTCGTGGATCTGCCGGATCGGCACCGGGTTCAGGAAGTGGAGCTTCTCCCGGCCCCGCTTGCGGGAGACGACGAGCCCCGCACCCTCCAACACCTTCAGGTGCTTCATCACCCCGAACCGGGTCATCTCGAGCTGCGCCTCGAGCTCGGTCAGCGTGCGGCCGTCACGCGTGAACAGCCGGTCGAGCAGCATCCGGCGGGTCGGGTCGGCGAGCGCCTTGAAGACGAGGTCGTCGTCCATCCCGCCGATCATAGGTGACCAAATGGTCACATGTCAAGGGCCGGTTTCCCCTCCGCTAGAACACGGCGATGGAGCCCGATCAGGTCGTCCGCGAGTTCACCCACCAGTCGGAGTCGTTCAACGTCGCGCCGGTGATGCGCTCGGCCGACACGCTCGGCCGGCTCGTCGACCTGATCCCGGCTGCCCCCGGCGCACGCTGGCTCGACGCCGCCTGTGGGCCGGGTCTGGTCGCGCGCGGCCTGGCGGCCCGGGTCGGCGAGGTGCACGGCGTCGATATGACACCCGCGATGGTCGCCGTCGCCCGGCGCGAGGCGGCGAGCGAGGGCATCGGAAACGCCGTCTTCTCGGTCGGCGACGCGACCGCGCTCGGCTTCGCCGACGCGAGCTTCGACGGCGCCGTCACCCGCTTCAGCCTGCACCACATCCCTCTCCCCGGCCGGGTGGTCTCCGAGCTGGCGCGGGTCGTGCGCCCCGGCGGCGCGGTCGTCGTGGCCGATCACGTCACGTCGGCCGACGCGGACGAGGCCGCCTGGCACCAGGAGATCGAACGCCTGCGCGACCCGTCGCACTGGGCCTGCCTGACGCCGGCCCGTCTGCGGGCGCTCGGCGAGCGGGCCGGTCTCGTGCTCGAGCGCGAGGACGAGACGCCCATCTCGATCGACTACGAGGAGTGGATCGGCCGCGGCAGCGGCGGGCCGGGATCAGCCGGCCTGATCGCCCGGGCGCTCGCCGACCGCGTCCGTGCTCCCGACGTCTTCCGGGTCGTCGACGGGAGCGACGGGCGGCGGCTCGAGCTGCGTTACTGGATCTCCGTCTGGCTTCGGCCGTGACCGGCGCCGGTGGCGACCGGCCGGCTCCGCGCTCGGCGCCGCGCCGGGCGGGTGGTACGAGGCCGGTGGGCTGTACGCCTCGGTCGCGTCGACCGGCGGGACGTAGGACGGCGGCGGGACGTACGACTGCGGCGGTGGCTCGAATGCCGGCGGCGCCGGTCGGTCGTCGTGGCCGCTGATCCCGGCCCGGAACTCGCGCATGCCGCGCCCGATCGCGTTCCCGGCCTCGGGCAGCCGCTTCGGCCCCAGGAACACGAGCGCGATCACGAGCACGAGCAGGATTTCCGGTAGCCCAAGCTGAAACGGCATCAATGCACCCCGCGGTCAGGCTAGCATCGCGGATCGGCCATGGACGGGCCGTGTTAACGGTTGGTTGCAAGGGGGTTGCCGCCGGCGGCGGGAGCCGTACCCTTGGACTGGAGGCCCCATGGACGTCTGCGGGGCCGCTCTAGAGAACTCAAGGAGGGAAGGGCACACATGTCGCATCGTCGACGCGCCGGCCGAGCGCTGGCGGGGATCGGGTTGCTTGCAGTGGCCGCGGTGGCATCCGCAGGCCCGGCAGGCGCCGCAACGCACGCCATCAGCCAGTTCACGATCAAGAGCCCGAACAATCAGCCGGGCGACATGACGATCGGGAACGACGGCAACGTCTGGTTCGTCGACCAGGCGACGAGCAAGATCGCCCGGGTCACGAAGTCCGGCGGCATCGCCGGCTTCCTGGCCACCGCGAACAGCCATCCGGTCGGGATCACGACGGGTTCCGACGGAGCCGTCTGGTTCACCGAGACCGCGGTCAACCGCGTCGCCCGCACGGTGACCGGCAAGACCATCAACCAGATCGTGCTGCCCACGACGGGCCCGAATGCGGTCAAGAGCCCTCGCGGCATCACCGCGGGCCCTGACGGCAACCTCTACGTGGTCGGCTTCAGCACGAACAACGTCGCCCGGATCAACGTCGGGACACCGCACACCGTGACCTCGATCGCCAGCCTTGGCGCCGGCAAGGGCCCGGTGCGGATCGCGACGGGTCCCGACGGCAACCTGTGGGTGACCGAGACCACGAGCCACCAGGTCGCTCGGGTCACGCCCGGCGGCGCCGTCACCCAGTTCACCCTGCCGGCCAAGTCGGCGCCGTCGCGGATCGTCTCCGGCCCCGACGGCAACCTGTGGGTGACCGAGCCCGGCACCAGCAGGGTCGCGGTCATCACGACCTCCGGCACGATCAGCCAGATCAACGTCGCCGGCAAGCCGACCGGCATCACGTCGGGCGCCGACAACTTCATGTGGGCGACGCTCCAGACCGGCACCGGCGGCAACGCCATCGCCCGCATCCCGCTGGTGGCGCCGCGCACGATCAAGCGGTTCACCGTCCCGACGGCGAAGTCGCTCCCGAGCGGCATCACGGTCGGCGCCGACGGCAACATCTGGTTCAGCGAGACGGCCGGGAACAAGATCGGCCGCCTCATGGACGCCCCCGGCCACACCAGCTTCGTGGCCGTGAACGACCACGGCTACGCGCCGGCGTCGCAGGGCATCGCCCTCCAGACCGGCAAGAACCACACGCCCACCAAGGTGGAGTGGCTGTTCCGTGGCGCCAGGAGCCACAGCGTGGTCGACTCGACGGGCACGAACCTGTTCAGCTCCGGCTCGCAGGCGCCCGGCACGAACTTCAGCACCACGTTCGGATCTGCGGGGACGTTCACATACCACTCGACCGTCGGCGCGGACACGATGACCGGCACCATCAAGGTCACCCCGAGCGCGGTGCTCTCGAACGGGAACATCATCGTCTCGGTCGGCAACTCCGCGATGGGCGCGGGCGTCACCTGCGATGTGCAGGTCGAGGTTCCCGGGGCGAGCTCCTTCGTGTCCGCCGGCACCACCGGCAACACGACGCTCACCTACAACCCGAGCGCACATGGCGTGTACAAGTTCCAGGTGCGCACCAACAACGGCGGCGGTACGTCGGGCTGGTCTCCGTCGGCCCGCGTGACCTTCTAGTCGCAACACTGCAGACGCCGGCCGGGGAGCCATCTCCCCGGCCGGCGTTCGCATTTCAGCGGTAGGGCAGCCGCGTCCCGATGCCCATGTCCCGGGCGCGCTCGAGCATCGCCCGGCCGAGGGCGATGTCCGTCGTCGAGAGGCCGCGGTGCCAGAGCAGGATGCGCTCGTCGTTGCGCTCCCGGCCGGGCCGGTCGCCGCACACGATCTGGCTTAGCTCGGCGTGCAGCCGCTCCGCCGTCAGCCGGCCCGAGTCGACGTGCGCCCGCAGGGCCCCGAGCGGGCCGGCGTGAGCCTGGCCCCAGTCGTCGACGACGATCTTGTCCATGGCGTCGGTCAGGTCGAGCTCGACCGCGCTGACGGTGCCGTAGGGCACGACCAGCGTCCCGGGGCCGATCCACGCCGTTCGCAGCAGCGGCTCGGGCTCCCCCAGCCGTGACGCCTCGACCACGACGTCGGCGCCGCGGACGCACTCCTCCCAGCCGTCGACCGCACGCACGTCGGCGTCCAGCTCGGCGTCCAGGCGCTCGGCCAGCGCCGTCCGGCTCTCGGGGGTGCGCGAGTGGATGCGCACCTCCTCGATGGACGGCAGGACGTGGCAGAGCAGGCGCACGTTCCACTCCGCCGTGCCCCGGCTGCCGATGTGGCCGAGGACGCGGCTGTCGGCCCGGGCCAGGTGGCGGCCGCCGATGGCGGTCACGGCCCCGGTGCGCATCGCGGTGATCGCGGTCGCGTCGACGATGGCGATCGGGACGCCCGTCGTGGGGTCCATGAGCAGGAGCAGGGCCAGCTCGGACGGGAGGCCGAGCCGGCCGTTGTCGACGAAGTCGCCCACCACCTTCACGCCGGCCACGCCGTCGCGCGGGAGCGACCCGCGCAGGACGTTGAAGTGGCCGTCGGCGCCGGCGCCGGGGAAGAGGTGGACGCGCGGCTCGAGCACGACGTCGCCGCGCCCCTGGGCGGCGAGGACGTCGGACACCGGATCGAGGACGGCGTCGCCGGCCAGCCCGAGCCGGTCGACGTCGGCGCCGCTCAGATAGGTCAGCTCGATTCCTGCCACCGCACCGCCTCGCGCACGCGCTCCTGCAGCCTTCCCGACGCGACCAGCTCGCGGGCGACGCGCTCGACCTCGCCGCCGAGCGGCCGGTCGTCGGCCAGCGGCGGGACGAGCTCGCGCACGGCCGCGTGGGCGGCGGCGGTGCCCCGGCCGAGGCGGTCCGGCGCGGCCAGGTCGACGGCGAGCGTCGCGCAGGCGAGCTCGACCGCGACGATCCGCTCGAGCAGGCCGAGCTGCGCCTCCAGGCGGAAGGCGGCCGCCGCGGCGTTCGTGGAGTCGTCCTCGACACCGTCGGCGCCGAAGCGCGGATCGATCGCCAGGGGCGCGGCCAGGTGGCGGATGTCGACCGCGAGCGACTGGGAGGTCTTGAGCAGCGGCGCCACGCCGGAGCGGCCCTCGCCGTCGCGAGTCAGGTTGGCGGGCAGGCCGCTGAGCCGGTCGGTCGCCAGCCGAGCGGGCCGCTCGGAGGCGGGGCCGGCGGCCTGGGACACGGCGACGGCGCAGGCGTCGAGGGCGAGCGCGAGCGCCGAGGTGTGGAAGTTGCCGGTCGAGACGACGTCGCCGCCCGCCAGCACGAGCGGGTTCTCGCCGGCGCCGTCCAGCGCGGCGGCCACGGCCGTCGCGAGCGCGTCGAGCGACCAGCGCAGAGCCCCGTGGACGTGGCTCGCGCAGCGGAAGCTCAAGGGGTCCTGGAGACGGCGGCCGGGGCCTTCCAGGAGCGAGCCGCCGCGCAGGAGCTCGCGCAGGCCGGCGGCCTCCCACTCCTGCCCGGGCGCCGGGTGGGCGCCGGCCACGTCGGCGTCGATCGGCGAGGTCGACGCGCGGAAGCCCTCCATCGAGAGCGCCGCGGCGATGCCGAGCGCCTCGAGCAGGCGCTCCGCGCGGGCGTGCGCGAGGGCGGCCACGCCGGCCGCGACCGCGGGCGCGCTGCAGAGCGCGAGGCCGTCGCCCGGGCCGAGCCGGGCAGGCTCGACGCCGGCGCGGCGCAGCGCGTCGGCGCCCGGCAGGCGCTCGCCGCCGAGGTCGGCCTCGCCCTCGCCCATGACGACCAGGCCGATGTGCGCCAGCAGACACAGGTCGCCGGAGCCGATCGACCCGCTGCGGGGGACGACCGGGTGGACGCCGGCGTTCAGCATCGCGGCGAGCGTTTCGGCCACCGCCGGCGATGCGCCGCTCCCGCCCGCGCAGATCCCGTTCAGGCGGGCGACCATCGCCGCCCGCACCGAGGCGGCCGGGAGCGGCTCGCCGACGGCGGCCGCGCGCCCGCGCAGGATCCGGGCCGACTGCTCGGCCGCCCGCTCGGGCGCGATCGCCTCGCCGACGCGGGCGCCGAGGCCGGTCGTCAGGCCGTAGACGGGGCGGCCCTCGGCCAGCGCGCGGTCGAGCGCCGCCCGCGACGCGTGCATCCGTTCGCGGGCCGCCGGTGCGATCTCGACGTGCCGCCCGTGGCGGGCGGCGTCGGTGACATCGGCCGGGGTGAGGCCGTGGCCGGAGAGGGCGAGCGGGGCGGAGATGCCTCAATCTAGAGGCTGTGCCTCGCCTTGACACCACCCGGGATCTTTGCAATCGTTTGCAGTATCGAGATGGCGAAGACCGAGGGAGCGCGCATCAGCGACGGCGGCAGCGGGGCCGGGGCGCTCGACCTGTACCGGGCGATGGTGCGCATCCGCGCCTTCGAGGACGAGATGCAGCGGCTGTTCCTGCGGGGCGAGGTGCACGGCACCGTCCATCTCTACACCGGCCAGGAGGCCTGCGCCGTCGGGGTGTGCTCGGCGCTCATCCCGGGCGATCAGGTGGCGGCGACGTATCGCGGCCACGGGGCCGCGCTCGCCATGGGCACGGAGCCGCGGGCGCTGGCCGCGGAGCTGATGGGCCGCTCGACCGGCGTCTGCGGCGGCCGGGCCGGGTCGATGAACGTCGTCGATCGAGAGCACGGCCTGATCGGCTGCTTCGGGATCGTCGGCGGGAGCATCGCCGCCGCCACCGGGGCCGCGCTCGCGCTGCGCCGCAGCGGCGGCGTCGCGGTCGCGTTCTTCGGCGACGGGGCGGCCAACCACGGCTACTTCCACGAGTGCCTGAACTTCGCGAGCGTCCAGCGGCTGCCGGTCGTCTTCGTGTGCGAGAACAACCTCTACGGCGAGTTCACACCGATGGCGGCGGTGACGGCCGGGGGCGACATCCGCGCCCGCGCCGCCGGATACGCCATGCCGGCCGAGAAGGTCGACGGCAACGACGTCGCCACCGTGCGCGCCGTCGCCGACCGCGCCATCGACCACGCCCGCCGCGGCGACGGCCCGGCCTTCCTCGAGTGCCTGACCTACCGCCACGTCGGCCACTCCAAGACCGACCCGGGCAGCTACCGGCCGCCGGGGGAGCTGCAGCAGTGGCTCGAGCGTGACCCGCTGATCGTGGCCGCCGCCGCCCTGGCGGAGGCAGGCGTCGATGCCTCCGAGATCGACGATTGCGCGACCGCCGCCCGGGCCGACGTCGCCGCCGAGGTGGCCGCCGCGGTCTCCGATCCCTACCCCGACCCGTCCGTCCCGGTGGCGGAGTACGCGTGAGCACCGACCTGCGCACCGCCGTCCGTGACGCCCTCGCGGCCGAGATGCGGCGCGACGATCGGGTCGTCCTCTTCGGCGAGGACATCGCCGCCGCCGGCGGAGTGTTCAAGGCGACCCCGGGGCTGTCCGAGGAGTTCGGGCCCGAGCGGGTGTTCGACACGCCGATCTCGGAGCTCGCCCTGGCCGGCGCCGCGTTCGGCTGCGCCGTGTCCGGCCTGCGGCCCGTCGTCGAGATCATGTTCGGCGACTTCATGGCACTCGCGATGGACAGCCTCATAAACCAGTCCGCGAAGTACTGGTACATGTCGAACGAGCAGGGGACGGCGCCGCTCGTGATCCGGTGCGCCGTGGGCGGCGGCGGGCGGTTCGGCGCCGTCCACTCGCAGACGCCGGCGACGTGGCTGCAGGGCATCCCCGGCCTGAAGATCGCCGCGCCCGCGTTCCCGGACGACGCCCGCGGGCTGATCGAGGCGGCGGTGCGCGACGAGAACCCGGTCGTCGTGCTCGAACACAAGCGGCTGTACCCGGTGACCGGCGAGGTCGGCGCCGCGCCCGTCGCGATCGGCTCGGCCCGGGTCGTGCGCCGCGGCGCCGACGTCACGATCGTCTCGGCGATGCGCGGCGTCCACGACGCGCTCGGGGCGGCCGAGACGCTCGCAGCCTCCGGCGTGGAGGCGGAGGTGATCGACCTGCGCAGCCTGCGCCCGCTCGACCTCGCGACCGTGGTCGAGTCGGTGTCGCGGACGACCCGCCTCGTCGCGGTCGAGGAGGGGCCCCAGCTCGGCGGCTGGGCGAGCGGTCTCGTCGGCGCCGTGGCCGAGGCGGCGCTCGGCGAGCTCGACGACGTGTGGACGCTGACGACGCCCGACACGCCGATCCCGTACAGCCCCGTGCTCGAGGACGCGTACCTGCCGGACGCCGGCGCCATCGCCTCGAGCGTGCTGGCCCGGCTCTCGGTCGGCGGGCCGGTCTAGCGATGGGCAAGACGTTCGGGCTGAACGCGGTCGACTGGGAGCAGCGCGTCGACATCGAGCGCCTGCGGCGCGAGCGGCTGGGGCGGATCGCGGGCGTGCTCGAGGGCTCCGAGCTCGGGGCGCTCCTGTGCTTCGACATGGGCAACATCCGCTACGTCACCGCCACACACATCGGCACGTGGGCGATGGACAAGCTGGCCCGCTTCTCCTTGCTGCCGCGCGGCGCCGAGCCGGTCGTGTGGGACTTCGGCTCGGCCGCGCGCCACCACGAGCTCTACTGTCCGTGGCTGGAGGGCCGGACGCCCGCCGGCATCTCGACGATGCGCGGGGCGATGTCGCCCGAGAGCGGCCGGGCCGAGGACGTCGCCGACAAGGTGTTCCGCGAGCTCGAGGCCCGCGGCCTCGCGGCCGAGCCGGTCGGCGTCGACGTCGTCGAGCCCGCCGTGCTCTTCGCGCTCCAGGCCCGCGGCCTCCAGGTGGTCGACGGGCAGCAGCTGATGCAGTCCGCCCGCGTCATCAAGACCGCCGACGAGATCACCCTGCTCGACACCGCCTGCATGATGGTCGACGCCGCCTACGAGGAGCTCTACCGCGCGATGCGTCCCGGGATGCGCGAGAACGAGTGCGTCGGCCTCGTCAGCAAGGTGCTCTACGACCTCGGCTCGGAGCACGTCGAGGGCGTGAACGCGATCTCGGGCGAGCGGGCCAACCCGCACCCGCACGTCTACTCGGACCGGGTCCTGCGTCCCGGCGATCCGGCCTACTTCGACATCCTCCACAGCCACCTGGGCTACCGGACGTGCTACTACCGCACGTTCGCGATCGGCAGCGCCTCGCGCGCCCAGGTCGACGCGTACCGACGCTGCCGCGACCTGCTCGACCGGGCGATCGACCTCGTCCGTCCCGGCGTCACGACGGCCGAGGTGGCCAGCGTCTGGCCGCGGGCGCAGGAGTTCGGGTTCGCGAGCGAGGAGGCGGCGTTCGCCCTCCAGTTCGGGCACGGGGTCGGCCTCTCGATCTGGGAGAAGCCGATCATCAGCCGGCTGGTCTCGCTCGACCACCCCGAGACGATCGAGGAGGGCATGGTCTTCGCGCTCGAGACGTTCTGGCCGACCACCGACGGCTTCGGTGCGGCCCGGATCGAGGAGCAGCTCGTCGTCACCGCCACCGGCTGCGAGGTGATCACGCGGTTCCCGGCCGAGGACCTGCTCGTCGCCGGGCGCCGCAACTACTTCACCGTGTCGGGCCAGCTCCCCGGGATCCGCGAGCCGCAGTCCCACCTGAACCGGGTGGGCTCCGACGGGGCTTCCGGGGCGGCGCCGCCGTCGACTCCCGCACGATGAGCGTCGGCTCGAACATGAGCGTCTGAGGGGTCGCCTCCGGGTCCTCGATGCGCTCGAGCAAGAGCTCGGCCGCGCGGGCGCCGATGTGGCCGTGGGGGATGTGGATCGTCGTCAGCGGCGGGTCGAACCGGTCGGCGAACGGCATGTCGTTGAAGCCGACCACCGACACGTCGGCGGGGCAGTCGAGGCCGGCGTCGGCGAGCGCGGTGTAGGCGCCGAGCGCCAGCAGGTCGTTCGCCGCCACGATTCCGGTGGGCGGCTCCGCCGAGGCGAGCAGCGTGCGGGCAGCTCGGGCGCCGCCCGCGATCGTGAAGGTCTCGCCGTGGGCGATCTGCTCCGGCCCGACGGCGAGGCCGGCATCTCCCATCGCCTCGACGAAGCCGCGGTGGCGCAAGAGGCCGGTCGTGGTCGACTGCGGCCCGGCGATGTGGCCGATGCGGGTGTGGCCGAGCCCGGCCAGGTGGGCGACTGCCGTCGCCGACCCGCGGCGGTCGTCCGGCACGACCGCGAAGACGCCGCCGCCGTCGATGGTGCGGTTGACGAGGACGACGGCGAGATCCGACGCGATCGCGTCGGCGACGACCGGATGGCGGCGCTCGGCCGTCGCGATCACGAAGCCGTCGACCTGGCGCGCGATCAGCGCCTCGAGCCGCTGCCGCTCCTGGGCCGGCTCGCCGTCGGTCGACGCGACGAGGGCGGTGTACCCGGCCGAGTCGAGCACCCGCTCGATGCCGCGAATGATGGGCGGGAACAGCGGGTTCTCGAGGTCGGGGATCAGGACCCCGACGGTGAACGTGCGCCGCGTCTTCAGCCCGCGCGCGATCGGGTTCAGCGAGTAGCCCATCTCGCGCGCGGCTTGCTCGACCCGCCCGGCCGTGACCGGGTTCACCAGCTCGCGCGTGCGCGGGTTCAGCACGCGTGAGACCGTGCCCGGATGCACCCCCGCGGTACGGGCGACGTCGCGCATGGTGACCTGCCTCTGCGACATGGCTCACTTTAGATGGTCGGCCGGTCCGTCGGTTGACGCCCGCGGGCGCCGTGGATATAGTAGCTGCAATCGATTGCCGTATCCGGCCGGGTGCCGGAGAGAGGGGACGACGCGCGTGGACGACGGCAAGGCGGCGAGGCGCTCGATCGGCTGGATCGGCACCGGACGGATGGGCTACCAGCTCGTCGAGCGGCTGCTCGCAGCGGGCTGCGACGTGTCCGTGTGGAACCGCACCCGGGCCAAGGCAGAGCCACTGGCCGAGCGCGGCGCGACCGTCGTCGACACGCCGGCCGACCTGGCCGGGTGCGGCATCGTGTTCACCATGGTGGCGGGGTCGGACGACCTGGTCGCCGTGACGACCGGCCCGGACGGCGTGCTCGGCCGCGCGGACGCGGCGCCCGACGTGCTCGTCGACTCGTCCACCGTGTCGGCCGAGGCGTCCGAGGCCGTGCGCGCCGCGGCGGCGGCGCGTGGCACGGCGCTCCTGGCCGCGCCGGTGAGCGGCAATCCCAAGGTGGTCAAGGCCGGGCGGCTGACCGTGGTCGCGTCGGGGCCGCGTCCGGCCTACGACGCCGCGCGGCCGTACCTGGAGCACTTCGGCGAGGGCGTCACGTACGTGGGCGAGGGCGACGCGGCCCGGCTGGTGAAGATCTGCCACAACCTGTTGCTGGGCGTCGTCGCCCAGTCGCTGGCCGAGATCACGGTGCTGGCCGAGCGCGGCGGCGTCGGCCGGCGCGCGTTCTTCGAGTTCCTCAATGCGAGCGTGCTGGGGTCGATGTTCACGCGCTACAAGACGCCCGCCTACGTCAACCGGGAGTACACCCCCACGTTCACCATGGAGCTCTTGCGGAAGGACTTCGACCTCGGTCTCGAGGCCGGCGAGCGCATGGGCGTGCCGCTGCCGACGATGCAGCTGGTGCGCGGGGTGGTACAGGAGGCGATCGACGCCGGGCACACGGGCGTCGATTTCGCTGCGTTGATCGAGCTCGAGGCCGCGCGGGCCGGTCTGGAGATGGCGGCGGATCCCGATCCCGTCTGGGACGGCCTCGCCGCCCGCGCCGGCGGGGCCGCCGGCGCCCGGGCGCATTGACATGGCCGGGCTCGAGGGAGTAGGTTGATGCAACCGATTGCATATCAAGTTGCAGGCGCCCTCGGATGGTCGCCTGTCGCTTCCCCGACGAGAGAGGAGTCGTCGTGAGGGTCGCATCCCACAAGGTCTCACTGGCGATGGCCGCTGTGGCCCTCGCGGTCACCGCCGCGTGCGGAGGCGCCTCCGGAGGGTCGAGCTCCGGGAGCACGAAGCCGCTCGTCATCGGCATCTCGCTGTCGTTCTCCGGCGACTTCTCCGACCCCGGCCACGCCGCGGAGCTGGGCTACAAGCTCTGGGCGGACCAGGTCAACAAGCAGGGCGGCGTCCTGGGGCGCAAGGTGCAGCTCAAGATCGTCGACGACGCCTCCAGTCCCAACCAGGTCGTCACGAACTACCAGACGCTGATCTCGCGGGACAAGGTCGACCTCGTGTTCGGCCCCTTCTCGACGCTCCTCACTGCTCCCGCGGCACGGGTCGCCGCCCGCTACGGCTACGCCTTCCCCGAGCCGTCGGGCGGCGGCCCGCTGGTGTTCCAGGAGAAGCTCGGGAACGTGTTCTTCGTCCAGCCCGCGCCCGTCGTGAACTGTGGCGACCCCTTTGTCTCCTACATCCTCTCGCTGCCGCCGAGCGAGCGGCCGAAGACCGCTGCCTATCCGGAGCTCGACGACCCCTTCGCCGAGCCGATCGCCGAGCGCGCCCGGCTGAAGTTCGAGGCGGCCGGGATCAAGACCGTCTTCAAGGAGGTCTACCCGCCCGAGATGTCCGATCTGACGCCGGTCGTCGAGAAGATGGCCGCCGCCAAGCCCGACATGGTCTTCGCCGGCACGCAGTCGGACGACGCCTACTCGATGGTGAACGCGATGGTGCAGCTCGGCTTCAGCCCGAAGTTCCTGTTCCAGGCGAACGGCGCCAACTCCCCGGTCGAGTTCCCGAGCAAGGTGGGCGCGAAGAACACCGAGGGCATCTTCAGCTGCGGCGACTGGTTCCCGAATTCGAAGGCGCCCGGCAACCAGGCGTTCATCAAGGCCTACATCGCCAAGTACGGCGGCACGGCGGCCGACATCGACTCCGGCTCGGCCGAGGCCTATGCCGTGGGCGAGGTCGTCTCCGAGGTGGCGAAGAAGACCGGCAAGATCGACAATGCCACGATCATCAAGACGCTCCACTCCGGGACCTGGCCGACGGTGGAGGGAAACCTGTCGTGGGACAAGTACGGCGCGCCGAACGGCAGCACCATGCTGACCGAGTGGATCGGGGGGAAGCTTCTGCCCGTGTATCCGGCGGCCGTCGCGCTGCACCCGCCGGTCATCCCGAAGCCGCCCTGGGGCGGCTGATGAGCACGGGCATCGGCTAGGCGGTCGCTTGCACCTCGTCGTCCAGGCGATCATCCTCGGCCTCCTGACGGGGGGCGTGTACGCCCTGATGGCGAGCGGCCTCACGCTGGCGTTCGGCGTGATGCGCGTGATCAACGTGGCCCAGGGGGCCATGATCGTCGCCGGGGCCTACGTCAGCTACACGCTCTTCACCGACTTCCACATCGACCCGTTCGTGTCCATCGTGCTGATGGCGCCGGCCGCGTTCGCCGTCGGCGTCCTGCTCCAGCTGGTCTTCCTGCGGCCGCTGCGCTCGGACGAACGCGAGGAGCTCTCGCTGCTCGTCACCTGGGCGATCGCGCTCGGGATCGAGGGCGTGCTGAGCGTGATCTACACGACCACGTACCGGGCGACGCTGCCGGGCTACGTGAACGACTCGCTGACGGTCGCCGGGTACCGGATCGCCGTGGTGCGGCTGGTGGCGTTCGGCATTTCCGGCGTGATCCTCCTCCTGCTCTACCTCGTGCTCCACCGCACCCGTCTCGGACGGTCGATCCGGGCGACCGTGCAGAACCCGACCGCCGCGCGGCTGCTCGGCGTCGACGCCGAGCGGGTGTCGGCCTACGGGTTCGGCCTGAGCGTCGCCACGGCGACCGCCGCGGGGGCGGTGTTCGGCATGGTCGAGCCCTTCAACCCGGGCAGCCATTACGACCTGATCTCGCGCCTGCTCACGATCGTCGTCCTCGGCGGCCTCGGCAGCCTCACCGGGGCCGTGCTCGCGGCGCTCGTGATGGGCGTCTCGGAGGCGGTGCTGGCGGCGACGATCTCGCCGACCTGGTCGTCGCTCGTCTTCTTCGTGATCCTGATCGGCGTCCTGGTGGTGCGGCCGCAGGGCCTGATGGGCGCGACGGAGCGGGGACGGCTGTGAGGACGGTGACCGTCCCCGGCCTGGCCCGCGGGCTCGGCTTCACCGCGCTCTTCGCCGCGTTTCCGTTCGTGTTCACCGAGTCGTGGGTCGTGAACATCGGCATCTTCACCGTCATGTACGCCGCCCTGGCCACGGCGTGGAACGTGCTCGGCGGATTCTCCGGCTACCTGTCGCTCGGCAACGCCGCCTTCTTCGGGATGGGCGCATACGGCGAGGCCATCCTCTTCCAGCACATCTCGATCGGCAGCGGCTACCGGCCGTTCTGGGTGCTCCCCCTCATCGGGCTGGGCGTCGCCGTCGCGGTGCTGCCGGTCGCGTGGGTGGCCGTGCGGACGCGGGCGGCGACGTTCGCGATCGTGACGATCTCGATGCTCTTCATCGCCCAGCAGCTCGCGTTCAACCTCCACTCCTTGACCAACGGGGCGCAGGGGCTCGTCATGCCGCTCCCGCCGTTCCCCAACACGACGTTCGAGCGGCCGTTCTACCTGGCCATGGTGGCGGTGCTCGCCCTCTCGGTGCTGCTGTCGTGGTACGTCGCCACCGGCCGGCTCGGCCTGATGCTCTTCGCCATCCGCGACGACGAGGACCGGGCGCGGGGGCTGGGCGTCCACACCACCTACGCGAAGCTCTTCGCCGTCGCGATCAGCGCCGGCCTGACGGCGATGGCCGGCGGCGTGTGGGCGTACTACATCGGCTTCATCTACCCGCAGTTCGCCGTCGACCCGCTGGTGACGATCGGTGCGGTGCTGATGGCGTTCCTGGGCGGGCGGGGGACGATCTGGGGGCCGACGCTCGGCGCGCTCATCCTCGTCCCGGCCCAGCAGTACCTCGCCTTCAGCGAGGGCGCGAGCGAGCTGTACCTGGTGGCGTACGCGGCCATCTTCCTCGGGGTCATGCTGCTCATGCCGCGCGGGATCCTGCCGTCCATCGCCGACCTTGTCGCCGCCAGGCGCTCGTCCAACGGCGCCCACCGGGCCGACGGGCCGCGGGCCGAGATGCCGGAGGCGGTCACATGAGCGCCGTGCTCGAGGTCGACCGCCTGACCAAGCGGTTCGGCGGGGTGGCTGCGGTCGACGGATGCTCGCTGGCGGTCGCCGAGGGCACCGTGACCGCGCTCATCGGCCCCAACGGCTCGGGCAAGACGACCCTCTTCAACCTCATCACCGGATACCTGCGGGCCGATTCGGGAGCGGTCGCGTTCGCCGGAAAGCGCGTGCGCCGCCCGGAGCCGACGGCGCTGTGCCGGCGCGGCCTCACCCGGACGTTCCAGCAGGCGCGCGTGTTCGGCTCGCTCACGCTCGTCCAGAACATGGTGGCCGCCGTCCAGCAGCCGCGCCGCAGCGCCTTCCGGCAGGCCGTCTCGCGGGGCGACCGGGAGCGGGCGGTCGGCCTGCTCGAGGAGTTCGGGCTGGCCCGCCTGGCCGGCGCCCGGGCCGACCAGCTCTCGTTCGGCCAGCGCAAGCTGCTCGAGTTCGCCACCGTCCTCATGGGCCGGCCCCGGCTCGTCCTGTTGGACGAGCCGACGTCGGGCGTGAACCCGGTGATGGTCGAGACGATGGAGCGGCACATCCGCGAGCTGCGCGGCCGCGGCCTCACCCTCCTCGTGGTCGAGCATTCGATGCCGACGGTGATGCGGCTCTGCGATCCGGTGATCGTGCTCGACCACGGGTCGAAGATCGCGGAGGGGCCGCCCGCGGCCGTCCAGCACGATCCTGCCGTCCTCGACGCCTACCTCGGCACGTGAGCGTCCTCGCGCTCAAGGACGTGCGGGCGGGCTACGGCGCCGCCGACGTGCTCCGCGGCGTCGACCTCACGCTCGAGCCCGGGACGATCACCTGCCTGGTCGGGCCGAACGGCGCCGGCAAGTCGACCGTCCTTCGCGCCGTCTCCGGCCTGCTACGGCCGCGTCAGGGCCGGATCGTGTTCGAGGGCGACGACATCGCCGGCCTCTCGCCGGGCGCCGTGCTGCGCCGCGGCGTCGTCCACGTCCCCCAGGAGCGCGGCCTGTTCGCCGGGATGACCGTGTGGGAGAACCTGCTGATGGGCGGCCACATCCTGCGCGACTCTGCCGCGGTGCGGCGGCGGGCGGAGGCGGTGGCCGAGCGCTTCCCGATCGTCGCGGAACGCCGCCGGGACCGGGCCGGGGTGCTTTCCGGCGGGCAGCAGAAGATCGTCGAGATCGCCCGGGCGCTGATGCTCGAGCCGCGCCTGATCCTGATGGACGAGCCGTCGATGGGGCTCGATCCGAAGGCCCGCCGGCTCGTGTTCGAGACGATCACCGGGCTGAACGACGACGGCCACACGATCCTGCTCGTCGAGCAGAACGCCCGCGCCGGCCTCGGCATCGCGCACCGCGGGGCGGTGATGGACGGCGGCGCCGTCGCCATCGCCGCCGGCGGGCCCGAGCTCCTGGACGACCCGCGCATGGCCCAGCTGTACCTCGGCGGCCACGCCGCCCGGTCCGCCTGATCTCGACGGTTGGGGGTTGACGCCTCTGGAAACCCAGCTATATTGTCAAGTAGACCGATGGAGATTATCGACTACTCGTGACCGAGCCCCACGTCCAGCGTACGATCCGGCTCGTCGAGCCGCAACCGCCGGGGCCCGCGGTACACAACAGCGCCGCCCGGCTGGCCGCCCTCGGCGCCGAGACGATGCCTGCCGCGGAGCACTTCCGCCGCGAGCACTTCCCGGCCCCCGCGATCGATCCGGTCGCCTGGCGGCTCGTGGTCGGCGGGCTCGTCGAGACGCCCGCGATCATGGCCCTGGCCGACCTCGTGCTGCTGCCGGCACGGACGCTGCCGGTCGTGCTCGAGTGCGCCGGTCACCGCCGCGCCGAGCTCACCCCGGCCGTGCCCGGGCTGCAGTGGCAGGAGGGCGCCGTGTCGGAGGCGCGCTGGACCGGCGCTCGCCTGCGCGACGTGCTGGAGCGGGCCGGCGTCGACCGGCGCGCGACCGAGGTCGTGCTCACCGGCGCCGATCGCGGCCCGTTCGAGGGCGACGGCGGCAGGCATGCGTACGGCCGCTCGTTGCCGCTCCGAAAGGCGATCGATCCCGACACGCTGCTCGCCTACGAGATGGACGGCGAGCCGATCCCGGCCGCGTACGGCGGGCCCGTGCGGGCGATCGTGCCCGGCTGGTA
>Ga0075435_100000920_pt1 | contig 18546 bp, 16 predicted proteins | sample RhiMethybrSRZTD4_FD_75302 | JGI IMG/M metagenome (GOLD analysis project Ga0075435, IMG submission 75302) | Populus rhizosphere microbial communities from Tennessee, USA - Rhizosphere MetaG P. TD hybrid SRZTD4 | ecosystem: Host-associated > Plants > Roots > Rhizosphere > Soil | place: USA...
CGCGTGGGGTGCTGCCGTCGCCGTACAGCGCGAACGACCGCGGGTCGACGGTGGCCTGGGCCAGTCCGATCCCGGCGGTCTCGACGGTGCGACTCATCACCAAACGCCCCCTTTGGGGTGGAGAGATGGCCAGCGTAGGGCGGGCGACCAGATTGATGCAGTCCCGGCAAATCGTCCGCCGCCACCCGGCGCGTCTGATGCAATCGACTCGTGGCGAGCGCGGAAGGTTACGACGCGGCGACCTACGGCGATCGCATGGCCGACTTCTACGACGAGCTGCCGACGCACCCGGCGGACGCCGACGTCGCCGCCCGGTTCCTGGCCGATCTGGCTGAAGGCGGGCTAGCGCTCGAGCTCGGCATCGGCACCGGCCGGCTCGCCCTCCCACTCGCAGAGCACGGCGTCGCGGTCAGCGGGATCGACGCCAGCGCGGCGATGGTGGCGAGGCTGCGGGCGAAGCCGGGTGGCGCCGAGATTCCGGTCGCGATCGGCGACTTCGCCGACGTCGCTGTGGACGGCCGGTTCGCGCTCGTCTTCGTCGCCTACAACACCTTCTTCTCGCTCCTCGACGCCGACACGCAACGCGGCTGCTTCGAGCGCGTCGCCGACCGCCTCGCTCCCGGCGGTCGGTTCGTGATCGAGGCGTTCGTGCCCGATCCGGGCCGTTTCGAGCGCGGCCAGCACCTCGAGGTCCGGCACGTGGGTGTCGACAGCGCGGTCGTGTCCGTCAGCCGTCACGACGCGCCCACGCAGCGCGTGGACTCACTCCTGGTGCGCCTCGCCGACGGGGGCGTCCGGACCTGGCCCGTGCACATCCGGTACTCCTACCCGGGCGAGCTCGATCAGATGGCCGACCGCGCCGGGCTACGCCTGGAGGAGCGCTGGGCTGGTTGGGAGCGGGAGCCGTTCACCGACGACAGCGTCAAGCACGTCTCCGTGTACGCCGCCGCGTCAGCCGGGTCGCGCTAGCCGGCCGCCATCTGGTCCATGAACTGCTTCATGTCGAAGTAGTCGCGCCAGGCCGCGATCTTGCCGTCCTTCACCTCGAAGGTCCCCATCACCGGCAGCTCGACCTTGCCGTTCGGCAGCTCGAACACGTCGACGCGCTCGGTGAGCACGACGTCGCCGTCGGCCACGATGTTGTTCACGCGGAAGTCGATCTGCTTTGCACCGCCGGCAAACCCGGCGATGAACGTCTTGATCGCGTCGCGGCCGGTGAGCGGGTCCATCGGGATGTTGTGGTACACGGCGTCGTCGGTGAAGAACTCGGCGATCTCGTCGGGGTTCACGTTCGACCACACGGCGCAGAACCGGCGGACGATCTCGATCGGGGTCTCGCTGTCGTTGGCCACAGGACTCCTTCGGGTCAGGCTCGGTCGATCGTGACGGCCGATACGGGCGGCAGGTTCTCGGCGAGCACGCGCCAGGTGCGTCCGGCGTCCTCGGAGCCGTAGACGACGCCGTCGGGTCCGCCGAACGCGACGCGCGAACCGTCGCTGTCGAGGCACCCGGTGTCGATGTTGCTCGGCTGCCAGTCGGGCAGGCCATCGGTGCAGCGTTCGAGCGGGCCGTCGCCGTCGATCGCACGCCGGTACACCGCAGCCTCGTCGGCGAACGGGCCGGTCGACGCGCTCACGAACATCACGTCGCCCGCCGTCGCCACCGCCCGGCAGTACGAAGCGTGCAAGCCGTCGGTGTGCACGGTCCAGGTCGCGCCCGCGTCGTCGCTCCTGCAGAGCCCGATCGCGGCCGCGGCGAGGACGAGCTCGGGCCGGTCCGGGTGGGCGCGCACCTGATGGACGTCGGCGTCGACGTCGATGGTCGGTTCCCAGGTGGCTCCGCCGTCGGTCGACCGGGGGATCCCGCCTACGTGCACGTTGGCAAGGAGGACGCCGTCGGCGGTCGCGGTCAGTGATCGCACGTAGGGCTTGCGACTCCCGACAGCGTGCCAGTCGTCGCGTCCCTGGACTGTCTCGAAGCCCGGGATGGGCTCGAACCGCTTCTCCTTGAAGACCCGCATGAGCGACGGCCCCCAGCCGACGATCGCCTCGTCGGCCCGGGAGAGCAACGCGCCGTGGATCCCGAGCGAGCGCTCGGGGGATCGGACGGTGAAGGCCTGTCGCCAGCCGCTGTTTGCGCGGTACACGACGGTCTCGCCGTCGAAGATCGCCCAGTCCCCGCTGAGCGCGGTGACGGAATGGCCGGCAACCTCGCGTTCCGACGCGCGGTCGAGCACGAACAGCCCGTCGGCGGTCCCGACCCGCGCCCTCATGCGCCCACCTTGAATCCCTCGAGCACCACGGCCCAGCGCGCCGGGTCGGCGCGGTAGGGGGCGTTGAAGCTGATCCGGTCGACGAGGTCGCCGTAGCGCGCCAGCACCTTCGGCGCGATCTCCTCCGACGTGCCCCGCACGGTGAACGTGTCGACGAGGTCATCGCCGATCAGGCCGCCCATCTCCTCCCAGCGTCCCTCCTTGGAGAGACGATTGAGCTCGGGTTGCAACTCGCCCCAGCCGTGCACGTCGAGGACGCGCCGGTACGCAGGCGTCGAGCCGTAGAACGCGAGCTGGCGGCGGACGCCACCCTCGGCAGCGGCGATCTCGTCGTCCGAGTCGCCGGTCAGGATCATGAGCGGGAACGCGATCTCGAACCCCTCGCGCGTCCGACCGCCACGGGCGAATCCGCGCTCGAGCGCAGGGAGCGTCACCTCGCGCAGGAACCGCTCGGTGCTGAAGGGATGGACGAGGAAGCCGTCCGCGACCTCGCCCGCGACCTCGGTCATCGCCGGCCCGACACCGGCGAGCCACAGGCGAGGCGGCCCGTACGGGTTGGGGCCGGGGTTGAAGAACGGGGTCATGAGCGTGTGACGGTAGAAGTCGCCGTCGAATCGCAGCGGCGCGCCCTCGTGCCAGCACGCCCAGATGGCGCGGATCGCAAGCGCGAGCTCGCGCATGCGGGGGGCGGGCTTCGACCACGGCATCGAGAACCGCTTCTCGATGTGCGGGCGGATCTGGGAGCCGAGCCCGAGGATGAAGCGGCCTTCCGACACGGTCTGCAGGTCGTAGGCCGTCTGCGCCAAGGTCATCGGGTTGCGGGCGAACGCCACCGCGATTGCCGTCGACAGCTCGAGACGCTCGGTGTGCTCGGCAGCGAGAAGCACGGGCAGGAACGGGTCGTGCGGGCCTTCGAACGTGTAAGCGCCGTCGTAGCCGCCGCTCTCGAGCTGACGCGCCCGGTTTGCGATCTCGCTGAGGTTGTCAGTGAGCGACCCGTCGATCTTCATGGGTCGGATCGTACGTCCGTCGCGGAACGCGAGAGAGCGGCGCGAACGGCGGCAGTACGCTGAACCGCATGGGCGAAGACCTGAAGCCACGTAGCCGCGAAGTCACCGACGGCATGGAACGAGCCGGGGCGCGGGCGATGCTGCGGGCCGTCGGGATGACCGACGCCGACTGGGACAAGCCGCAGATCGGCGTGGCGTCGAGCTGGAACGAGGTCACGCCGTGCAACATGCCGCTCGACCGGCTGGCGAAGCGGGCCAAGGACGGTGTCCGCGCCGCCGACGGATTCCCCATCGAGTTCGTCACCATCGCGGTGAGCGACGGCATCTCGATGGGCCACGAGGGCATGCGCGCATCGCTGGTGAGCCGCGAGGTCATCGCCGACTCGATCGAGACGATGATGCACGCCGAGCGCTTCGACGGGATGGTCACGTTCGCGGGCTGCGACAAGAGCCTGCCCGGCATGCTGATGGCCGCCGGCCGCCTCAATCTTCCTTCCGTCTTCCTCTACGGCGGCGCCATCCTCCCGGGCCACTGGAAGGACCAGGCGCTGGACGTGGTGAGCGTGTTCGAGGCCATCGGCGCCTGCGCGGCCGGCACGATCACAGAGAACGAGCTCGGTGAGATCGAGCGGCGGGCGTGCCCGACGGAGGGCTCGTGCGCGGGGATGTTCACGGCCAACACGATGGCGTCGGCGGCCGAAGCGCTCGGCATGTGCCTTCCCGGCAGCTCGGCGCCGCCCGCCGTGGACCGGCGCCGCGACGACTTCGCGTTCGAGTCGGGCCGCGCGGTCGTGGGGCTCCTCGAAGCGGGGATCCGACCCCGGCAGATCATGACCAAGCCTGCGTTCGAGAACGCGATCGCGGTGGTGAACGCGCTCGGCGGCTCGACCAACGCGGTGCTGCACCTGCTCGCCATCGCCCACGAAGCCGAAGTCGAGCTCGAGCTCGACGACTTCAACCGCGTCGCGGCCAAGGTGCCGCACATTGCCGACACGAAGCCGCACGGCAAGTACCACATGGCCGACATCGACCGCATCGGCGGTGTGCAGGTCGTGCTGCGCGAGCTCCTCGACGCCGGGCTGTTGCACGGCGACTGCCTGACGGTCACGGGCAAGACCCTGGCGGAGAACCTCGCCGCGCTCGATCCGCCCGCGCCCGACGGCGAGGTGGTGCACCCGTTGCGCGACCCCATTCACGCCGAAGGCGGCATCGTCGTGCTGCGAGGATCACTCGCGCCCAAGGGCGCGGTGGTGAAGGTCGCCGGGCTCGACAGCGACCGCTTCGACGGCACCGCCCGCGTGTTCGACGGCGAGGACGCCGCGATGGACGCCGTGCTCGCGGGGAGGATCAACGCCGGCGACGTCGTGGTGATCCGCTACGAAGGCCCGAAGGGCGGCCCCGGGATGAGGGAGATGCTCGCGGTGACGGGCGCGATGAAGGGCGCGGGCCGGGGCGCCGATGCCGCCCTCGTGACCGACGGCCGGTTCTCCGGCGGCACGCACGGTTACTGCGTCGGGCACGTCGCGCCCGAAGCCGTCGACGGGGGACCGATCGCGTTCGTCGAGGACGGCGACCGCATCGTGATCGACGCCGCCGGCCACACGCTCGACCTCCTGGTCGACGACGCCGAGCTCGAGCGGCGCAAGGCGAATTGGAAGCTGCCCGACCCGCGCTACACGAGCGGCGTCCTCGCCAAGTACGCCAAGCTCGCCCAGGGCGCCGAGCGCGGCGCGATCACGAACGTGTAGTGATCTAGGCAGCGTGCCCGAAGGCGTCGAGGTCGAGTACGCGCGCCGGCTGATCGAGGAGCGCGCGCTGGGCCGCAAGATCGCCGGGATCGACGCGCCCGACGCGTGGTACCTCAAGCGCGGGCTCACCGCCGCCGCTCTCGAGCCCGCGGTCACCGGCCACCGTCTCACCGCCGCTCGGCGCCGCGGGAAGCTGCTCCTGCTCGACACCGACCGCACCGGCCCGACGCTCGGCCTGCACCTCGGCATGAGCGGACGCGTCCTGATCGACGGCCACGCCGCCGGCGACCCGCTCGTCTACGGCAGCAATCTCGAGAACCCCGCCTGGCACCGCTTTACGCTGCGCTTCGCCGACGGCGGCTCGCTCGCCATGCGCGACCCACGCCGCCTGGGTGCCGTCGAGCTCGACCCCGACGAGGACCGCCTCGGTCCCGACGCGTTCGAGGTCACGCAGGCCGAGGTCGACCATGTGCTCACGCGCAGCCGAGCACCGGTGAAAGCGGTGCTCATGGACCAGTCCCGCATCGCCGGCCTCGGCAATCTCCTCGTCGACGAGGTCCTGTGGCGGGCCGGCATCGACCCGGCCCGGCCGGCGCGTGAGCTCGACCGCAACGAGCGCCGCCGCGTCTACCGTGCCGTCCGCCGCACGTTGCAGTTGACCCTCGAGCGCGGCGGATCGCACACCGGCGACCACATGGCGCAGCGCGTCGCCGGCGGCGTGTGCCCGAAGGACGGCACGCCGTTCGAACGGCGGACCATCGCCGGTCGCACCACGTTCTCCTGCCCGCAGCACCAACGCTGAGGTCGCGCCGTACCATTCGGGCGTGCGGGTCCTCGTCGTAGAAGACGAGTCCAAGATGGCGACCCTCGTGCGCAAGGCGCTCGAGCTCGAGGGTTACTCCGTCGACGTCGCCATGACCGGCACCGATGCGGTGTGGATGGGCACCGAGAACGAGTACGACGCCATCGTGCTCGACGTGATGATCCCCGCGCCCGACGGCTTCGAGGTGTGCCGGCGCCTGCGCGCCGACGGGCGCTGGGCCCCGATCCTGCTCCTCACCGCCCGCGACAGCGTCGACGACCGCGTCGTCGGTCTCGACGCCGGCGCCGACGACTACATCCCGAAGCCGTTCTCGTTCGAGGAGCTGTACGCGCGGCTGCGGGCCCTCACCCGCAGGGGCGCACCGCAGCGTCCGCACGTCCTCGAGGTCGGTGACCTCGAGCTCGACCCCGCCCGCCACCGCGTCGCGCGCGCCGACAAGGAGATCGAGCTGAGCCCCAAGGAGTTCGCGCTGCTCGACCTGTTCATGCGGCACGCCGACGAGGTGCTCAGCCGCACGACGATTCTCGAGCACGTCTGGGACTTTGCCTACGACGGGACGTCCAACGTCGTCGATGTCTACGTCCGCTACCTGCGCGAGAAGATCGACCGGCCCTTCGATCGCACGACCCTCGAAACGGTTCGGGGCGTCGGCTACCGGCTCCGGAGCGACACGTGATCCGGCGTCCCCGCACCCTGCGCGGCCGTCTGACGCTCGTGTTCGCCCTCGTCACCGCCGTGCTGTGCCTCCTCGTCGGAGTGCTCGTCGACTTCCAGTACCGCAACGCGCTGCGCCAGGCGCTCGACGACGGCTTGACCACCCGCTTCTCGAACCTCGAACGGGACCTCGCCACGAGCGGCGACCAGTCCGTCGAGCCCACGCTGCCCGACGAGGAGGCGTTCGCACAGATCGTCGACGCGGACGGCCAGGTCGTGAACGCGGCCCCACGCGCCCTCCTCGCGCGGCGCGTCCTGACCAAGAGCGAGCTTGCCGATGCGCGCACGCACCGGATCACGATCGAACGGGCTTCCGCCCCCGGCGACCAGCAGTCGCGACTGCTGGCGGGGCCGGCCGGCCAGCCCGGGCTCGGCCTGGTGGTCGTCGTCGGCACCTCGCTCGAAGAGGTGACCAAAGCTCAGCACCGGCTCGAGCTTGCGCTCGTGATCGGGCTTCCCCTCTTGGCCGCGATCGTGTCGGTGGCGGGCTGGTTTCTCGCCGGGGCCGCGCTCAAACCGGTCCGGAACCTCGTGGAGGAGGCCGACGAGATCTCGGCCGTGGCGGCGCGGGGCCAGCGCCGGCGCCTGTCGGTCCCCCAGTCGGGCGAGGAGCTCACCGACCTCGCCCGCCACCTCAACGAGCTCCTTGCCCGCATCGAAGGCGCGCTCGAGCACGAGCGCGCCTTCCTCGACGACGCCAGCCACGACCTTCGCACCCCGATCTCGATCGTCCGTAGCGAGCTCGAGCTGGCTCGCATGCAGACCGAAGAAGGGAGCGAGCTCGCGCGGGCGCTCGACTCTTCGCTGGAGGAAGTCGGCCGCCTCGACCGGCTCGCGGTGAACCTGCTCGTTCTGGCGCGCTTCCGCTCCGCCGGGCCGCCCCCGCCGGAGCCGGTGGAGCTCGGAGCGGTGTCCCGGCGTGCTGCCGAGACCGTGGCGCGGTCGCGCGACGGCGACGCCGTACCGGTTCGGGTGAACGGGTCGGCGGAGGTCCGCGGGGACGAGGACGCCATCGCGCGGGCCGTCCTGAACCTGGTCGACAACGCCGCCCGCCACGCCGACGAGCGTGTCGACGTGGAGGTGTCCAGCGACGGCGACCGCGCCGTCGTTGCGGTGCGGGACGACGGGCCCGGGTTCCCGCCCGAGCTTCTCGGTCAGGCCGTGGGACGGTTCGTGCGCGGGACGAACGGTGGACGGGGCACGGAGAGCGGCGCCGGCCTGGGCCTCGCGATCGTCGACGCCATCGCCACCGCGCACGGCGGCGCGCTCGAGATCGAGAACCGCGTCGAGGGTGGCGCAAACGTGCAGCTCCGGCTCCCGCTCCGACGCCCGTTCTGATTCCGGGCGGCGCCTCCGCTACCGTCGGCATGCCGACATGACAGACCAGACCACGACCCCCACACGGGTGGAGACTCCCGCTCCGCGGGCCGTGCCTTTCGCTCGTCGTCGACTGCGTCTTCTCGCGTTCGCCGTCACCGCGACCGGGCTCATCAACGTCCTTTCGGCGCTGACCCCTCTCATGCGCGACCGGCTGGAGCTCGTCGGCGAGGCGTTCACGCCGGAGGTGTCGCACCTCGCCCGGGGAGCGACCGCCCTGCTCGGCGTCGCGCTCATCCTGTTGAGTCGCGGCATCGCGCGGCATCGCCGACTCGCGTACCGGACGGCCCTGGTGCTGCTGGCGGTGTCGGCGTTCACGCACGTTCTGAAGGGCCTGGACGTCGAGGAGGCGGTGGTCTCGCTCGGAGTCGCGGTGCTCCTCCTCCGATCGAGCTCACTGTTCGACGCTCCCACTCCAGCCCGCCGCTGGCGGACCGCGATCGTGGCGGCGATCACGATCATCCCGGTGGCTTTCGTGTACGGGGTCGTGGGGTATCTCATCCGCCACGACCGGGTCCATCCCGAGTTCACCTTCCTGGGCGCCGTCCAGGAGACGGCGGCGCGCCTCGTCGGGCTCAGCGGCCCGCTCACAGCCACCGGAGGGTTCGGTCGCTGGTTCCCGGCGTCGATCACGGTGCTCGGGTTCGTCGCATTGATCGCGATCGCGGTTGCCGTGCTCGCGCCCGTCACCGAAGGCGCTCTCGCGCCGGCCACCGAGCGCGAACGCATCCGCTGTCTGTCGAACCGCGCGGACGGCGACACGCTCGACCCCTTCGCCCTCCGTCACGACAAGAGCTACATCACCTCGGCCGACGGCCGCGCCGCCGTCGCGTACCGGTACGTGAACGGCACCGGTCTCGCGTCCGGCGATCCCGTCGGCGATCCTGCCTCCTTCGGCGACGCCATCGCCCGGTTCCTCGATCGGTGCCGACAAGGCGGCTGGCGGCCCGCCGTGATCGGGGCGCGCGCCGACCGGATCCCGTTCTACGAGAGGGCCGGGCTACGTGCCCGCTACCTCGGCGATGAGGCCGTCATCGACGTCGACGAGTTCACGCTCGAGGGCCGGCGCATGCGCCCGGTCCGCCAGGCGTTCAACCGCACGAAGAACTTCGCGCTCACTGCCGAGATCCAACGTGAGGGCGAGCTCGATCCGACGCTGCGCCGCGCGCTGGTCGGCATCTCCGACCGCCACCTCGCCGGGGGTCGCGAGCGCGGCTTCTCCATGGCGCTCGACGGGCTGTTGACAGGTCGCGACGCCGAGTGCGTCATCGCCGTCTGCCGCGATGACCAGGGAACGCCGATCGCGTTCCAGCGCTTCGTGCCGTGCAAGGCCGGCACCGGTCTCTCGCTCGACACGATGCGACGCGACGCGGTCGGGCCGAACGGCGTCAACGAGCGACTCATCGTGGAGGTCGTGCTGTGGGCGAGGGAGCACGGCATCCGGGAGGTGTCGCTCAACTTCGCCGCCTTCCGCGGGCTCATCGAGGACGACGCCGAGCTCGGCCCGCTCCAGTCCGCGCAGGCGTGGTTGATCAGGCGGCTGAATCCGTACTTCCAGATCCAATCGCTGCTGACCTTCAACGCCAAGTTCAACCCGCGATGGGTGCCGCGCTACGTCGTCTACGGATCGCCGGGCGACCTCGCCCCGGTCGCGGTCGCGGCGTTGAGCGCCGAGTCGTTCCTGCCCTTCGACCGCGGCCCCCGCTGCGAGTGCGGCACCGCGGGGGACGAGGCGATCGGAACCGGCTTGCGAATCGGTTCACGATCGTCCAAACTGCCTACCTGATGGATCACCAGGCCACCCTCGTAGTTGTTACCTAGCGCGCAGCCGCCCCAACCGCGTCTGCGCGCCTTCGCCCCTCGCAAAAGCGGGGGGCTTTTCATATCCCCAGAAGCTGTTGCGATGAAGGAACGGCGATGAAACTCACTGGAGCCCAAGCCCTCATCAAGAGCCTCGAGATGGAGGGCACCGAGGTCATGTTCGGGCTGCCGGGCGGGGCGATCCTGCCCGTGTACGACCCGCTGATCGACTCGTCGATCCGCCACATCCTCGTCCGCCACGAGCAGGGCGCCGGCCACATGGCCGAGGGGTTCGCGCACGCGACCGGCCGCCCCGGCGTGGCCATGGTCACGAGCGGTCCCGGGGCGACCAACATCGTCACCGCCCTCTGCGACGCCTACATGGACTCGATCCCGATCGTCGTCATCACCGGGCAGGTGCCGTACGGGGTGATCGGCAGCGACGCGTTCCAGGAGTGCGACACCGTCGGGATCACGATGCCGGTGACGAAGCACAACTGGCTCGTGACCGACCCCCAGGACATCCCGCGGTACGTGCAGGAAGCGTTCCATGTGGCGACGACCGGTCGGCCGGGGCCGGTGGTCGTGGACGTGCCGAAGGACATCTCCAACCAGATGATGGACTGGTACTGGCCCGACGCCGTCGACCTGCCCGGCTACAAGCCCAACGTGAAGGGCCATCCGAAGCAGATCAAGGACGCGGCGCGGCTCTGGAGCGAGGCGCACCGGCCGGTGATCTACGCCGGCGGCGGGATCCTCAAGGCCCATGCCGCCGATGCGCTCAAGGCGCTGGCGGAGGCGACCGGCTCGCCGGTGGTGACCACGCTCATGGCGCGGGGGTCGTTCCCTGACGACCATCCGCAGTGCCTGGGGATGCCGGGCATGCACGGCAACTACACAGCGGTCACGTCGATGCAGAAGTGCGACCTGCTGATCGCGCTCGGCTCGCGCTTCGACGACCGCGTCACCGGGAAGAAGGACGCGTTCGCGCCCGGCGCCAAGGTGATCCACGTCGACATCGATCCGGCCGAGCTGGGCAAGGTCCGTCGGCCCGACGTGCCGATCGTCGGCGACTGCCGGCTCGTCATCGAGGAGCTCCTGAAGGCGGTGGAGTCCGCCCGGCAGAAGCGCGAGTGGCCCGACCTCACGCCATGGTGGACGCAGCTGCGCGAGTGGCAGGAGCGTTACCCGCTCCACTACGAGCAGCTGGAGGACGGCCCGCTGAAGCCGCAGTTCGCGATCGACATGCTGCGCGACCACTGTCCCGACGACACGATCGTCGTGTCCGGCGTCGGCCAGCACCAGATGTGGGCGAGCCAGCGCTGGAAGTTCAACCACCCGAACACGTGGGTGAACTCGGGCGGCCTCGGCACGATGGGCTTCGCGGTCCCGGCGTCGATCGGCGCCAAGGTCGGCAAGCCCGACCGGATGGTGTGGGCGATCGACGGGGACGGCTGCTTCCAGATGACGGCGCAGGAGCTCGTGACCGCGTCGGCCGAGCGGATCCCGGTCAAGATCGCGATCCTCAACAACGCGTATCTCGGCATGGTGCGTCAGTGGCAGGAGCTCTTCTACGAGGAGCGCTACAGCGAGGTGTACCTGTCACCCGACTTGCCCGACTACGCGAAGTGGGCCGAGGCGATGGGCTGTGTGGGCTTCAAGGTCGACACGCCCGACGACGTGGTGCCCACGATCGAGAAGGCGAACGAGATCGACGACCGGCCCGTCGTGGTCGACTTCCAGGTCGACTACCGCGAGAAGGTGTACCCGATGGTGCCCGCCGGCGGCTCGAACGACGACATCATCCTCGATCCCGCCCACGACAAATCAGTGGGGAGGTAGCGGTGGCGAACGGTCCAGCGCAACACCACATCCTGTCGGTCCTGGTCGAGAACAAGTTCGGCGTGCTCTCGCGGGTCGCCGGGCTGTTCTCGCGGCGGGGCTACAACATCTTCTCGCTCGCGGTCAGCCCGACCGAGGACGAGCGGCTCAGCCGTATGACGATCGTCGTCGACGCCGAGTCGGCGCCCCTCGAGCAGGTCACGAAGCAGCTCAACAAGGTGATCCCGGTGATCAAGATCACCGAGCTCTCCCCGGAGGAGGCCGTCGAGCGCGAGCTCATGCTCGCCACCGTGAAGGCGGGGGCCGAGTTCCGCTCGCAGGTGACCGAGCTGGCGGCGATCTTCGAGGCCAAGATCGTCGACGTCGGCTACGACGCCATGACGCTGCTCGTGGCCGGCACCCCCGACAAGCTCGACGCCATCAGCGACCTGCTGGCCCCGTTCGGGATCATCGAGTCGCAGCGCACCGGACGGATCGCCCTGCCCAAGCTCGCCCGTCAGCCCACCAAGCTGCGGGCGGTGAAAGATCGGGGCGCGTAGCCTCGCAACGCTCCAGACCGGGAGGGAACCCATGCCCGCGACCATCTACTACGACGACGACGCCGACCTCGCCTTGCTCGAGGGCCGGAAAGTCGCCGTGCTCGGCTACGGGTCGCAGGGCCACGCGCACGCCCTGAACCTGAAGGAGTCGGGCGTCGACGTGCGGGTCGGCCTGCGCGACGGCTCGTCGTCGTGGGCCAAGGCCGAAGCCGCGGGCCTGGCCGTGACCACGATCGCGCAGGCCTGCAAGGAAGCCGACGTGATCATGGTGCTGCTCCCCGACACGGAGCAGGCGGCTATCTACAAACGCGACATCGAGCCCAACCTCGACGATCGGGACTCGCTGGCCTTCGCGCACGGGTTCAACATCCACTTCGGGCAGATCCGTCCGCCCAAGGGCGTCGATGTGTGGATGATCGCGCCCAAGGGACCCGGCCACCTCGTGCGGCGGACGTTCGAGGAGGGCGGCGGCGTCCCGTCGCTCGTGGCCGTGCAAGCCGACGAGACCGGCAAGGCGAAGCAGACCGCGCTCGCGTACGCGCGGGCTATCGGCGCGACGCGTGCCGGTGTGCTCGACACGACGTTCGAGGAGGAGACGGAGACGGACCTGTTCGGCGAGCAGGTCGTCCTGTGCGGTGGGCTCACCGAGCTCATCAAGGGGAGCTACGAGACGCTCGTGGCCGCCGGCTACCAACCCGAGTCGGCGTACTTCGAGACACTGCACGAGGTGAAGCTGATCGTCGACCTCATCTACGAGGGCGGCATCACGAACATGCGCTACTCGATCTCGGACACCGCCGAGTACGGCGACATGACGCGTGGTCCGCGGATCATCACCGACGAGACGCGCGCCGAGATGCGTCGCATCCTCGACGACATCCAGACCGGCCGGTTCGCCAATGAGTGGATCCTCGAGAACCAGGCCGGCCGCCCGGTGTTCAACGCGCTCCGTCGCCAATCGGCCGAGCACCCGATCGAAGAGGTCGGGGAGCGTCTGCGGGCGATGATGCCGTGGATCGGCGCCGGCAAGACGCGCCCCCAGGACGCATCGGGCGGCTGACCGGAGGCGCCGCAGCTGCGGCGAGGCGTCAAGCTTCCGCTTGACTGTCCCCCCGGGACGAGAACAGGATTACTGACCCGAGGTACCCGTTTCCGCGCAATTCGGTACTTCGGGAAAGCGAACGCGGAAGCGCGCGCGAGTCTTCGGACGCCGCGCGAAGGGGCAGATGGAACGCGACGGCGTTGCCAGGCCGGGCTGGCTCGAATCAGGCACGCGCGTGACGTACGTCGTCATGGGCGCCGGCGCCCTCTGCGTGTTGCTGCTCGCTCTCGGGCTGCTCGGTCCGGTCATGGACGACGCGTTCCTGATCCTCGGCGCGGGGGCGGTCGCGGCCACCGTCGTCGGTCTTCGACGCAACCGGCCCGCCGCGCGTTGGCCGTGGGTGATCATCGCGGCGGCGCTCCTCGTGTTCCTCGTGGGCGGGACCGTCCGCGATGCGTTCGGCAGTCTCGGCGACCTCTCCGGGGATCGGTCGCCGGTGCCCGACCTGATCACGCTGTCCGGCTACGTGATCATCGGCATCGGCGTCCTCGGCCTGGCACACGTCCGCCGGCGCGGAATTCGCGATGTCGATGGGATGCTCGACGGCGTCATCGCCGCCCTGGCCGCGATGGCACTTGCCTGGATCTTCCTCATCAGCCCCACCCTCTTTCACGAGCAGACGCCTCTCCGCGTGCGACTCCTTCTCTCGTGCTATCCGCCATTGTCGGTGTTCATCGTCGCGATGATTGCCCGGCTCGCGTTCAACACCGGAAAGCGCCGCCCGTTGTCGTATGCGCTGCTCCTCGGGGCGGGAACAGCGATGCTCGTCGGGGACGTCGTCTACATGCTCGTCGAGACCCACACGGTGACGCTGCCTCAGCACGTCTTCGACTTGCCCTACGCGCTCGCCTTCGTCTTGTTCATCGGGGCGGTGCTCCATCCGTCGATGCGCGAGCTCACCGAGCCCCTCCCTGCTGACGAGCTGGCACCCACGAAGGGGAGGCTGGCGTTCGTCGCGGTTGCGCTGGGGTTCCCTGCCCTGATCACGGTGTTCCGGTTCGATGCCACGGTCAGCAACCGTGTCGCGCTCGGAATCATCATCATGGCGCTGACCCTCGCCGCGGCGTGGCGGATGTTCCGCGCCCTGCGTGCGTACGCCCGTTCCGAAGAGAGCCTCACGCACGCGGCAACGCATGACGCGCTCACGGGCCTTCCCAACCGTGCGTACGCGCAGGACCACCTCAATTCAGTCCTCGCCCGCCCGAAGCAGGACGGCGGGCTCGTCGCGCTTCTCTTCCTCGACGTCGACCGCTTCAAGCTGATCAACGACAGTTACGGCCACAGCTTGGGCGACGAGCTGCTCCTGGCCGTGGCCTGGCGTCTCAGCGCCACCACGCGGCCAGGCGACCTGGTTGCACGCATCGGCGGAGACGAGTTCGTGATCGTCCTGGACCATCTCCCGACGACGAGTAAGGCGCTCGAGGTGGCTGAGCGCACACGTCTCACCTTCCAGATCCCGTTCAACGTTCGCGGCGTCGAGGTCATCGCGTCCGCCAGCATCGGCGTGTCCTTGAGCGACGGAACCGATCCCTCGCTCGACGCGGAGGCGCTCATCCGCGACGCCGACACCGCCATGTACCGGGCGAAGGAGACAGGCCGCGACGCAGTGTGCGTGTTCGACTCCTCGATGCGGGACACCGCCACGCAGCGCGTCGAGCTGGAGCGCGACCTGCGCCACGCGATGGAGTCGGAGGAACTGCACCTGCTCTATCAGCCCCTGGTACAGCTACCGATGGGCACGATCGAGGGCTTCGAGGCGCTGCTGCGCTGGTCGCATCCCACCCGGGGCGAGCTTCCGCCGACGTCGTTTGTTCCGCTCGCCGAGGACACCGGGCTCATCGTGTCGATCGGCACTTGGGTGATCGAGGAGGCGTGTCGCCAGTTGGCCTGGTGGCGCGATGCGATCCCGCACGGCGAAGACCTCTACGTCGCGGTGAACCTGTCAGTGCGTCAACTGCGCGACCCACAGCTCGTGGCGTGCGTGCGAAATGCGCTGAAGGGCGAGAAGCTCTCCGACGGGTCGCTCTGCCTGGAGCTCACCGAGAGCGTGCTCATGGACAACCCGGCGGCGGCGGCAGAGCTCCTCGAGCAGCTTCGATCGGCGGGCGTCGGTCTCTCGATCGACGACTTCGGCACCGGGTACTCGTCGCTCTCGTCCCTGCGGCGCTTACCAGTCGACCGCGTGAAGATCGACCAGTCCTTCATCGAGGGTCTCGACCGCGACACCTCGGACGAGAGCCTCATCGCCGCGATCGTGGCGATGGCCAGTGCGTTGCGGGTGACGACCGTCGCCGAGGGGGTCGAGACGTACGCGCAGGGCAGACGTCTCCACAAGCTCGGCTGCCACGTGGCCCAGGGCAACTTCTACTCGCGCCCGATCCCGACGGCATCCGTTCCCGGCGTTGTCGAGCAATTCGGCGTCGCCCGTCGCTCACACCTCAAGGTGGTGCCCGATATACGGCTTGCCTGAGCGCGCTCGGATGCTCAAGCGGTGTGCGCGTGGCCCCCCGGTTGCATGTGCTCGAGCACCGGCTCCAAGTCCAGTGGCCGAACCGCCGCCTCCAGGCCCCGTCCATCGAACAGGATCTCGTACATCGATGGATCCGCCGTCTCGAGCCGGGCGAAGTACGCGTCGAGATCGCTGTACACCGGCAAGCTCGCGGGCGAATCGAGATACGGAAGAGGCTCGAGACCGGCGAAGCGCTCGAACGGGTCAGCCAACGCCCCCTGCAGGAGGTTCAGCACCACCAGGTCGAGAATCGTCACGACCCACTTGACGTGACATCGCAGCGCGAGCTGAGCCACGCCCTGGTACAGCCCGAGGCTCACGAGCCCATCCGTCGCCCGACCGCGGTATTCGGAGTCGACGGCCAGCGTCGCGATGTCCCAGGCGCTGTCGGCCTCGAGACGGAGGTTCGTTCGCTCGAGCACGTCGTCGATGCGATGACCCCAAACGGGCTCGACGTCGCCGAGGCTCTTCAGACCTGCAGGTGACGGCAGTACGAGCCGGATGGCACCGGCCGGCAGTCGCCGTCGATGATCCAGCGCGCAGACGAAGAGAGTCGAGCCTTCGTACGGCCCGTACTCCGCCTCGAGGAGCTCGGGACTGTTGTTGAAGTACTCGTAGAACACTTCCCGTTCGACGTGACGCGCGAGCTCGGATTCGGGCGCATCCGCCGCGAACACGTACACGCCGAACGGCTCTGACGGGTCTCCCGCTGCCGCGACAACCCGACCGCCGAGCTCCCGGATCCCTTCCTGGTCGAGTGCGACCGTCGCCGCGCTCATGATCAAAACTCCTTCGCGACGATCTCGACCGCGTCGAGGTAGTCGCGCGTGAACCGTGTGGCTGCAGCGGCGTCGAACCGCTTACAGGTATAGATATCGACGCTAAAGAACAACATTGGTTCCTCCCACGCATAGAAATGGGCGCCGGAGCTTTCCCAGTGGATCCATCCGGCCCAGCCGTGCGTGTCCGAGCGGTGCGTAGCCGGTTCCATCAGCGCTTTCATGCCACACACTGAGGAGAGACCGGACAGATAGCTCCTTATGCGCTCGTCCGTGATCGGTTCACGGCACCTTCCCTCCACGACAAGACGCTGTCGGAGGATCATCGGCGCCAAGTCCCGCCACTTGGGTGTCGCGATGATCACCTCCACAGATCCGCTACGACGCGGAACAACGTCACGTGCGCAAGGGCACCCTCGGATGTACACGCACGTGTTCAGTATGGGTAGACGTGAGTCCTCTGTCCAGCTGTGTGGCCAGAGTTGTGCCATATGACCAGGACATCCGCGCTGAATCCGTTCCACGCCCGACGTTGCTCGCGCTGACAGCTCGCGAGACACCGCGTGCGTAATCTCCACGCGGCGACGGCGGCTTTGCTGACCGTCGCCGCAAAGCCGGAGCTTGCGACGGCGATAATGAGAGAGATGCGGGACGTCCTCCTTACCGTGCTCGCGGCGATCGTCGGCTATCTCCTGGGGACGATCCCGTCGGCCGGAGTCGTCGCCTGGCTCGCCACCCGCGGCAAGATCAACCTACGCGAGGCCGGGAGTGGCAATCCGGGCGCCATCAACGCGATCAAGATGCTCGGCACACGTTGGGGCGTCGTCGTGCTCGTGGCCGACGTCGCCAAGGGCGCGGCCGCGGGACTGCTGGGACTCTTCATCGCCGGTGACCCGGGCGCGTACACGGCCGCCACCGCCGCCATCGCCGGACACATCTTTCCTGTGTGGAGCGGCTTCCGAGGGGGGAAGGGCGTGGCGACGTCAGCCGGCGCGTGCCTCGCCGTCTTCCCGGCGTACTTCCCGATCGACATGCTGGTTGCGGGCGCCAGCGCGCTGAAGTCGCGGCGGGCCGACATCGGCACGCAGGTCGCGTGCCTCATCTGGGTCGCGTCGGCCGCGATCTGGTGGGGAGCTGATCTCCCGAACCTCTGGGGTCCCGATCCCTCGATCGGGTTGCTCCTGTTCGCGCTGATCGGCTCGACGATGATCCTCTACAAATTCCGCGTCGCGGCACGGCAGGCGGCCGTGAAAGAAGTCGCGTGATCGGGCTCGCCACCGATTCCAACGCGCAGCTGCCCGGCGACCTGCGGGAGCGCTACGAGGTGGCGGTGGTGCCGCTGACCGTCGTGGTCGACGACCACCCGTACCAGGAGGGCGTCGACCTCACGTCGGCCGAGTTCTACGAGCGCCTGGCGGCCGGCGCGTCGGTCTCGACTGCCGCGCCGTCGCCCGGCACGGTGCTCACGGCCTACGAGCGGCTCGCGGCGGCGGGTGCGACCGAGATCCTGTCGATCCACATCGGTTCGAACACCTCGGCGACGGTCAGCGCCGTGACGGTCGCGGCCGGCTCGAGCCCGGTGCCGGTCGAGATCGTCGACACGGGAACGGCGTCGTTTGCGGTGGCGTGCTGCGTCTGGGCCGCGGGCGAGGCCCTGGCCGCGGGCGGCGACCTGGCTCGCGCCGCCGGCGTCGCGCGCCGGGTGGCGGGCCAGGTCGGCAACGTGTTCATCGTCGGGGCGCTCGACCTCGCCCGCCGGGGCGGCCGTCTCGCCGCCGACGCCGCCGCGGGGGAGGGCCTGACCGTGCTGGCGCTCGCCGAGGGCCGGATGCAGGAGGTCGGCCGGGTCCACGACGTCGAGTCGGCCGTCGACGCCATGACCGACTACGTCGTCGCGATCGCGGACGGCGTCCCGCAACGAGTCGGCGTCGGCGACGCCCTGACTCCCGAGCTCGCCGGCGAGTACGCGGCCCGCCTCGCCGACCGGCCCGAAGTGGCCGAGCTGGTGCGCTACGAGATCGGCCCGTCCGT
>Ga0075435_100000924_pt1 | contig 18527 bp, 12 predicted proteins | sample RhiMethybrSRZTD4_FD_75302 | JGI IMG/M metagenome (GOLD analysis project Ga0075435, IMG submission 75302) | Populus rhizosphere microbial communities from Tennessee, USA - Rhizosphere MetaG P. TD hybrid SRZTD4 | ecosystem: Host-associated > Plants > Roots > Rhizosphere > Soil | place: USA...
AGATTGCCGACGATGCGGCCGTGGGGCCGTTTGCGCATTTGCGGAACGACGCGGACGTGCGGGAAAAGGCGCGCGTCGGGAACTTCGTCGAGCTGAAGAAGACGGTCCTCGGCGCCGGGTCGAAATCGATGCACCTCGCGTATCTCGGCGACGCGAGGATCGGCGCGAAGGTCAACATCGGCGCGGGCACGATCACGTGCAACTACGACGGCGTCAACAAGAACACCACGGTCATCGAAGACGGCGCGTTCATCGGCAGCGACTCGCAGCTGATTGCGCCGGTCACCGTCGGCGAGGGCGCGTACGTCGGCAGCGGAACGACGGTGCGCGAGGACGTGCCGTCGGGCGCGCTGGCGGTGTCGGCCGGAAAACAGCGGAACATCGACGGCTGGGTGGAGAACAAGAAGAAGAGCCGCGGCTGAGCGCCGAGGCCAGAGGCTGATATGTGTGGAATCATCGGTTACATCGGACCGAAGGAAGTCGTCCCGGTTCTCATCGACGGTCTGCGGCGGCTCGAATACCGCGGCTACGACTCCGCGGGCGTGGCGGTCGTCCGCAACGGGACGGTGAACCTGCGGCGCAGCGCAGGCAAGCTCTCGAACCTCGAGGACATCATCGGATCGGATCCGATTCACGGCGACTACGGCGTCGGCCACACGCGATGGGCCACGCACGGCCGGCCGACTGAAGAGAACGCGCACCCGCACCGCGACTGCACCGGCAAGATCGTCGTCGTCCACAACGGCATCATCGAGAACTATCTCGATTTGAAGCTCGAGCTCCAGAGCCAGGGACACAAGTTCGTCACCGAGACGGACACGGAGATCGTCGCGCATCTGGTCGAACGCGAGATGAAGAACGACGGCCTCGAGAACGCCGTCCGGCGCGCGCTCATGCTGATGCGCGGCCTCTTCGCGCTCGTGCTCATCTCCGCCGACGACCCCGAGAAGATCGTGACCGTGCGAAATGGTCCGCCGATCGTCGTCGGCCTCGGCGACGGCGAATTCTTCGTCGCGTCCGACATCCCAGCAATCCTCAGCCACACGCGCGATGTCGTGTTTCTGGGCGACGAGGAGATGGCGGTCATCACGCGAACCGGCGTGCAGTTCACCGACTTCTTCGGCCGGCCGGTATCGAAGGCGACGCAGCGCGTGCTGTGGGACCCGATCATGGCCGAGAAGGCGGGCTACAAGCACTTCATGCTCAAGGAAATCTTCGAGCAGCCGACCGCCGCGCGCGAAACGATCCTGGGGCGCGTGTCACAGGACTCGGGCAAGGTCTTCCTCGAGGAGATGAAGATTTCGGACGAGAAGCTGCGGGCGATCGACCGGGTGACGATTCTGGCGTGCGGCACGTCGTGGCACGCGGGTCTCGTCGGCAAGTTCGTGATCGAGCAGCTCGCGCGCCTGCACGTCGACGTCGATTACGGATCCGAGTATCGCTACCGTCAGCCGATCGTCACGGGCAACACGCTCGCGGTCGTCATCACGCAGTCGGGCGAGACGGCCGACACGCTCGCGGCGCTGCGCGAGGCGAAGCACGCGGGCGCGAGCAGCATCGCCATCTGCAACGTGGTCGGCAGCATGGCGACGCGCGAGACCGACGGCACGATCTATACGCACGCGGGTCCGGAGATCGGCGTCGCTTCGACGAAAGCGTTCACCTCGCAGCTCGTCGCGCTGTACTTGCTGGGCCTGCGGCTCGGTCAGGTTCGCGGCGTCCTCACGCCGGAGCAATCGAAGCCCCGGGTCGACGCGCTGCTCCAGCTCCCGCAGCTGCTCGAGCAGACGCTGAAGCTCGGGCCCGAGGTCGCAGAGATCGCCGCGCGTTTCTACAACCGCACCGACTTTCTTTATCTCGGCCGCGGGATCAACTACCCGATCGCGCTCGAGGGCGCGCTGAAGCTGAAGGAAATCTCGTACATTCACGCCGAAGGGTATCCGGCAGGCGAGATGAAGCATGGGCCGATCGCCCTCATCGACGAGCGGATGCCGGTCGTCACGATCGCGCCGCACGACGCCGTGTTCGAGAAGATGATCGGCAACATGCAGGAAGTGAAAGCGCGCGGCGGCTCGGTCATCGCGCTCACGACGCGGGGCGACCACAAGCTGCACGCAATCCTCGATCGATCGAAGGATTTCGTACTCGAGCTGCCGGAGACCGCGGACCTGCTGACGCCGATCGTCATGTCGATCCCGCTTCAGCTGCTCGCATACGACATCGCCGTCCGCCGCGGCTGCGACGTCGATCAGCCGCGCAATCTGGCGAAGAGCGTCACGGTAGAATAGAGCAGGGATTAGGGACCAGGGATTAGGGACTAGGGATTAGGGATTAGTTCTTGGTCCAACCCTAATCACCTTCCCCGATGAATTTCCTCGACAGTCTCAATCCGGAGCAGCGCGAAGCGGTCCTTCACATCAAGGGACCGCTCCTCATTCTCGCGGGGGCAGGCTCGGGAAAAACCCGCGTCATCACCAGCCGCATCGCGTACCTCGTCGGCGACGGGCACGCCGAGACGCATGAAGTGCTCGCCGTCACGTTCACGAACAAGGCCGCTGAGGAGATGCGCACGCGTGTGGAGACGCTGCTCGGATCCGACTGCAGCCGCATGTGGGTCTCCACGTTTCACTCGCTGTGCGCGCGGCTGCTCCGGCGCGAGGCGCCGGCGATCGGCCTGTCGCGCGACTTCGTCATCTACGATTCGTCGGATCAGCTGACCGTCGTCAAGCAGGCGTTGAAGGAGCTGCACATCGACGACAGCTTCGTGCAGCCGCGCGCGGCGCTCTCGCGGATCAGTCACGCGAAGAACCGGATGGAAGGGCCCGAGGCCATCAAGGCTGCGGCCGAGTGGAACCCGCGCGACGAGCAGATCGCAAAGGTGTACGCGTACTACGTGAACGCGCTCAAGGACAGCAACGCGCTCGACTTCGACGACCTGCTCTTGAAGACGGTCGATCTCTTCGAGCAATCCGAGCGCGTGCGCTCGAAATACGCCGAGCAGTTCCGCTTCGTCATGGTGGACGAATATCAGGACACGAATCGGCCGCAGTACCTGCTGATTCGCCGGTTCGCCGAGATTCACCGCAACCTGTGCGTCGTCGGCGATCCCGATCAGTCGATTTACAAGTGGCGCGGCGCCGACCTGCGGAACATCCTCGATTTCGAACACGATTTTCCCGAAGCCAGAATCGTCAAGCTCGAACGCAATTACAGATCGACGCAGATCATCCTCGATGCGGCGTCGGCGGTCATCAGCCAGAACCGCAACCGCAAGGACAAACATCTCTGGACCGATCGGAAGGGCGGCAACCGGATCATCTACTTCCGCGGCGGGGACGAGCTCGAGGAAGCCGACTTCATCACGCGCAGCGCGCGCGCCGCGCTCGCCGACGATGTGGATGCGATCGTTGCGGTCCTCTACCGGACGAATGCGCAGTCGCGAACGATAGAAGACGCGCTGATGCGCGAAGGCATCGCGTACAAGGTGGTCGGCGGCGTCAGATTCTACGAACGGCGCGAGATCAAGGACGCGCTCGCTTACATGCGGTTGATCATCAACCCGCATGACGATGTCAGCCTGCGCCGTGTGATCAACGTGCCGGCGCGCGGCATCGGCAAAGGCGTCATGGAAGCGGTGGAGAAGATCGAGGCCGCGTCCGGGCACGACGACCTGCCGCTGCTGTCGGCCGGACTCCAGCCGGCGCTGTCGGCCAACTCGCTCTGGGCGCGCATCGTTCGCGGACTCGAGGACCGCGCGTTCCCGGCGCGCGCTGCCGCGTCGCTCGCCGTGTTCCGCGATCTCATCGTGTCGCTCACGGAGATGGCGCGCACCGAGCCGGTGTCGATCGCCATCGGCAAGCTGCTCGATCAAAGCGGCTACCTTCAGGATCTGCGCGAGGATCGCAGCGAGGATTCAGAGAGCCGCATTGAAAACCTTGCGGAGCTCGTCTCGGCGGCGCGCGAGTACGAGAGCCGCGAGGCCGAGCCGTCGCTCGGTGGATTCGTCGATCGTCTCTCGCTCCTCTCGGACGCCGACGAGGAACAAGGATCGCGCGACGCGCGCGTCTGGATGATGACGCTGCACAGCGCGAAGGGACTCGAGTTCCCCGTGGTCATCCTCGCCGGACTCGAAGAGGGACTGTTCCCCCATTCGCGTTCGAGCGAAGACCTGGAGGAGCTCGAAGAAGAGCGTCGGCTCTGTTACGTCGGGATGACCCGGGCACGGTCACAATTGATCCTCACGGGCGCCGCACGCCGCAGGATCTTCGGCGAGTATCAATCGAGCAAACCGTCCCGCTTCATCGACGAAGTGCCGGCCGAGCTCGTCGACCGCGTAACGCCGGCGCCGTCATCGTACGACCGCTCGTATCAGAGCAACTTCTACGAGTTCCGCACGAACCCGTACGGGCGCGGCCGCCGCGTCAAAGAGGAGCCGGTCACCTACGCGTACGAAGACGAAGATCAGTCGACGGGAATGGCGCTGCGGATTGGGATGAAGGTGCGGCACGCGCAGTTCGGCGTGGGGACCGTTCTCAGCGTGGAGGCGCTGGACGACGACACGAAACTCGTCGTGCGGTTTGGCGACGTCGGCCAGAAAACCTTGCGCGCGAAGTACGCGCGTTTGACGCCGGCGTAGTCGTGAAGGTCCCTAGGACCTCGGGGTTGCGCCGGTTCCGGATGCGTCCTTGATCCCGGTCACGATCCAGCGGCCGGTGATGTCGCCCTTGTCGCCCTTCAACACGCCGCGCTGCAAAGTGCAGACGAGCGTCTTCTGCGCCGTCTGACCGCTCGGCAGCTTCACGGGCGCGTCGATGGTGATGTCCTTCGACACGAGCTCGCCGTCGTACTTGGTGACGTCGATCGGATTCCGCGGATCGTTCACGCTCAATTCCACGACGCCCTTCTGCGCCGCGAGTGATCGCCTCGCTTCGGTCACCTTGCGCGAGATCGCGACGCCCTCGTCGAGCAGTTTGTACCAGGCCGCCTGGACTTCTGCGTCTTTCCCCTTCAGCTTCGCGTCCCGGCCGGCCTTCACCACGCGCTGCACTGCCTCGCCGTTCTCGTTCGCGTACTCGTCCTTGCGCTTCATGAACGCGGCGTCCTCGGCCTTCGCGGCCTGCTGCGACTGCGCGATCGATTTCAGCGTGAGCGGCTTGCGCTGCTCGGGCGAGACGTTGGTGATGGTGAACGACGTGATGATGCCCTGCGACGCGGGCTCGAACGCCACGGTCGAGAAGCTGGCCAGCGTCGTGTTGTCGCGCAACCGTGACGCGGTAAAGAACTGGTTGAGGATCGGCTGTTCAGGAGTGGACGAGCAGGCAACCGCACCGACCGCAGTCAACGAGGCGACGACGACGGACAACGCACGGAGTCGGGCCCGAGACATACGAACCTCCTGAGGGGGTGAGACTGGGTTATACGTTCGGTTCTTCGTCCTCTTTCTCGACAAGACGGGCAATGGACACCACTTTGTCCTCGCCCTCGATATCGATCAGCTTCACACCCTGCGTCGCGCGGCCGATCGCGCGAACGTCGTTCGTCTCCATGCGCAGGATCATGCCCTGCTGGGTGATGACCAGCAGCTCGTCGCCCTCCTGCACGTAGGCGATGCCGACGACCAGCCCGTTCCGGTCCGTCGTGGCGATGTTGATAATACCGACACCGCCCCGCGACTGCACGCGGTATTCGTCAATTTCCGTGCGCTTTCCGAACCCGTGCTCCGTCACGGTCAGCAGCGTCCCGCCCGGGCTGACCACTTCCATGGCGACGACGTAATCATCGTCGCGCAGCGTGATCCCGCGGACGCCGTAGGCGGCGCGGCCCATCGGTCTGACGTCCGTCTCCTCGAAGCGGATGGCCATGCCGTTACGGGTTCCGATGAAGATCTCGCCCTTGCCGTCGGTGACCTTCACGGCGATGACCGCGTCGCCTTCTTCGACGCCCATCGCGATGATGCCCCCGGCGCGCGGGTTGCTGAACGCCGACAGCGCGGTCTTCTTCACGACGCCCCGCCGCGACCCCATCACGACGAACTTGTCTTCCTCGAACTCCTTCACCGGCAGCATGGCCGCGATCTTCTCGCCTTCTTCGAGCGAGACGAGATTCGCGATGGATTTGCCCTTGCCGCCGGGCCCGACGTCGGGAATTTCGTGCACCTTCAGCCAGTACGCGCGGCCGCGGTCGGAGAAGATCATGATGTAGGCGTGCGTCGACGCGACGAACAGATGGCTGACGAAGTCTTCGTCGCGCGTGCGCATGCCGATGCGCCCCTTGCCGCCCCGCCGCTGGTTCCGGTAGGTCGAGATCGCGGTCCGCTTGATGTAGCCGGTGTTGGTGACCGTGATCGCCATGTCCTCTTCGGCGATCAGGTCTTCGATGCTGAGCTCGCCCGACTCGTCGATGATCTGCGTGCGCCGATCGTCGCCGTACCTGGTGCGAACCTCTTTCAGCTCGTCGACGATGATCTGCATCAGCAGCCGCTCGCTGGCGAGGATCGCGCGCAGCCGTTCGATCGTCTGCAGCAGATCCGCGAGCTCGTCGAGGATCTTCTGGCGCTCCAGCCCGGTGAGGCGCTGCAGCTGCATGTCGAGGATGGCCTGCGCCTGGATCTGCGTCAGCCCGAAGTTCGTCATCAGGCCGTCGCGCGCGTCGCTGACGGCCTTCGACGCGCGAATCAGCTTGATCACTTCGTCGAGATGATCGAGCGCGATCTTCAGCCCTTCGAGGATGTGATACCGGGCTTCGGCCTTCCGCAGCTCGAATTCCGTGCGGCGGCGAACGACCTCGCGGCGGAACTCGATGAAGCTCTCGACGAGCTCCAGGAGCGTCAGCACCTTCGGCCGGCCGCCGACGATCGCGAGCATGATGATCCCGAACGTCGACTGCAGCGGCGTGTGCTTGTACAGATTGTTGAGGATGACTTCCGGAACCTCGCCGCGCTTCAGCTCGATGACGATGCGCATCCCCTCGCGATCGGATTCGTCGCGAAGGTCGGAGATGCCTTCGATCACTTTGTCGCGGACCAGTTCCGCCATGCGCTCGATCAGCTTGGCTTTGTTGACCTGATACGGAATCTCCGTGACGACGATCGAGATCTTGTCGCCCTTCTTGCTCGTCTCGATCGTCGATCGCGCGCGCATCGTGATCGATCCACGTCCGGTCGAGTACGCCTGCAGCACACCCGTTCGGCCCACGATGTAGCCGGCGGTCGGGAAATCCGGACCGGGGATCAGTTTGATGAGCTGTTTCAGCTTGTCGCCGCGCGAGAGCGGGACCTCGTCGGAATCGGCCGCGCGCAACCGCGTATTTTCGACGAGCCAGATGCACGCGTCGACGACCTCGCGCAGGTTGTGCGGCGGGATGTTCGTCGCCATGCCGACGGCAATGCCCGCCGATCCGTTGACGAGCAGATTCGGGAACGGCGCCGGCAGCACGGTCGGTTCTTCGGTGGTCTCGTCGTAGTTCGGCGCGAAGTCGACGGTCTCCTTGTCGAGATCCGCCATCATGTCGTCGCCGAGCGCCTGCAGCCGCGCCTCGGTGTACCGCATCGCCGCCGGCGGATCGCCGTCGATCGACCCGAAGTTGCCCTGGCCGTCGACGACCGGATAGCGCATGTTGAAGTCCTGCGCCAGCCGCACGAGCGTGTCGTAGATCGACGCGTCGCCGTGGGGATGGAAATTGCCCATCACCTCGCCGACGATCTTGGCGCACTTGCGGTACGCGCGCGTCGGCGACAGTCCCATCAATCGCATCCCGTACAGCACGCGTCTGTGCGCAGGCTTCAGACCGTCGCGCGCATCGGGCAGCGCTCGTCCAATGATTACGCTCATGGCGTAATCCATGTACGAACGCTTCATTTCGTCTTCGATGTTTACGGGATGTTGCTGAGGAATCAGATCGGCCATTCAAATTCGCTTCGCGTTACGGTGCCGGGTGCCACGGTGCCACGTGCCAGGGTGCAGGTGCCAGCGTGCAGAGCCAAGGTGCGGGTGCCATTTGCGCGGTGCTGCGATGCTTCACCGCACTTGTCGTGATGCTTCGCCGCACTCGCCGCGATCCCTCGCCGCACGCGCACGCACACCCCAGCACGCACACCCCCGGCACCGCGCACCTTGGCACCTGCGCTCTGGCACCCTGGCACGAGGCACCCTGGCACCTTGCGCTTATACGTCCAAATTCTTCACATCGAGTGCGTTGTCTTCAATGAACTTGCGTCGCGGTTCGACCTGATCGCCCATCAGCGTCGTGAACATCAGATCGGCTTCGGTGTGATCTTCTGCTCGGACCTGCAGAAGCGTTCTCGCCTGCGGATCCATCGTCGTTTCCCAGAGCTGCTCGGGGTTCATCTCGCCGAGGCCCTTGTAGCGGTTGATCGCGACGCCTTTCTTGCCCGCCGTGATGAAGAAGTCGACCAGTTCCTCGAGCGAGCGCAGGCGGACTTCCGCCATTTTTTCTTTCGCCGGTTTGCGCGCGCGGTCCTTCGGCTCGGCGGCGAGCTTCGTCGCCTCGTCGGCCGGAGCGCCGCCGATTGCCGTGCCGTCGCTCGACGCCGTGGCCGCCTCCGGTTCGCCGGCGGCGTCATCCGGCGCGCCGGTCACGATCACGTCGCCGTCGAACGCGGGAATGTCGCGGTGATTGGCGAGCAGCGTGCGATATTCCGCAGCCGTCACGAAGTCGACGCCAATCGAGTGATGCCGCGGATATCCGCTCGATCGATCCTCGACCTGCAGCAGGTAGCGATTGTGTTCTTCGTCGCGCTGCACGGTGACGGTTCGCGTCGGCGTGGACAGCGTCTGACTCAAACTTTCGAGCCGGTCCTTGTCGGCGAAATACTCGCGGTCCGCGCCGGCGCCGACGAGCGCCTCGATGATCTCGCGCGGATGACCGCGGCGCTCCACCACCTGCAGAAATTTCTGGTGGGCAATCATCTTGTGCAGCAGTTTCTCGAGATCGGGACCGGTGATCTCGACGCCCTTCGACGGAATCCGCAGCACGCGCGCCTCGGCCGCCCGTCTGATCAGGAAGCTCTCGAGCTCGCGCTCGTCCTTGATGTACGTCTCGCTCTTCCCGCGCTTCACGCGGAACAGCGGCGGCTGCGCGATGTAGACGTAGCCGTTTTCGATGACCTTCGGCAGCTGCCGGTAGAAGAACGTGAGCAGCAGCGTGCGGATGTGCGAGCCGTCGACGTCCGCGTCGGTCATGATGATGATGCGGTGATACCGCAGCCGCGCGAGATCGAAATCCTCCGCGCCGATGCCGCATCCGAGCGCGGCAATCATCGTCCTGATCTCGTCGCTGCCGAGCATCTTGTCGAAGCGCGCCTTCTCGACGTTCAGGATCTTTCCCTTGAGCGGCAGAATGGCCTGGAAACGGCGATCGCGTCCCTGCTTCGCCGATCCGCCTGCGGACTCGCCCTCGACGATGTACAACTCGCTCTGCGCGGGGTCGCGCTCCTGACAGTCGGCCAGCTTGCCCGGCAGCGAGTTTCCGTCCAGCGCGCCCTTGCGGCGAACGAGATCGCGCGCCTTGCGCGCCGCCTCGCGGGCGCGGGCCGCGTCGATCGCCTTGCCGACAATCCGCCGCGCGATGGACGGGTTCTCCTCGAGGTAGGCGCCGAGCTTGTCGTTGAGGATCGCTTCGACGATGCCCTTGACCTCGGTGTTCCCGAGCTTGGTCTTCGTCTGTCCTTCGAACTGCGGATGCGGAATCTTCACGCTGACGACCGCCGTGAGCCCTTCGCGGATGTCGTCGCCCGTGACGCTCTCCTTGAGATCCTTCGCGAGATTGTTCTTCGTCGCGTACGAGTTGATCGTTCGCGTGAGCGCGGATCTGAATCCCGAGAGGTGCGTGCCGCCTTCCTGCGTGTTGATGTTGTTCGCGAACGTGTAGATCGTTTCCGCGTAGCCGTCGTTCCACTGCAGCGCCATCTCGGCGTCGATGCCGTCTTTCTCGCCGCGCATGTAGATCGGCTTCTCGTTGACGAGCGTCTTGTTCTTGTTGAGATGCGTGACGAACGAGACGATGCCGCCCTCGTAGTGGAACTTGTGACTCTTGCCGTCGCGCTCGTCGTCGAGCGTGATGACGATGCCACCGTTCAGGAACGCGAGCTCCCGGAGACGCTGCGCCAGCGTGTCGAAGCTGAAGACCGTCGTCTCGAAGACCTGCGGATCGGGCTTGAAGGTGACCTTCGTGCCGCGGCGCTTCGTGGTGCCGGTCATCTCGAGCTCGCCCGTCGGCCGGCCGCGCTCGTAGCTCTGTTGATACACCTGGCCGTTGCGCCAGATCTCGAGATCCAGCGTCTCGGACAACGCGTTGACCACCGAGACGCCGACGCCATGCAGACCGCCGGAGACTTTGTAGCTGTCGTTGTCGAACTTCCCGCCGGAGTGCAGCACGGTCAGGACCACTTCGGCCGCCGACTTGCCGCTCGCGTGTCGATCGACCGGAATGCCGCGGCCGTTGTCGATGACCGTCACCGAGCCGTCGATGTGAAGCGTGACGTTGACCTGATCGCAGAAGCCGGCGAGCGCTTCGTCGATCGAGTTGTCGACGATCTCGTACACGAGGTGATGCAGTCCGCTCGGACCGGTCGAACCGATGTACATGGCGGGACGCTTCCGTACCGCCTCGAGGCCTTCGAGAACCTTGATCTTGTCTGCGCTGTAATCGTCGCCGGATCCCGGAGCGGTCGCCTCGGCGGAAATGCCCGCACTCGTGCCGTGGCCGTTGTTGCCGGCAGGCACGTCGGGTGTCTTCGGCGGAACTGTCTGCGGATCCTGATTCGGGTCGGTATGCTGCATCACACTCGCATCGGCATAATCACGTACGTGTAGTCGTAGTTCTCCGCGCCGACCGGCCTCATCACCGCCTGGCTGACTTCGTCTTTCAGCTCCAGCGCGACCACGTCGGTCGCGACGGCGGACAGAAAGTCGAGCACGTACTGGGCGTTGAAGCAGATCTGCATCGGCGCGCCCGAGTACTCGACGGGCAGCGTTTCCTTCGCCTCGCCGAGATCGGGACTGCTCGACGTCACGTCGACCTTGCCTTTATCGATCTGGAACTTCACGGCGCGCGACCGCTCGTTCGACAGGAGCGCGACGCGCTTGACGGCGTTCGTCAGGCGATCGCGCTCGAATTCGATTCTCTTGTCGTTGTTCTTCGGGATGACGCGCTCGTACGCCGGAAACTGGCCGTCGATCATCCGCGAGATGAGCAGCCGGCCGCCGACGTCGAAGAACAGATGGTTCTCGCCGCGCACGTACGAGACGTCGCCGTCGCCTTCCATCAGCAGGCGACCGAGCTCGCCGAGAGTCTTCTTCGGGAGGATGGCTTTAATCTCTTCGCTCTCCTTGCCCTTCGTCTTCGCGTCGCGCTGAACGGTGACCAGCGCCAGGCGATGACCGTCGGTCGCGACCAGGCTCATCGAGTCGGGCCGCAGGACGAACTGCGCGCCGTTGAGGAAGTAGCGCGTGTCCTCGCCAGTGATCGCGAACTGCGTCTTCGCGACCATCTCTCTGAGCGACGTCCTCGACAGCGTCGCGCTGGCGGTACCGGCCGATTCGGGCAGCGTCGGGAAGTCTTCACGTGGCAGCGTCTGCATCCGCGAGTCGAACCGATCGGCTGCCACCTTCACGCCGCCCTTGTCTTCGGCGATGCGGATGTCGGCCGACTCGGGCAACGACTTCACGATCTCGAAGAACTTCTTGGCGGGCAGCGTCAGCGATCCGCCTTTCGCGACCGAGGCAGAGCACTTACTGCGCAGTCCCACTTCCAGGTCGGTGGCAAGAAAGCGGAGTTCGTCGCCTTTTGCCTCCATCAGCACATTGGCCAGAATCGGAATCGTGTTTTTTCGTTCGACGATTCCCTGGAAAAGTTGCAGTTCTCGCAGAAGGTCATTCTTCCGGACGACAAGTTCCATGGCTGTGCTGACCTCGAAAGAGCCAGGGCCTCGAGGCCCTGATCCCTTTAGGAGAGGAGAGAAACGAGAATGAAGAATTATATAGGAGAAGAGGGCGTGTTGAAAAGCCTAGCCATCCCGTTAGTCCTTATCGGTGAGTAGTTTAGCTTGTGCAAAAAACGTGAACAAAATTTGCGATCGGCAGCCCCGGTCGAGCCGCCGAAACAGCCCGACAGAATATCCGCAGCCGATCCGCAGCAGAGCCTGTGGAAACCCGCGAACCTACTTGAAACTCTCCAGAAAGTTGGCGATCAGGCTGTTGAATTCTCCGTCCGTCTTGCGCAGTTCCTCCACCTTCCGAATCGAGTGGATGACCGTCGAGTGATGCTTGCCGCCGAAGCTCCTGCCGATCTCCGGCAGCGAGGCATGCGTGAGCGACTTGCACAGGTACATCGCAATCTGCCGCGGTGTCGCAATCGATTTCGAGTTGTTGCGCGATTTCAGATCGGCCATCTTCAGGTTGTAGTAGTCGGCGACGAACTTCTGGATGATTTCAATCGTCACCGCCTTTTCCTCGTGGTCGAGGATGTTCTTCAGCACGTCCTGCGCGAGCGGCAGCGATACTTCCTGCCCGGTGAGCGACGCGAAGGCAATCAGCCGGATGAGCGATCCCTCGAGCTCGCGGATGTTCGACTTGATTTTTCCCGCGATGTACATCGCGACGTTGTCGGGCAGCGGCACCGCCTCGGTCTCGGCTTTTTTCTTCAGAATCGCGACCTTCGTCTCGAGGTCCGGCGACTGGATGTCGGCGATCAAGCCCCACTCGAACCGCGATCGCAGGCGCTCCTCGAGCGCCGGAATTTCGTGCGGCGGGCAGTCGCTGCTGAGAACGAGTTGTTTCTGGGAGTCGTAGAGCGCGTTGAACGTGTGGAAGAACTCGGTCTGGGTTCCTTCCTTGCCGGCGAGGAACTGGATGTCGTCGACGAGCAGCACGTCGACCGATCGATACCGTTCGCGGAAGTCGAGCACGCGATCGTAGCGAACGGCGTTGATCATCTCGTTCATGAACCGCTCGGACGAGATGTAGGTCAGCTTGAGGGTTCGATCGTGCTGCAGGACGTACTGACCGACCGCGTGCATCAAGTGCGTCTTGCCGAGACCCACGCCGCCGTAGATGAAGAGCGGGTTGTAGGACCTCGACGGCGCCTCGGCCACGGCCCGACAGGCGGCGTGCGCAAACTGGTTCGACGAACCGACGATGAATGTGTCGAACGTGTAACGGGGATTCAGGCCGGCCGGCCCCGGTGCCGTGGCGGCCGTGCCGCCCGCGAGCTGCGGGCTGTCGAGCGCGTCGGCTTCATTCGGGCCGAGCTGGATTGAGACCCCGTCGGATTGCGCGTCGGGCACGAAGTTGATGCTCAAATTCGGCCTCCTCACCTCAACCATCGCTTCGCTGATGACCCCGGAGTAGTGCTTGGTCAGCCAGTCCCGGAACACGTCATTCGGCACCCTGACGGTCACAGCCCCGTGGTCGTCAGCCAGGAAGGAGGTTGGACGGAACCAGGTGTAGAAACTGTGTCTGTTTACCTTTGTTTCGATGCGCGTGAGGATCTCTTCCCAGACGTTCATCCGAGTGTCGCGAAAATCGGCGCAAATTCCCGCGCCAGCCCCGAAATCTATAAGAATCAACGACGTTCCGGCCGAACATCCCCGCTATTTTGCGATTCCTGTCGAATTTCCACAGCTTTTTCCACAGGTGTGGAAAACTTTGGGCAGCGACCGAACACGCACCAGGTGTCAGGCTTGGGGAAAGCCGTTGAAGGACGCCGACTCTAACACACCTTCAGGCCAATTGACACTCTCTGAAGGCGTTCGCTAACATTATCGATTCGTCTTTTGTCTCCGGAGTCGACATGAAAGGGAAACGAACGTTTCAGCCGAACACCACGCGCCGCAAACGGACGCATGGGTTCCTGGTGCGCATGAGCACGAAGAACGGCCGCCTGGTGCTCAAGCGGCGTCGCGCGAAAGGCCGTAAACGCCTGACCGTATCGAGCGAGTAGTTGTCGCAGTGTGACGTTCCGCCCTGTCGAGCGCATCCGTCGTCGAGCCGAATATCAGCAGATCTACGAGCGGGGCGCCCGGGTGCACAGCCGCTACTGCACGATGTTCGTGCTCGGCAACGAGCTGACGATCGGCAGGCTGGGCATCGCGGCCAGCCGGAAACTTGGCGGCGCGGTTCAGAGAAACCGTGCGAAACGACTGATTCGAGAGATTTTCCGTCGCAACAAGCTCGCGCCCGGATTCGACGTCGTCGTCGTGCCCAAGCGCGAGGTGCTCGACGCCAGCCTGACTGTCCTTGAAGCCGATTACCGAGCCACACTCGAGCGTGCGCTCCGCCAGCGTGCCGGTGCGCGCGGCGCTCGCACTGCTGCGCGCGTATAAGCTGTTTTTGTCTCCGTATTTCCGGGGTTCCTGCCGGTTCCTGCCGTCGTGTGCCGATTACGCGGCCCAAGCCATTGCCCGTCACGGCGTCGTCCGTGGCGGCTGGCTTGCGGCACGGCGCCTTGCTCGGTGTCACCCGTTCTGCGCGGCCGGCCACGACCCCGTTCCGTTATAAATGGAAAGACGAGTTCTTCTCGCTATCTTTTTGTCCTTCCTGGTTTTGTACGTCTACCAGGCACTGGTCGTGAAGCCGCTCACGCCCGCGCCGAAGACGGCAACTGCAGGATCCACGACGCCGCAGGCCCCGGCGACAAGTCCTGCGGTGAATCCGACATCGCCGGCTGCCGCTCCGCAGGCTGCTGCCGCGCAGACTCCGCCGGCCGAAAGCACCGAGGCCCGGCCCCCCACGTCAGCGACCGCGGTTGTTTCGGATGCCAGTGAGCGCGATATCCGCATCGAAACGCGCGACGTCATCGCCGTGTTCACGAATCGCGGCGCGCGGTTAAAGAGCTGGCGGCTGAAGCACTACTTCGATCCGCGCAAGCAGCCGCAGGAACTCGTCGACACCAGCCTCCCTTCGCATCCGCTGCCCTTCACGTTGCGCACGGCCGACGAGCCGACGAACGCGACGATCAACAACGCGCTGTATGCCGTCTCGGGTGAACCGTCGGGGCCGCTGACTTCTCCGGTCGATTTGCGCTTTGAGTACCGCGACAGCGCCGGCATCGACGTGGTGAAGACGTTCCACTTCGAGCCGGCCTCTTACATCGTCGCGTTTCAAGCGGATGTGAATCAGGGCGATCGCGTGCTGGCGCCGACGATTGAATGGGGACCGGCGGTTGGCGATACCACTGAAGTGAGCCGCTACGTCCAGCCGCCGGAAGGACTGCTCTTCCAGAGCGATAAGCCGCAGCGGATCGCGCCAAAAGATCTCGCGAAGCAATCGACCTTCGAGGGCGATTTCAAATACGCCGGCGTCGACGACAACTACTTCATGACCGTCGCGATATTCACCGGTCCGTCGAAGATCTCGTTTCAGTCGATCTCGATTCCGCCGCCGCTGAACACGAAGGACGCGCCGCGCGTTCTCATGGCGTACTCCGTCGATCGCCAGACGCGCGGCGCGCCGCTGAAGTTTTTCGTCGGACCGAAGGACTTCGACGTGCTCGCCTCGATTGACCGCGACTTCACGCGCGCGATCAACTTCGGGATGTTTGCGGTCATCGTCGCGCCGCTGCTCCGCTCGCTGAAGTGGGTGAACGGGTTCGTCGGCAACTACGGCTGGTCGATTGTCATCCTGACGCTGATCATCAACGCGATCATGTTTCCGCTGCGGCACAAGAGCGCGGTCTCCATGCGCAAGATGCAGGAGATTCAGCCGCAGGTGAAGAAGATTCAGGAACACTACGCGAAGTACAAGGCGACGGATCCGGCGAAACAGAAGATGAACCAGGAGCTGATGGAGCTCTATCGCGAGCGCGGGGTCAACCCGGCCAGCGGCTGCGTGCCGATGCTCCTCACCATTCCGGTCATGCTGGCCATGTGGGCGCTCCTTCAGACATCAATCGAGCTGCGCGGTGCGCCCTGGATCGGCTGGATTCACGATCTGACCTCGCACGATCCATATTTTGTCCTCGCGATTCTGATGGGCGTGACGAGCTTCTGGCAGCAGCGGCTGATGCCGTCGGCCGGCGCCGATCCGGCGCAGCAGAAGATGATGATGTTCATGCCGGTGATGATGACCGGCATGCTCGCATGGCTGCCCGCCGGCGCGCTGCTCTACTACGTGGTGACGAACATCTGGGGCATCGGCCAGCAGTACTTGACCAATTATCTGATCGGTCCGCCGAACATCCGCGCCGCGCGGCCGCCGGCGGAGCGCCGCGTGAAGAAGGTCGGCAACGGCAAGACCGAGGCGGCGGCACGCGAAAAATAGTTGGAACGGACGTGCTGAACGGGTATTAATCACACCGACCATGAGCAACGATGCGACTCGTCCCATCGTCGAGTTTCTCGAGCGGTTCATTGCCGCGTCGGGGATGACGGCGGCGCTTCACGTCGAAGAAACGGCGGACGGCCCGCGGATCAACCTGACGGGCGACGATGCGGAGCTGCTCGTCCGACACCGTGGCGAACCGCTGAAGGCGCTGCAGCACGTCGTCGACATGTCGTTCGGCCGCGCGTTGCCCGACGAGAAGCGCGTGTTCGTCGATGCGCTCGAGTACCGCAAGGGCAAGGACATCGAGCTGCGCGGCATGGCGAGATTCCTCGCCGAGAAGGCGAAGCAGACCGGACTCGATCAGCAGCTCGGACCACTCAATCCGTACGAGCGCCGCATCGTGCATCTCGCGGTGGCGGAAGTGCCCGGTGTGACGACGGAGAGCGTCGGCGACGCGTTCTCGAAGACCGTACTCATTTCGCTGCGTAAGTGACTCGTTTCGTGAGCCTGCTGAGTGAGACGCTCATGGTTCGACAGGCTCACCATGAGCGGGCGAGAGGCTCACCACGTGTGAGTTCGACAGCTACCCACACCGCTCGTCCTGAGCTTGTCGATCAGCCTTCGCGCTTCGCGCTGCGGCGGTCGGCTGTAGCTTCAGCGAAGGCGGAAGGACGAGCGTTCGCATCAGCAGTCCAGCGACCGTAATGGCCTTCTCGACAACCGACACCATCGTTGCCATCGCCACGCCGCCCGGTCGCGGCGGCATCGGCGTCGTCCGCCTGAGCGGGCCTGACGCGCGCGCGATCGCGCGCGCGATGATCGCGCACGACGGCAACCTCGAACCGCGTCGCGCAACGTTCACGCGCGTTCATGCCGCGCAGCACGCCGTCGTCGAACGCGCCGGCGATACGCGTGCCACGAGATCCGTCCTTCGCGAGGTTGACGCAACGCGTCCGGCGGACACTCTCGACCAGGCGATCGTCACCTACTTTCCTGCGCCGCGTTCGTTCACCGGTGACGATGTCGTCGAGGTGAGCGCGCATGGCAGTCCTGTGGTGCTGCAGTCCATCGTCGAAGCCGCGATCCAGGCCGGCGCCCGGCTCGCCGAGCCCGGCGAATTCACGCTGCGCGCGTTCGTCAATGGCCGGATGGATTTACTCCAGGCCGAAGCGGTCCGCGATCTCATCGACGCCGTCACGCCGCTCCAGGCCCGGGCTGCGTTCGATCAGCTCGAGGGAACGCTGACCCTCGCGATCCGCGGCATCGACGAAGCGCTGTTCGATCTCATCGCGCGGCTCGAGGCCTCCGTCGATTTTCCCGAAGAGGGTTATCACTTCGTCGATCCGCATGCCGTCGCCGCTTCCGTTGACGACGTGATTTCGAGAACGGAAGCGCTGCTGGCAGACGCGGCGCGCGGCCGTCTGGTGCGCGAGGGACTGCAGGTCGCAATCGTCGGCCGGCCGAACGTCGGAAAATCGAGCCTGTTCAACGCGCTCGCCGGCGCGCCGCGCGCGATCGTCACCGAGGTGCCCGGCACGACGCGCGATCTGGTCACCGAACGGGTGGATATCGAAGGCGTACCGGTGACGCTTATCGATACGGCGGGTCTGCGCAACACGGACGATCAGGTCGAAGTGGAAGGCGTCCGCCGGGCGCGACAGGCGGTCGACGTCGCGGATCTGGTGCTCGTCGTCGTCGACCAGGACGAGCCTGAGGCGATCGGCGCAAAGCACTTTATTGTGCAGAGTAAATCGGATCTCGGACGGCCGGCGCGCGGGATCTGCGTGTCGGCGAAGACCGGCGCGGGTCTCGACGACCTGCGCCGCGCGATCGCCGCCGGCCTCGACGCCGAACCGCTGCGCGATCGGCCGGCCATCACGAACGTCCGTCACATCGCGCTGGTGCGGCGCGCGCACGAGGCGCTGCTCCGCGCGCGCGCGGCGGCGTCATCGGACGGCGCGGCGCTGCCGGAGGAATTCGTCCTGGCAGATCTTCAGGACGCGCGCGCTGCGCTCGAGGAGATGACCGGCCGGCGCGCACCGGAAGATGTCCTCGCGGAAATCTTCTCGCGGTTCTGTATAGGGAAGTAGTCGTTAGTCGTTAGTCGTTGGTTGTTGGTCATTGGTCATTGGTCCTTTGGTCGTTGGTCCTTGGTCCGTTGGTCGTTGGTCGTTGGTCGTTGGTCGTTGATCACTCGTCATGGACGTAAGAGTCGTACGCGACGTCGTTCAGTCGACCAATGACCAA
>Ga0075435_100000925_pt1 | contig 18521 bp, 16 predicted proteins | sample RhiMethybrSRZTD4_FD_75302 | JGI IMG/M metagenome (GOLD analysis project Ga0075435, IMG submission 75302) | Populus rhizosphere microbial communities from Tennessee, USA - Rhizosphere MetaG P. TD hybrid SRZTD4 | ecosystem: Host-associated > Plants > Roots > Rhizosphere > Soil | place: USA...
GAGCGGTGCACGTGATCCACTCGCGAAACGCCGCCCGAACACGCTCCGCCAGATCGACCGGCGGCAGATCCTGGATGGTGGCAGCGTCGGTGCTGGTCTGCTTCGTGCCGAGTAGGTGCCCGAGGTACGGCATTACCGCGTCGATGCGGTCACCGACGGTCTCCACGAGCCGGGCCCGCAGCCTCGTTCGAACGACGATCTCGGCCGCCGTCTCGTCGACCTCGAGCCACGAGCGGAGCATCTCCAGGAACGGCCAGTACAACGGGCTGAACGCCCGGCATCGGCCGCCGTGCCAGACCACCTCGCGAGAGACAAGGTCCCCGACCTCTCCAAGCAGGCACGATTTCCCGATTCCCGCCTCGCCGCGGATGGACAGCACCATTCCGCGCCCCGATTCGAGCTCCGCCACGACCTTCTGCAGGCGCGCGACCTCCGACGAGCGGCCGACGAGCGGCACGCGAGACGTCTGGCGGTGCGCTGTCTTGCGACGCACGAGCCGCCAGGCCGGCACCGGCGCCGCCCGGCCCTTGACGGAGAACTCACCGAGAGGCTCGAGGACAAACCGGTTTCGCAGCCGGCGCTCTGTCGATTCGCCGACTGCGATCGAGCCCGGCTCCGCCGCGGCCTGCAGGCGCGCTGCGACGTTCGTCATGTCACCGAGCGCGACGAGCTGCGGGTTCTCGGCACCCACCGTACCGACACCGGCCTGCCCGGAGTTGATGCCGACGCGCACATGGAAGTCCGCGACCCCCCAGGCTGACGCAACTTCCTCGGAATAGGTCTCCATGTCGCGGAGGATCGCGAGCGCCGCGAGGCCGGCCCTCTCCGCGTCGTCGTCGCGCGCGGCGGGGACGCCGAAGTACGCCGCGATACCGTCTCCCGCATACGCCTGCACCATCCCGCCATGCTCCTCGACGGAACGGCTCATCCGGCTGACGCAATCCCCGATGAGAACCTTCACCTCGTCGGGTTGCAGCCGCTCCCCAAGCCCAGTTGAACCGACGACGTCGACGAACAGCGCCGTGACCGGCCGTACCTCGTCGGCGGACTGGTTCACACCCACCCAAACCGTGTCCGAGGATGTGCGGTACGACAGTGATGATCGGCGGCGTCCGAGGTCATCGTTCGAGTCTACTCCCCACCGTTTGCCGGGCTTGCTCGCTCGACAAACCCGCCGGCACAACGACGAGACCGGCCGTCGTCACGGCGTGGGGGAGGTTCCCCTGCGCGGCCTCGAACCCGACGGCGACTGCGGGGACGAGGAACGTCCACGAGAACACGCGCGGGCTCGTCCAGTGGCTGAGCGCGACGTAGAAGCCAACGTACGTGATCGCTCAACAGCACCCCGTTCTCCTGGCGCTCGGCGCCCGGATCTGGGTAGGCCACGCCGGCACAGATCACCGAGACACATCAGGACCGGCCCGACCCACACCGGCGCGCGGTTCTTCTCCACCGGCCCACGGTGCTCCGGCGGGTCCTGTTGCTTAGATCGACGATCATCGATATATTGATCGCGATCGATTCGAGGAGGCTCGTGTGAGCGGAACGGTGGTGGAGCCAGTGGCGTGTTGCGGGCCGCTGGGCGCGCCGGCACTTTCGGCCGAGGAGGCGGCGGCGACCGCGGAGGTGTTCAAGGCGCTCGCCGATCCGGCCCGGGTGCGGATCGTGAACGTGCTGGCGACGAGCGGCGAGCCGGTCTGCGTGTGTCACCTGATCGAGCCGCTCGGGCTGTCCCAGCCCACGGTCTCACACCACCTGAGGAAGCTGACGGACGTCGGCCTGCTCGACCGGGAGCAGCGCGGCAGGTGGGCGTATTTCTCGTTGCGGCCCGAGGCGACCGAGAAGCTCTCGGCCGTCGTCGACCTGAAGGGAGCGGGTTGCTGACGTCGTCGTCTGCGGAGGAGCTGCGGGAGCAGGTGCGGGCCAGGTACGCCGAGTCCGCCCGGGCCGTGGCCGGGGAGGGCGACGGGTGTGGCTCGGGTGGGTGCTGTGGCGACGAAACGGAGGGCGAGATGTTTGGCTGGGCGTTGTACGCCGCCGAGCAGCGCGGCGAGCTGCCCGACGCCGCGGTGCGCGCCTCGCTCGGATGCGGGAACCCGACCGCCGTCGCCGACCTCCACCAGGGCGAAACGGTGCTCGACCTGGGATCCGGCGGGGGATCGACGTCATCCTGTCGGCCCGGCGAGTCGGCCCGGCCGGCACCGCCTACGGGCTCGACATGACCGACGAGATGCTCGCGCTGGCGAGGCAGAACGCGCGCGACGCGGGCGTGGCCAACGTCCACTTCCTGAAGGGCCTCATCGAGCAGATCCCACTCCCTGCCGACTCGGTCGACGTGGTGATTTCGAACTGTGTGATCAACCTGTCGACCGACAAGGCGGCGGTGCTCGCCGAGATCAGCCGCGTGCTTCGGCCGGGCGGACGGCTGGGAGTACGCGACATCGTGGCCGAGAACCGGCTCACCGCGGGCGAGCGAGCCGAGCGCGGCAGCCACGTCGGCTGTGTCGCAGGCGCACTCGCGAAGACCGAGTACGAGGCAGGGCTCGAGGCCGCCGGCTTCGAGCAGGTCACGGTCGAGTTCATGCATGAGGTCGCCGACGGCATGCACGGCGCGATCGTGAAGGCGGTCAGGACGGCCACGCCCGCGGCAAAGGGCCTGCCGGTCGTCCAGCCGGCAGCCCGGGCGGGCTGCTGCTGATGCCGCGGGTGCTCGGGCGCGCACTCGCGGCGGAGGTGGTGGGGACGTTCGCGCTCGTGTCCGCGGGGTGCGGTGCGATCATGGTGGACGCGAAGACGGTGGCGGTTGGCCACGTCGGCGTGGCGATCAGCTTCGGGCTGGTGATCATGGTTGTGGTCATCCACGTGGTCTGGCACCAGCTCCTGCGCGACGAGCCGGTGGCAGCACCTGTGCCTGAGCGGGCCCAGCCGGCCGGGGAGCTCGAGTGAGCAACGTCCTCTTCGCCTGCGTCCAGAACGCGGGCAGGAGCCAGATGGCGCAGGCGTTGTTCGCGCGTGCCGCCGACGGACGGCACGAGGCGCGGTCGGCCGGCAGCCGGCCGGCGGAGCACGTCCATCCGCCCGTCGTCGAGGTGATGCGGGAGGTCGGCATCGACGTTGCCGGCAACATGCCGCACAAGCTCGACCAGGACGACATGCGCTGGGCGGACGTGGTCGTCACCATGGGCTGCGGCGACGAGTGCCCCTACGTCCCCGGCACGCGCTACATCGACTGGGAGCTCGACGACCCCGCCGGCCGGCCGCTCGACGACGTCAGGGGCGTGCGCGACGAGATCGGGCGCAGGGTCGGCGCGCTCGTCGCCGAGCTCGACGCCGCGTAGCGCCCACTCCGCTCGGCGGTCAGCGCTCGGAACCGGCGTCGTCCTGGGTGCGCGGCTTCACCGTCGAGCCCTGGAGCTGGCCGCGCTCGCTCGTCGCCGCCTTGCCGAGCCGGCGGTAGCGGGGCTCGCGCACCGGCGCGTCGACGATCTCGACCTCGCGAGTCGTGCCCAGCATCAACCCGAAGAGCCCGAACATGATCCCGAGCGCGGCCGGCAGGCCGAACGCGACCGAGAACGGATCGGACGCGCTGCCCGTGACGAGCCGCGAGCCGATCGCGTACTCCACGATGAAGCCGATCACCCAGCCCAGCACGAAGCCCGCGACGAGCCCGCCGAGCTGGCGCCTGCGGCGGCCGTGCTCTCCGCCGGGCCCCTCCTGCTGGTGCAGCGATCCGGGAGGTGGTTGAACGTCTGCGGCCATGCCCGGTGCCTACCCCGCACGGCCGCGGCCAAAACCGGGGTCTGACCCCGAACGTTTCGCGTTGCACCCGCGTGACGCTCTTGTTGCGGGGCCTGGCCCCGCTACGTCCGCTCGGCGTGGACGTAGGCCTCGACGGCCCGCTCGCGGGCACGGGTGGCGCAGGCCAGGCCGGGGCGCAGCCGCTCGAGGTGCGCGTCGGCCATCGCGTGGCGCGAGAGCATGCTCACGTTCAGCTGGGCGAGCGTCGCCGCCGAGCGGGCGGACGCCTCGGCCAGGAGCGCGCCGGTGATCGCGTCGCCCTCGAGGTTGCGGTTGCCGCGGGCGGCGACGTCGGCGGCGAGCGTCGCCACCTCGGCCGCGATCTCGAGCACCTGCATCGGGCAGTCGATGGCCCCGCCCACGGCGACGTCGAGCCGGGCGGTGCGCTCCGGGCCAGCCGGCATCCGCAGCGCCTCGAGCACCTCGGCGTAGGCGGCGCCGTCGGCATCCGCCAGCGCCGCCGCCCGGCCGCGCAGCTCGTGGGCGCGGGCACCGACCTGATCCAGCGTGCCGCTCGTGTCGAATGCGGAGGCCATCTCGACGAGGCCGGCCGCCATCGCGCAGGTGACGGCCGCGACCGAGCCGCCGCCGGGCGCCGGCGTCCGCGCCGCCAGCCGCTCCAGGAACTGGGCCAGCGTGGTGCTGAGATAGGGCGCTGACCCGACCTCGGGGTCGCTAGAAGAGCCCAACCGTCCGCCCCTCTTCGTCGATGTCGACGTTCAGGCGCGGGGGAACCAGGGTTCCCCCGCGGGCCCCCTCCTTCTTCCCGCGATGTTCGGGACCGCCGCTAGAAGAGCCCAACCGTCCGCCCATCTTCGTCGATGTCGACGTTGAAGCCGGCCGGCGTCTTGCCGAGGCCCGGCATCTGCATGATGTCGCCGCAGAGCGGGGTCAGGAAGCCGGCGCCCGTGTACGGGCGGACGTCGCGCACCGGGATGCGGAAGCCGGTCGGCGCGTTCACGAGCGCCGGGTCGGCCGACAGCGACAGGTGCGACTTGGCCATGCAGATCGAGAGGTTGCCGAGGCCGTCGCGCGTGTACTGCTCGATCTTCTGCCGGGCGGCGGGCAGGAAGTCGACCCCATCGGCCTGGTAGACGCGGGTGGCGATCTTCTCGATCTTCACGTCGATCGGGTCGGAGTCGTCGAACGTGAACGCGAACGTGTTCGGCTGCTCGCAGGCGTCGGCGACCGCCTCGGCCATCTCGGCGGCGCCGGCGCCGCCCTTCGAGAAGCCCTCGTTGAGGACGGCGGCGTGGGCGCCGTGCTCGATCCCGAGCTTCTGCACGAGCGCGACCTCGGCGTCCGTGTCGCCGGGGAAGCGGTTGGCGGCGACGACGCAGGGCAGGCCGAAGTGCTTCACGTTCTGGATGTGGCGGGCGAGATTGGCCGACCCGGTCTCGATCGCCTTCAGGTTCTCGGACTCGGAGTTGCGCGGATCGTCCTCGAGCCCGGCGTGATGCTTGAGCGCCTTCGCCGTCGCCACGATCACGACCGCGCTCGGGGCGAAGCCCCCGGCCCGGCAGACGATGTCCATGAACTTCTGCATGCCGAGGTCGCTGCCGAAGCCGGCCTCGGTGACGACGTAGTCGCCCACCTTGCGGCCGACCAGGTCGGCGACGATCGAGCTGTTGCCGTGGGCGATGTTGCCGAACGGGCCGATGTGCATGAAGCACGGCTGGCCCTCGAGGGTCTGGATCAGGTTCGGCTTGAGCGCGTCCTTCAAGAGCACGGTCATCGCGCCGGCGCAGCCCATCTCCTCGGCGTACACCGGCTTGCCGTCGACGTCGTACCCGACCGTGATGCGGCCCACCCGCTTGCGCAGGTCCTGCAGCGACGTCGCCATGCCCATGATCGCCATGATCTCGGAGGCGGCGACGATGTCGAAGCCCGTCTCGCGGGGGATGCCGTGGGTGGGGCCGCCCAGGCCGGTGATGATGTTGCGCAGGTGGCGGTCGTTCATGTCGACCGAGCGCCGCCAGGTGACCCGGTGCGGGTCGATGTTGCGCTCGTTGCCGTAGAACAGGTGGCGGTCGATGAAGGCGGCCAGCATGTTGTTCGCGGCGGCGATGGCGTGGAAGTCGCCGGTGAAGTGGAGGTTCAGGTCCTCCATCGGCACGACCTGCGTGAGGCCGCCGCCGGCGGCGCCGCCCTTGATGCCGAAGATCGGGCCGAGCGACGGCTCGCGCAGGCACAGCACCGGCCGCTTGCCGATGTGGCCGAGGCCCTGGGTGAGCGAGACCGACGTGGTCGTCTTGCCCTCGCCGGCCTTGGTCGGCGTGATCGCCGAGACGCACACGATCTTCGCGTCGGGGCCGCCCGCCATGCGGTCGAGCGCGCCCAGGTTCACCTTGGCCTTGTACTTCCCGTACAGGTCGACCTCGTCCTCCTCGAGGCCGATCTCACGGGCGATGTCCATGATCGGCCGAAGGGTCGCTTCCTGTGCGATCTCGAGGCTTGACTTCAACGCGGTCTCCTAGCGTATGTGGGGGTCAGTGCGACACGGCCGCCGCGCCGCGCTCGGACACGAGCTCGTTCTCGTAGAAGCGCGACAGCCGGAAGGGTGCGATCAGATCGGGCGTCTGGCCCGTGGCGGCCAGCTCGGCCATCGTCTTGCCGACGATCGGCGAGGCCTTGAAGCCGTACGTGCCCCAGCCGGCGTCGATCAGGAAGCCGTCCGCCTCGGTCAGGCCCATGATCGGCGCGTAGTCGGGCGAGACGTCGCAGAGGCCGGTCCACTGGCGCAGGATCCGGGCGCGGCCGAGCATCGGCAGGAGCTCCACCATGTGCATCGCCAGGTCCTCGATGAACCGGAAGGTGCCCTTGTTGGAGTAGCCGGAGTACGGCTCGATCTCGGAGCCCATCACGAACTCGCCGCGGTCGGACTGGGAGATGTAGATGTGCAGCGTGCCCGAGACGATGATCTTGCGCAGCAGCGGCTTCACCGGCTCGGTCACGCAGGCCTGGAGAATGTGGGTGGTGATCGGCACCTCGATCCCGGCCAGGCGGCCGACGAGGGTCGACCAGCCGGAGGTGCACGAGATCACCGTGCCGGCCGAGATCGAGCCGCGGTTGGTCTCGATGCCCGTCACCTTGCCGTTCTGGCGGGTGATGCCGGTGACCTCGGTGTAGGGGTGGATCTCGACCCCGAGCCGGTCGGCCTCCTTGGCGTAGCCCCACACCACCGCGTCGTGGCGGATGATCCCGCCGGGCGGGTGGTAGAGCGCGGCCAGGATCGGGAACGTCGGGTGGTCGGAGACGTCGAGCATCGGCTCGAGCTCCTTGATCTCGTCGGGATAGATCACCCGCGAGTCGACGCCGAGCAGGCGGTTGACCTCGGCCCGCTCCATCATCGTGTTGACCGACCGGTCGGAATGGGCCAGCGTGAGGTGGCCGTGCTGCGAGAACAGCATGTTGAAGTTCAGGTCCTGCGAGAGCGTCTTGTAGAGCTGGACGCTGGCCTCGTAGAAGCGCGTGCCCTCGGGCGTCAGGTAGTTCGACCGGATGATGGTCGTGTTGCGGCCCGAGGCGCCGGCGCCGATGTAGCTCTGCTCGACCACGGCCACGTTCTTCATCCCATGGTCCTTGGCCAGGTAGTAGGCCGTGGCCATGCCGTGGGCACCGCCGCCGATCACGACGGCGTCGTAGCTCGCCCGCAGCGGGTGCGAGCGGAAGAACCGGTGCTTGCGCAGGAGCCCGATCACGCCGTCTGCTCCTGCTCCTGCGCTTCCTCGCTCGGCGCCTCGGCCGCGACGACGCTCGTGCGGGCGATGCCGATGGTCTCGCCGGCGTCCAGGATCGCGTCCCAGAAGTACTCCCCATACTCCCAGGCGACGAGCATCACCAGGTCGTCGCCGCGGTTCAGGACGAGCGTCGGCACGCGCATCACCGAGCCGGCCATGCAACGGCCGGCGCCGAAGCGCGACTCGCGCACGTCCAGGCCGGACGAGCGGTTGAAGACGTCGAGGCGGCGCTCGCCGCCGAGGGCGACGCCGGCGTAGGCGCTCGACACGTCGAGCGCAGGGCCGCCGATCCGCTCGCGCAGCGCACCGACGCGGGCGAACGGGCACAGCACGTAGCCGTGGGTGGGCGTGAGCCGCAGCGTCCAGACGCCGTCGTCGGCGCGGGCCGCGCCGGAGGCGAGGCCGCCGGTGAGCGAGTCGAGGTCGGCCGCCGTGCCGCGCACGTCGAGCTTGCCGACGTGCGAGAGGTCGGTCACGGTCGCCGCGGCCTCGGCGTCGGCCGCCGGGTAGACGGCGACCCGCCAGCCGTCGACGTCGGCGAGCTCGGCGCCGGCCGCCAGGTGCGAGCGCTCCATCGGCGTCCGCAGGCCGACGCCCGGGGCAGCGGCGGCGGGCGAGAGGAACGCGTACGGATCGCGGATCGCGCTCATGACCGCAGCCGCTCCTGGTCGGGGTCGTAGAAGGCCCGTAGCGTGACGCTGGCGGGAATGCTGGCCCCGGACGGGTCGGACAGGGTGATCGCGGTGCCCTCGGCCGAGAGGTCGGCCGGCACCCAGGCGATGCCGATGGCCTTGCCCAGCCGGCGCGAGAAGCGCGACGACGTGACCCGGCCGACCGGCTCGCCGTTCACGACGACCTGCGCGCCCTCCTTCGGCACGGCCCCGTTCGAGCCCTCGAAGCCGACCAGCGAGGCCCGGTTGCCGCGGGTCTGGTACCACTCGATCGAGTAGCGCCCGATCCAGTCGTTCTCCTTGTCGAGCTTGACGATCCAGGGCATGCCGGCCTCGAGCGGCTGCGACTCGGCGTTCGTGTCCTGGCCGACGATCACGTGCATCTTCTCGAGGCGCAGGACGCGCTGGGGCTCGAGTCCGAACGGCTTCACCGAGAAGCTCTCGCCCGCCGCCATCAGGGCCTCCCACAGGTGCTCGCCGGCGGCCGCCGGGCAGTGGATCTCGTAGCCGAGCTCGCCGACGAAGCCGATGCGCAGGAGCAGGCAGGGCACGCCGGCGACCTCGGCGTGGCCGGCGCCCAGGTAGGGGAACGCGTCGTTGGACAGGTCGAAGTCCGTGAGGCCCGAGAGGGCGGTGCGGGCGTTCGGCCCGGCCAGGTTGAACGCCGCGATCGCCGAGGTGACGTTCACGATCTGGCAGTCCATCCCCCACACCGCGTTCCACCACGTGAACCACTGCTCCATCCCGCCCGCGCCGGACGAGGTGGTGGTCACGTAGAACTCGGTCTCCGACAGGCGGGCGACCGTGCCGTCGTCGAGGATCGAGCCGTCGTCGCCGCAGACGATGCCGTAGCGCACGCGGGCGAGCTTCATGTCGCCGTAGCGGTTCGGGTAGATCCGCTCCAGGAAGGCGGCGGCGTCGGGGCCGCGGACGATCATCTTGCCGAGCGTCGAGACGTCGATCAGGCCGAGCGACTCGTGCACGGCGGCGGTCTCGTCCTCCGGCGTGCCGTAGTCGTAGGGCCGCTTCCAGTCGCCGGCCCAGAGCATCTTCCCGCCGCGGTCGGCGTGCCAGTGGTGCACGGAGGTGCGCTTGACCGGCTCGTAGCCGCGGCCCGCCAGGAGCGAGAAGCTCGTCGGGTTGTGCGGGGGCCGCGCGGTCGTCACGCCGACCCGCTGCTCGTCGGGGTCGACGCCGAGCTCGCGGGCCATGACCAGGCCGGAGTTGCGGTGGCACATCTTGCCCTGGCAGGGGCCCATCGTCACGGTCGTGTAGCGCTTGGAGAGCTCGAGCGAGGCGAACCCCTCCTTCACCGACAGGTTCACGTCCTTCGTCGTCACGTCCTCGCAGTAGCAGACGAACTGCTTGCCCTTGCCGCCGTCGGCGCAGGCCGGCACCGCCGAGGTCGTCCCCACCGGCTCACCGGCGACGCGGACGCCCGCCGGGACGTCGGCGGGCACGTAGATGCGCCGCTCGGCGTCGTAGCGGATCGAGCCGCCGGACTGCACCAGCGTGCCGTACTGGGCGACGGTACCGCCGCTCATCACGAGCAGGTCGGCCGACAGCGAGCGCCGCTCGCCGCCGCGCGCGACGACCACGCCGCTGACGGCGCCCCGGCCGCGGGCCTGGACGGGCGCGAAGCCATGCAGGTGCTCGATGCCGTAGACGCCCAGCCGCTCGTCGGTCTCGCCCTCGCGCGTGTCGACGACGGCCGAGACGGCCACGCCGGCATCGGCCAGATCGCACGCGGCCTCGATGCCGAGGTCGTCGACGGTGAGGACGACCGCCTCCTCGCCGGGGACGATCCGGAACTGGTTCACGAGCCGGCGCGCGGCCGATCCGAGCATCACGCCCGGCAGGTCGTTCCCGGCGAACACGAGCGGCTGCTCGATGACGCCGGTCGCGAGGACGATCTCGCCCGCCCGGAAGCGGTACATCGTGTCGCCCTGGTAGACGGGCACCAGGTTGCCCTCGTAGACCCCGCCGGCCCACGCCGGCTGCAGGATCTCGACGCCCGCCTCGCGCGCGGCGGCCGCGAGGTCGGCCGCCCGGTTGGCCCCGTCGATGCCGGAGAACGCGAGCCGTCCGCCGAGGGCCAGGCCCTCCTCGACGAGCGCCGTGTCGCGGCCGTCGCGGGCGGCAGCCAGCGCCGCCTCGAGGCCCGACTCGCCGCCGCCGATCACGAGCACGTCGACGTGCCGGTGCACCTTCTCGTAGCGGCGGTCGCGGCGGTGGTTCGGGTCGAGCTTGCCGAGGCCGGCCGCCGAGCGCAGGAACTTCTCGTAGTACTTCCACGCCCAGCGGGGGCGCATGAACGTCTTGTAGTAGAAGCCCACCTGCATCCCGAACGCCGGCGTCGCCGAGGCGAGCGCATGCAGGGCGTCGCGCTCGAGCGACGGCCAGGCGTTGATGTGCTCGACCTGCATGCCCTGCTCGATGGGCGTCATGCAGGCGCGCACGGCCGGGTCGCCGTCGACCTGGACGAGGCAGTTGGGGCACTGGCCGCCGCAGCACAGCAGGCCGCGGGGGCGGTGGTACTTGAACGAGCGCGAGAAGACGCGGATGCCGTCGGCGTAGAGCGCCGAGGCGACCGTGTCGCCGGCGAGGCCCTCGACCGTCCGGCCTCGCCACGAGAACGTGACGGTGCGGCCGCGGTCGATCAGCTCACCGCGGCGCTCTGCCAGCCGGTTCACGTCAACCCTCCCGGGGGCGCCACCTGCACGACCTCGTTCGAGCGGGTGTCGCGCTCGGCCTGGAACCACTCGCGGCAGCCGGAGGAGTGGAACCACCATTCCCGCTGCGGGCCCGCCTCGTTCTTGCGGAAGTAGAGGTACGAGAAGAGGGCGCGGGCGTCGTCGGCCGACTTCGGCCGCACGGTCACCTCACCGCCGTAGGCGTACTCGTCGACAGGCCTGCGACCGCAATTGGGGCACTCCAGCAGAAACGACATCTAGACGGGCTGCACCCGGTCTGCATCCATATAGAGAAATCCACACAGCCCGCACATGGGCGAAAACCTCCGACAGCCGCCGCAGATCCTAGACGGAGACCCGGTAGACGGCGAGTGCCAGGCGGCAACCAATTCCACCGAAGCGTATGTCCAACCCGAACAATCGGGGACAGTCCCCGCCCGCGGCGGGGACTGTCCCCACCTTGCCCTAGAAGAGCGTCAGGTAGTTCTTGACCTCCCACGGCGTGACCTGCTCGTGGTAGGCCGCCCACTCCGCCTGCTTCGTCTTCACGTAGTAGTCGATGTAATCCTCGGTGCCCGTGTTCCCCAGGGCCTCGCGGAGCACGGGGTCGTCAGCCAGGTGCCGGGTCGCGTCGAGCAGGTTCGCCGGCAGGAGCTCGATCCCGCGCTTGGCCAGCTCCTCGGACGAGAGCGTGTACAGGTTCTCGTCGTTGTGCTTGCCCGGGTCGAGGCCGTGCTCGATGCCGTCGAGGCCGGCTGCCAGGACGACCGCTGCCGCGAGGTACGGGTTGCACGAGCCGTCCACCGTGCGGTCCTCGACGTGGCCGCCGGGGAGCCGCAGCATCTGGGTGCGGTTGTTGGCGCCGTGGGTGATGAAGATCGGCGACCAGGTCGCCCCGGACGTCGGCGTTCCCGCCGTCGTCGTCAGCCGCTTGTAGCTGTTGACGGTCGGCGCCGTCACCGCGATGTAGGCCTTCGCGTGCTTCTTCAGGCCGGCGGTGAACTGGTAGGCCAGCTGGCTCAGGCCGAGCCCGTTGGCGTCGTCGTCGTCCGCGAACAGGTCGCGCTCGCCGCTCTCGTCCCACAACGACATGTGGAAGTGGCCGCCGTTGCCCGTCAGGTGCCCGAACGGCTTCGGCATGAACGTCGCCAGCATCCCCTCCGCCTGGGCCATGGCGTGCACCATGTAGCGGAAGAAGATGGCTCGGTCGCAGGTGGTGAGCGCGTCGGCGAACTCGAAGTTCGACTCGAACTGGCCGTTCGCGTCCTCGTGGTCGTTCGCGTAGCTGCCCCAGCCGAGCCCGTTCACGTAGCTCGAGAGCCGGCTCAGGAACTCGTAGTGCCGGGTCAGCCCCTTCATGTCGTAGCAGGGCTGGTCGAGCCGGTCGAGCGGGTCGGCGAGCTCGATGCCGCCGTCGGCCGTCTCGCGGAGCAGGAAGAACTCGAGCTCCATCCCGATCTTGAACGTGTAGCCGAGCGACTTGGCCCGCTCGAGCTGGCGGCGCAGGATCGTGCGCGGGCAGTAGGGCCACTCCTTGCCCTCGACGTAGATGTCGCACGCGAAGCGGGCGAGGTTGTCCTTGAACGGCACGCGCGTGTAGCTGTTGAGGTCGGGGATCGCCATCATGTCCGGCGACGCCGGCGTCTGGCCGATCGGGCCGGCGGCGAACCCCGCGAAGCCGGCCCCCTCGCTGACCAGCCCGTCGAAGTTCGACATCGGCACGAGCTTCGCGGACGGCTTCGCGTTCATGTCGACGAACTGGGCGAAGAAGAACTCGATCCCCTCTTCCTCGGCGCGCTTCTTGACCGCCTCGGCGGCAGGCCTGGCCATGGTGGTCGCCATCGGTGCAACTCCTTTTGCTCGATCCCGGAGGTCAAACCCTCCCATGAATGCAGGCGAATTTCCACCAGCTTGCAGGAGCGCAACTATGCTTCAGGAAACAACGACTGTGCTGTATGCGCGGCATGTGGCCGCGGCGACGAAGGTGATCGACTAGCTCCGAGCCCTTCCGGCACTTTGAGACGGGCGGGCCAGGCTCGCCGAAAGAGGAGTTTCGATGACCGACAGTTTCCAGGCCCTCGGCGTGAGCGAGGAGGTGTGCGCTGCGCTGGCGAAGGCCGCCATCACCGAGCCGTTCGCCGTGCAGTGGCTGTGCATTCCCGCCGGCCTCGAGGGCACGGACGTGATCGCGAAGAGCCCGACCGGGAGCGGCAAGACGCTCGCCTTCGGCCTTCCGCTGATCATGCTCGCCGACCCCGAGGCGACCGCCCCCGAGGCGCTCGTCCTCTGCCCCACCCGCGAGCTGGCCCAGCAGATCGGCGCCGACCTCGAGCCGCTCGCGGCGGCCCGCGGCGTCCGCGTCGCCGTCTGCTACGGCGGCGCCGGGCTCCCGGCCCAGGCCAAGCGGGCCTCGAGCAGCCAGATCGTGATCGCCACCCCGGGCCGCCTGATCGACCTGTCCGGCCGCCGTATGGTCGACCTGCGCAACGTGCGCCGGCTCGTCCTCGACGAGGCCGACCGGATGGTCGACATGGGCTTCCTGCCCCAGGTCGAGCGGATCGTGCCCAAGCTCCACCGCGACCGCCAGACGCTCTTCTTCTCGGCCACGGTCGAGGGGGCCGCGGGCGTCGCCGCCCGCCGCTTCACCCGCAACGCCGCCCGCATCGACGCGAGCGAGCACGTCACCGTCGAGCGCGGCGACGTCGACCACTCGTTCATCTCGGTGACCGAGGCGGAGAAGTACGCCCACCTGACCGACCTGCTCGAGCACGCCGAGGGGCTCACGCTCGTGTTCTGCGAGACGAAGACGAACTGCGCCTGGCTGGCGCGGCGGCTCGAGGGCAGCGGCGTCCGCTGCGAGGCCATCCACGGCGACCGCAGCCAGGCCGAGCGCAACCGGGCGATGTCGCGCTTCGCGAGCGGCGAGGTGCGCGTGCTCGTGGCGACCGACGTGGCCGCCCGCGGGATCGATCTCGACGGGATCGGGCTGGTCGTGAACTACGACGCCCCCAGCGGCGCCGACGACTACACGCACCGGGTCGGGCGCACCGCCCGCGCCGGCGCCGACGGCCGCGCGGTCACGCTCGTCACCCGCGATCAGCAGGCCGACGTCAGCCGGGTGGCGACCCGGCTCGAGATCGCGGACGAGTTCCGCTCGGCGGGCATGGCGGTCGCGCCGCCGCGGCTGGTCTACTCCAGCCGCCGCAACGGCCGCGGCCGCCGGCGCTTCTAGCTCACTGGATCACCGGTGCCTGGCACCGGTTATTCACGACGAGCGGCCGAGGGCGCGCTCCAGCCGCAGCAGCTTCAGCTCGATCTCGATCATCAGCCAGTCCTCGTTCTGCACGTCGAGGCCGGTCAGGTCCTGGATGCGGCGCAGGCGCTGGCGGAGGGTGTTCGGATGGACGAACAGCGTCTGGGCGGCGGCGGCGATGTTGCCGCGCCGCTTCAGGTACTCCTCGAGCGTCGCGAGCAGCGAGGAGCGGTGGCGGCGGTCGTACGCCTCGAGCTTCTTCAGCGCGTCGCCGCGGTGGTCGCGCGTGCGGCCGTCCTGGGAGACGCGCAGCAGGTACTTGTAGGCGCCCAGGTCGTCGAAGCTGACGACGCCCGGCTCGGGGCTGATCACGGCCGCGGCGGTGACCGCCTGCTGCGCCTCCTCGAAGCCGGTCGAGAAGCTGGCCGGCCCCTCGCAGCGGTGCGAGAGCCCGATCGCGAGCGGATGGTTGCGGTTGAGGCCGGCGTGCATCTCGCGCAGCTTGGCGAGCGCCGCCGCCTCGTCGGTGTTGCCGAGGCGCACGAGGCCGCGCACCGCGCCGTCACGGCGGTCGAAGAGCGAGCCCGGGAAGGCGCGCGCGGCGCCCGCCTCGAGCGCGCGGGCGACCTCCTCCCACGACTGCGTGCCGGCGCCGGAGCGCGGCGCCGCCTGGAGCACCAGGTGAGGCCGGTGCAGGTCGCAGCCGAGCGCGCGGCCGCGGTCGGCCAGGCCGGCCGGCGCCGGCAGCCCACGCGAGAGGTCTTCCAGGAAGTCCTTGATCGCGTTGTGCTCGGTCAGGCGCTCGATCAGGTGCAGGTTCTTGAGCGCGACCGCGGACTGGCCGGCGATCGACGCCGCCACCTCGCGGGCCTCGGTATCGGCGGGCCGGTCGCCCGGGAAGCGCAGCGCCAGGAACCCGAGCAGCTCGTCGGCGGCCACCATCGGCGCCACCAGCGCCGCGGCCGTGGCGTCGCCCCAGAGCAGCTCGGCCAGCCGGCGGCTGTCGCCGTCGTCGGCCCGGCCGCCGGCGAGCATGACACCGAGGTCGGCCGCGCTCGGCAGCCGGTCGCGCGGGGTGCCCGCGGGCGACGACGCGCCCAGCTCGAGCGCCCCGTCGCTGCCCGTCACGTACACCTCGCACGCCGCGGCCGCGAGCAGGCGCTGGGCGCGCCGGGCCACAGCCGGCAGGAGCTGGTCGAGCGTCGAGGCAGCCGACACGGCCCGGGCCAGATCCGCCATGCCCTCGACGAGGGTGAGGCGGCGGCGGGTGTGCTCGTAGAGGCGGGCGTTCTCGATGGCGCCCGCGACCAGGCTGGCGGCGTGGACGAGGAAGTCGGAGTCGGCCTCGGTGAACTCGCGCGGCGCCTCGGCGTGCAGCGAGATCACGCCGACCACCTCGCCGGCCTTGCTGCGCAGCGGCACGGCGACGATCGACTGGTACTGCTCCTCGTCGGCCTCGGGGACGACCTTCACGCGCGGGTCGGTGAGCGCGCCCTCGGTCAGGAAGACCGGCTGGTTGTGCTCGGCCACCCAGCCGGCCAGGCCCTCGCCGCGCTCGAACCGGAGCCGGTCGACGAGCGCCCCGTAGGGATCCGAGACGGAGCGCAGGACGAGCGAGCCGTCCGGCGCCACCAGGTAGATGAAACAGGCGTGGCAGTCGATCGCGTCGGAGACGAGGTCGACGATCGCCCGCAGAACGCGGTCGAGGTCGAGAGTCGACGAGACCGTGTTGATGATCCGAAACAGGTGCCGCGTCTCCGCCGAGCGTGCCGCGGTGTTCGGAACGGACATAGCGAAAATTCTACATGGGTAGGCCTGGCCACATCGCGAGAAGCGGCATGCCGTCGGACGCGAGACCGCCCGCCGCGGCCCGCAACGGCCTCCGAGGCGGCAATTCTCCACGCACTCGGCGGCGCAGGGCCACTCCGCGCCTGTGTGAGCCGCCAACCCGCGCCCGCCCCGGGAGGTGGACGACCCGCCATAGACCCCGAAGCGGCTTGGCGACTAGGATACGCGCGCCAGAGCAACGACGAAGGAGCTTCGAGTATGGCAACGGTCGCACCTCAGTCGGCCATGGACGGGCTTGACCCGATGTTCAATCCGGAATGGTTCTTCACCTCCGAGCAGCTCGAGCTGCTGGAGCGGCTGCGGGAGATCTGCACAGAGACCATCCGGCCGCTCGCGGCCGAGAACGACCGGACGCTGACGTTCCCGCGCAAGAGCCTCGAGGCCCTGGCCCCGGACGGCTTCCTCGGCCTGATGCTGCCCAAGGAGTGGGGCGGCCTGGGCCAGAACCACGTGATGTACGCCGCCACCACCGAGACGATCGCCCGCTACGGCGACGCCTCCTGCGCCATGTGTTACGTCATGCACATCGGCGCGGTCGAGGCGCTCAAGCTGCGCGCGACCGACCACACCATCGAGAAGTACCTGAAGAAGGTGCGCGAGGGCCTGATCGGCACGCTGTCGTACTCCGACCCGGAGACCGGCTCGCACTTCTGGTATCCGATCGCGTCCGGCGCCCGCCGCGCCGACGGCGGCTACGAGGTGCTGAAGAAGGCGTCGTGGACGACCTCGGCCGGCTTCGCGGACTTCTACGTCCTGCAGACCACCTCGCCCGACTACAACGGCGACTACTCCAACCTGTCGGTGTTCGTCGTCGACGCCGCCGACATCCAGGCCAAGCCGGAGGAGTGGGACGCGATGGGCCTGCGCGGCAACCAGTCCGGCTCGCTCCTGCTCGACTGGAAGTTCGTGCCCGAGAACCAGCTCGTCGGCCCGATCGGCGACGGCGCCAACTCGAACGACGAGTCGGTCGACCCCAACTTCCTGGTCGGCTCGTCCGGCACGTGGAACGGGATCTCGCTCGGCGCGATCGACATCGCCGTGCGCCACACGACCCGCAAGACGCACAAGGACGTGGGCCTGCGCGTGTGCGACTACCCGACGATCCAGGACGCGGTCGGTGAGGCGATCATGGACACGAACGCGTCGCGCATGTTCGTGTACTCGGTCGCCCAGGCGCTCGACAAGGTCACCGACGGGTCGCAGACGAACCCGGCGGTGGGCGAGCTGGCCCGCGGCAACTACCTGCACTGGCTGTGGCAGATCAAGTTCAACGCGGCCAAGAACGTCGCCCATGTCGTCGACAAGATGCTGCACTGCTGCGGTGGCACCGGCTTCAAGAAGGAGCCGCTCCAGCTCGAGCGCTACCTGCGCGACGGCAAGGCGGGCTGGGTCATGGGCCCGACGAACGAGGTGCTGCGCCAGTTCGTCGGCAAGACGGCGCTCCTGGGGATGGAGTCGCTCGACTACTGGAACCAGGTGATCAACCGGCGGGCGCTCGAGAACGAGTTCAAGAAGATGACCGCCGACCAGAAGCGCGAGCTGGCAGAGCAGCTCCTGTCCGAGGCCGGCGCCTCGGCCAACGGCGGCTGACGGCCGGGAGGGGACAGTCCCCACTCGGGGACTGTCCCCTCTGGCATCAGACGGTCGAGGTGGGAGCCCCGATCGCCGCCTCCTCCTCGGGCATCGTCGCCGCCGGCAGCCGCAGCTGCAGCGACTTCTTCTCCTGCACGACGACGCGGTACACGTACAGCCCGAGCGCGATCACCAGGATCAGGAGCGAGGGTATGAGTGTCGAGCGCGTGCTGGCGCCGTAGGCGAGGCCGACGTTGGCCGCGCCGACGATCAAGATCGTCAAGTCGAAGAGGAACAGGAGGCCGCAGACGCCGACCCAGATCGAGTTGACCTTGATCGGCCGCGGCCAGTTCGGCCGGTCCTTGCGCAGGAGCAGGAACCCGGACGTCGCGAACACGTGGCAGAGCACGTAGCCGAGGTTCGAGATCACGAGGATCTTGAGCGCCCCGATCGGGTCGGACGCATACGTGAGCAGGAGCACGATGTTCAGGAGCGCGTCCAGCGTCATCGCGTTCGCCGGCACGTGGTAGCGGTTCAGCCTCCCGAACCAGCGGATGGTCATGCCGTCCTGGGAGATGCCGTAGAGCGCCCGCGACCCGTCCGCCGTAGCGGTGTTCATCGCGAGCACGATCCCGGCGCAGAGCAAAAGGATCGCGATCCCCGTGCCCGTTCCCAGGATGTCATGGAACGTCGTGGCGTAGAAGCTGCCGAGGTAGTTGTCGAGCGTGATGTTCTGCGCGCCGAACGTGCCGACGGCACCGAGCGGCAGGAGGGCGTAGACGATGACGCCGAAGATGGCCGCCACCCGCAGGGCCCTGCCCGTGTCGCGGGCGGTGTCGTGGTACTCCGGTGCAAAGGTCGCGCAGCACTCCATGCCGTACGACGACCAGCACATGACGTACAGCCAGACGATCACGAGCTTGATCCCGTTGTCGCCGGTGAGCGA
>Ga0075435_100000927_pt1 | contig 18508 bp, 12 predicted proteins | sample RhiMethybrSRZTD4_FD_75302 | JGI IMG/M metagenome (GOLD analysis project Ga0075435, IMG submission 75302) | Populus rhizosphere microbial communities from Tennessee, USA - Rhizosphere MetaG P. TD hybrid SRZTD4 | ecosystem: Host-associated > Plants > Roots > Rhizosphere > Soil | place: USA...
GCACCTGGAGCACGTGCACATCGCCTCCGACCGCAACCTGATCGACGTGCGCTTCCCCGTGCAGTACGTGATCCGCCCGCACCAGGCCACCCACCCCGAACTGCACGACTACCGCGGCTATGCCGGCCAGGTGGCCGGTGGTGTGCTCAAGCCTGGCGACGAGGTGATGCACCTGCCGTCCGGGATGACCACCACGATCGCCCACATCGACACCGCCCGCGGCCCGGTGGACGAGGCGTTCCCGCCGATGTCGGTCACCCTGGTGCTGGAAGACGACCTGGACATCTCCCGGGGAGACCTCATCTGCCGGCCACACAACCAGCCGATGGTCACCCAGGACGTCGAGGCGATGGTGTGCTGGATGACCGACGCCGCCGCGCTGACGCCGCGCAGTCGCCTGGTCGTCAAGCACACCACCCGCACGGTCAAGGCTCTCGTCCGCGACCTGCACTATCGGCTGGACGTGAACACCCTGCACCGGGAGGAGAACGTCGATCGGCTCGGCCTGAACGAGATGGGCCGCGTCACGCTCCGCCTGACCCAGCCGCTGTTCTGTGACCCCTACAGCCGCAACCGGCAAACCGGCGGGCTGATCCTCATCGACGAGGCCACAAGCGCCACCGTCGGCGCGGCCATGATCACCGAAGGGCACTAAGGGGTGACCCCCTTCGAGGACCTTCACTCCTACGTCTCGATTCCGCGGGTGACCGGCCTGCGGCTCTCGCCCGACGGGACCTGGCTGGCCGCGACCGTGCAGCAGCCCGACCCGGACGGAACGAAATACAGCACGAGCATCTGGCGGATCCCGGCCGCTGATGCCCAGCCCGCTAGTGGTGCCCAGTCCGCCAGACTGACCCAGTCGGCGCAGGGCGAGGACGGCCCGGCGTTCCTTCCCGACGGCTCGCTGCTGTTCGCCTCCAGGCGGCCCGACCCGGCGGCCGGCTCGGCCGACAAGAAGAAAGGGCAGGAGGACGGCGCCAAGCCCGCGCTGTGGCTGCTGCCCGCGGCCGGCGGTGACGCCCGACGGATCACCGCGCCTCCGGGCGGCGTCGGCGGGATCGTCACCGCCCGCGACGCCCCAGGCCTGATGTTCATGTCCCCGATGCTGCCGGGGGCGGCCGGAGCGGATGAGGACGCGCGGCGCCGTCAGCAGCGCAAGGACGCCGGGATCACCGCGATCCTGCACGAGGCCGCGCCGGTCCGGTACTGGGATCACGACCTGGGCCCCGACCAGCTGCGGCTGATGGTGGCCACGGCCGCCGACGGCGGGCTGGCCGGGCCGCCTCGCGACCTGACCCCGCAGCCGGGCCGGGCGCTCGACGAACAGCACGCCGACCTGGCGCCGGACGGCTCCGTGGCCGTCACCGGCTGGGCCGTGCCGGACGGCGTGGGCGACATCCGCGAGGAGATCGCCGTGATCGAGACCGCCAGCGGCGAGCGGCGCACGCTCCTGGCCGCTCCCGACCGCGACTTCACCGACCCGCACGTCTCACCGGATGGTGCGCTGATCGTCTGCAAGGCCACCACCCACGACAGCTACGAGGCGCCGGGCGACGCCACCCTGGTGGTCGTGCCCGTGGCCGGCGGCGCGCCTGCCGACCTGCTCGCTGGGCTTGACCGGCGGCCGGCGGAGGCTGCGTGGGCGCCCGACTCGACGGCGGTCTACTTCACCGCGGACGACCACGGCAGGTGCCCGGTCTTCCGGGCCGGCCTGGCCGGATCCGAGGTCATTAGGATCACCACCGACGACGGCGCCTACACCCACCTGTGCCCGTCACCGGACGGCCGGTTCCTGTACGCGCTGCGCGCCGCGGTGGACAGCCCGCCGGCTCCGGTCCGGATCGATCTCGCGCTGCCTGGCAGCCCACCGCACATCCTGCCCAGCCCGGCCGGCCAGCCCGAGCTGCCGGGCCGGCTCACCGAGGTGGAGGCGACCGCCGACGACGGGGCGGTCATCCGCGGCTGGCTGGCGCTGCCCGCAACGGCCGCGGAACAGCAGCCGGCGCCGCTGCTGCTGTGGGTCCACGGCGGGCCGCGCATGAGCTGGAACTCCTGGTCGTGGCGGTGGAACCCATGGCTGATGGTCGCCCGCGGGTACGCCGTGCTGCTGCCCGACCCCGGCCTGTCCGCCGGCTACGGTCATGACTTCGTCGCCCGCGGCTACGGTGACTGGGGGCCGCGGCCCTACGCCGACCTGATGGCGATCACCGACGCCACCGTCGCCCGCCCGGACATCGACCAGGCGCGGACGGCGGCGATGGGCGGCTCGTACGGCGGATACATGGCCAACTGGATCGCCGGCCACACCGGCAGGTTCCGGGCGATCGTCAGCCACGCCGGCCTGTGGGCGCTGGACCAGATGTTCGGCACGACCGACATGCCCGCGTACTGGCGGCGTCATTTTGGTGACCCGCTCACGCACCCGGAGCGCTACCTGGCGAACTCGCCCCACCATCACCTGGATGCGATCACCACTCCGATGCTGGTGATCCACGGCGACAAGGACTACCGGGTCCCGGTGGGGGAGGCGCTGCGCCTGTGGGCCGGGCTGACCACCCGTCCGGGCGGGGCCCCGGACATGAAGTTCCTGTACTTCCCGGACGAGAACCACTGGATCCTGAACCCCGGCCACGCCGCGGTCTGGTACCAGGCGGTCCTCGCGTTCCTCGCCACCCACGTGCTCGGCGAGCCGTGGCAGCGCCCGGATCTGCTGTAATCCGCGAACGGGCGCGTCGGGCCCGCCGCTGCGCGGGTCCCGGCTAGGGGCTCAGCTAGCCGGTCTGGCGCCAAACTAGTGGGGCTGGACTGCTTGGTCGAAGCTGAGTTGCGTAATGTGTCTGCTGCGCTAAGATCCGCCATCTGGTCCAAATATGGTGTAAACCACCTGCTCTCCCCGGGCGTCTTCCCTATGGACCCGGGCCGGATCGGTCGTGCCCGGGGAGGGGAGGGGGAGGGAGTGGGTGAGTGTCGGGTGATGCGGCGGTATCCGGCCGGCGGAGCGGCTATGTCCGGGGACGTCGGGCATCCCACGAGGGTCCCGCCTGGACGGGTACCTACCTCCGCCAGGCAAGGGTCGCCGACGGCGCCTGCGCCCTCACAGCGGGCTTCATCCCGCTTATTCCGCGCCTCCACACCTGGGCGCACCCGCCGCTTCCGTACGCCATTCTCACCGTGGGCCTGCCGTTGCTCTGGTGGGCGTCGGTCGCGCTGGCCGGTGGGTACGACGCGCGCATCATCGGGTCCGGCTCTAGCGAATACCGCAGGATACTCAACGCGGGCGTGGGCCTGATCGCGGCCACCGCCATCGTGTCCTACGGGGCCAGGGTCGGCTTCGCCCGTGACTACGTGGTCATCGCGCTGCCGTGTGCCACCCTGCTTGATCTGGGCGCCAGGCACACACTGCGCAAGCGGTTGCACCGGCGGCGGCGGCGCGGGGCCTGCATGCACCGCGCGATTGCTATTGGTCAGGCGGAGCCCGTCGCCGGCCTCATCGCCGAGCTAGGCCGCAACACCAACCACGGCTTGAGCATCGTGGCCGCGTGCCTGGGCGGGGAGCAGGTCCCCAGGGAGATCACGGACATGCCGGTGTATGCCGGGCTGGACCGGGTCACGGCAGCGGTGGCCGACTTCGGGGCGGACACCGTGATCGTGATGGCCTGCCCGGAGCTGAGCGGTCCCGGGCTACGCAGGCTCGCCTGGCAGCTCGAGGAGACCGAGACGCGGCTGTGTCTTGCCCCGGCGCTGCTGGACGTCGCGGGACCACGGACCACGCTTCGCGCCGCCAGTGGGCTCCCGCTTGTGCACGTGGACGTTCCGGACCTGGCTGGGCTGAGCCACACGATCAAAGGCGTGCTTGACAGGGTGATCGCCGGTGTGGGCCTGGTCCTGCTGGCTCCCGTCATGGCAGGTGTCGCGCTCGCCGTCATGGTCACCGACCCGGGGCCCCCGCTGTTCCGGCAGATCCGGCTCGGCAGGAACGGCCGCCGGTTCACGCTCTTCAAATTCCGGACCATGGTGGTCAACGCCGAGGAGCTCAAGGCGCAGCTGCAGGCCGCGAATCAGGTGAACGGCGTCCTGTTCAAGATCCACAAAGATCCACGGCTCACCCGGATCGGTGCCTGGCTGCGCCGCTGGTCCATCGATGAGCTGCCCCAGCTGGTGAACGTGCTGCGCGGGGATATGTCCCTGGTCGGCCCGCGTCCCTGGACCGCACGCCCGTACCGGGAAGCCTCCGCGCATGACGACGCTGTGTGGCGCAGGCTGGCGGTCAAGCCCGGTATCACCGGGTTGTGGCAGGTGAGCGGGCGGGCGGACCTTCCGTGGGAGGAATCGGTGCGGCTCGACATGCGCTACGTCGAGAACTGGTCATTCGCCTTGGACCTGCGAATTCTATGGCGCACCGGCAAGGTGGTCATCTGGCGGTCGGGGGCCTACTGACGCTGGTGCCGGACCCGCAATCTGACAGCGACGCTGGCCGCTGGAACGCCGAGCCACTGGGGGACGTGGAATGGTAGTTGACCACTGTTACCGAATCGCACGGTGTGTTTGTTCCGTGCGGGTTAACCATTGGTCCCCGTCGCGCGTCTCACTTAGGGGCTGCTATCCGGAGCCGTCGCTGCCGAATACGAGGGGTGTTGTAATGCCAGGTCGCTGGATGCTGAGTCATCGCAGGTGGGCGGTCATGAGCCTTGCCGCATGCGCTGCCACCATGGCCGCCGGGCTCGCCGCCCCGGGGGCTGCAAGCGCTGCCAACGGCCCGGTGTCGGCGACACCGGCGAGCGGGACGCCGCAGCTGGCCAACACCGGTTCGCCCCAGAATGTCAGGCAGCTGGTGCAGTGTGGCAACACGATGTACGCGGTGGGCTCTTTCACCACGATCAAGCGGTTCAGCACGACGTACACCCGGAACAACATCTTCAGCTTCAGCGCGACCGCGCCGTACACGGTCACCTCGTGGAACCCGAACGTCAACGGCGTGGTCAACTCGATCACATTCAGCGGCGGGAACTGCACCCACGCCTACATCGGCGGGAAGTTCACGTCGGTCGGCGGCACCGCCGTCAAGAACATCGCCGAGATCGACACCAGCACCGGCGCCGTCATGACGGGCTTCAAGCACAGCGCCAATGGACAGGTCGAGACGCTGCTCGGCCACGGCGGCCATATCATCGTCGGTGGCTACTACACCTCGATCAACGGCAGCTCGGCCGACAAGTACATGACCAGCCTGAACCCCACCACCGGCACCAACGACGGGTTCATCCACCTGGGCATCTCGGGCAACTACCGCTATTGCAGCCCGGGCCGGTGCACGACCTCGAACCCGACGAGGGTCTACAACCAGCAGCTTAGCCACGATGGGACGCTGGACCTCGTCGAGGGAGACTTCACCTCGGTGGGTGGGCTGCCGCGGCAGCAGATCTTCATGCTGAATCTCGCAACGTCCCCAGCCAGCGTCACCGGCTGGACCTCGCCCGAGTGGGACGGCAGCAAGGGCAACCTGCCTGGCGGCTATCCGTACCAGTGCTGGTTCACCGAGTCGTTCTACATCCGGGCGGCGGCATGGTCGCCGGACGACCAGACGGTCTACATCGCCACCACCGGCTTCCGCCCGTGGAACGTGCCGACGTCCGCGCCACGCAGCGGGCTGTGCGATGTCGCGGCCGCGTTTCCCGCCACCCAAGCGTCAGTCCTGCACAATTGGATCAACTACACCGGATGTGACTCTCTGTATGCCGCCGCGGCTGACGTCGGCGCCATGTACGCGGCCGGCCACCAGCGGTGGTTCCAGAACCCGAACGGCTGCGACAACAAGGGCCCCGGCGCGATCACCGACCCTGGCATGGCGGGCCTGAACCCGGACACCGGAAAGGTTTTGCTCAACACCGGTGGCACCGCGCTCTACACCAGGTCGCGCGGCAAGGGAGCGGACGACGAGCTGGTCACCGGCGCCGGCCTGTGGATCGCTAGCGACAGCGGCATCGTGAACAACGGCACGTTCCAGTACAGCCAGGTGTGCAACGGCGTCTCCTCGCACGCCGGGATCTGCTTCCTTCCGTACCCGGCGTAGCGTTCGTATTACCTTATGGGGGTGCGTGCGCGTAGGGCCTTCGGCGGAGCAGCCGTTGTGGCGCTCGCGGTCGTCGCCGCGGTCGTCGCCTTCGCGCTGGTGAGGTCGGCTCCGTCCAGCGGATCGCGGACGCCGACTCCGGTAACCGCACCAGCGCCCGCACCGACCACGCCCGCGCCCGCACCCAGCACCACCGTCAATCCTGCGGTGGCACCGTCCATGCCGGCCCATGGCGTCTACATCGGCGCCTATACGCAGCCGACCGACTATTCGGTATCTGGCAAGCTCGCCGCACTAGATGCGCTGCAGCACCAGGCCGGCGGACGGCTCGATATTGTGCACAGCTACCTGCGATGGCGGGTGCCGTTCCCGAGGCCCGACCAGCAGGCAATCATGGACCGGGGCAGCATCCTCTTGCTGTCCTGGGCCGGTACCGACACCCAGGCGATCGCCTCGGGCGCGGAGGACAGCTGGATCCGCCGGCAGGCACTTGCCATCAAGGCGGCGGGCAAGCCGATCTTCCTGGAGTGGCGATGGGAGATGAACCGCCCCGGGCTCTCCTCCCAGGTGCACTCGCCGACCGATTTCGTGGCGGCGTGGGACCGCATCCGGGCGATCTTCGCGCAGGAACATGTCAAGAACGTGGCCTGGGTGTGGTGCCCGTCGAACCTCACTTGGGAGATAAACGGCCCGTCCTTTTACCCCGGCAACAACAAGGTCGACTGGCTCTGCATCGACATCTATCCCAGGAAAGGCCCATACACTCCGTTCGCGACCCTTGCGCAGCCATTCCTGGCCTGGGCATCCCACATCCACAAGCCGATCATGATCGGGGAGTACGGCGCGCCGCGCAGCTACGGGCCGCAGCCACGGGCGGTCTGGCTGCGCGGGGTCGCGCAGCTGGCGCGCACCAACCCACAGATCAAAGCCCTGGTGTACTTCGACGGCGACCCGCCCGGCAACGCTCAGGGGTGGCGGTACGGGCTGGACCCCGGCTCCGCCCCGCTGCTGGCCTTCCGCCGCATCGCCGGGCAGCCCTATTTCGACCCTGACCGGCTGCGCGCGCCCGGCGGGCCAGGGTGAGCGGTGACACGTCGCCGCTGGCTGGCCTGGAATTCGACCGGCTCACCGAGCAGCAGGTCCTCGATCACATCATCACGGCCAGCCGCCGTGGTGAAGGCGGGTGGGTGGCCACCCCGAATATCGACATCTGCCGACTCACCCGGCGCGACCTCGCGCTGCGCAGCCTGGTGGCGGGCGCCTCGCTGATCGTGCCCGATGGGGCACCGCTGGTGTGGGCCTCGCGGCTGCGCGGCCACCCGTTGCCGGAACGGGTGGCGGGCGGTTCGCTGATCTTCTCGCTGAGCGAGGCCGCCGCCCGGCAGGGCCGCTCGGTCTACCTCCTGGGCGGCGCGCCGGGCGTGCCGGAACGCGCCGGTGAGGAGCTGCGCCGTCGTTATCCGGGACTCGTGGTCGCGGGCGCGGACGCCCCGCCCTTCGGCTTCGACGCCGATCCGCGGGCGGTCGAGCGGGTGCGGCGCCGGCTGGCAGCCGCCGCTCCCGACATCGTGTACGTGGGCATGGGATTCCCGCGGCAAGAACGCCTCATCGCCGGCTTTGCGCCCTCGTTCCCGGCCACCTGGTTCCTCGGGTGCGGCGCCGCCATCCCGTACGCCGCGAAGGTGCTGCCGCGGCCGCCGCAATGGATGCGGCGCGGCGGACTGGCCTGGCTCTTCCGGCTGGCCCACGAGCCGCGGCGGCTGTTCACGCGCTATGTCGTTCACGATATTCCGTTCGCCGCCGCGTTGCTGGCCAGGTCCGCGGTGGAAGGGCTGGGACTGCGCACTGGCCGGTGAGGCCGGCGCGCGGGCCAGCGCGTCAGGGCCGGGCGGGTCCAGTGGTCTCGCCCAGCCGCCGCGCATGGCGCATGAGCACGGGCAGCAGCCAGTCGCCGATCCGCCCGAGCCGGGCGCCCACCTCGGCCTGGCCGTCCTGCAAGTATCGAGCGGCGATCTCGGCCAGGTAGAGCGGCCACGCGGCTGGCCGCGCCCGGGTCGAGGCCGAACGGCGCGAGAATCTCCAGGCGATACCGCCCCGGATGATCGCACCCTGGAGCCAGAAGTGCACGGCGGCGAAACCGACCGGGACCTCGTCGCGAAGCGCTCCCAGTCCCACACCAGGGCGCGCCCGCGTGACATCGTCATGTTCCACGGCGTCCAGTCTCCGTGCCAGGAGCCGAATGCCAGGATGTCCGCAGTCGGGCTGAGCAGGTCGACCGCCTGCCCGATCGGGCCTGCGAGCTCGCTGTCGGCCAATGCCCGCAGTCAGGCCCGCAGACCGCCCAGGTACGGGCTGCCCCCAGGGGCTGGTGCGACAGCCCGCAAACCCCGGCCAGCTCGGCCATGGCATCATCCAGCTCGGCCTGTCTTTTCGCCGGGCGCCCGGCGGAGAATGCCTGCTGCACAAGGACCTCGGTCCCCTGCCACTGGCCGTGATACAGCAGGCGCGGCGGCTCCAGGCGCGACAGGGGCACACTGGCGAGGAAGGCCAGCGCCCTGCTTCGGCCCGCACGAGGCGGCGGGTCAGCGGGTTGACGCCGACCTTGACGAAACCGAGCAGTTCCCCGTCCGGCGCCAGCGCCCGCAGGACCGGTTTGCGGTTCGCGCGCGGGGCGCCGATGTACAGGCTGACCAGCACGTCGCGGCGCAGCGCCCTGCGCAGGTGATCGGCGATGTCGGCATCGGTTCCCGGCGGCCCAGGCTCGATCCTTACCCGGTCGGGCAGCACCTCCGCAAGGCCGGCCCGCGCCGCGAGGGCAGCCGCGCGCAGCCGCAGCCGGTCGGGCGCGGTGGCTGACGCCTTGTAGTTCTGCAGCGCCGCGGCCCCCGCCCGCCGAGGCCGGCGGGGGACCACAGGGCAGCCCGCCGCTCGTCCGGAAATATGAGGAGCTCGATGCTGCCGGGCCCGTCAGGCCTGCTCTGCCCGCCCAGCCTGCCTGGCCTACCCGGCCTGGGGCGGCCACATCGCGTCACCAACTCCGGTGACGGCGACGGCGTGCCGAGAACCTCCCAGAAGTAGTCGCCCCGCACGCCGGCGCCTGGGCTGGGCTGCCGCCGTGCTGGCATCCGTTTGCTCACGCGCCGCTTATCCGTACTCGCTGGGCCCAGCGCGATTCGCGGCCCAGGAGGCAGGCGAGCCGGGCATCGTGCGTCCGGTAGTACTCCGTGAGCATGCGCCGCGTTCCCGGCTCCAGCCCGGTGCCCGGACGTGCGTTGTAGCGGTCGAACGTGCCCGGCTGGAAGGGCCGCAGGCCCAGGAACGCCAGCACCCGCTCGTATTCGCTGGCCGGTTCTGCGAAGAACGCCTCGCTGTCGATGACGTGGACCTGCTCGCGCGGGAAGAGCCGGAACGTCCGCTCAAGCTGCTCGGCGTAGTGGCCACGGCGACGGTAGGAATGGTGGCGGTGCGCGACGCTCTCATAACGCGGGTCGGCCTGCATCCGGTCGATCTCACCCGCGAGCCTGGAGTCCTCCAGTTCGAGCGCCTTCTCGAAACTCTCCCGTTCGAAGCCGCGCGCGAGTTCGTGCTTGTAGGCGGAGAACGCGCGCTCGACCGGATCCCGGAGCATCACCACCAGCTTCACCGACGGCATGTCATGTGCGATCCGCTCCAGCGCGAACGGGTGATACACGTAATACCCGCTCGCCTCGAAGACCACAGGCCCGCCGTACCGGGCGGTCCGGCGCGCGGCAGGGGCGGCCATGGGGAAATGCCCGCGGTACCAGCGCACGGAGCGGAAGTAGTTCAGGTCGAAGTAATTGATCCCCTTGTGGAAGGTCGGCCGGATCACCTGCGGGTGTGCAAGCAGCGCCCGGAACAGTGACGTCGTGCCGCAGCGCTGGGCGCCGATCATGATGAAGTCCGGTTGCAGCCGCAGCCCGGCGGTCGCGGTGCCCGCGAGGACGTACGCTTGGCGGCCGACCCGCTTGACTATCTCCGGCGCGGCCTTGCGCACAGAAATCACGGTGCCTCCTCGGGCTGCCGGTCAGATCATGCCACGGCCGAGCAGCCGCGCAGCACGCCGGAAGTGACGCGGGTCGATGCCGGTAGCGATATGCGCGAGCGCCACGCATGCATGCGGGGACGCCGGCCACTTCGCGAGTGCGGTCAGCGCGTAACGCAGCGCGAGCCGCCGCTGGCCGAGCACCGACCGCGCGAACGCGATCTGGCCGAGGATCCGGGCGTGACCACGAGGCGACGCCGCGAAATCAGGGTGCTTCGCCAGCAGATATTCAAGCCCCGCGGCCGTATTCTCCATGCCGCCCATATACCACGACCAGGTGTCCTTCCTGATGTCGGCCAGCGGCTCTGTGACCGTGCCGACCTGGCCGGCCCGAGCCAGGCGGAGCATCCAGTCGTAGTCCTCCGCGTAGCCGCCGGGCAGGTCCTCGTCGTAGAGCCCGGCCCTGGTGACCGCCTCGCGCCGCATCACCAGGGTCGATGAGTGCAGTTCCTTCACCCGGTTGCGCAGCAGCAGCCGATAGCTGATCAGCTCGGCGCGGCCCGGCCAGCTGGCAACCTGGCCGCCGGGCAGCAGCAGCCGCATGCCGGAGCCGACGGCGAGCAGTCCGGGGTCGTCGAGCAGGCGCGTCATCTGGGCGTGCAGTTTGGCCAGGTGCCACACGTCGTCGTCATCGCAGCCGGCGAGGTAGTCGCCGTGGGCGGCAGCCACGCCGGTGTTGCGCGCGCCCGCCAGGCCGGGGGTGCGGGAGTTCGCGACTACGGCCACACTCCGCCGCGCCGTGGCAAGGCGGGTCAGGTCTGGGTCTGGGGGCTCCTGGTCGTGCACCACGATGCACTCGATCTCGCCGGGGTAGGTCTGGCCCACCACGCTCGCGATCGCCTCACGCACCAATTCCGGCCGACCCCGGGTCGGCAGGATCACCGACACGAGCGGCCACTTCCGGTAATCGCTGACCGGGGCTCGCCCGGAGGCGACGCCGTGACTGGTCATCGCGGCTCGGGCGGGATAGGCGGGTCGGCCACCGGCGGGTCGGGCCACCGGCGGGCGGTGGCGGATCAGTTGCGGCAGGCCGATGGCCGTCACCACAGCCCGGTCGCGCCGGGACATCTCCTCCCGCCAGCCCTCATCCACCCGCAGGGTGACCTCGCCGGCGGCGAACCGCAACGGATTCCCCGACAGGCCGTGGCTGGTGCCCAGGCTGACCCGGCCGTCGGCGATATGCGCCAGCTGGGATGCCGTGGCCGGGATCGTTAGCTCGCCGAGGGCTCGGGTGATGCCGTGCCGCGGCTGCCGTACGAAATCCTCGTACCTCAAGCGGGCGACGCGGATCCCGCGGCGGCGCAAGAGGTCCGCCTCGCTCTGGCAGGCCACCCAGCGGGCCGCCGCGCTCGCCGGCCTCACATGCCACATAACGTCGGTGCCCGCCGTCGCGTGCGGCCGAGCCACGTCCGGCTTCGCCAGCGAGTGGGCTACGCCGCGCACGTCTCTGACAAGGTGAATGACGCGCACATCGATGCCCGCCAGGGACAGTGCCAGCGCCTGGACCGGCCATTTGCTGGCGTCCACGACATAGCTGGCACCGGCCTGCGCCGCGATGGCCCGGTACAGCCGGGCGTAGGTCTCGCCGTATGAGTTGACCGCGTCCCGGAAGTCCTTTCCTGCGCGACGGTCGGCCAGCAGGCGGGGCAGGTGGCGCTGGCGCGCGACCTTGCGTTGCAGCTGGTGTGTGGCTTCGAGGAGCCCGGCGTCCCAGCCCCCGAAGGCCCCGGCACCCACCCGGCTCCAGAACGGGCAGTTGGTGAACGGCTGGCCGCAGCCACATCGCTCGTTCCGGGGCGCCACGCGGCGGAACAGATCGATGAGCTCGCCGACGTTCACGAAGTCAGGCATCGCGCCCAGCGTCCGTTCCAGCAGCGTGCTGCCGGAACGGCCGGAGCCGGCGAGATAGACGACCGTGGGCCCACCGGTCATGCGGAGCCCTCCGGCGCTGCGGCCCGCGACTGAACGGCGGGCGGTGCGGGCCGGGCCGCCGCGATGGGCGCCTGCGGCGGCCCGGCGACGAAGCGCACCGCGGCTATACACACGGCCAGCAGCAGGGACCCGAAGACCAGGCCGCTCAGGGCATCGGTGAGCCAGTGCAGCGCGAGGTAGGCCCGGCTATAGCACTCGCTGAAGGCGAGCGCGACCACGGCCGTAGCGGACCAGATGGCCGCGCGCCTGCTGCCGCTGAACTCCCGCCAGAGCAGGTACGCGATGAGCCCATAAAACACCACCACGCGGCTGACGCCGCCGGACGGGAATGTTCCAAGCGGGCTGGTCGGGGGGCCAACCCGGTGGATGAAGTGGTGAATGCCGACGACAGCGTACTTGTTGAAGACGATCAGCGAGCCCAGCGCGAGCGGAGGCAGCCAGCGCCTGCTGCGCCAGGTCACCGCCAGGCATACGGCGGCGGCCCCAGCCGCACCCCATGTCGTCCACGTGTTGCCTACCTTGGTAGCCCGCTTCATGACGCCCGCCCATATATGCACCCGGTGCGTGATAGTCCAGTTGAAGAACGGCTGGTCGATCGCCGGACCGTTGTGCACCACCAGCAGGCCGAGCAACGCCGTGACGAAGCAGACCACCACCGTGCCGCCGATGAACACGAGCAGGTATCTTCCGGCATCGGCCCCTGCCTCCCCCAGCGCCTGCCCGCGCGTGCCAGCTGCGGCCACGTGCTGGCCTCGCGGGACGCGGGCGGGCGGGGTGACTCCTGGCGCTTGCCGGGGGGCACGCCTGGCCAGTACGGCCCCCACGAAGATGAGCACTGCGATGACAACGGGGTAGACAAGGACCGCAAGGATCTTGGTCATTAAAGCCCGCTCCCCGGGTTTCTTGGTGCACTCGGATTGTCTGGTGTGTGTCCATCCCGCCTGCCGAACCTGCGCCCCAGGGCGGCGATGCCCGGCAGCTCGGAGAGATGCAGCGTCTCCCGGAATCGCCAGCTCCCGGCCACCAGCAGCGCGGACCCGATGACGATTCCGGCCACCGCAGCGACCGCCCCGGGGCCCGCGACGGCGCGGACGGCCAGGGGAACCGCGGCCATGCAGACTACCGGAAGCAGGACGGCGGCCAGGGTGCTGCGGCCGAACGGATGCACCCGGGACACCACGGCGAGCTGGATAAGCGGCACCACGTTGGTGAGCGCGATGGCCATCGCCCATCCGATGGCAGCCCCGGCGATCCCGTATTTGGGGATCAGGACCAGGTCCAGGCCGACGTTCGCGGCCACCGCGAACAGGCCGTTCATCAGGCTCCAGCTGCTGTGGCCGCTGGCGATCAGCACCATGTCGACCTGGCCGCAGGCGGTGGCGAGCAGCATGGCCCCGGCGAGGATCACCATGACGCTGGCTCCGGCGCGGTAGGAGTGACCGAAAACCGTGAGGACCTCCGGACCGAAGATCATGGCGAGCAGGTAAAGCGGCCAGGTGAGGAGCATCAGCCAGGCGGTCGTTGCCTGATAGACGGAATTGACCTCTCGCCGCTTTCCGACCGTGAAGAGCTCGGCGAACCGGGGCTGCGCCGCCATGCTGATGGCGGCATTGATGAACTGCCCGGCGACCAGGAACCTCGTGGCCGCGGTGTAGATCGCCGCTTCGGCCGGCCCGCGCATGATTGCGACCAGCACGATGTCCAGCCGCTGGATGGTGATCTGGGCGAGCGTGGCCACCGCGCGCGGTGCGGTGAACCGCCAGAAGCCCCGGGCATCCGGCCTGGCAAGCTGCTTGCTGGCCAGGCCGGACCAGGCGGCGGGAACCTGTCGGCGGGTCACCGGGGCGGCGGCTGGCCGCCGTCGGCCGCCACGCGCGGTCGGCGCACCCACCCGGTGGAGCCCCCGCCGGGGGCGGATGCGACGCAGCCAGAGCCAGGCGAGCACGGCCGCGGGCAGGTACGGCAGTGCCCACAGCGGCGCCAGCAGGCTCGTGGCGCCCATGACGGCAGCGACGAGTACACCCAGCAGCTGCAGCACTGATCGGCCCAGCCGGTCGAGGACCACCGTTGGCCGCATGTGCCGGTAGCCACGGGTGGCGCCGAGCAGCGTGTCGAGCAGTGCGGCGAACGGGAGAGCGACCGCGAGCCACCGCAGCGCGGCGATGGCGGCGGCCCGGTTCGCTTCGGCGTGTCCTAGCTGACCGCCGAGAATGACCGCCCGGGTCAGCGGGCCCGCAGCCAGGACGATGGCGGCCGCCATGGTCACCGATACCACGGCGACCGGAACGATGGCGGCACGGAGTATGGCGGAAACGCGGCTCTCCTGGCCAAGCGACCGGAGCCCGGCGATGAAGTTCACCAGGCCGACGTAGCCACCCAGCGTGGCCGCCGTCTGGGCGATGAGGAACAAGGAGACGGCGGTGAAGAACGCCCCCGCCAGCGGCTTACTGAAGCTCCGCGTCACGACCACGGTGAGCGCCACGGCGGCGGCGCCGGAGAACGCCGCGCCCGCCAGGTTGAGCGTGCTGCCCCGCGCCACCTCCGCCAGCTTGCCGCGGGCCGGGGCCGTGACCGCTGGCATCGGCAGCGTATCCAGCACCACCCGGCCATCGGCATCGGCCACGGGGTCGGCCGGCGTCCGCCGCCCAAGGTGCGGGGTGAATTCCCCGGTGACCTGCGCCTTCCGGCCCGACAAGCGGTCAGGGTCTGCCGCTGCCATCGAGCCTGCCTATAAACGCGGGCTCTCCCGCTGCCTCCCGCCGGGCTTGCTCGTTCCGCCAGAGCACGGCGTAAGCCAGCATGGTGATGCCAAGCGGCGCCCCGACGGCAGTGTAAACGACCATGAACACGAAGGTCAGCAGCAGGACGAGGACTCCGGCTATCCCCTCAGGGGTGGTATCACGCCAGTAGCGCCAGGTCCCGTAGGCGAAGAAGGCGAAATACAGGGCCGCACCGGCGAAGCCGCTACAGATGAACAGCAGCCAGAGCTGCCCGTTGTTGCCCACACTGCGCTGGCCGCACTGCTTGCACTTGGCCGTCCTGCCCACCGCGATCGAGGTGACACTGCCCCGCTGATGCCTGGTGTCGCCGTATCCGATAACGGGCGAGGAAAGTGCGTCACGTGTCGCGAGGACCGAAAGCGACGCACGATGAGCATTGCTCTGGCCGTGGACCAGGCGCTGGCTGACGAGGTCTTGCAACGGGGTGGTGGCGATGATCATCGCGGCGACGGCCGTGCCCACACAGAGCATGCCGAGCAGGGCAAGCTGGCCCCGGGCAGCCAGCCGCAGGCTCACATAGCCGCCGGTGAAGATCAGGGCCAGCCACAGGCCGCGGTCGAGTGAGTACACGATAGGCACGATCACCAGCGTGAGAGCCGCCGCCGCGATCACCCGCTGCCGGCGGGTACCCCGGATGCACCAGGCTGTGACCAGCCAGGGGAGCAGCAAAGCGAGGCAATTGCCCCAGGTGTTGGTATAGGGGAACGGGGCATCCGGCCGGCCAAGAGCAACGCCGAGGACGTCCTGGACCTGCGCCAGGCTTGGGTGCATCTTCGCCTGGACGTAGGGATTCGCCTGCACGCTCTGCGGCAGCATCAGCTGCAGTGGGGAGCTGAAGCTGAAACGGGGGGCGAGCACTCCGCCCAGGCCGCCCGCGACGGTATAAAGGCCAAGCAGACCGAGCAGCCAGGCGATTCGGCGTCGGGGGAGTTCGCTTTCGGTGAGATTCCCCGCGTAGAGCAGGAGCACCGTAACGGCGAGGTAGCTGGCCGCCCGCACCCCGAACGAGAGCACGCGCGTCCCCACAGGTGTCACGATGGTCCCCGGGGCGGTGAGGGTCAGGGCCGCGGCTCCGGCCAGCATGCAGACGAGGAAAAGCAGCCATAGCCCGAACCCGGGGGGTGTCCGGACGGGCCGCAGGCTATGCGCCCGCCACCCGTACATCCGCGCGGCCATCGGGATGGCCGCCAGGATGAACACAAAGTCGCCAAATCCAAGCGCCCACCAGAGCGGGTATCCGGCGAGCAGGGCGACGAGCGGCCACGCGGGGTGGCGGGCGAGCCAGCGCGTGGGTGTGATTGGGCCGCCAGAGCGGCCCGGCCCGGTGAGGGCAAGCGCGCGAGGGCCGGGCGGAGCCTGCCGGCTGGGCCAGCGGCCGCCGGGGACGATCCGGTTGCCCGGATCTCCTGCCCGGCCTTCCAGGCGGCCTGGCTTTAGCGATGTGGTCATTGATGGCTAGTCGTGCTGGTCCCCGGGCCCTGGCGTGGCGGAAGACGCCGCCACCTTGCGTGGCCGGCGCGGCTCTTCACGAGCCGCCTCGGGCGTCACCCCGCTCTCCGGACGACGTGCCACGGGCCTTTTCGGGGCTGCGCTCGGTGGGGGCGTGACGGACCGGCGGATTGCCGGGATCACTGCGCTGCCAAGGATGATCGTGCGCATCCGGTCCAGCCGCCCGACACATTTCGCCGCGTCCGTCTTCCGGGTACTCGATATCTCCACCACGACGATGGCAGCGTCGGCAAATTCGGCCAGGCCGAAGGCGTCTGCGACCTCGCCGGTTGCCCGGACCTCGATGATCACGTAGCGGGCTAGTCGCCGCAGGTCGGTCATCAGGGTCTGATTGGTGTCGTAGTCGAGGTGGTCTACCAGGGCCGCGGTGGTCAGCCCTGGTGTGAGCAACCGAAGCCTGTCGTCGTCGGCAACGTGCCGGGCGGCCTCACCGAGTGTGGCTTTACCCGCCATGACCTCGGCTAGCCCGGGCCGGTCGCGGATGCCAAGCAGGCTCCGCATGATGGTGTTCTGTGGGTCGGCACAGACCAGCAGCACATCGGCCCGCGTCCGGGAAAGCGCTGCGGCCAGGTTGGCGGCGACGATACTGCCGCCGTGGCCGGGAGAGCTGGCCGCGACCGCGATGATATGGTTGCCGTCGCCGAGCCCAGCTCCTACCGCCTCAGCTAGTTCGGTGAAGGCCCGCCCCGCGCCTGACCGGGGAGCGGAGAGTGTGGCCGGCTCGTCGAGCCGCTTCTGGCGCAGGCGGAAGAGGACCGGCAGCCCGAGGAACCGCTCGACGTCACGTGCCGAGTGGATCCGGTCATCACGGCGGTCGAGGACGAACGCGAGGACCAGCCCAATCAGCAGACCTGCCAGCAGCCCACTGGGCAGGACCAGCAGCGGCTTCGGACTGCTGGGAGCGGTCGGCGGGGTGGCAGCGGTGAGGATGCTGCCGGGGTTGTAGTTGACCGACCCTCCCAGCGCGGAGATGTGGGAGCGCAGCGTGGCGAGCTGAGAGTTGATGTTCTTGATCTGCGTGTTGATCGTCGGTCGCTTCGGCGAGCCTGGCGCCAGCGCGTGCAGCTGTTGTCTCAGCTTGGTGAGCTGTGTCAGCAGCGGTGTCTCGCGCTGCTGTAGCTGCGCGACCTCGAAACCGATTTTGCCCCTGGCTGCCGCCGCCCGGACGGTGAGATATGAGGTGGCGAACGCCTGGGCGCACGCCGATGCCCCGCGGGGCGATGAGGCGGAGCAGCTGACCTCGAGCACGGTGGTGTTGGCCGGCACGGTCACCGAGGTCTGCCGGATGAGCTCGGCGAAGGGCAGCTTGCTGTGCAGGGCCTTGGCCGCCGGCGCTGCTACCAGATTGGACTGGGCGATCTGTGCCTCGTTGTCCATGTTGACGACCGCACCGGACGTGCGGCTTCCCTGGAGCTGGTTCGTGTTGGCCGCGTTGGCGGTGACGTAGACGGTGGTGGTGGCCGTGTAGGTCTTCGGGGCCAGCGTGACGTAGGCGGCCGCCACGAGTGTCCCCAAGGAGGCGGCGAGCAACACGACCCACCAGCGGCGGCGCAGTACGCCAAGATAGTCCCCCAGCTCGAAGGCGCCGGGATCGGGTGACGAGGCCATGTTGTGAAGCTCCTTACGCTGCCGGGTCGGCCTAACGGCGATTCGCCTGCTGGGGACGGGGTGGCCAGGGACAGGTTCTCACCATCCCGACCGATGTCAGATCGTTTTGCTCGTTCATTATCCGTTTTCGTCTGAGTTACCTGAACCCCGCCCGCGTCGTCAGCCTCCGATCGCTTGCCAAGGCCGATGGGCAGCGGGCGGCGCTGCCGTTCGCTGACCGGCAGGCGGCGGCATTCGTGACCCTATATATAGACGCCCAGATCATGTCGCCGGATGACGCTTTGTGACCGGCGGTGTGGCGCTGGTGCTGGCTAGTGTGTCGCGCCGGAAATTAGTCGGTTAAGTCTGTAGCCTGCTGGCATGTCGCAGACTGCTGTGCCGTTGGTGCTGGCCGATAAGGATCGTGCCGAGCTTGCCCGCTGGTCGCAGGAGGGGTCGGCGTAGCTGGCGGAGCGGGCGCGGATCGTGCTGGCGTGCGCGGAGCCGGGGTCGGGCGTGGCGCGGGTGGCGGCGCAGCTGGGGTCGACGCGGATGACGGTGCGCAAG
>Ga0075435_100000928_pt1 | contig 18503 bp, 11 predicted proteins | sample RhiMethybrSRZTD4_FD_75302 | JGI IMG/M metagenome (GOLD analysis project Ga0075435, IMG submission 75302) | Populus rhizosphere microbial communities from Tennessee, USA - Rhizosphere MetaG P. TD hybrid SRZTD4 | ecosystem: Host-associated > Plants > Roots > Rhizosphere > Soil | place: USA...
CGCATGGTGCCACTACACGACTACTTCACCGCGGCTCCGGAGCTCGACGTCGACGTGCGGTGATAGTTCGGAAACGGCGGCCGCTTGTATTTCGGCAGTGGATGCTTCGCAAGCTCGTCGAGCACCGCGGTGACCGCGCGTTCGAGCTGAGGATCGTGACCCTGCGCAACGGCTGCGGGTTCGAGCTCGACGTCGTAATCCGGCTGGATGCCGCGGTTCTCGACCTCCCACTCTCCGTTGAGACCGTAGATCGCCCAGCGCGGCGCCGTCACGCCGCCACCGTCGATGAGCTCCGGATACCCTCCGATTCCAACGAGACCGCCCCACGTCCGTTTGCCGACGATCGGTCCAAGGCCCATCTTCCGGAAATACCAGGGCAGCGCATCACCGCCCGATCCGGCGAATTCGTTGACGATCATCGCCTTCGGTCCGAAGATGCCCTCGATTGGATTGCAGGTGTCCTCGCCTTCGCGTGACATCGCGCAGCTGAGCGGCGATCGCCTCATGTAATCGAGGAAGTAATCCGCGAGGTAGCCGCCCTCGTTGAACCGCTCGTCGATGACGACGCCGTCCTTGCCGGTCTGCGCGAAGTAGTAGCGATTGAAGTTCGTAAATCCGCGCGCGGCCGTGTCCGGCAGCCACACGTATCCGACGCGGCCGCCGCTCAGTTGCTCCACCTTGCGGCGGTTGTCCTCGACCCACGCGAGATTCCGCAGCGACGACTCGTCGTCGACCGGAACCACCTGGACGTCGCGCGCGCCGCTGCCGTCCGCATTCGGTCCGATCTTGATCGTCACGGCCTTGCCGGCCGTGGCCTCGAAGAAGCTGAATAGATTGTCGGTGGCGCGAAGGTCGCGGCCGTTCACCGCGAGCAGATACTCGCCGGCTCTCGCGTTGACGCCCGGTTGCGTGAGCGGCGCGCGGAGCTCGGGGTTCCAGTTCTCGCCGTTGAACACGCGCGTGAAGCGATAGCGATTGTTCTCGACCTTGTAGTCGGCGCCGAGCAATCCACCCTTCACTTGCTCGCTGTCCTCGTCGCGCGGTTCCCACACGAACATGTGACCGACGGTCATCTCGCCGAGCATTTCTTCCATGAGATACGTCAGGTCCGATCGGCTGCTGAGATTCTCGACCCACGACCCGTACTTCTTTTCCGTGGCCGCGATGTCCAACCCGTGGAAGCCGGGGTCGTAGAAGAAATCGCGCTGGATGCGCCACGCTTCGTGGTACATCTGCCGCCACTCGGCACGCGGATCGACGTAGACGCGCATGCTGCTCATCTTCAGCGCGCCCTCGCCCGGCTTGAGCTCCTTGCCGACTTCGGCGATGGTCCACGTCTCGCCCTGCAGGTAGAGCATCTTTTCGCCGTTCGAAGAAAGCGTGAATCGTGTGACGCCGTCGATGACTTTCTCGACCTTGCGCTTCGTGAGATCGAATTTCTGAACGACGAACGCCGGCGGACCCTCGCCGGCGGCGGGAATGACGCTGGGACCTTCCGCGAGGAACAGGATGCCTTCCTTGCCGGGCCACATGCCGAGAAAATTCTTCGCCGGAATCGGCAGCGCGAGGACACGCTGATCGATGTTCTCGACGTCCACCTTCACGACGACCGGTTTCTCGTTCTTCGCGGAATCGGCAGGCTTGCTGTCGGCGCTCTTCGTGGCCGCACTCGCCGCGGCTGCATCGGCGTCTTTCTTAGCGGCCGCTCCTTTTTCTTCATCGTTTTCCGGCGGCAGCGGCGACGGCAGCGTCTTGTCGAGGACGACGACGTATATGCTTCGACTCACAGGATGACCGAGCGCCGAGAGATCGCCGTTCGATGCGGTGAGCCCGACATCGGTGCTCGCAGTGAAATACAGATATTTTCCGTTCACGTCGAAGGCCGGCATCTGAATGTCGCTCATGCCGTCGGTGACCGTGAACGTCTTTCGCTGATCGAGCGAATACAGATGGAGCGACTTCCGGACGTTCGGGAGGCTCTTCAGATACGCAATCCATTTCGCGTCCGGAGACCACGCCGGAGCCAGATTCTGATCGCCGTACGGATCGACGTCGACGCGCGTGGGTGCGCCGCCTTTGTCGACGTCGACGTACCACAGATAGCCGCGTTTGTCCGTGTAGGCGATCTTCCGGCTGTCGGGCGACCATTTCGGCGAGTAGTAGAAGCTCGGAGGACTGCCGAGCGCGATCGTTTTCGGATCGCCGATACCCGTCGGCGCACGCAGCTGGAGCTGATATTCGCCGGAGGCGTCGGAGAAATACGCGATCCACTTGCCGTCGGGCGACCACGACGGATCGCGGTCGGCGGCTCCCGGAGAATTCGTGAGATTGCGGATGTCCCCTTTTTCGGCGGGCACCGTCAGGATCTCGCCGTGCGTCTCGAAGATCGCGCGCGCTCCCGTCGGCGAGACGGCGAAATTCGTCAAGCGCTTCGGGTTCACTTTCGCGTACTGCGGCCGCACGGCGGGAATGTCGCCCTCGACGCGAATTGGAACGAGCTGCGACTTCGACGTCCCGAGATCGAAGAGATGAATCTCGCCGAATTGCTCGTAGACGATCGCGCCCGGTCCTGCCGACGCCGACTTGATGTCGAGTCCCGTGTTTGCAATCACGGGGCTCACCTTCTTCGTTGTCGTCTCGTACGCGAAGAGACTGACCGGCCCGTTGCGATCGGAGAGAAAGAAAATCCTGTCGCCAACCCACATCGGGTTGAAGTCGTTCGAGTTGTCGCGCGGCACGGTCTCGACGGCGAGATCGCTCGTGTTCGTGATCCAGATGCGTCGCGTCTGTCCGCCGCGATAGCGCTTCCACGCGCGCTGCCACTGCTGGACCGGAACGTACGCGAGCCTCGCGCCGTCGGCGGAATACGATCCTTCGGATGCGATCGGCAGCGGCAGCTCGTGAGGAAAGCCGCCGCTCTTCAACGACACTGCATAGAGCCGCGCGAATGGACCGTAGCTGTTGCGTTGCGATTCAACGAGCACGCTCGCGCCGTCGGGCGTCCAGCCGGCGACCACGTCTGCCCCGGGATGATACGTGAGCCGCCGCGCAATGCCCCCGTTCGCGGGCATCGTGTAGACGTCGACGTTTCCGTCAACCTTCGCGGTGTACGCGATCGTGCTGCCGTCGGGCGAAAACACCGGATGGCTCGCGCTGCCCTGCCCTGCCGTCAGACGCCGCGCTTCGCCGCCCTCCCGCGCGACGACCCAGATATCGCCGGCATACGCAAACGCGATGTGCGTTCGGCTGACCGTCGGCTGCCGCAGGAGCAAGGCCAGAGGCGGCGACTGCGCCGGCACACGAACGCTCAGCAGAACGAGGGACACGAGCACGGCAATCTTCTTCATCGCAGACTCCAGGTAGGGAAGTTCGGATGATACCGCTATCGACTTACCGACGCTTCGCGGGATCTTCCGCTCGCCTGAAAGGCTCGCGCCACAGGCACCTGTGGCACCGCGCACGATGGGCACCTGGCGCCGCGCACCGTGGGCACCATGCGCACCTGTGGCACCACGCCCGTGCAGGCGCGCGGTAAGATCAGCGCGCGTCCAAGTGGCGAACATTTACGAAGTGGCGCGGCGCGCCGGCGTCTCGACCGCGACCGTGTCGCGCGTGCTGAGTCACCCGCTCGTCGTCTCTCCCGCCACGCGGCGGCGCGTGCTGCTCGCGGTGGAACGGCTCGGCTACGAGCCGAATTCCGTGGCGAAGAACCTGCGGACGCTGCGGACCGGCAAGCTGCTCGTGACGGTGCCGGATATCACCAATCCGTTCTTTGCGCTCATCCTGCAGGGCATCGAGGACGCCGCGCAGCGCGAAGGCTACGCGGTCCTGCTCGGCGATACGCAGCACGACAACCAGCGCGAAGATCGATACGGGCTGATGCTGAAACGGAAGGAAGCGGACGGCCTGATCTTCCTCGGCCATCGCCTGCCGAAGACGGCGGCGGAGTTGATTCACGCCATGGAGCCGCGATGCGCGCCGGTCGTCAACGGCTGCGAGTTCAGCCCGCGGCTCGGCATCCCGAGCGTGCACATCGACAACAGCACGGCGGCGTCAGAGGCGATGGATCATCTTTATCGTCTGGGCCATCGCCGCATCGGCGTCGTGACGGGGCCGCTCGTCAGCCCGCTCAGCCGCGATCGCCTGAGTGGCGCGAAGTCGCGCGCGAAAAAAGCGGGACGCGAACGCGATTTGACCGTGACGACCGGCGACTTCTCGATCGAATCCGGCGCGGTCGCGGCCGAACGGCTGCTCGGCCGGCACGTGCCGCCGACCGCGATCTTCTGCTTCAACGACGAGATGGCGATTGGCGTGCTCGAGACGGCAAAGCGCCGCCGCATCCGCGTGCCGGACGATGTGTCGGTGGTCGGGTTCGACGATATCCGCTTCGCGCGTTATCAGGATCCGCCGCTCACCACGATCGCGCAGCCCATGCGCGCGATCGGCGAAGGGACCGTGCGTCTGCTCCTGCACATCCTGAACAACGATGGAGCGTCACCGCCGGAATCGGTGACGCTGCCGCACACGTTAACCGTGCGATCGAGCACGGCGCCGCCGCGCGCGTAGCACCTGCCCCGACGGAGGTCGCCGCGTTCTTCCGCCTTCGCTGAAGCTACGGCGGACCGCCGTAGCGCGAAGAGCGGAGGCTGGTGGACACGCTCGGGACGAGCGGGCCGTCTATTTCAAATCGATCGGCCGGCCGGCGGCCGGATGCTGGGCCGCGAAGTCGAGGCCCAGTGCCTGCGTGATGGTGGCGGCGATCTGATTCTGATACACGGTCGGACTGTCGTGCCATTCGCCGCGTTTCGACCAGTCGGGTCCGGCGAACGCCATCCAGATCTGCTCGGCGCCGTCAATCTTGCTGCCGTGATTGCGCCAGTCCTGCGGCGTGTTGCCGCGCCCGTGATCGGCGGTGATCACCACGGCGGTTCGACCGCGATAGCGGTCGTCCTGCTGCACGGCCGTCCACAGTTCCTGCAGGTACCCGTCGATCTCGTGCAGTGAATCGAGGACGCGGTCGTACCGTCCGTCGTGCGCCCAGTCGTCGGTCTCGTCGAACGCGATGTACATCACACGGGGACGAAACGTTTTGAGATGCGTGATCGCCAGCAGGAACGTGTACGCATCGTGACGCGCTGCGTCCCAGGGCGTCTGCGAGAGCGATTGAAGGCGATTGACCACCGCGATTGCGGGGTCTACGTGATCGTAGCGATCGAAGCCGGCGTTCGACGCGATCGTGCCCGGATCGTGCTCGACGATCCAGTCGAAGGTGTCCCACGAGGCGAACACCGCGACCTGCTGCTTGTCGACGCGCAGCGTCTGCTTCAGGAACTCGAGTACCGTCGGATACGGATTGCGCCGCTTCTCGTTGCTGTCGATCACATCGTCATGCGCTTCGCCGACGAGGATCTCGGCGTAGCCCGGATACGAGAAGCGATGACGGTTCGTCACGCGGGCCGAGCTTCCGCGCGCGAGATTGCCGGCAACCGATCCGTACTGCGTCGCGAGCGTGGTCCAGAGGAAAGGCATCAGCTTGCGGCGCCGCGCCTCCGCGTCCGGCGCCCAGTATCGCCGGTATGCACGCGTTTGTTCGACCTTTTCCGTGGTGTCGCCGCCGTCGGCAGGTCGGAGCGTGGATCGAAGGATCTCGAGGTCGAGGCCGCCGAAGATCTCCTGCGTGCGTGCGCCGTCGAGCGTCACGAGGATGACGTTCTCGGTGCGCTGCGCCGGCTGTGCGACGAGCTGAACCGGTGACGCATGTTGGTGGCTGAGAAACGCGGCGATCGACAACGCAAGCGCGATGAGCGCCGCGAGCATGAAGCCAGGGCGCGGCCGCCGGCGGTCTGACATGGTGCATAGGATATGCGCAACCGAACGGGTTGACGCGGCGAAATCAGTGTAGGATCGGCGCGCTTCGCCGCACATTCCTCCGGTCAACCGTCAGCAGGAGGTGATCCATGCTGCGCCGATCGAGGCGTCACTTTACACTCTTTCCGTACGCATTTCTGTGTGTGGTCGGCGTGGTCCCCGCTGTCGCGCAATCGACGTTCGCTACGCTCACCGGGACGGTGACCGACAGCTCCGGTGCCGTACTCCCGGGTGTGACGATCACGATCACGAACACGCGCACGCAGAGCGAGCGCACGGCCATCAGCGACAACGTCGGCAACTACCTCGTGCCGAACCTCGACGCCGGCGACTACCGCATCGTCGCAAACCTGACCGGGTTTGCCGAGCGGACGCGCCAGACCGAACTGCTCGCGCGGCAAACGGTCCGCGTCGATCTGCAGCTGAACATCGCAGGGACGCGCGAGCAGGTCGATGTCACGGCCGCGAGCCCCGTCATCGAGACCGAGCGCGCGACGATCGACAACTCGAAGTCCGGCGACGACATCAACAGGCTCGCGCTGAACTTCCGGACAACGACGAGTACGAGCCCGATTGTGGTCGCGACGCTCGCGCCGGCCGTGCAGCAGGACACGCAGGGCCGCATCTCGCTGGCCGGCAACCTTCCATATATGACGTCGTACTCAGTCGACGGCGTGTCGGTGCAGAACACCCGCGGCGGCGGTCCGAGCGCCGATCTGCTGCCGTCGGTCGAATCGATCGAGGAATTCAAGGTGACCGCCGCCGGCAACAACGCGGAGTACATGCAGGCGACCGACGTCACGACGACCACAAAGAGCGGAACGAACAGGCTGCACGGATCGGCGTTCTGGTTCAATCAGAACAGCCGGTTCTCGAGCATCGATCGGTTCACGTCAACCAAGCCGAAGGTCGACGCGAATACGGGCGGCTTCACCGCGGGCGGCCCAATCGTCCGCAACCGTACGTTCTTCTTCGTGACGTACGAAGGTGTGAGCCACCCGTTCGAGCAGCCGCGCCAGCAAGTCGTGCCGCCGGACGCGTTCCGCGTGGGCGATCTGTCGAGCGTGTCGAAGCAGCTCGTCAATCCGTTCACCGGCGCACCGTATCCGAACAACCAGGTGCCGGTGAGCGCGACCGCCGCGAAGGTGATCGCACGCCTGTTTCCGCAGCAGAACCAGAACACCGGCGCGGCGCTGAACCGGCCGAACCTTATCTACAACGCGTCGCGCGATTTCGCGGTCAACGGCATCGACGCCCGTGTGGATCACGCGCTGACGGCGAACGAGCGGCTGACCGGCCGCTTCACGATCAAGAATCGCGAGCAGAAAGGTCTCGCGACGGATTCAGCGGTGGGCGACGAATCGAGGCGCAACGACTTGCGTCAGGTCGTCTTGATCCTCAACTCGATTCTCGGCCCGGGGCTCTTGAACGAAGCACGCGGCGGCATCTCACGCCAGGAAGACACGTTCACCTATGACTTCGCCGGACAGGCCACGGCGTTCATGCGCGATCTCGGGTTCACCGGACTGCCCGACCTCACCGGGGTCGGCGGCGCGCCGTCGTTCGAGTTCACCGGCACCGATTACATTTCGACCACGCCGGGCAAGCCGAGCGTCGTGCTGTCGGACATCGTGCAGTTCAACGACGCCGTCACGTGGCTGAAAGGACGCCACACGGTGAAAGGCGGCTTCGATTTCCAGTACATCCAGTACAAGGACATCGTGTCGTTCTTCGACGGGGACGATTTCGGCGCGTACATCTTCAGGGGCGACTACACCGGCGATCCATGGGCCGATTTCCTCGTCGGCGTTCCGGTGTCCACGCGCTACGCCTACGGGCCGAACCCGACCAATCCCTACACCAACTGGTGGGCGTTCTATCTGCAGGACAGCTGGCGCCCGACGTCGAAGCTGACGGTGGATTACGGCCTCCGCTACGATCTGCGGCCGCCGATGAAGGACCGCACCAACCAGCTCGGAAACTTCGATCGCGCCACCGGCAGCGTGGTCGTGCCGAATGCGACTGCCTTCGCGCTCGTACCCGAAGCGGTCAAGGCAAGCCTGCCGCACACGCCGTTCGTCCTCGCCGACGCGATCGGCCTTCCGGAGGCGCTGCGCGAGACGGACAAGAACAACTTCAACCCGCGCGTTGGCGTCGCGTGGCGCCCGTTCGGCGATAACAAGACGGTGATTCGCGGCGGTGTCGGCTCGTACACCGTGCCGCTGTACGGATCGATCAACTACTCGCTGGTCGCCACGGTGACGAGCGACGTACCGGTGTTCTTCAACGCGAGGACGCCGAACGGTTTCGCGATCACTTACCCGAACGTATTCCCGGCCGCGCTGCGATCGACGCCGGGGCTTGGCAGCCAGGACTTCCGGCGCGCCAACCAGTTCGATCTGCGGGATCCGCGCATGACCCAGTGGTCGGCGACGCTCGAGCGCGATCTCGGATCGAATGCCGGCCTGCGCGTCAGCTACATCGGCAGCAACACGGTGGACATCATTGTCAGTCCCGATCTGAATCAGATTCAGCCGAACACAACCGGATATTCGACACTGATCAACACCCGACCCTATCAGGACTGGAACGTCGTCGCCTCGCGCGACAACGGCGCGCACTCGCGCTACGACGGCCTCCAGACGGAAATCACGCGCCGTTTCACGCGAGGACTCACGATCGACGCGTCGTACACGCTCGCGCGTCAGCGCTCGGATGCCGGAGGCGCGGTGCCGCTCGATTTCCCCTCCGAAAACGGTCCGAGTCTGCTCAGCAGCTTCCGCGGCTCGAACGACGACTACGGACCGGTGCCGTTCACGCGGCGTCATCGATTCATCGCGACGTTCCTTTATCAATTGCCGTTCGGACGCGGGCGAACGTACGGCGGCAGCATGGGACGCGGCATGGATCTGCTCGCAGGCGGCTGGGACGTCTCGGGCGTGGCGCTGCTGCAGTCCGGTCCATTCCTCACGCCGTTCTTCACCGGCCGGGATCCCAGCGGAACGGGCGCGAACTCGAGAGGCTTCACGTCGACGACGAGACCGGATCAGGTCGGCGACGGCAACCTGTCGGATCCGACCGTCGATCGCTATTTCGATCGCAGCGCGTTCGTCATCCCACCGAACAACATCGGGCGGTTCGGCAACGCGGCGATCGGATCGCTGATCGGGCCCGACACGAAAGCGTTCTCGATGACAATCGGCAAGAGCTTCACGATTACGGGCACGTCGCGCATCCGGTTCGAGGCGGCGTTCTCGAACCTGTTCAACACGGAGAACCTCGGACTGCCGAACCGGAACGTCGGCTCCGGACAGTTCGGGCTGATCAGGGCGACGCAGACGGTCGATCAGGCAGGACCGCGCACCGTCCAGTTCTCGCTGCGGTACTCGTTCTGAGCGACACGACAGGGATGGCCGACGTCCGAAACAGTCTGGCTCACGACGACCTGCAGCGGCATCAGGACGAGCGCGAGCTGGGCGCGCTCGGATACGCGCAGGAACTGTTTCGGACGATTGGCGGCTTCTCGAACTTCGCGCTCTCGTTTTCAATCATCTCGATCCTCACCGGCGCGGTCACGCTGTATCAGCACGGTCTCGTGATGGGCGGGCCCGCGGAGATGGCATTCGGCTGGCCGCTGGTCGCGGCGTTCACGATGATGGTTGCGCTGAGCATGGCGGAGCTCGCTTCGTCGGTGCCGACATCCGGCGCGATGTATCACTGGTCGTGCCGTCTCGGCGGCAACGGGTGGGGCTGGTTCACCGCCTGGTTCAACATCGCCGGACAGCTCGCGGCGATTGCCGGCATCGACTACGGCGCGGCGCTGTTCGTCACGCCGCTCCTCGGTCTGCCGCTGACGGCCGCGAGCATTCTCATGGTGTACGCCGGCATTCTGCTCTCGCATGCGGTCATCAATCATTTCGGCATCCGGCTCGTCGCCTGGCTGAACGATTTCAGCGTCACCGTCCACGTCGTCGGCGTCGTGGCAATCGTCGGCGCGCTCATCGTCTTTGCGCCGCGGCAGCCGCTGTCGTTCTTCGTCCAGCGCACGACGTCGAACCCGCAGGGGTGGCCGTACTGGTGGGCGTTTGTCATCGGCCTGCTTCAGGCGCAGTGGACGTTCACCGGATATGACGCATCGGCGAGCGTTTCAGAGGAGACCGTGGATCCGCGGCGCCGCGTACCGTGGGGCATCGTGCTCGCCGTCGCGGTATCGGCGGTGGTCGGATATGTGCTGTTAATTGCGCTGACGCTCGCGATCAAGGACATCCCATCCGTGCTGAGCGCGCGCGACGCGAGCGGTCACGACGTGCCTGCGGTCATCGCGATTCTCGATCAAGCGCTCGGTCCGCGCGCCGGCAGCCTTGCTGCCGCGCTCGCCGCCGTCGCGATGTGGTTCTGCGGTCTGTCGGCGGTCACCTGGTGCTCGCGGACGATTTACGCGTTCGCGCGCGACGGCGGCATGCCTGCTTCGTCGATCTGGAAACGTGTGAGCCGCAGCCACTCGACGCCGGCGCCCGCAATCTGGTTGTGCGTGCTCGTCGCCTTTGCCGCCACGATCAGCAGCGGCACATACGCCGTCGTCACCTCGGTGAGCGTCATCGGTTTGTATTTCTCGTACATCATCCCCGTCTATCTCGGATGGCGGTTGCGGGGGACGACCGCGGAGGCGCCGCGCGGGCCGTGGCATCTGGGACGCTTCGGATCCACGGTGAACCTGATTGCGATCGCGTGGGTCGTGTTCATCTGCATCATCCTCAGCATTCCCGACGGCATGCGCGCCGGCAAGACGATTGGCGCGCTGACGCTCGCGCTCGGCGTATGGTATGCGTGCGTCGAGAGACGCCGATTCCGCGGTCCGGCGTTCGCGACGCGGCAGGAACTCCCAGTGACGAGGATCATGTGAGCGAGATTGCAGTCGGACACCGCGGACGGTTGACGCTCGAAGATCTGCGCAATCTCGTCGGACGCGGCCAGATCGAGACGGTCATCGTCGGCTTCACGGATCATTACGGCCGGCTGCTCGGGAAACGCCACGACGCGGACATGTTCATCGACGAGACCGCGGCGCACGGCACGCACGGCTGCAACTACCTGCTGACGACAGACATGGAGATGGAGCCGGTTGCCGGGTACCGCTTCGCGAACTGGCAGCAGGGCTACGGCGACTTCCATCTAGTACCCGACCTGAACACGCTCGCGGTCGCGACGTGGCTCGAGAAAACCGCGCTCGTGTTGTGCGACGTTCAACTCGAATCGGGCGAGGCGGTGCAGGTGGCGCCGCGATCGATTCTCCGCCGCCAGACGGATGCCGCACGCGACCTCGGGTTCGCGGCGTACGCGGCGTCAGAGCTCGAGTACTACCTCTTTCAACACAGCTACCGCCAGGCCGCGGAGATGGACTACCGCGGGCTGCAGCCGGCCGGGTGGTACCTCGAGGACTATCACATTCTTCAGGGCACGCGCACTGAGCCGTTTACCGCCGCCGTTCGCCGGCATCTGAAAGCGTCCGGGGTGGCGGTCGAGACGTCAAAGGGGGAATGGGGACTCGGGCAGCACGAAGTGAACGTGCGCTACGCCGAAGCGCTGCAAATGGCGGACCGGCACGTCGTCTACAAACAGTGCGTCAAGGAGGTTGCCGAGCAGATGGGCCAGTCGGTGACCTTCATGGCGAAGTTCGCCGCGGATCGCGCCGGGTCGAGCTGTCACACACATTTCAGCCTGTGGCGCGACGGCCGGAACGCGTTTACGGGCGACGTCGATCTCGGGCCGGTGAAGTGTTCCGACGTGTTCCGCTGGTTCCTCGGCGGGTGGATCGCACACGTGCCGGACGTCATGGTGTTCTACGCGCCGACGGTCAACTCATATAAAAGGTACGTCGACGCCTCGTGGGCGCCGACGCGCCTCGCGTGGAGCTACGACAACCGCACGGCGGCGTTTCGCGTCGTTGGACGCGGCGCGAGCCTGCGGATCGAGTGCCGCATCCCGGGCGCCGATTGCAATCCGTATCTCGCGTTTGCCGCCGCGCTCGCGTCCGGGCTCGACGGCCTCAGGAACCGGATTGAGCCGCCCGAGTGTTTCACCGGCGACATGTACGCCGCGCGTCATCTGCCGCACGTGCCGGCGCGGCTCGACGACGCCGCCGATCACTTCGCCGCGAGCGAGTTCGCGAAACGCGCGTTCGGCGGCGACGTCGTGGAACATTACGCGCATTTTTTCAGGACCGAGCAGGCGGCGTTCACGCGCGCGGTCACCGATTGGGAACGTCGCCGTTATTACGAGCGGATATGAGCGACCGGTTGCGTCTGCAGGGGAAGGTTGCGCTGATTACCGGCGCGGGCAGCGGCATCGGCCGCGAATCGGCGGTTCTGTTTGCGTCAGAAGGCGCATCGATCGTCGTCGTCGACGTCAACGACAAAGGTGGGCGCGAAACGGTTGCAGCCGTCGAGGGCGCCGGCGGACGCGCGGTCTACGTGCACGCGGACGTGTCGAGCGCGGGCGACAGCGCTCAGATGATCGCAACGGCCGAGCGGACGTTCGGGAAGTTGAACGTGCTGTTCAACAACGCCGGCATCATGGACGGGCGCGACGACGACGCGGTGTCGACCGACGAAACGATCTGGGACGTGACGATGAACGTCAACGCGCGAGGGGTCTTCCTCGGCTGCAAGTACGGCATTCCGGCGCTGCGGCGTGCCGGCGGCGGATCGATCGTCAACACGGCGTCATTCGTCGCGCGGCTCGGCGCGGCCACGCCGCAGATCGCCTACACGGCGAGCAAGGGCGCGGTGCTCGCGATGACACGCGAGCTCGCGATCGTGCACGCGCGCGAGAACATTCGCGTGAACGCGCTCTGTCCCGGGCCGCTGCGAACCGAGCTGCTGATGAAGGTGCTCGACACCGACGCGAAGAAGCAGCGGCGGCTCGTGCACATCCCGATGGGACGCTTTGGCACGGCCGCCGAGATCGCGCGCGCCGCGCTGTTCCTCGCCTCGGATGATTCGTCGTTCGTGACCGGGACCGATTTTCTCGTCGATGGCGGGATCACGGCCGCATACGTGACGCCTGAGTGACAGAATTTGGAATTTGGAATTTGGAATTTGGAATGCGTACGCTCCGCCCCGCGCACGAGTGTCAGAACGCGTCCTGAATTCGAATTACACGGATCCATATGCTTATGCATCGAGAGCTTCACACATCGATCAGCCCTGTGGACGGCTCCGTCTGTGCGGAGTTCGAGCTCGCTTCTCGCGCTGACATCAGCGCGGCGCTGGACACGGCGGTGGCGGCGCAGCGCGTGTGGCGCGCGATGCCGATCGACGAACGCGCGCGGATCTGCAGGCGGGCGGCCGATGCGATGGTGGCGCGCGCCAACGAGATCGCGAGGGAGCTGACCTGGCAGATGGGCCGGCCGATCGCGCACAGCCCGATGGAGATCCGCCGTGGCTTCGCGGAGCGCGCGGCGTACATGATCGACATCGCGGGCGACGCACTCGCAGACGACGTGCTCGCGCCGAAGGAAGGCTTCCGCCGCTTCATCCGGCACGAACCGCTCGGCGTCGTGCTCGTACTCGCGCCGTGGAATTATCCGTACCTCGCGTCGGTCAACGCCGTCATCCCGGCGCTGATGGCGGGCAACAGCGTCATCCTCAAAGTCTCGCAGCAGACGCCGGCAGTCGGCGCGCGGTACGCTGACGCGCTCAGAGACGCCGGTCTTCCTGACGGCGTGTTTCAGCACCTGCAGGCGCGCCACGAAGACATCGCGACGATGATTGCCGATCGCCGCGTCGCGTTCGTGTCGTTCACCGGCTCGGTCGAGGGCGGCTGTGCGGTTCAGCGGGCGGCCGCGCGCCATTTCATCGCGACCAACCTCGAGCTCGGCGGAAAGGATCCGGCGTACGTCCGGCCCGATGCGCCGCTCGACGCGACCATCGAGAATCTCGTGGACGGTGCGTACTTCAACGCCGGTCAGTCGTGCTGCGCGGTCGAACGCATCTACGTGCACGACGAGGTGTACAACCGCTTCGTCGACGGCTTCGTCGCGCTCACGCGCCAGTATCGTCTCGGCAACCCGCTCGATCCGGAAACGACGCTCGGACCGGTGGTCCGAGCGAGCGCGGCGGCAGTCGTTCGCGCGCAAATCGCCGACGCGATCGCTCGCGGCGCCAGCGCGCTCGTCGACGCGCGCGAATTTCCCGCCGCCGAGGACGGGACGCCGTACGTCGCGCCGCAGGTTCTCGTCGACGTCGATCACCGCATGCACGTGATGACCGAAGAAACGTTCGGGCCCGTCGCCGGCATCATGCGCGTGCGCAGCGACGATGAAGCGGTGGCGCTGATGAACGACAGCCGCTACGGGCTCACCGCATCCATCTGGACATGCGACGTCGATCGCGCCGTCGCCATCGGCGATCGCGTCGGCACCGGCACGTGGTTCCTGAACCGCTGCGATTACCTCGATCCCGCACTGGCATGGACCGGCGTGAAGGATTCCGGCCGCGGGTGCTCGCTCTCCCGCCTGGGCTACGAAGCACTGACCCGTCCGAAGTCGTTTCATTTGAGGACTAGCCTGTAAAGGAGTGTCATATGGCGAGAATGGTTCCGGATCGGACGTTCTATCCTTCGGCGGCGATGGCGATGACCGCGCCGGCCGAAACGGTCGCGTACATCGCAATGCTGAATCCAACGGGCGGATCGGACGCGATGGCCGTGCTCGACGTCGATCCGTCCTCGAAGGCGTTCGCGCATCAGATTCATCAGCTCGACATGCCGAAAACGGGCGACGAGCTCCACCATTTCGGCTGGAACGCGTGCAGCTCGTGCCTCTGCCCGTTCGCGCCGCATCCTCACATGGAGCGCCGCTATCTCATCGTCCCCGGCCTGCGCTCGTCGCGCATTCACGTCCTCGATACGAAGGCCGATCCGCACAAGCCGCAGCTCGCGAAGGTGATCGAGCCCGACGAAGTGATGCGGCGGACCGGCTACTCGCGGCCGCACACGACGCATTGCGGCCCCGACGGGATCTACATGAACGCAATCGGATCGGCGGAAGGCCGCGGCCCCGGCGGCATCTTCGTCATCGAGCCCGACACGCTCGAAATTCGCGGACCGTGGGAGAAGGATCGCGGACCGCAGTATCTCGCGTACGACTTCTGGTGGCATCTCGGCCACGACACGATGATCACGAGCGAGTGGGGCACGCCCGACATGGTGGAGAACGGCGTCAACCCCGAGCTGCTGCTCGGCGGCAAGTACGGCCACGCGCTCCACGTGTGGGATCTCCAGCAGCGCGCCCACAAGCAGGTGCTCGATCTCGGTCCGGAGTACCAGATGGTGCTCGAGCTGCGGCCCGCGCACGATCCGAGAAAAGCGTACGGCTTCGTCGGCGTCGTCACATCGCTGAAGGATCTGTCGTCGTCGATCTGGGTGTGGCATCGCAAGAGCGGATCAAACGGCGAGGGATGGGCGGTGTCCAAGATTATCGACATCCCCGCGGAGCCGGCCGATCCTGCCGACCTGCCTCCGCTGCTGCAGGGATTCAAAGCAGTACCGCCGCTCGTCACCGACATCAACCTGTCGCTCGACGACAAGTTCCTGTACGTCTCGTGCTGGGGAACGGGCGAACTCCGTCAGTACGACGTGTCGGATCCATTTCATCCAATGCTCGCAGGAGTGATTCGCATCGGCGGGATCGTGCGGCGCGCGCCGCATCCGCTCCATCCGCAGAAGGCGCTGAATGGCGCGCCGCAGATGGTGGAGGTCAGCCGCGACGGACGCCGCGTCTACTTCACGAACTCGCTGTATCGCAGCTGGGACGAGCAGTTCTATCCCGACGGGATCAACGGCTGGATCGCGAAAGCGGACGTGAACCCGAACGGCGGATGCCAGCTCGATCCGAAATTCTTCCTCGCATTCGACCGCCTGAGGCCGCACCAGGTGCACCTCGAAGGCGGAGACGCATCGTCGGATTCGTACTGCTTCTCGTAGATCATGGGCGGCGCGTCCGATATCGCGGGCGGCTCGTGGGGAATGCTGCTGTTCCTCGGCGCGTTCCACGGCATCAATCCGGGAATGGGATGGCTGTTTGCCGTGGCGCTGGGGATGCAGGAGAACCGGGCGGCGGCGGTGTGGCGCGCGATGCTGCCGCTCGGCGTAGGTCACGCGTGCGCGATCGCGCTGGCAGTCGCCGCCGGCCTCGTCGCAGGCGTCGTGATGCCGACGACGACGATCAGGTGGCCGGTCGCTGCGATCCTCGTCGCCCTCGGGGTGCGCCGATTGTTCCGTCACGGTCATCCGCGCTGGGGCGGCATGCGGATCAGCAGCAGCGGCCTGACGATCTGGTCGTTCCTCGTCGCGACGGCCCACGGCGCAGGCCTGATGGTGCTGCCCGTGTGGCTGCGAATGTCGACGGGCGCCGCCGCCGCGCACGCGCAGCATCTGCCCGGCTCGCACGACGTCACGACCGGTCTCACCGCCACCGCCGTGCACAGCGCGAGCTATCTGCTCGTCACCGCTGCCGTCGCGTGGATCGTGTTCGATCGTCTCGGCGTGGCGATGCTGCGCAAAGCCTGGATCAACCTCGATCTGATCTGGGCCGTCGCGTTGATCGTCACCGGCGGTCTGACGGTGCTGCTGCCAATGGCGTGAGTCGTGGGCCCGTCACGTGTCCGTTACTTAAGCGCGTTGCGAAATCTGTAGGCGAGGCTTCAGCCTCGCCTTGGCGGCCCTGAAAGGGCCGCCCTACATTATTTCGCGACGCGCTCTTAGCGGTTTACCAGCCTGCCGTTCATGACAACCGCGGAGGGCACCAGCTTACGGTGGCCGGCGCGCTTCTCGTCGACATTGTCGACGAACTCGAAGTCGCCTTCGCGAAGCTCGAACACGGCGACGTCGGCGGGCGCACCGATGGCGAGCGTCCCGAGATCCTTGAACGCCGTGATGTTCCGCGCCGCCTGATTCGTCACGCAACCGATCGCCTGATCGAGCGGCATACCGAGCATCACGAACTTCGACACGACTGTCGCCAGATCGAAGACGCGGAACGTTCGTCCCGGCCCGGTGATGTCCGACGAGATCGTGTCGGGCCAGAAGCCGTCGCGGGTCGCCGCATCGACGATCGGCCACGTGATGTGCGCGGTTCGGCCGTTGCCGACGTCGAACCGCACGCCGCGGGCGCGCGCGGCTCGAACGTCCGGCAGGACCTTGCCGGATTCATCGAGCAGGGTGTGCGGCGGCGGCGAGTAGATGTGGGTGACGATGTCGCCGGGATTGAGCAGCTCGAGGATCTTCGGGAGCGGCGAGAAGGTCTGGCCCACATGAAGCATCACCGGAAGCGTCCCGGCCGCCTGACGCGCCCGCCGCAGCGCTTCGAGATCGCGTTCGCCGACGACGTTCTGCGACAGGCGGACCTTGACGCCGACGATCCAGTCGCGATGCTGCGCCATCGCGCGCTTCGCCGCTTCGACGTCGGCGGCCTCGATGTTCTTCAGCTCCCCTTCTGTCGTCACGCCGGTTCGCGCGATGTTCAGGAAGATGCGCACGCGGTTCGGCGCGGCCTGTGCGATGCGTACGAGCGCGTCGATATTGTCGGCGCCAGCCGACCCGCCGTCGACCATCGACGTCACGCCGTCGCCGAGCAGCGTCGCCGGCGTCAATTCCGGGGCGTTCACGTGCACATGGATATCAATCAGCCCCGGCGTGACGATCTTGCCGCGGGCGTCGAGCACGTCGGCGGCGTCGGCCGCCGCGATAGTTGTCTCGATCGTCCGGATCCGGCCACCTGAGATGCCCACGTCTCCGACGCGATCGATCCGGCCCGACGGATCGAGCACGCGGCCGCCTTTGATGACCAGGTCGTACCGCGGCGCGGCGAACCCGTGCCGCGATACGAGCGTCATCGCACTGGTAGCTGCGAGAAACGCGCGTCGAGTCAACATGGCGCGGATTATAGTGTGGTCCGTTCAACCAGGAGCGAACCGATGCGTCGCATGACGAGCGTTGTTCTGGCGCTGCTCTGCGCCTCAGGAGTGATTCGCGTGAAGGCGGTCGGATTTCAGACCGACAGGACCGTCGACGATCTGATCGCGAAGAACATCGAGGCCAAAGGCGGCCTCGCGAAGATCAAGGCGATCTCCAGCCTGCGCAAGATCGGACGTCTGCAGCAGGGCGACTTCACCGCGCTCGTCGGTCAGGAAAGCAAGGCGCCGAATCTTCTGCGCCAGACGTTCACCATCCAGAACATGACGCAGATCCAGGCCTACGACGGATCGATCGGCTGGCAGATCTCGCCGTTCGGCGGCCGCAAGGATCCCGAGCTGCTCGGCGAAGACGAGTTGCGCGATCTGGTCGAGACCGCCGATTTCTACGGTCCGCTGGTCGACTACCGCGAGAAGGGACACACCGTCGAGTACCTCGGGCACGACACCGTCGACGGCGACGACGTCTTCAGGTTGAAGGTGACGTTGAAGAACGGCGACATTGTCTACTACGACCTCGATCCCGATTCGTATCTCGAGATTCGCACCGAGACGCAGCAGTTCATCCGCGGATCGATTCGCGAGCGCGTCACCGATCTCGGTTCGTACAAGCAGGTGAACGGCGTGTACTTCCCGTACGCCATCGAGACGAGGCCGAAGCAG
>Ga0075435_100000930_pt1 | contig 18485 bp, 17 predicted proteins | sample RhiMethybrSRZTD4_FD_75302 | JGI IMG/M metagenome (GOLD analysis project Ga0075435, IMG submission 75302) | Populus rhizosphere microbial communities from Tennessee, USA - Rhizosphere MetaG P. TD hybrid SRZTD4 | ecosystem: Host-associated > Plants > Roots > Rhizosphere > Soil | place: USA...
ATGGACGAGAAGGAGCGACGGCTTGCCATCCTTCCGATCGAGGGCGGACTTGAGCTCCTCGCCCGTTCGAACGGCACGGCCGTCGACCTTCTCGATGACGTCGCCAGGCTGCAGCTGGCTCTCCGCGGCGAGCCCCGACGGATCCACGTCGGCGACGAGGACTCCCTGGGTGCCGCGCGGCACCCCGGCCTCTTCGGCGAGATCCGGCGTCAGCGGCTGAACGCTCATGCCGTACTTCCCGCCCTCGTGGTCGGCCGACGGCTCGGAGGCTCGCGCGCGCTTCGCGTCGAGCTCGCCCACCGTCGCCTTCAGCGTCTGCTTCTGGCCGTTGCGCAGCACTTCGAGCGGCACCGTCGTCCCGGGCGCCGTCGACGCCACGGCGTTGCGCAGCTGGTTGTTGTCAGCCACGGCCTTGCCGTTGTAGGACGTGATGACGTCTCCCTGTTTCAGCCCCGCCTTGTCGCCGGGCGATCCGGCGTCGACGCCGCTGACCAGCGCGCCGTGCGCCGAGGGCAGCCCGAGCGAGCTCGCGAGATCCGCGGTGATGAGCTGCACGGTGATCCCCAGCTTCGCCCGCCGCACCGTGCCGGTCGAGATCAGCTGATCCATCACGTGCTTGGCCATGTTCGAGGGAATGGCGAAGCCCAGGCCGATGTTGCCGTCGTTCGGCGACAGGATCTGCGAGTTGATGCCGATCAACTGGCCGGCCGTGTTGACGAGCGCGCCGCCCGAGTTGCCGTGGTTGATCGCCGCGTCGGTCTGCAGGAAGTCCTGGTAGCCGTTGTTGCCGTCAGGGGTCTGGCGCCCCTTCGCGCTGATGATCCCCGAGGTCACCGTCTCGCCGACGCCCAGCGGGTTGCCAACCGCGAGCACCGCGTCGCCGACCTTCACCGCATCAGAGTCTCCGACCTCGAGGGTCGGCAGCGTCTTCGCGTCGATCTTTACGACCGCGAGGTCGGTCGCGGGATCGGTCCCCACCACCTTGGCCGTGAAGCTGCGCGTGTCGTTCAGCTCGACCTTCACCGTGTCGGCGCCGTCGACGACATGGTTGTTGGTCAGGATGTAGCCGTCCTGGCTGACGATGACGCCCGAGCCGAGGCCGCGCTCGACCCCGCGCGGAACCCCGCGCGGCGTGCCGCGGCGCTGCTGCGGCATCTGTTCGCCGAAGAAGCGGCGGAGGAGATCGTCGGGGATCTGCTGGTCGGTCGGGACCATCGACGCGCGCTTCTCCACGCGGATCGTGACCACCGCCGGCATCACGCGCTCCACGACCGGCGCGTACGACGCGCCCGCGACCGCCGGAGCCGCCGCCGCGCTGGCCGCTGTCGGGGCGGGTGTCGCGGCCGCGAGATAGCTGCTCGCCTGCGGCGCCCGCCAGGCGGCCATCGTCACGACCCCGGCCGCAATGGCCGCGACGGCGCCGTTCCTCAAATATCCGTTATGCATGGTTGAAAATCACCTCGATCCATTAGACGGCGACCAACCTTGCCAACGGCTTTCGCGACCGTTACAACGGTGTAAGGGGAAGGCGAACCGTGAAAGTCGACCCGTGGCCCGGCTCGCTCTGCGCCTCGACGGTGCCCTGGTGCGCCTCGACGTAGGCCTTGACCAGGCTGAGCCCCAGGCCGAGGCCGCGTTCGGACCGGCTGGGATCGGCGCGGTAGAGACGGTCCCAGATCCGCGGCAGGTCCTGGGCGCCGATCCCGGAGCCGGTATCGGCGACGGTGACGACGGCCCATGAGCCGTCGGCCGTGACCGCGATGCGCACGCTGCCGCCTTCAGGCGTGTACTTGATGGCGTTGTCGAGCAGGTTGGCGAACACCTGGCGCAGCCGATCGCGCGCGCCGCTGACGACCACTTCGTCGCCTGGTTCCAGCGTGACGGTCACCTTCTTCAGATCCGAGACGTCTTCGTAGAGCTCCACGGCCTCCGACAGCAGCTCACGCAGCGCGACCGGCTCGCGCTTCAGCTGCAGCACCCCGGTCTCGGCCTCCGAGATGTCCATCAGCGTATTCAGCATGGAAAGGATGCGTTCGGACTCCTCGAGCGCGTCGGCGAGCGCCTCGCGCTGCGCCTCGCGCGATCCCGGGCCGTCGCCGGCCTGCAGCGCGCGCTCGGCGTTGGCGCGGAGGCGCGCCAGCGGCGTGCGCAGATCGTGCGCGACGTTGTCGAGCGACTGCCCCATCGCCACGATCAGGCCGTTGATGCGATCGAGCATGGCGTTGAAGAGCGTCGTCAGCTCGTCGACCGCGTCCCCCTGCAGGGAGCGCACCGGGACGCGCGTCGCGGTGCGGCCGGTGTGGATGATGCCCTGGACGACCTCGATCAGGTCGTAGATCGGCTGCACCGTGGAGCGCGTGAGGATCAGGCCGCCGGTGACGCCGATGACCAGCGTCACGATCGAGACCACGCCGATGATCCACTGGAACTTGCGCAGCAGCGCGAGGCGGATCTCGTTGCTCTTGCCGACCTGCAGGATGGTGCCGTCGAAGAGCCGTCCGGTCGCGACCTCGAGCACGGCGCGCTCGTCGTGCGGCACCGCGCCGCCGCCCCCCTGCCCTTCCCCGAGCTCCTCCTGCGCGAAGTCTCCCCAGCCGGGCGGCACGCGCGTGAAGACGGCGTCGGCCCCGCCGGGCGCGATGACGCGCACGAACAGGCGCTCGCGCCCGCCGGTCCGCTCTTCGAGCTCCACGGCCGAGCGCAGCGCGCGCAGCCCGCCCAGCTCGTAGCGCGTCATGTACTCGCGCAGCGTCGCGCGGACGATGTCGTGATCGCGCTGCACCAGCGACGAGGCCAGCAGCGCGTAGGTGAGCGCGACCAGCGCGACGGTGCTCAGGATGAACACGGTCGCGTACCACACCGACAGCCTCAGGCCGAGCGTCCGCTTGAGGCTCATGCCCATCGCGGCGTCACTCGCCCGGGCGCAGCGAATAGCCGACGCCGCGTACGGTGTGAATCAGCTTGTGCCCGAACGGCTTGTCCACCTTGTCGCGCAGCCGCGACACCAGCACGTCGACGATGTTGGTGCTGGGATCGAAGTTGTAGCCCCAGACGTGCGACAGGATCATCGTCTTCGACACGACCTTGCCGGCGTTGCGCAGCAGGTACTCGAGCAGCGCGAACTCGCGCGGCCGCAGGTCGATCGGCTGGTGGCCGCGCTGCACCTTGCGCGTGAGCAGATCCAGCGTGAGGTCGCCCGCGCTCAGCCGGGTGGGCTCGGCGGCGCCGGTGGCGCGGCGGATCAGCGCCTGCACCCTCGCCAGCAGCTCGGCGAACGCGAACGGCTTGGTCAGGTAGTCGTCGCCGCCGGCCTGCAGCCCGCGCACGCGATCGTCCACCGACCGCTTCGCGCTCAGGATCAACACCGGCGTGCGCACGCCGCGCGCGCGCAGCGTGTCGATCACGGCCAGGCCGTCCATCTGCGGCAGCATCACGTCCACGATCGCCACGTCGTAGGGGTTTTCGACGGCAAGATCCAGCCCCGACTTGCCGTCAGCCGCCACGTCCACGGCGAACCCCGCTTCCCGCAGCCCCTTTTCAACGAAGTCCGCAATCGTCGGATCGTCCTCGACCACCAGTACGCGCACACAACGATCATATTCGGACCTCGCACCTCGCACCTCGCACCTCGGACGACTGTGTAATTTCGCGCACGTCGTCGTCAGCGCCAATGCGCCGGCTTGTCATGCCGGTTTCCTGCCTCCTCACAACCGGCGGTGTCCGAACGACTTACCAGACTGCTGAGTCAGGCACTCCTATTGCTCCCTGACGCCCTCGGAGGAATCATGCGAAGGGTTCTGGGCTTCACACTGGTCATGGCGGTCCTGGCGGCGGCGTGCGGCGGCAAGGGTGGATCTTCGCCGACGGCGCCGACGGGCAACGGTTCGAGCAGCGCGAGTGCGGTCATCACCGGCAGCGTCCAGGGGACGGCCGGCGCGTTCACGGCGGCGGGCTTCGGCGCGGCCATCACCGGCGTGACCGTCACGATCGTCGGCACCAACATCAGCGCGACGGTCGACGCGGCCGGGCGCTTTACGCTGACCAACGTACCGACCGGCACCGTGCAGCTGCAGTTGACCGGCGGAGGCGCCAACGCCACCGTGACGATCAGCACCGTCGAAGCGTCGCAGACGATCGACGTCGTCCTGACCGTGGCCGGAACGTCCGCATCGCTCGAAAGCGAGGTCCGGAGCGGCGCCGGCGAGGCCCAGCTCGAAGGGCGCGTCGAGTCGCTGCCGCCGACCATGCCCGCCCTGACGTTCAAGTCGGCGGGGCGCACGGTGAAGACCGACAGCTCGACACGCTTCGTGGACGGCAGCCAGACGCGCAGCTTCGCGGATCTGCAGATCGGCATGCGGATCCACGCGAAGGGCACCCTGGCCGGCGACAGCTTCACCGCCACCGTGGTGGAGATGCAGAACAGCAACGTCACCGTTCCGGTCGAGGTCAACGGCGTCATCGACTCGGTCACCGGCACGGCGTCGGCGTTCCAGTTCAAGATCGGCAGCCGGCTGATCAAGGGTGACAATCTGACAGGCTTCTTCGGCGACGGCGACAAGCCCGACACCTTCTCGAACCTGAAGGACGGCGTGCGCGTCGAGGTGAAGGGGCAGCAGCGCGACGGCTTCGTCTATGCCACGCGCATCCACATCAATGACAACGGCGATGACAATGGCGATGACGGCGGACAGGATGACTCGGCGTCGATCCACGGCACGCTGACCGCGATGAGCGGCAGCAAGCCGGCGCTGACCCTGACGGTCGGCGGCACGACCGTCCGCACGTCCTCGTCGACCGAGGTCAAGCGTCGCGGCGACGTCCAGTCGCTCGATACACTGAAAGTCGGGCAGTCACTGCATGTCGTGGGTGATCGTCAGTCGGACGGCTCGATCAACGCGCGCAAAATCGAGATCGACGACGACGCGCCCGGCGGAGAGTTCGAGATCGAGGGCTCGATGGGGGGCCTCCAGGGCACGTGCCCGTCGATCCGCTTCGGCGTGAACGGGTTCTCGATCAGCACCAGCGCGTCGACGACGTTCGAGGACGGCACCTGCTCGTCGCTGAAGAACGGCGCCAAGGTCAACGTCAAGGGCACGAGGAATGCTGACGGCACGGTGGCGGCAACGCGAGTAAAGGCGAAGTAAGAAAAAACGACCGTGTAAGTTTTTCGACGGCGTCGTAAGACGCGACAGAGGCGATCCTCTGCGACGCATCGCGTAAATTTGCATCTCACGTGATCTGAACGGGTTGGTCTGCACGCTCGGCGCGCGTTTACGCTGATCGTCAGGCCTTCCCGTTGCTCACCCTCCGGGCCGTGGCGCGACTGCGGTTCCCGCGCCCTCGGAGGCAGAATGCGCAGAGTTCTTTCCTCGGTCGTTGTCCTCGCGGTCATGACGGCCGCCTGCGGCAAGAGTTCATCCCCAACCGCCCCGTCGAACGCCGGATCCGGGGTACCGGCGTCTCCGTCTCCCAGTGGACCGGCATCGCCATCCGGCGCGACCGTGATGGGCCGCGTCCAGAGTGCCTCGCAGGGCACCACCGTTGCCGTGGCCGGAACCTCCGCCAGCACGGCGGTCGATCCCTCGGGCGCCTTCCAGTTGAGCGTCTCGCCCGGCGACGTGCAGCTGCAGGTGACCAGCCGCGGCGCCAGCGCGATGGTCGGGATCCAGGCGGTCCAGCCCGCGCAGACCGTTGAAGTCGTGCTCTCGGTTGCCGGCACGGCCGCGACGCTCGAGAGCGAGGTACGTCACGGCGCCGGCGAAGCGGAGTTGAAGGGCGTCGTCGAAGCCCTGCCGCCGGCAACGTCCGCGCTGACCTTCAAGGCTGCCGGCAAGACGATCGTCACCAACGCCTCGACCGTGTTCGTGAAGGGCGGCATCTCGCGAACGTTCGCCGACCTGGGCATGGGCAACCGGGTCGAAGTGAAAGGCACGCTGTCGGGCGATACCCTGACGGCGACACGCGTGGAGATTGAAGAACGCGGCGTCCCCGCCCCGACGCCGACACCGAATCCCGGACCCAATCCCGGGCCGAACCCCGGCCCGAATCCGCCGACACCCGGCGCGCAGGCCGAAGTGAAGGGCACGGTCAGCGGCCTGACCGGGACCGCCTCGTCGTTCACGTTCACCGTCAACGGCACCACTGTCAAAGGTGACAGCACCACGAAGTTCGAAGGCAGCGGCAGCAATGTCTCGGACAGCAATCACGCGGCGGCGAGCTTCGCGGATCTGAAGAACGGCGTCGAGGTCGAGGTCCACGGTACGCGCAACACCGACAACTCGATCCAGGCGAGCCAGATCGAGGTCGAGAACGAGAACGAGGACAACGAGGTCGAGGTGCGCGGCACCGTGAGCGGCCTGACCGGCACCGCCTCGTCGTTCACATTCACCGTCAACGGCACGACGGTGAAGGGCAACAGCAGCACGCGGTTCGAGTCCGGCGATGACGACGTCGCCGACAACCGCAGTACCTCGGCCTCGTTCGCCGACCTGAAGAACGGCCAGGAGGTCAAGGTCGAAGGCACGCGCAACACCGACAACTCCGTCCAGGCCGCGAAGATCGAGATCGAGAACGAAGACAACGAGGCGAACGAGGTCGAGATGCAGGGCGCGCTCGGCGCCGTGACCGGCACGTGTCCGGCGATCTCGTCGACCGTTGCCGGGACGAAGTTCACCACTTCGTCCTCGACGCGCTTCGACACGTCCTGCTCGTCGCTTGCGAGCGGCCAGAGGGTCGAAGTGAAGGGCACGCGCAACGGCGACGGCTCCATCACCGCGACGCGCGTGAAACGAGACTAGAAAGGAGGGCTTCTCCGGTTCGGTTCGATGGTCTTACGGTTCGCGTGTCCTCGGTTCTGGGCGCCCTCCACCTTGCAGAACCGAACGCTGAACCGTAGGACCGTCGAACCGGACCGGTCAGCCCACCCGTTTCCGGCTTCTCGCGACGGCCAGCGAGAGGACGACGGTGCCCCAGATGGCCAGGGCAGCGGCCTGCGGCCAGAGCAACGGCAGGCCGATGCCCTTCAAGAAGATGCCGCGGACGATCACCAGGAAATAGCGCAGCGGGATCAGATAGGTCGCGTACTGGATCACGTGCGGCATGTTCTCGATCGGGAAGATGAACCCTGACAGGTAGATCATCGGGGTCAGGAAGAAGAACGTCGCCGTCATCATCGCCTGCTGCTGCGTGTCCGACACCGTGGAGATCAGCAGCCCCAGCGCGAGCGTGCAGATCACGTAGAGCAGGCTGGTGGCGAGCAGCAGCACGAAGCTGCCGCGGAACGGGACCTCGAACCAGAAAACGGCGACCGCCGTCACCAGCAGCACGTCCACCATCGCAATCACGCCGTACGGCAGCAGCTTGCCGACGATCAGCTCCCAGCGCCGCAGCGGCGTGACGTTCAGCTGTTCGAGCGTCCCGAGTTCCTTCTCCCGCACGATCGCCATCGCCGCCAGATTGGCCGTCACCAGCAGCAGCAGCAGCGCCAGGACGCCGGGAATCATGAAGAACCGGCTCTCGAGCTGCGAGTTGAACCACACGCGAACGCGCAGCTCGATCGCACCCGCAGCAGGCGTTTGTGCCGTACCCGGAGGCGAAGGCGGACCGCTGGCGGCCAGAGCCGCTGCATATTCCCCGATCAGCGCCGTCGCATAGCCCAGGGCCACCGTCGTCGAGTTCGAGTCGGAGCCGTCGGCGACGACCTGCAGCGCCACCGGGTTCCGATCGTGGACGGCCGCGCCGTAGCCCTGCGGAATCGACAGCGCGATCCAGGCGTCGCCGCGCTGCAGGTAGGGATCCACTTCCGTGACGGTGGTGACGGTGTCGATGACGGTGAAATTCCGCGAGGCGTCGAAGCGCGCGATCAACGTGCGGCTCTCGGGGGACCGATCGCCGTCGGCGACCACCACCGGCACGTCCTTGACGTCGGTGGTCGCGGCATAGCCGAGCATCGTCAACTGGATGATCGGCGCGACGATGACCAGGCCGAAGAGCCGCGGGTTCTGCCGGAGCTCGAGGAACTCCTTGATCACCAGGCAGCGCAGCCGCTGCGTGCCGGTTGCCGCTGCCGCGAGACCGGGCATCAGTGCCGCTCCCGCGCCAGGCGCACCGACGAGAAGGTCAGCATCAGCAGCGCATAGATCGAGAGCGCCACCATCTGCGGCCACAGCAGGCGCAGCGGCGTGCCCTTGAGCACGATGCCGCGCAGCGCGATCAGGAAGTAGCGCGCCGGCACGATGTGGGTAATGAGCTGCAGCGCGTACGGCATGCTCGAGATCGGGAAGATGAAGCCAGAGAGCATCAGCGTCGGAAGAAACGACGACAGCATCGCCGCCTGGAAGGCGACCTGCTGCGTCTCGGCAACGGTCGAGATGAGGAGCCCGGTGCCGAGCGCGCCGGCGATGAAGAGCGACAGCGCCAGCAGCAGCGCGAGCCAGTTGCCGCGCATCGGCAGGCCGAACAGCAGCATCGCCGCGAAGATGATGAGCGCGGCGGACGCCAGCGAGATGAAGAAGTAGGGAATGCTCTTGCCGACGACGAACGAGAAGGTGTCGATCGGCGCCATCCGCACCTGCTCCATCGTCCCGCTCTCCTTCTCGCGGACGATCGACAGCGAGGTCGAGATGACCGCGGTGATCATCAGGATGTAGGCGATGAGCCCGGGCACCAGGAACAGCGTGCTGCGCAGCTCCGGGTTGTACCAGATGCGCGGCTCGACCGAGACCGGCGCCGCCGGCGGCTCGACCGAGTCGGACGCGATCGTGGCTCCGGCGCTGCGCGCGATGTTGCCGGCATACCCCATCACCGTCGTCGCGGTATTGGCGTTGTCGCCGTTGATCAGGAACTGCACCTGGGGCATGCGCCCGTTCAGCAGATCGCGGGAGAACCCCTCGGGAACCACCAGCGCGGCGCGCGCCGTATTGAGGTCGAGCAGCCGATCGAGCTCCAACGGGGAGTAGACGTCGGCGACACGATCGAAATAGCCGGAGTTGACGAAGGCCGAGACGAGCGCGCGGCTCTGCGGCGTGCCGTCGCGATCCTGAACCGCGAGCGCGATGTGCCGGATGTCGAAGTTGAGCGCGTAGCCGTAGAGGAGAAGGAAGAACGCCGGCACGAACACGATCGTCGTCAGCGTCCGGCGATCGCGACGGATCTGCCGCAGCTCCTTCCGGTAGACGGCCAGCGCCTTATGCATCTCGACCCGAGGAGCTCCGGCCCTCGGACTCCGCGGCGCGCTCGCGCGAAAACGTGTCAATGACGTCGAGGAAGACGTCCTCGAGCGAGGGAACGACGGGCGTGATGCTCTCGACCGCGACGCCCAGGCCCCGCAGCCTGGACTCGATCGCTTCCGGTCGGGCGTCGCCGCGGCGCAGCACCGCGTGCACGGCGGTGCCGAAGAGGCTCGTCTTCTCGACCTCGGGGAAACCGTCGAGCAGCCGCATCGCCTCGACGGACCGATCGGTGCGAACCTCGAGAATGGGACGGCCGGCGAAGATCTGCTTCACTTCCGTGGTGGTGCCGATGGCCGCCAGGCGCCCGGCGTGGATCAGCGCGACGCGATGGCAGCGCTCGGCCTCGTCGAGGTAGTGCGTCGTGACCAGGACCGTGACGCCCGACTGCGACAGCGCGTCGATGAGCCGCCAGAACTGGCGCCGCGACAGAGGATCGACGCCGCCGGTGGGCTCGTCGAGGAAGAGAATCGCCGGTTCGTGCAGGATCGCGCAGCCGAGCGCGAGACGTTGGCGCCAGCCGCCCGCGAGATCGCGCGCCAGCGTGGTCTCGCGTCCGGCCAGGCCCGCCATGTCGATGACGAAGCGGCGCCGCTCGACCAGCTTGCCGGCATCGAGCCCGTAGACGCCGCCGAAGAACTCGATGTTCTGATCGACGGTCAGCAGCTCGTAGAGCGAGAAGCGCTGCGACATGTAGCCGATGCGCCGCTTCACTCCCTCCGGATCCCGCGTCACGTCCACGCCGCCGACGGTGGCGGTCCCCGACGTCGGCTTGAGCAGCCCGCACAACATGCGGATCGTCGTGGACTTGCCGGCGCCGTTGCTGCCGAGGAAGCCGAAGATCTCGCCGCGGCGGACGTCGAAGGTCACGTTGTCCACGGCGACGAACTGGCCGAAGCGCCGCGTCAGTCCGCGGACATCAATCGCTGCTTGTCCCGCCGTAGCCTTGGCGAAGGCGGATCCCGCCGAAGCCTCGGCGAAGGCGGATTCGGCCGAAGCCTTGGGGTTATCGGCCAACGGCTCGCTCCAGCCGCGCTTCGGCGAGCCGGACGTTGGCGACGGCGCGCGTGCGATCCAGCTCCGCCTGCAGGCGCGCGACCTGCGCGTCGAGGACGTCGGTGGTCGTGGCGACGCCGGCGCGATAGCGCTCGCCGACGACACGCTCGGCTTCGGCGGCGGCGCGGATCTCCTCGTCCGCGGCGCTCACCGCCTCGCGGCTCGAGTCGAGCTCCAGCGTGCGCGTGCGCACTTCGAAGGTGGTCTGCCGATCGAAGTCCGCGACCCGCGTCTTCAGCGCCGAGGCCGTCGCCCGCGCCTCCCCCTGCTCCGCCGCACGACGCCCGCCGTCCCACAGGTTCCACGAGACGTTGACCGAGGCGTCCCACGACGTGTTCCACTCCGCTGCTCGCGGAAAGATGCGCGGGTTGGGGCGGGCGTAGTCGTAGCCTCCGGTGACCGCGATCTGCGGGCGGGCCGCGGCGCCCACCGCATCGGCGCGTTCGGTGGCCGCTTCCGCACGCGCCTCGAGCGCCTGCCGCTCGGGCCGCGCCTTGAGCGCGGCGGCGATCAGATCCGCCACGCCTCCGCCGCGGGCCGGAAGCCACGCCGGCGCAGGCGGCAGCGCGCCTCCCGCCGGTGACGACTGCGCCGACGGCGGCGCCACGGTCGCCGCGTCGTTGCCGGTCAGCCGGCGCAGATCCGCCTCGGCGATCTCGTGCTGGTTGGCCGCCTCGAGCGCGAGCAGCCGCTGCCGCGCGGCCTGCGCTTCCGCCGAGGCGACGTCATTCGGCGGCACGAGCCCGGACGCCAGGCGGCTCTTCACGTCGGCGACGTGCGCGTTGACCGCGTCGAGCGATCGCTGCAGCACCAGTTCCGTCTCGCGCGCGGTGACCACGGCCCAGTAGGCGCGGGTGATCTCGAGCCGGAGATCGGCGCGCGCCGCCGCGACGTCCTTGTCGATCGCGCTGCGCTCGGCGCGGGCGGCGCGCTCCAGCGCGTCCGTCCGCCCGCCGGTGTAGATCGGCCATTGCAGGTCGAGCCGCGTGTGGTAGTTGTCGGGCACGTCGGGATAGAGGACCTGCGGCGGCCGGCCGATCGTCGTCGGCACCGAGAACTCCTCGACGTGATTGGTCCGCGTGTAGCCGCCGAGCAGCGCAATCGACGGCATGTCGGCGGCGTGGCGGCCGGCGATGGCGAACTCGGCCCCTTCGCCGCGCGCCTGCAGCTCGGCCAGGCGCTGGCTGTTGGCGATCCCCTGCGCGATCGCCTCGTCGAGCGTGAGCGGCGTCGCCTGCGGCTGGGCGGCCGCGCCGGTGGCGATCGCGATCGCGACGGCGAAGAACACGTATCTCATCGGCGGCTTCCTGTAATCAGATCGATGAAGACGTCCTCGAGCGAGGCGGCAATCGGCCGGACGCTGACGTCCTGAATGCTGGCGCCGCGCAGCGCCGCCTCGATCGCGGCAATCACCTGCGCCCGCGCGACGGGATCGATCCGCACGTGGGCGCGGTCGCCGAAGGTCTGCACGTCGTTCACCCCCGGCACGCGGGCGAGGATTTCCACCGGCGGCCGCGGGCCGGCCGCCGTCACCTCCAACAGCTGCCCGGCGAGCGGCGCCTGCAGCCGCTGCGGCGTGTCGAGCGCGAGCAGGTGCCCCTCGTGCAGCAGCGCGACCCGCGCGCAGCGCTCGGCCTCGTCCAGGTACGGCGTCGCCATCACGATGGTGAGGCCGCGGGAGAGGAACTCCGATAACAGCTTCCAGAACTCGCGACGGGACACCGGATCGACGCCGGTGGTCGGCTCGTCGAGCAGCAGGATCTTCGGCTCGTGCACGAGCGTGCAGGCGAGCGCGAGCTTCTGCTTCATCCCGCCCGACAGCCGGTCGGCGCGCCGGGCGCGGAAGGGCGTGAGCTGGGTCATGTCGAGCAGCCGATCGCGCGCCGCCTCGAAGCGCTTGACGCCGTGGATCTCGGCGAAGAACGCGATGTTCTCGTCGATGGTCAGGTCGCCGTAGAGGCTGAAGCGCTGCGACAGGTAGCCGACCTCGCCGGTGATCTCGCGGTGTGAGGCGACCGGATCCTTGCCGAGCACGGCCACGCGGCCGCCGTCGGGGCGCAGCAGCCCGCCGGCGACGCGGATCGTCGTCGTCTTGCCGGCGCCGTCCGGCCCGATGAGGCCGAACATCTCGCCGGGCGCGACGTCGAACGACAGGCGATCGATCGCGGTGACGGTGCCGTAGCGGCGCGTCACCTGGTCGAAGGCAATGGCGGCGGGGCCGGTGGTCATTTGCCACCGCCGTCGCCCTGCGGCGCCAGTTCCGCCTCGACCGGCATGCCGGGCTTCAGCACGCCGCCGCGGTTGTCGGCGGTCACTTTTATGCGGTAGACCAGCTTCGAGCGCTCCTCGGCGGTCTGCACGTTGCGCGGCGTGAACTCCGCCTTCGGCGAGATGAAGGTGATGGTGCCGTTCAGCCGCTGCCCCGCGTCGGTGACGAGCGTGGCCGGCTGCCCGATCTTCAGCTGCGGCACGACCCGCTCGTCGACGTAGAGGTTGGCCCACGCGTGATCGAGATCGGTGATGACCGCCACCGGCGCGCGCGGGGCGGCCATCTCCCCGGCGTCGAGCAGCTTGGCGGTGACGACGCCGCCGACCGGGGCCTTGAGCATGGCGTCGGCGAGCGATTTCTGCAGGGTCGCGATCTGGGCGTCCACGGTCGAGACGCGGGCGCGCGCGGCGTCGATCTCCTGCGGCCGCGCGCCGGCGCGCTGCCTGGCCAGGGCGTCGCCGGCCCCGCGCGCGCGCTCCTGGGCGGCGCGCACGCGTGCCGCCGCGATGTTCCTCCGCGTGACCGCATCGTCGCGCTGCTTGACCGATCCGGCGTTGGCGCGCAGCAGGTTCTCGAACCGTTCGACGTCCGCGGTGGCGGCGTCGAGCTCCGCCTGCGCCGCGCGCACGTCCGCCTGCGCCGATTCCGCCTGCGCCGCGGCCTGGCGGATGTCTTCCTGCCGCGAGCCGGCGCGCAGCAGCGCGAGCTGTGCCTCGGCCTGCTCGCGTTCCGCGCCGGCGCGGCGCAGCGCGAGGTCGGTGTCGCTGGTGTCGATGCGCGCGATGAGATCGCCGGCGCCGACGCGATCCCCTTCGGCCACCTTGACCTCGATCAGGCGTCCGCCGACTTCGGCGGCGACGCGCACTTCGGTCGCCTCGACGTAGCCGGAGACGCGCCTGGCCGGCGTGTCCGCCGGACGGTTGCATGCCGCCAGCGCGAGCGGGAGGAGGAGGACGAGCGAGCGGAAGCGAGTCATCACAGCTTTCCTTCGAGTTGCGCCAGGGTGATGCGCTGGAGGTGGTCGACGACCATCTCGCGCGTGAGGGTGGAGAGGCCGGCGGCGCCGCCGCGCTCCATCTTGCGGCGCAGCCGCGCGGTGGCGAAGAAGAACATCAGCGGCGCGATGATGCCGGCCTGGATCAGCAGCGGCTCGAGCCGGTGGAAGCGGCCGGCGCGATGCCCTTCGTCGATGATGCGGCCGAGCGAGGCGAGCACGTCGCGGACGGAGGCGATGGTCGAGTCGTCGATGTGCTCGCCGCCTTCCGCGATCTCGCGCAGCCAGATGGGCGGAAAGTGGGGGCGCGCCTCGGCGGCGGCGGCGATGGCGTCGATGTAGCCGCGGATCTTGGCGTCCGGGGAGGCCGTCGACGAGGCGACCTCCACCACGCCGGCGCGGACGGCCTGGAACATGTCGCTGAGGATCTCGCGGTAGAGATCCCCCTTGCTCTTGAAGTGGTAGTAGATCATCGCCTTGTTCAGGCGGGCGGCGCGGGCGATGCGGTCGACGTTGGCGCCGGCATAGCCGCGCGCGGCGAACTCGGCGGCGGCGGCGGCGAAGACGCGGTCGCGGGAGGCGGCGGCGGCGGAAGCTTTCGGGCGCGCCATCGTTGTTAACTAACTAGATAGTTAATTTCGCCTGCCGCTGTCAAGTGAAAATGGGGTCAGACCCCACTCCCAGGGGAAGTGCACTATATGTCCAGATGGAGTGCGAGGCGTGGAAATATAGTGCCTAGAGCAGCTGGGACAGGCGGGCGTAGCCGGCGCGGCTGACGGGCAGCCGCGTGCCGTCGCGCAGGATCGCCATCCGGCTGTCCTTCGCATACAGCTCCACCTTGGCGATCCGATCGACGTTGAGGATGAACGAGCGGTGGATGCGCACGAAGCGCGCCGGGTCCAGCGTCGCCTCCACCGCCGCCAGCGTCTGGTCCTTGAGGTACTGCTTCCCTTCCGACTTGAACGCCACGTAGTCGTCCTGCGCCTCGACGTAGTCGATCTTGTCCACCGGCAGCACGTGGACGTTGGCGCCGTCGCGGATCAGCACCCGTTCGGCCGGACCGGTCTTCGGCTTCGCGTCGCGGACGATCTCGTCCACCGGCATCGCCGCCTTCGCCCGCAGCCGTTCCCGCGCCCGCGCCATCGCCTCCTGGAACCGCTCGGCGCTGAACGGCTTCAGCAGGTAGTCCACCGCGTGCACCTCGAAGGCGCGCAGCGCGTACTGGTCGTAGGCGGTGATGAACACCACCGGCTGATCGCGCCCGAGCAGCTCCAGCACCTCGAACCCGTCCAGCTTCGGCATCTGCACGTCGAGCAGCACGAGATCCGGCTTCAGCTCCGCCACCGCCTTCACCGCCTCGAACCCGTTGGCGCAGTCGGCCACGATCTCGATCTCCGGATCCTCCGCGGCGAACTCGCGCACCACCGTCCGCGCCAGCGGCTCGTCGTCCACGATCACGATGCGAAGCGGGGTCTCAGGCATGGTCGGTCAGCACCGGCTGCGGCAGTTCGATCTTGGCGACGAACCGCCCGTCCTTCTCCTCCGTGTGCAGGAAGGCGTCGGTTCCATAGGCGCTCTCGAGCCGCTCGCGGACGTTGCGCAGGCCGAGCCCGGTGCCGCGGCCGCTCGGACGATCCGCATCGCAGGGATTATCGACCGTCAGCACCAGCGACGCCACCTTGCGCTGCGCGCGGATGCGCACCACGCCCCCCTCGAGCAGGTGCGCGATGCCGTGCGTGACGGCGTTCTCGACCAGCGGCTGGACCAGCAGCGGCGGCACCTCGGCGGCCGCCGCGTTGCCGGCGTCGATGTCGATGGTCAGCCGATCCCCGAACCGCACCTGCTCGATCGACAGGAACCGCTGCGCCAGCGCCAGCTCGCGCGCCACCGGAATCCGGCCGCGCGCGCCGAGCGCGAGCGTGTCGCGCAGGAAATCCGCGAGCAGCAGGCACATCCGCCGCGCCGCCGCCGGATCCGCCGTCGTCAGCGCGCTGATCGACTGCAGGCTATTGAAGAGGAAGTGCGGATCGATCTGCGCCCGCAGCGCGCGCAGCTCCGCTTCGCGCGCCAGCACCTGCAGCTCGAGCCCGCGCCGCTCCGCGTCGCGTGAGACTTCGAACGCGGCGGCGAGATAGCTGACCGCCATGGCCAGCAGGTAGAGCAGGAACCCGAACCCGAAGAAGATCGGCGCCGCCGATCGGAACGCCGGCGTCATGTCGGCCGGCGCGCCGGCCAGGCCGGCCGTCGCGATCACCGTGAGCCAGCCGCGCACCAGCAGCAGCCACACCGCGCTCGACAGGAACGACGACACGATCGCCGTGACCGCGACGCGCAGCGCGCCCAGCCGCTCGACGGGTGATCCGCCGGTGACGTACCACGCCGAGAGACAGAGGAACCCGTAGCAGACCGACAGGGGAATCGCGACGAGCGCGGCGGCCGTCCAGCCGAAGGCGCCCTGCGCCGCGAGCAACGCGGCGAGCAGCGCTCCGAGCGGCACCCAGATGGCGAGGTAGGCGCCGAGCCGGCCCGGATGGGCCAGGATGGGATGCATGCGGGAACAGTGCTATCGATCGTCCCGGGCGTGGCGCTCGTCGCGGTCCCGGTCGCGGCCGGACCAGTTCTTCACGACGACCCCGCCCATCACCACGAAGCCGTTGACGACCAGCCGCTTGTCGGTCGCCTGGGGCACCCGCGTCTTGTCCTCGACCCCCCCCATCAGCGGCGTGACCCGCGTCACGACGGTCCAGTCGTCGGGCACCTTGATCTCGATGCCCCCCCACAGGGCGAAGACGTCGATCACGGCTTCGGTGCCCGGCTCGATCGACGCCTGCCGCAGATCGATCTCGCAGCCGCCCATGACCGCGGTGAGATCGGCGCCGCGGAAGGTCTGCGAGTTGCTGCGCCGCGACACGCCGCCCATGATCGCCAGGCCGCTGAACGACGAGTGCCCGTCGTTGCTCCCCCGCTCGCGGCGCTGCCCGCCGAAGCCGCGCCACACCATGTAGCCGCCGATGAAGACCAGGAACAAGGGCAGGATGTCGCGGACGTCGACGGTGATGTAGACGACCTGCTCGATCAGCATCCACGCGCCGATCCCGACGAAGAAGAGCCCGCCGAACCAGCCGTGCCCGTCCTTGCTCGCCTGCCACAGCTTCAGCATCCCGATCGCGACCAGCCCCGCCGGCCAGAAGCGCAGGTAGTCGCGCGCGTCGATGATCTCGAGGTTGTCGAGCGTGAAGATGACGCCGAGGGCGACGATCATCAGCCCGAAGATCATCTGCACGGTCGGGCCGCGCCGCCGCGCGGCCGAGGGCGGAAGCGACGTCATCGCGCACCCCGGACGACCATCATGATCCCCGACAGGATGATGAACAGCGGCCACGAATTGTTGAAGCTCAGCCCGAACAGGTGCATCTGCGACACCATCATCCACACGCCGATCCCGATCAGCCAGAAGCCGCCGGCGGGGTTGCCGCGGCGGCGCAGCCGCATCCGCGGCCGCCCGTCCTCGCCGCGCACGCGGCGCCCGTAGACGAGGCCCCCCTTGTCGAACAGGATGGCCGCGCCGAGCGCAATCAGCACGAGCGGGCCAATCAGCTGGCCCACCCTGATATCGATCTTTCCCGTCGAGTCGAGCAGCATCGCGACGCCGAGCGCCATCAGAATGCCGCCGGCGGCGACGACGCCGGGACGGTACGGCGACGGGGACTCGGACGGATCGGAGGGCGGCAGGGATTCCATGGCTAGATGAACCTGAGCAACGCGTGCAGCCAGCCGGCGAACTGGTGCGCCAGCGCCAGCGCGACCTGCCCGTACTCGTGCCGCGCCACCGCCCCGGCCACGGCCGCCGGATCCTTCATCACCAGCGACATCAGCGCACCGGCGGCGACCGAGCTGGCCAGGCCGACCGCGGCGTTCAGTTGGAGGGCGACTTTCGCGCTCATGACGGCTTCCTTTCACCCTGAGACTACGCAGGGTCCGGGGCGCCGGCGCGCCGTTTCCGGCGAATGGCGCAGCCACGGCGGTAAACGGCGTCCTGAGCGAGCGAGGCGAGAGTCGAAGGGTGAGAGATCGGCTATTTCGGCGGGGAGATGCCAGTCGGGGGAAGGCCGGCCTCGCGCCGCGCCTTCTCGAGGTCGGCCAGCGCGTCGAGCACTTCCTTGCGCGCCGCCTCACGCTCGTTCTCGGATTTGGCGGTCTGGAACTTCTTGATCGCCGTCTTCAGGGCCCACTGCTCCGCGAGCGACAGCGCGACGTCGGCGACGAGGTACTTGCCGGTGACCGAGCCGAACGGCTGCGCCTCCTTCGGCGTGACCATGTCCATGAATTCCCGGTGCGTCATGCCGCCGTACGGCGTCGGCCCGAACCAGAACTTCTCGCCGAGCAGGTCCTCGAGCGTCGGCTTGCGCCCGAACACTTCGAGCCGGAAGATCGGATGCTGCTCCTTCAACTCGAGCGGCGGCGGCGCGGCAAGCGCCCGCTGGATACGGTCGAGAGACACGGGAAGCTGAGCGGACTCGCTGGTGGTGGTCGTCGAGGAGGACGCGGCCGGCTGGGGCGGCGCGGGCTGCTGCCCTGCCAGGAGAATCGCGCACGCCAGGAGAACAGCGGCCATGAGGTATAGGACGACGCAAAGAGCGATCCGGCTGAAACTGGGATCCCGACCGTTCGCTCGCGGACACTCCGTCCCCGCAGTCCCATCGTAGCGCAGACGTCAACCTCCACCGCGTCAGCGAGTTACCAGCCTTCCACGGTTCGGCACACCGTTCGCTGTCCCCCCGCCCATGGCGACCCTCTGGACTGACCTTCGTTACGCCGGCCGTCTGCTCTTGAAGACACCGGCGTTCACCGTCGTGGCCGTCGCGACGCTCGCCCTCGGCATCGGCGCCAACACCGCGATCTTCAGCATCGTCAACGCGGCGCTGCTCAACCCGCTGCC
>Ga0075435_100000940_pt1 | contig 18359 bp, 15 predicted proteins | sample RhiMethybrSRZTD4_FD_75302 | JGI IMG/M metagenome (GOLD analysis project Ga0075435, IMG submission 75302) | Populus rhizosphere microbial communities from Tennessee, USA - Rhizosphere MetaG P. TD hybrid SRZTD4 | ecosystem: Host-associated > Plants > Roots > Rhizosphere > Soil | place: USA...
CGCCGGCCGTTGTCGAACAGGGCGTCCACGGCCTCCTGGAGCATCCGCTTCTCGTTGTTGACGATGATCTCGGGTGCCTGCAGGTCGAGGAGCCGCTTCAGACGGTTGTTCCGGTTGATCACGCGCCGGTAGAGGTCGTTCAGGTCCGACGTCGCGAACCGTCCGCCGTCGAGCTGGACCATCGGTCGCAGGTCCGGCGGGATCACGGGGATCGCGTCGAGGACCATCCCGAGGGGGTTGGACCGGCCGTCGGCGAAGTTGGCCGCGACCTTCAGCCGCTTGATCGCCTTCAGGCGGCGGGTTCCCTTGCCGTTCTCGATCTGATCCTTGAGCGACTCCGCCTCGGCCTCGGTGTCCATGTCGGCCAGCAGACGCTTGATGGACTCGGCGCCCATCCCGCCGTCGAAGTAGTCACCGAACCGCTCACGGAGCGACCGGTAAACGTTGTCGTCGGCCACGAGCTGCTTGACGCGCAGGCCCTTGAACGCCGTGAGGACGTCGTCGAGGTGCTGGGCGTCGCGGCCCGCCGCCTCGTGGATGCGCTCGACGTCGCGCTGCGCCTCTCGCTTGGCGGCCGACAGCTGGGCGCCCTTGGCGCCCTCGGCCTCGAGCTCCTTGAGGCGGTCCTCCAGTTCGGCGAGACGCTTCTTGACGTCGTCGTCCCGCTCGGCCTCGATGTCGTTCTTCTCGGCCTCGATCTCGGTCTCGATCTCGGGCAGATCCTTGTGCCGACGGTCCTCGTCGACCCGGGTGATCACGTACGCGGCGAAGTAGATGATCCGCTCGAGGTCCTTGGGCGCCAGATCGAGCAGGTAGCCCAACCGAGACGGGACGCCCTTGAAGTACCAGATGTGGGTGACGGGGGCGGCGAGCTCGATGTGTCCCATCCGGTCCCGGCGGACCTTGGACCGCGTGATCTCGACGCCGCACCGCTCGCAGATGATGCCTTTGAAGCGGACGCGCTTGTACTTGCCACAGTGGCACTCCCAGTCGCGCGTCGGCCCGAAGATCCGCTCGCAGAACAGACCGTCCTTCTCGGGCTTCAAGGTTCGATAGTTGATCGTTTCGGGCTTCTTGACCTCGCCGTTGGACCATGCACGGATCTGGTCCGCGGTCGCCAAGCCGATCCGGAGCTCGTCGAAGAAGTTCACGTCCAGCACTTAGAGGCTCGCCTCCCATCGCGCCCGAAGGCGCGGCTCGCTCGTCACCCCGTACAACGCTTCGCTATTCCTGTCGCTCACTCGAAGTCCGCCCCCGCGGGCTCGCGGCGGCTGAGGTCGATCCCGAGCTCCTCGGCGGCCCGGAAGACGTCCTCGTCGGTCTCGCGGAGCTCGATCTCCTCGCCGGCCGCCGAGCGGACCTCGACGTTCAGGCAGAGGGACTGCATCTCCTTGATCAGGACCTTGAAGGACTCGGGGATCCCCGGCTCGGGGATGTTCTCGCCCTTGACGATCGCCTCGTAGACCTTCACCCGCCCCAAGACGTCGTCGGACTTGATCGTGAGCAGCTCCTGCAGGGCATAGGCGGCGCCGTACGCCTCGAGCGCCCAGACCTCCATCTCGCCGAAGCGCTGCCCGCCGAACTGGGCCTTCCCGCCGAGGGGCTGCTGCGTGATCATGGAGTACGGACCGGTCGACCGGGCGTGGATCTTGTCGTCCACGAGGTGCAGCAGCTTCAGGATGTAGGCGACGCCGACCGTGACGGGCTCCTCGTACGGCTCGCCGGAGCGCCCGTCGAACAGCCGCGCCTTCCCGACCTCGTCCACCTGCCGGATCCCGTCGCGGTTGGGGTGCGTCGACCCGAGCGCCTCGAGGATCTCGTTCTCACGGGCGCCGTCGAACACGGGCGTCGCCACGTGGACCGGGCCTTCGTGATCGGTCCCGCCCTTGCGGAACCCGTTCAACGCGGCCCACCCGAGATGCGCCTCGAGGACCTGGCCCAGGTTCATCCGCGAAGGGACGCCGAGCGGGTTCAGGATGATGTCGACCGGCGTCCCGTCCTCGAGGAACGGCATGTCCTCCTCGGCCAGGATCGTCGAGATCACGCCCTTGTTGCCGTGGCGGCCGGCCAGCTTGTCACCGTCGGAGATCTTGCGCTTCTGCGCCACGTACACGCGCACGAGCTGGTTCACCCCCGGTGAGAGCTCGTCGCCCTCATCCCGCGTGAAGACGCGCACGCCGATCACCTTGCCGGACTCCCCGTGGGGAACCTTGAGCGAGGTGTCGCGCACCTCACGAGCCTTCTCGCCGAAGATCGCGCGCAGCAGGCGCTCCTCCGGCGTGAGCTCGGTCTCGCCCTTGGGGGTGACCTTGCCGACGAGGTAGTCGCCGGGGTTGACCTCCGCACCGATCCGGACGATCCCGCGCTCGTCGAGGTCCTTGAGGATCTCCTCGGAGACGTTGGGGATGTCCCGCGTGATCTCCTCGGCGCCCAGCTTGGTGTCCCGGGCGTCGACCTCGTGTTCCTCGATGTGGATCGACGTGAGGACGTCGTCCTTCACGAGGCGCTCGGAGATGATGATCGCGTCCTCGTAGTTGTGGCCCTCCCACGGCATGTAGGCGACGATCAGGTTCTTGCCGAGCGCGATCTCGCCCGCCTCCGTGGACGGGCCGTCGGCGATGACCTGGCCCTTGGCGATGCGGTCGCCGATCGTCACGACCGGCTTCTGGTTGATGTTCGTGCCCTGGTTGGAGCGCCGGAACTTCACGAGGTCGTACGTCCGCAGGTTCCCCGAGCGCTCCTTGACCACGATCTCCTCGGCGCTGACGTCCTCCACGATCCCCGCGTCGTCGGCGAGCGCCACGCTGCCGGCGTCGACCGCCGCGCGGAACTCGACCCCGGTGCCGACGAGTGGCGCCTCCGCGCGCAGCAGCGGGACGGCCTGCTTCTGCATGTTGGCGCCCATCAGGGCGCGGTTGGCGTCGTCGTGCTCCAGGAACGGGATCAGCGCCGCGGCGATCGAGACGAGCTGCTTCGGCGAGACGTCCATGTAGTCGACCTCGTCGGGCGGCACGGAGTCGACCTCGCCGCCCTTGCGGCGGACGAGCACCGTCTCCGTGAGCTGACCGCTGGAGGCGTCGTAGGGCGTGTTCGCCTGCGCGATGATGTGGCGGTCCTCCTCGTCGGCCGACAGGTAGTCGATCTTGCCGGTGACCTTGCCGTTCTCGACGCGTCGGTAGGGCGTCTCGATGAAACCGAACTGGTTGATGTGCGCGTAGCTCGACAGCGACCCGATCAGGCCGATGTTCGGCCCCTCCGGCGTCTCGATCGGGCACATGCGACCGTAGTGCGACGGGTGGACGTCCCGGACCTCGAAACCCGCACGCTCGCGCGACAGGCCGCCCGGCCCGAGCGCGCTCAGGCGGCGCTTGTGCGTCAGCCCGGACAGCGTGTTGGTCTGGTCCATGAACTGCGAGAGCTGCGACGTCCCGAAGAACTCCTTGATCGACGCAACGACCGGCCGGATGTTGATGAGGGTCTGCGGCGTGATCGCCTCGACGTCCTGCGTCGTCATCCGCTCCTTCACCACGCGCTCCATCCGCGACAGGCCGATCCGGATCTGGTTCTGGATCAGCTCGCCCACGGAACGAAGGCGGCGGTTGCCGAAGTGGTCGATGTCGTCGGGGTCGTACCCCTCCTGGCCGGCGTGCAGCTTCACGAGGTACGCGACCGTCTTCAACATGTCCTCGTAACTGAGGATGCCCTTGTACTTGGGTCCGTTCGGCTGGCCGGCCTCGTCCTTGGCCTGGGGCCCGAGGACGCGGTACTTGAACTGCTCCCACGGCTTCTTGTCGGGGTTGTCCAGCTCGGCCGCGGCCTTGTGGTGCGCGCGGAGCTGCTTGAGGAGCTCGCCCTCGGCCGGCCCGAGCTTCTTGTCGACCTTGTGCCGGCCGACCTTGGCCAGGTCGTACCGCTTGGGGTTGAAGAAGAGGTTCTCGAGCAGCGTCTTGGCGCTCTCGGCCGTCGGCGGCTCGCCGGGCCGGAGCTTGCGATAGATGTCCTCGAGCGCCTCCTCCTGCGTCTCGACGTGATCCTTCTCGAGGGTGAGCTTGATCGTGTCCGCATCCTCGAAGAGGCGGAGGATCTCGTCGTGCGTCCAGCCGAGCGCCTTCAGCAGCACGGTGACGTTCTGACGGCGCTTGCGGTCGATCCGGACCCCGACGGTGTCCTTCTTGTCGACGTCGAACTCCAGCCAGGCGCCACGGCCGGGGATGATCTTGGCGATGAAGATGTCCTTGTCCGACGTCTTGTCCAGCTCACGGCTGAAGTAGACGCCGGGCGAGCGGACCAGCTGCGAGACGACCACACGCTCGGTCCCGTTGATGATGAAGGTGCCGTGGTCGGTCATCATGGGGAAGTCCCCCATGAAGACCTCCTGCTCCTTGATCTCCCCCGTCACCTTGTTGACGAAGGTCGCCTCAACGAACAGCGGCCGCGAGAAGGTGATGTCCTTGTCCCGGCATTCGGCCTCGGTGAACTTCTGATCGCGGAACTCATGACGGCCGAAGTACAGCTGGAACTGCTCGGTGAAGTCCTCGATAGGACTGACCTCTTCGAGAACCTCCTTGATCCCTTCATCCAGGAGCCAATGGAACGACTCCCTTTGGATGGCAACGAGGTCGGGAAGGGGAAGCACCTCGTCGAGCTTGGCGAAACTGACACGGTCCCGAGTCGGAACGAGCTGGTCAGGCAAATCTAGATCCCTCCCAGGAAGCTCTGGTGCGCACAGCAATCAGGCGCGGTGGACGGCACGGCAAACGAGCAGTGTACGCACGGCGACGGCGTGCGTCAACCACGCCAGCCGGGCCCCCGGCTGGGACTGGCGCGCACGGTACGCCTTTCGGCGCCGATGGTCAACCCATCCGAAGGCGGATCCGTGCCGCTGCCTGCGAAGATGCCGGGGCCGGTCGGGTCCGCGCGGCTACCCGACGCGGACGACGGGGTCGTCCATCGCGGTGGAACCGACGGCGCCCCTCGACCGGATCATGTCGGCGAAGGCGACCCCGAGCTGCCTGGCTTCGTCCTTCGAGACGATCGTCACGCCGCGCTCACCGAGGACGTTGAAGAACTCCTCCATCGCCGCCCGCTCGTCACCGAGCAACGACGCCTCGGAGACGTTGAGGGCCCGCGCGAGCCGGTTCAGCGTCTGGATCGACGGCTCGACGTGACCGTTCTCGTAACGCGACAGTCTCGCTTTGGGGATGCCGGACAGCTCTTCGAGCTCCGATTGGGAGAGCCCCGCCGAGAGTCGAGCTTCGCGGAGCCGCGTGCCGAAGTGACGCCCCTGTTCCATGTCATTGCCCCCCGTCGCTCGCTGGGCTGCCCGCCGGGACGCTAGCACACGCGCTTCCGGCATGTCGAACTTCGGTGCGCCGCAGGGGTTCCGGGGGGGCGGCGGGCCCCCAGGGCCCGCCGTCCCCCTCCCCGAGTCACTTGACCTCGACGGTCGCGCCGACGGCCTCGAGCTGCTCCTTCGCCTTGTCGGCCTGCTCCTTCGCGACCTTCTCGAGGACCGGCTTGGGAGCGCTGTCGACGAGGTCCTTCGCCTCCTTGAGCCCGAGGCTCGTGAGCGCGCGCACCTCCTTGATGACCTGGATCTTCTGGTCTCCCGCCGCCGAGAGGATGACGTCGAACTCGGTCTGCTCCTCCGCCTCCTCGCCGGACGCGGCACCCGGTGCTGTGGCGATCATCGCGGGGGCCGCAGCGGCGGCCTTGACGTCGAACGCCTCCTCGAAGGCCTTGATGAACTCCGATAGCTCCAGGAGGTTCATGTCCTTGAACTGGTCGAGGAGCTGGTCGGTGCTGAGCTTCGCCATGTCCTATCCCTTCCCTTCTTGTCCTTCTTGGGGTGCTTCGTCCTGTCCTGCTTCTGACGCCGTGTCGGGCGCCGCTTCGGTTGCCTCGGCGTCCGCGCCCTCCGCCTGCGGGGCCTCGGTGGCCTCCGCCGCGGTGTCGTCGGTCGCCGACGCTGACGCCTGGTCCGCGTCCGGGGTCACGTCCTCGCTCGCCGGAGCCGCCTCGCCGGGCAGCCGCTCCTGGAAGGCCTCGAGCAACGAGAGGAACCGCGAGGGGACCGACACGAACATCGAGGCGGCCCGACTCATCTCGCCCTTCAGCAGGCCCGCGATCTTCGACAGCATCACCTCGCGGCTCTCGAGGTCGGCGAGGCGGTTCGCGTCGTCCGCGGACAGGACCTGACCGTCCATGAATCCGCCCTTGAGCACGAGGCTGGGGAACTGCTTGGCCACCGACTTGATCTGCTTCGCCGCCGTGACCGCGTCACCCCCCACGAACGCGACCGCGGAGGGCCCCGTCAGCAGGTCCGCGATCTCGAGCCCCGCCTCGGCAGCGGCTCGCTGCATCAACGTGTTCTTCACCACCGCGAAGCTGGCGTCGGCGTCACGGAGGGACCGCCGGAGCGTGGTGATCTCCGAGACCGTCAGGCCGCGGTATTCCGTGAGCAGCAGCGCGTTCGAACCCTCGATCTGTCGCTTGAGCTCGGCGACCCGTTCGAGCTTCTCCGTTCTCGGCATCGCGCCTCCCGTTCATGAAAAGAGCGTCCCCGCAGACAGCGGAGACGCGAGGAGGCGAGCCGACGTTTCGCTGCCTCGGCAGGTACCCGGGTCCCGGGATTGTGCGGCGCCCCTGCTGTCTACGGCGCAGGAAGGATACGGACCGCCGGGCGCCCGCGGCAACGCTGGGCCGGCCCGTCGCCGGTCGCAGGCCTAAAGACCGACCACGGCTCGGTCGAAAGCCTCAACAGCAACCGTACGACCTGCGGTTCTCGGCCCGTGCGCCCTCGACGCTCCGGGCCTCAGAGCCATGGACGAGGTGACCGAAGCGTGCCGAACGAGATGGATGAGATCGTGGCGGAGTTCCTGGCCGAGAGCCTGGAGAGCCTCGACCGGCTGGATCGCGACCTCCTGGCGCTCGAGCGCGACCCCGGCTCGCGGGAGGTGCTGGCGTCGATCTTCCGAACGATGCACACGATCAAGGGGACCTGTGGGTTCCTCGGGTTCGGTCGCCTGGAGCGGGTCGCCCACGCCGCCGAGAACCTGCTCTCCGGCATGCGGGACGGCTCACGGTCGATGACCCCCGAGATCGCCGGAACGCTGCTTCGCACCGGAGACTCCCTCCGGTCGATGCTCGATCGGATCGCCACGACCGGAGCCGACGGCGACGACGAGCACGACGACCTCGTGGACGAGCTCGCCCGGCTGCGGGCGAGCCCCGCGAGTGAGCGGCGTGCGACGCCGGCGGCCACCGAGGCCCGACCCGCCGAACATCGTCCCGCCGCCGCCGACACGACGGTCCGAGTCGATATCGCCCTCCTCGACCGGCTGATGACCGTCGTCGGCGAGCTGGTGCTCGCGCGGAACCACCTCGTCCAGCTTTCGGATGAGCGCGACGACGCGTCGCTCGCGCCCGCGTCGCAGGCGATCGATCGCATCACCGCGGAGCTGCAGGAAGGCGTGATGAAGACACGTCTGCAGCCGATCCGCTCGGCATGGGCCCCGATCCCCCGCGTCGTGCGCGACCTCGCAGCCGCCCTAGGCAAGCGGGCGCGCATCGAGACGGAGGGCGAAGACACGGAGCTGGATCGCTCGATCATCGAGGCGATCCGGGACCCGCTCGCGCACCTCGTTCGGAACGCGATCGATCACGGGATCGAGCCGCCGGAGGAACGACTCGCCTCCGGCAAGCCCGAGGAAGGCGTGGTCCGGGTCCGCGCGTATCACGAGGGCGGCCAGGTCACGATCGAGGTGAGCGACGACGGCCGCGGCCTCGATCGCGAGGCGATCCGTGCGAAGGCGATCGAGCAAGGGGTCGTCTCCGCCGATCAGGCGGGGCGCCTGACGGACCGGCAGGTGGTCGATCTCGTGTTCGTGCCGGGGTTCAGCACCGCCGAAGAGGTGACGACCGTGTCGGGGCGCGGCGTCGGGATGGACGTCGTCCGGACGAACGTCGAGCGGATCGGCGGGAGCGTCGACGTCGCGCCGGCGACGGGAGCGGGGACGACCTTCAAGATCCGGATCCCGTTGACCCTCGCGATCGTGCCGGCGTTGATCGTGACGACCGAGGGGCAGCGGTTCGCGATCCCGCAAGCCAACGTCGTCGAGCTCGTCGCGATCGGCGAGGGTGAGCTCAGCGCGGTCCGCGACGCCGTCGTATATCGGCTGCGGGATCGTCTCGTCCCGGTCGTTTCCCTCGCTGCGACGTTCGGATCGGACGCGGAGGCTCCATCCGCGGGCTCCCTCGTGGTCGTCCGGGCCGACGACCGGACGTTCGGGGTGCTCGTGGACGGGCTGAGCGATTCGGTCGAGATCGTCGTGAAGCCGCTCGGCCCGCACCTGAGCGGGCTCGACGTGTTCGCGGGCGCAACGATCCTCGGGGACGGGAGCGTCGCAGCGATCGTCGACGTCGTGGGGCTCGCGGGGCACGTCGGGATCGGGCAGGCCCATCGGCCGCGCGTGGACACCATCGACCAGACCGCGACGCGACGCGACGGCTCGGCCCTGCTGCTGTTCGCGGACCGGTCCGGCGCTCGGATGGCCGTCCCGCTCGACGACGTCGAGCGTCTGGAGGCGTTCCCACGTGCGTCGATCGACCGATCCGGACACGCGGACGCCGTCCGGTACGGGGACCGGATCCTCCGACTCACGTCTGTGGACGAGCTCCTCGTGGATCGGCGGCGCGACGTCCGCTACACGGACGATGACGTCCCCGACGACCTCCAGGTGCTCGTGCACCGCGACGGCGACACCCTGCTGGGGGTCGTCGTCGGCCGCATCATCGACGTCGTCGACCGGCCGCTCGAGCTCGAACCGGGGAGCCGGCCCGGCGTCCGCGGAACGATCGTGGTGGACGGACGCCTGACGGAGGTCCTCGACCTACCCGCGTTGATCGCGAGCGCGGCGGCATCGGTGGGGCGGAGCGAGGGGATGGCCTCATGAAGCGCCTCGCCACCTTCACGATCGACGGGGAGGCCTTCGGCGTCGACGTCGGTCGGGTCCGCGAGGTCGTCCGGCCGCTCGAAGTCACGCCGATCCCGCTGGCGCCGTCCGGGGTGGCCGGCCTCATCAACCTCCGCGGCGAGATCGTGACGGCCCTCGACCTGCGTGTCCGCCTCGGTGTGGATGCGAGAGCCGGCCGAGCCGCGATGAACATGATCATGACGACCGAGCACGGGCCGGTCAGCCTCCTGATCGACGAGGCCGGCGACGTCGTGGAGGTCGACGCGACGACGTTCGAACCCGCGCCGACGACCCTCACCGGTCCCGCACGCGACCTGATCCTCGGGACCTATCCCTTCGGCGACCGGCTCCTCGTGGAGCTCGACGTCGCCCGCACGATCGACGACACGAGCCCCTCGGGGACCGATGTGGAGGTGGAGCAGCGATGAGGTTCGGGCGCACGAAGGACCGGCACCAGGATCACCGCACCGGAGGTCGGACGCCCGAGTCCAAGCGGGCGCCGCGGTTCCGATGGACGATCGGCCGGAAGGTCGCGGCGCTCGGACTCGGTGGGCTGTGCGTCGCGTTGGCGGCGATGTTGATCCAGCGCGCGGCGATCGGTTCGCTCGCGGACGCGAGCGAACGGACCGCGACGACGGCGGCAGCCGTCCGAGCGGGGATGCAGGCGACCGCGAAGCTCGACGCGCTCCGTGGCGACGTCTACCTCGGGATGATCGCTCGCGACCCCGGCGAGGCGAGGGCCGCGCTGATGACCCTCCAGCAGGACGGTCGGGGCCTGCTGACGAGCCTGACCGAGGCTCGTCAGGAGCTCGATCGGGACGCAACGCTCGTTCCGCGCCTCGACATCGTGCGGTCCCAGGCGAACAGGTTCGTCGAGGAGGCGGGGACGCTCGGGGCGCTCGCCGTCGACGATCGGTCCAAAGCGATCGCCCGGCAGGCATCCTTCGAGCAATCGGCGTCCGACCTGGAGGGTTCGCTCGGCGACCTCACCGACGTGATGCAGACGGAGGCCGTCTCGGCGGCGGCGGACGCCAACGTCGAGGCGAACCGCGTTCGTTCGATGCAGATCTGGTTCACGGCAGCCGTGTTCGCCGGTCTGTTCTACGCGGCTCGTCTCGTGTCCCAGAGCATCACGCGCCCGCTCGGCGCGCTGGTCGTCGGGCTCGATTCCCTCGCGGAGGCCGACTTGACGGCCGAAGTGGGCGTGAAAGGCGACGACGAGGTCGCGCGACTCGGCCGATCGTTCAATCGAGCGGTCGACGATCTGTCGACCGTCGTCCGCAGGATCCGCGAATCGGCGTGGACCCTCGCGTCGTCAGCCGAGGAGCTATCCGCGACGAGCACGCAGATGGGCGCGTCGGCCGAGGAGACCTCGGCGCAGGCGCACGCCGTCTCGAGCGCGGCAGAGCAGGTCTCGGCGAACGTGAACACGGTCGCCGCATCGGCTGAGGAGATGTCGGCGTCGATCCACGAGATCGCCGCCTCGGCCCACGAGGCCGCGGCGGTCGCCGGCCAGGCCGTGGAAACGGCGAGCGCCACGAACGAAACGGTCCGTCAGCTCGGGGACTCGTCTGCGGAGATCGGGTTGGTGATCAAGGTGATCACGGCGATCGCGGAGCAGACGAACCTGCTGGCCCTGAACGCGACGATCGAGGCCGCGAGGGCCGGCGAGGCCGGCAAGGGCTTCGCCGTGGTCGCGAACGAGGTCAAGGAGCTGGCGAAGGAGACGTCGGCTGCCACCGAGGAGATCGGTCAGAAGATCGAGGCGATCCAAGGCGATGCCCGTGCCGCGATGACGGCGATCGACGCGATCACCGAGGTCATCGGGCGGATCAACGACATCCAGGGCACGATCGCGTCGGCGGTGGAGCAGCAGACGGCGACGACGAACGAGATCACCCGTCACGTCACGGAGGCCGCCGGGGGTGCGGGCGAGATCGCGGCGAACGTGACCGGCGTCGCGCAGGCGGCGCAGGACACGTCGTCCGGAGCGTCGTCGGTGCAGGCCTCGGCCCAGGACCTCGCGCGGCTCGCCGAGGAACTCAACCTCACGGTGTCCCGCTTCATCGTCGAGGGAGCGGCCCGCCTTCGACGGGTCCCGGCCGTGCCGACGAACGACGTGAACCGGGAGGCGGCAGCCCTGGTCGGGACGGCGACCGGAACCGGGAACGGACGGATGGCATGACGAAGGAAGCGACCACGGACCGGATGGAGGACACGATGCGAGCACTGGTGATCGACGACTCACGGGCGATGCGGATGTTGCTGAAACGCGAGCTCGTGGCACTGGGGTTCGAGGTTTCCGAGGCCGGCGACGGCAACGAGGCGCTCGCTCGGCTCGCCGAGCTGGGGCCGGTCGACGTCGTCCTCGTCGATTGGACGATGCCGGGGATGGACGGCATGACCTTCGTCCACCAGATCCGGTCGGACGCGGCCTACGAGGAGATGCGCGTGGTGATGATCACGTCGGAGAGCGATCCGGCGCAGATCTTCCACGCCCTGATGGCGGGCGTCGACGAGTACGCCACGAAGCCGATCACGCGCGAGGCGCTCTCCGAGAAGCTCGGGCTCGTCGGACTGGTCGAACAGGACTGATGGCCCGCCCCCGCGTCCTGGTCGTCGACGACTCGGTCGTCGCGCGTCGCCTCGTGTCGAAGGCGATCACCGCCGACGAGACGGTCGACGTGATCGGGACGGCCGCCGACGGCCGCATCGCGGTCGCGCAGATCGAGCGGTTGCGCCCGGACGCGGTCACGCTCGACCTCGACATGCCCGTGATGGACGGGCTCGAGACCGTCGAGGCGATCCGGGAGCGGTGGCCCCAGCTGCCCGTGATCATGGTCAGCACCTACACCGTCCGAGGTGCACAGGTGACGCTCGACGCGCTGGCGCTCGGCGCGAACGACTACGTCGTGAAGCCGAGCGGGAGCGCGAGCCCGACCGACGCGATCGCGCGGCTCCACGAAGAGCTCGTCCCGCGGATCCTCGCGCTGTGCCCGCACACCTCGTCCGACCTCGCGGTGACCGAGGCGATCGCGATCGCGCCGCGCGCGCCCGCGGCGCGCGTCGACGCGATCGCGATCGCCGTGTCGACCGGCGGGCCGACCGCGCTCGGGTCGCTGCTCGCCGAGCTCCCAGCGACCCTCCCCGTCCCCATCGTGATCGTCCAGCACATGCCGCCCATGTTCACGCGCGTCCTCGCGGAGCGGCTCGACCGGACGTCCTCGATCCGGGTCCTCGAGGCCGCCGACGGGCACCGGCTCGAGCCCGGCACGGTCCGGATCGCCCCGGGCGACCGGCACATGCTCGTGGAGCGGGTGGGCGACGTCGTCCGCGTCCACACGACGACGGACCCCCCGGAGAACTCCTGCCGCCCCTCGGCCGATCCGCTGTTCCGTTCGGTCGCGGAGACCTACGGCCGCAACGCGCTCGGCATCGTGATGACGGGGATGGGCAGCGACGGACTCCGCGGCTCGCGGCGGCTCGTCGAGGAAGGCTCGCGCGTGATCGTGCAGGACGAGGCGTCGAGCGTCGTCTGGGGGATGCCGGGCTTCGTCGTGCGCGAGGGCCTCGCCGACGCCGTCGTCCCCCTTCAGGATCTGGGTCGCGAGATCGGGGCTCGCGTCGCGGCGGGACGCATCGGTGCGGCGAGCCCGAGGCCGGTCGGGGTGGCACCGTGATGCTCGCCGAGCAGGACTTCGTGTACATCCGCGATCTCGTCCGGGACCGCACGGCGATCGTGCTCGAGCCCGGCAAGGAATACCTGGCCGAGACGCGGCTCGATCCCGTCGCGCGCCGCGCCGGGCTGGGGTCCGTCTCCGAGCTCGTCGCGACGCTCCGCAAGGACGACGACCCGCACCTGAGTGAGCAGGTCGTCGACGCCCTCACTACGAACGAGACCTCCTTCTTCCGCGACGTCTATCCCTTCGAGAGCATGCGGACCCACGTGTTGCCCGACCTGATCGAGCGCAAGCGCCTGTCCCGCTCGCTGTTCATCTGGTCGGCGGGATGCTCGAGCGGCCAGGAGCCGTACAGCGTCGCGATGCTGATCCGTGAAGAGTTCCCGGAGCTCGACGACTGGCAGGTGTCGATCCTGGGGACGGACGTCTCGGCGGCGATGCTCGAGCGGGCACGCGCCGGCCGCTACGGCCAGCTCGAGGTCAACCGCGGGCTCCCGGCGCACCTGCTCGTGAAGTACTTCCGCCGCACGGGCCTGGGCTGGCAGATCGAGGACTCGATCCGGTCGATGGTCCGCTTCCGGCACCAGAACCTGGTCGGCGCGTGGCCGTCGCTGCCGCCGATGGACCTCGTGCTCATGCGCAACGTGATGATCTACTTCGACCTCGCGGCGAAGCAGCAGATCCTCGCATGCGTGCGCGACGTGCTCGCGCCCCACGGATACCTCTTGCTCGGCGCGTCCGAGACGACCCTGCACCTCGACGACGCGTTCCGGCGGCACGCGGTCGGTCCGACCGGCTGGTACCGGAAGAAGCGCCAGATCCCCGAGCGCGCGGACCGCGTGCTCGGAGCCAACATCCGCGAAGCGTAGAAGGAGGAAGGCGATGGAGTTCAGCAAGGAGGACCTCGGTCAGATCGTGACCGACATCTGGAGCTCGATGCTCGGGTTCCCCGTCCAGCCTCGTGGGGAACCCGTCGTCGTGAACGGCACGCGACACCTGTCGGCGTCCGTCCAGATCTCCGGCGGCTGGGACGGCACCGTCCTGGTGAGCTGCGCGGAGGAGCTGGCACGGAAGGTCGCCGCCTCGATGTTCGACGCCGCCGAGGACGCGACGTCGGACGACGAGATCCGCGACGCCTTGGGCGAGGTCGCGAACATGACGGCCGGCAACGTGAAGGCGCTCGTGGAGAGCTACTGCCGCTTGTCGCTGCCGATGGTGGCGGAGGGTCGCGAGCTCGCGATCAGCATCCCGGGCAGCCGAGTGATCGCCGAGGCGTCCTTCGACTGCGCGGACGCACCTCTCACCGTCGAGGTCTACGAGAAGGCGTGACCCGGGACCCTCGCCCCGGTCACGCCGACGCGGCGACCACGTCGGTCCCGCGCGGCTTCGTCGGATCGATGCGCACGCCCGGACCCATCGTCGAGGAGACGACGAGCGACCGGATGTACCTGCCCTTCGCGGACGACGGCTTCGCCTTCAGCACCTCGTCGACGACCGCGAGGTAGTTCTCGAGGAGCGCTCGCTCCTCGAACGACTTCTTGCCGATCACCAGGTGGACGTTACCGGTCCGGTCGGCGCGGTACTCGATCTTGCCGCCCTTGATGTCGGCGACCGCTTTCTCGACGTCGTTCGTCACGGTGCCGGTCTTCGGGTTGGGCATGAGACCGCGCGGTCCGAGCACCCGTCCGGCCTTCCCGACGGACGCCATCATGTCCGGCGTCGCGATCGCCGCATCGAAGTCGATCGTGCCCTTCAACACGTCCTCGACGAGCTCGTCCGCGCCGACGAGATCGGCGCCCGCGTCGCGAGCCTCTCTCGCCTTCTCTCCTTGGGCGAACACGGCGACCCGCACCGAGCGTCCCGTCCCGTTCGGCAGGCTCACCGTCCCGCGGATCGTCTGATCCTGCTTCCGCGTGTCGACGCCGAGCCGGAAGGAAACCTCGACCGTCTCGTCGAACTTGGCGCCGGGGAGGGACTTCAGGATCTCGAACGCCTCCGCCGGGGTGTGCTCGCGGGCGTGGTCGAAGGCGGCAGCGCCCTCGCGGTAGCGCTTGCCGCCGGCCTTCATGCCTCCACCTCCACGCCCATGCTTCGAGCCGTCCCGGCGATGATGCGCGCCGCCATCTCCTCGTCGTTCGCGTTGAGGTCGGCCATCTTCTTCTTCGCGATGTCGAGGACCTGGGCGTGCGTGAGCGTGGCCACCTTGTCCCGGTTCGGGACGCCCGAGCCCTTCTCGAGCCCGGCGGCCTGTTTGATCAGTTCGGCGGCCGGGGGCTGCTTCAGGATGAACGAGAACGTGCGGTCTTCGTAGATCGTGAGGACCGCCGGGATCACCTGCCCCGCCATCGACTGCGTCTGTTCGTTGTACTGCTTGCAGAACTCCATGATGTTGACGCCGTGCTGCCCGAGCGCCGTCCCCACCGGGGGGGCCGGCGTCGCCTGGCCGGCGCGGATCTGGAGCGTCACGGTCGCGAGGACCTTCTTCTTGGGTGGCATCTCGTCCTCCTACACCTTCGCGACCTGATCGAACGACAGTTCGACCGGGGTCTCCCGGTCGAAGATGTTGACCAGGACCTTCAGCTTCGCCTGGTCGGGGTTGATCTCGCTGATCGTGCCGTTGAAGTCCGCGAAGGGACCGCTGATGATCCGGACGACGTCGCCCTCCTCGAAGCCCAGGCGGACCTGTGGCTTCGCCTCCTCCTTCTTCACGGCGAGGATCTTCTCGACCTCGCGCTTGGAGAGTGGCGTCGGTTTGGAGCCCGTCCCGGCCGACACGAACCCGGTCACGCCCGGGGTGTTGCGCACGACGTACCACGAGTCGTTGTCGTAGAGCATCTTCACGAGCAGGTACCCCGGGAAGACCTTCTTCTGGACGACCTGCTTCTTCCCCGACTTGATCTCCATCACGTCCTCCATGGGGATGTGGACGCGGAAGATCTTGTCCTCCATCTGCATCGTGTGGATCCGCGACTCGAGGTTCGCCTTGACCTTGTTCTCGTAGCCGGCGTACGTGTGCACGACGTACCAGTCGCCGGGACCGCGGAACGGATCCGACGACGGCGGCTCGGTGGTCTCCGAGACCTCGACCGTCTCCGTCACGTCGACCGTTCCGGTCGCGTCGACCGCGACGACGGCCTCCTCGGCGACGACCTCGGTCGAGCCGCCCGCGTCCGGAACGACCACCAGCTCCTCCACGTCGCCCGCGGCCTCGTCGGCGACCTCGTCGTCGAGCGCGGTGTCGGCGTCGACCGCCGCAGCATCCTCGGCGAGACGCTCGGAGAGCTCGGCGTCTTCCGTCGCTTCGGTCACGAGCTCCGTGATGAGCTCCTCGGCCTGCTCGTCGATCAGCGCAGCGCCGTCCGCGTCGTCCGCGGCGATCGCCTCTGCCTCGGCTCCCTCGGCAGCCTCCGCGATCTGCTCGGCGGCCTCGACCCGGGTCACGGCCTCGGCCTCGAGTTCGTCGGACTGACCGAGCGCGTCGAGCAGCTCTTCGTCGGTCTGGGTGGGGTCGTCGCTCACGATGCGTCCTTCGGTTCGGATGTGCCAGGGGTCGGGCCGGGACGGCCGGCGGGGGCAGCGGGAAGATCCCGGAGCGCCCCGTTCGGCGCGCTCGCGCCCAGCGTCGGGCCAGTATAGGGGGGCGGTCCGAAGCCCGGCAAAGAGGCGGTCGCTAGTCGAGCAGGCTGAAGACCAGCTTGGAGAAGACGTAGTCGACGGCGAAGACGAACGAGGTCAGCACCGTGATCGTGACGAGCACGACGATCGAGTAGCTGATCAGCTCCTTCCGCGTGGGCCAGTCGACCTTCTTGAGCTCCAGCCGGACCTCGCGCAGGAACTGACGGACGCCCGTGCGCTTGCGCTTCTCCTGCTGCGCCGCACGGCGTGTGGTGGTGGGCGGTGCGGCCCGGCGGTCGAGGCCCGCGCCCTTCTGCTGGCGCTCGGCCTTCTCCTGCGCTCGCTTCATCTGTCGGTTCATGCTGCTCCCTTGCAGGCGCGGAGGGACTCGAACCCCCAACCCCCGGTTTTGGAGACCGGTGCTCTGCCAGTTGAGCTACGCGCCTTCGCCGCCGGTCCCCGAGGTCGGGCCTCGGGCGCCCCAGTATAGCCCTGCATGGTGGCCCGAAGACCCCCCACGCTTTCGCCGCATTTCCCCACGTCACCTACGTGAGTCGCCCGCAGACCGGCCCTATGCTTCGGCGGACGACCGCGCGGCCCCCAGACCAAGCGAGGGCGTCTGATGAGCACGAGTGGTGCATCCCGCGGATCAGAGGAGTCCGGGCTCCTCCGGCGTGGGTTCTTCCCCCGGCGCGAGCCCGCTCCGACCGAACCGGTGATCTCCGAGCCGGAGGCACGGCTGGCGGAGCTGTTGCAGAGCGCGGTCGACGACCGCCTGGAGGAGGGTCTCCGGGCGATCGAGGAGCAGGCGACCGGGCTCATGCGCGAGGTGGCCGGCGAGATGTGGCGGGCCTCGGCGAAGGACGTCCGTCCCGAGCAGGAGCGGATCGTGTCGATCCTCTCCCGTGACCAGGCGATCCGTTCGCTCATCGCATCCTCCGACGAGCGGTTCCAGGCGCTCGCCGTCCGGAGTGCGAGCCTCGAGGACCACCTGAACGACCTCGCGGAGTCGGAGCGGCGCACGCGCGAGTCGATGGAGGACACGGCGCGCGCGATCCGTGAGATCGCCGATTCCCCCACGCTGCACGGGGTGGAGGGCGTCCGGACCCAGCTCGAGATGGTCGAGCGGCACATCGCCGAGGCGTTCGCGCATTTCGACCAGCGCGACGAGGCGATCGCGACGGAGGTCCTCGACCAGGTCCGAGAGCACGGCCAGCTCGTCACCCGGGAGACCGCACGGATCGTCGAGGCGATGCAGGCGTACGTCCAGGGGGGCACGGAGACGGTCGGCCGGCTCGCGCAGCGCATCGAGGAGCACGCGCGGCTGTTCGTGCTGCAGGACCACAACATCGTCGACCACGTCCGCGAGGCCGTCGAGGAGCACGCCTCCGAGATGACCGAGCAGATCTCGATGGTGCGCGAGAAGGTCGGCCTGCACGGCCGCGAGCAGGAGCAGCTGCGCGCGTCGATCGAGCACGCGATCGACGCGCGCATGCGCGGGCTCGCCGAGCTGATCCGATCGGACTCGATGAAGCTCCGCGGCCTCGTCGAAGAGCGGACCGGGATGGTCGTGACCTCCGAAGGGACGCTCGATCCGTCGCCGTTCGTCCGCATCGTCGACGAGCGGATGGCGGCGCTCGAGCGCATCGTGGAGGAGCGGATGGCGGCGCTCGAGCGCGCGATGGAGCAGGAGGTGCTGGCCCTCTCGACCGCCGCGAGCGCGAGCGCCGAGCGGAACGCCGAGCGGATGAGCCTCGCCGCCGGCTCGATCGAGGGGCTCGACGAGCTCTTCGCCGAGACGCAGCAGGCGTTCGCGGAGCGGATGATGCAGCACGTCGACGACCGCGTCACCGCGATCGCCCGGCTGATCCGGTCGGACTCGCAGGCCCTGGCGGATCGGTTCGCCTCCGGCGAGCAGGCGCTCGACCCGGAGCTGATCCGGCAGCTGATCCGGTCGATCAAGGAGCTCGAGGCGGGCGTCGCGTCGGACATGGTCGGCACGGTGGACCGTCGGTTCCAGACCCTCTCGGACCAACTGCACAAGGAGACCCAGCTCCAGACCGAGGCGATGCTGAAGATCGCCGAGGTC
>Ga0075435_100000941_pt1 | contig 18357 bp, 17 predicted proteins | sample RhiMethybrSRZTD4_FD_75302 | JGI IMG/M metagenome (GOLD analysis project Ga0075435, IMG submission 75302) | Populus rhizosphere microbial communities from Tennessee, USA - Rhizosphere MetaG P. TD hybrid SRZTD4 | ecosystem: Host-associated > Plants > Roots > Rhizosphere > Soil | place: USA...
AATCAGCCATCAGCCTTCAGCAATCAGCAATTCTTATTGCGGCTTCCGCGCGACGATCCGCACGCCGGTGACGTCGGTATCAGCGACGACAACCTCAGTCGGCGGATTCATTCCAGCGCCGCCCCCGCCGGCGCCCACCATGGCGCCGCCGGTCACCACGCCGCGGCCACCTGACACAATGGGGCCACCACTGGCGCTGCCGACGGAGGAACTCCAGGTCGCCACGCCGCCTGCGACCCCGTTCATGATGATCGGGACCGACGCTGTCGCGTGGTAACTCCCGGCGACCACGCTGGCGATGGTAAATCGCCCCTCATCGTTAGTACGGGCCGACCCGCCGGGCCCCATGAACATCTGGCCGCTGCGCGGATCGTTCATCAGGTTCACGAACGCGCCGCCGACTGGCTTCCCGTCTTCGTCGACGACGACGCCCGATACGCGGAACGCCGGCACCGACTGAAGCGTGAACGAGATGTTACCGACCTCGGCGCCGCGCGCGACCGCGATTGGCTGCGCCGCTGCGGCATCCGCGGTCCCTGGATAGTACGTTGTCGTGATCGTTGTCTGCGTTTTACCCGGCACCGCGGGTGCGGGCGGCGCAACGCCGGGACCGCCGAATCGCGACTGCATCTGCGGCGAGGCCGAGACGAAGTACTCGCCCGGCGCCAGGCCGGCCAGCCGGAACTCGCCGAGATCGTTCGTCTGCTGCGAGCCCTGCATCGGCGCGGGCATCAGGCGCTGTTGCGTTTGCGGGCCCTGGATCCGCCGCAACGCCATCACGCGGACGTCGGTCTGCGGCTCGCCGGACGGCGACAGGATGCGTCCGGAAATCACGGCGCCTTTCTGCAGCTGCAGTTGAACTTCGGCCGACTGTCCCTCGGCCACCTGGATGGTCCGGCCCCGGCCGCCATCGCCTTCGAGCGGTGCATAGCCCGTCCTCTGCACGTCGATTCGGTACTCGCCAGGCCGCAATCGTGGGAACGCGAACCGACCGTCCTGATCGGTGATTGCCTCCGGCGGCGGTCCCATAGGCATCATTGGCCGCGGCGGCGGTGTGCCGCGGGCAAACATGGGCATGACGAAGACGCGCGCATCGGCCAGCGGTGCGTTGGTGCCTTCCACCGTCACGCGGCCGGCGAGGTGCGCCGTCGGTGCGGCTGGCTGCGGCGGGGGAGTCTGAGGAGTCTGGGTAGGTTGGGGAGTCTGGGCCAGGGTGACGGCGACGACCAGTCCAAGCACAAGCGTCATGCGGCCTCCGCGATCAGTAGATTAGACTCCTCGCGATGAAAAAAGATTTCGCGTTTGAGATGGCTGCCTCGGCTGTCCGTTTCGGGGTGGGCGTCACCCGCGAAGTCGGCATGGACCTGAAGGAACTCGGAACTACGCTCGCGCTGGTAGTGACCGACCCGACCATCGCGAGACTGCCGCCGCTGGCCACCGTCGTCGATTCACTTGACCGCAGCGGCGTCGCATACGTTCTTTACGATCGCGTTCGCGTCGAGCCGACCGACGAATCGTTTCACGATGCGATCGCTTTTGCCGGCGCTCACGCGATCGATGCCATCGTCGCGGTGGGCGGCGGCTCGACCATCGACACTGCGAAGGCAGTGAACCTCTACACGACGTATCCGCCAGCCGACTTCCTGGATTATGTGAATCCGCCGATCGGCAAAGGCCTGCCCGTGCCGGGGCCGCTGAAACCGCTGATGGCGATTCCAACCACGGCTGGCACCGGCAGCGAGACGACTGGCGTCAGCATCTTCGACTACAAGGCGCTGCATGCGAAGACCGGTATCGCCAGCCGCCGGCTGAAGCCGACGCTCGGCTATCTCGATCCGGAGAACACGCGAACGATGCCGCCGGCTGTCGCTGCGTCGACCGGCCTCGACATCCTCAGCCACGCGATCGAGTCGTACACGGCGATGCCCTTCAGCGATCGCCCGCTGCCGGAGCGCCCGGCGATGCGGCCGGCCTATCAAGGATCGAATCCGATCAGCGACATCTGGTCGCTGCAGGCGCTTCGCATGGTGACGCAGTATCTCGTCCGCGCAGTCGAAGATCCGGCCGACGACGAGGCGCGCGCGCAGATGCTGCTGGCGGCGTCGTACGCCGGCGTCGGGTTTGGCAACGCGGGCGTGCACCTGCCGCACGGGATGTCGTACCCGGTTTCCGGCCACGTCAAGACCTACTGCACGCCCGGCTACGCGGTCGATCACCCGCTCGTCCCGCACGGGTTTTCGGTGATCCTGAATGCGCCCGCGGTGTTCAGGTTCACCGCGCCGTCAAACCCGCAGCGCCATCTGGAAGCGGCGGCCGCGCTCGGCGCCGACGTGTCGGGGGTTCGGCCGGCCGACGCCGGCCGCGTGCTCGCCGATCGCATCACCTGGTACATGCAGCGGTTGAACACGCCGAACGGCTTGCGCGCGATCGGCTACTCATCCGCAGACATTCCGGTCCTCGTCGAGGGGACGCTTCCGCAGCACCGCGTAACGAAGTTGTCGCCGCGGCCGGCCGGCGCGGATGAGCTCGCCGCGCTGTTCGAAGATGCGCTGGTCGGCTGGTAATTTGCACGGCGTTCCAGCGGAGGGGAGCCGATGAAGTTCGTAACTCGTCCCGCAGCCGCCGCCGGTCTGGCAGTCGTGCTCGTCGCATGCAACCCCGGTCCGAATCCGACGGACGAGGTGAACAAAGCGCTCAAGCAGGCCAACCTGAACGAAGTGAGCGTCGACTGGGACGGCGGCGCCCGCGTCGCGCACCTTCGTGGCCGGGTCGATCAGCCGACCGATCGGCAGCGCGCCGAAGAAGTCGCTGCTGCTGCCGTCGGCACGACGGGCAAGGTGCTGAACGAAGTCACCATCAAGGGCCTCACCGAGAAAACCGCGGGCGATCTCGACGACGACATCAAGAGCACGCTGAAGAAGATGGTCGACAACGATCCGGTCCTTCGCGACCGGTCGGTGAAGTTCGACGTGAACAACGGCGCCGTGACGGTGAAGGGTGACGTGCAGACGGCCGACGAGAAGGCAAAGCTCACGCAGCTGGTTCACGCCGCGCCGGGCGTGAAGGATTTCGTCAACGCGGTCGAAATCAAGCCGAAGTCGTGAGCGTTCGCAAACTGCCGGCGGCATGGCGTGCGCTGCATCGCGAAAAGCGCCGTACCAAGGCGGCGAACGCGAAGGCGCGCGCCCTCGCGCACAAGAACGCGCCGCTGCCGCCGCCGGCCACCGCGAAGCTGGCCGGACTGCGATACGTCGACGATCGCCGCACGCCCGGTATTCGCCGGATTGGCGCGAAGAGCCGCGTGCGCTACGTTGCGCCTAATGGACGGACGGTCGGCGACAAACGCGAGCTGCAGCGCATCCGCGCACTCGTGATTCCGCCGGCGTGGAAAGACGTCTGGATCTGTCCCGATCCGCTCGGCCACCTGCAGGCGACCGGCCGCGACGTCCGAGGGCGGAAGCAGTATCGCTATCACCCGCGCTGGCGCGAAGTGCGCGACGAGGTCAAGTACGGCCGCCTGATCGCCTTCGCGCAGGGACTGCCGAAGATTCGTCAACGGACCGACGCCGATCTCCGCAAGGCCGGCCTCCCGCGCGAGAAGGTGCTCGCCGCCGTGGTGCAGCTCCTCGAGAAGACGCTGATTCGCGTCGGCAACGAGGAGTACGCCAAGGACAACGGATCGTTCGGCCTGACGACGTTCCGCGATCAGCACGCGAAGATCAAAGGCGGCACGGTCCGCTTCGAGTTCAAGGGGAAGAGCGGCGTCGGTCACGCCATCGATCTGCAGGATCGCCGGCTGGCGAAGATCGTCAAGGCCTGCCGCGACCTTCCCGGCTACGAGCTGTTCCAGTACATCGACGACGATGGCGAGCGCCAGACAGTCGATTCGGCGGACGTCAACGAGTACCTGCGCGACATCAGCGGCGAGGGTTTCACCGCCAAAGACTTCCGCACCTGGGCCGGGACCGTCCTCGCCGCGAAGGCGCTCGCCGAGCTCGCGAAGTTCAAGTCCAACACCGAAGCGAAGCGGAACGTCGTCAAGGCGATCGAGTCGGTCGCGAAGAAGCTGGGCAACACGAAAGCGGTGTGCCGGAAGTGTTACATCCATCCGGCGATCCTCGAGGCCTACATGGACGGCGCGACCATCCAGACGCTGAAGACGCGCGCCGCCAGGTTGTCGCGCGTGCGTGCGACGCTGAACGGCGAAGAGGCGGCCGTCGTCAACATGATTGCGCGGCGTCTGAAGAAGACCGGCTTGAAGAAAACGGCCTAGCGCCGCGGGAACTATAATCGCGCGATGCCGCGCGTCGCCGGGTCCGTCGGCCGCAACGTGCCCCGGATGGAGGGCGTCGACAAGGTCACCGGCCGCGCGCGCTACATCGACGACCACACGCTCCCCGGTCTTCTCTACGGCCGCACGATTCGTTCGACGATTCCCTGCGGGCGCATCGTCGACATCCGTCCACAGCTGCCGGCGCCCGGCTTCACTCTCGTCAGCTACCGCGACATTCCTGGCCGCAATGTCGTCGCCCTGATCGACGACGATCAGCCAGCGCTCGCCGAGCGCGAGGTCCGCCATTACGCCGAGCCGATCCTGCTGCTCGCGCACGAGGATCGCGATGCGCTGCGCGCCGCAGACGTGCAGATCGAGTACTCCCCAACCACGCCCGTTTACGATCCCGAGACGTCGCCCACCACGTTCAAAACGATCACCATCGCAAAAGGCGATCTCTCCACCGGCTTCGCGGCTGCGGACGTCGTGGTCGAGGGCGAGTACCGCACGGGCCACCAGGAGCAGCTGTATATCGAGACCAACGGCGTCATGGCCGTGCCCGAAGCGGACGGCGGTGTCACCGTTTACGGCTCGATGCAATGTCCGTATTACGTGCATCGCGCGTTGAAGGTGCTGCTCGATCTGCCCGACGACAGGGTGCGGGTCGTGCAAACCGAAACCGGCGGCGGGTTCGGCGGCAAAGAAGAATATCCGTCGATGATCGCCGGCCACGCGGCGCTGCTGGCGCGGAAAGCCGGCCGGCCGGTGAAACTCGTCTACGACCGCGTCGAGGACATGGTGGCGACGACCAAGCGCCATCCGGCGGTGATCCGGCACCGTACCGGCGTGACCCGCGATGGCCGGCTGACCGCGATGGAGATCGACGCGGTTTTCGACGGCGGCGCCTATGCGACGCTCAGCGCGGTGGTGCTCTCGCGCGGCGTGATTCACGCCAGCGGTCCGTACCGGTGCGATCACGTCCGCATCCACGGCCGCGCGACGATGACCAACACGCCGCCAAACGGCGCCTTCCGCGGCTTCGGCGCGCCGCAGACGCAGTTTGCCACCGAAGTGCACATGGATCGGATCGCCGACGCGGTCGGCATCGATCCGGTGCGGCTGCGCGAAATCAACGCGCTCCGGCCCGGCGACACGACGGCGACGGGCCAGCGGCTGGGACGCGACTGCAGCGCGCTGATGGTGCTGCGCGAGGCGGTGAAGCGGACCGATTTCAGGCGCCGCCGCAAAGCGGTGGCGGGCACCAATCGCGGCCTGGGACTGTCGCTGTTTTTCCACGGCTCCGGCTTCACCGGCGGCGGCGAGATCAAGCTCGCGTCGAAAGCGTCGCTGGCGCTCACCGAACGCGGCGCGCGTATTCTCGTCGCGAGCACTGAAATTGGCCAGGGCACGCGGACGATGCACGCGCAGATCGTCGCCGACACGCTCGGCGTGCCCTACGATTGCATCGAGGTGAATGCGGCCGACACCGGCGTCGTGCCCGACAGCGGGCCGACCGTGGCGTCGCGCACCTGCATGATCGTCGGCCGCATCCTGCAGCGCTGCGCCGAGGAGATGCGCGATCGCCTCGGCCGATTGACGCCGCGCGACTACCTGCGCCGCCATGGGCCGCTGGTGATCACACGGGAGTACGAGCGCCCGACCGAGATGTCGTGGGACGACAACAGCTACCAGGGCGACGCGTACGGCACCTACGGCTGGGCGTGCGATGTCGTCGAACTCGAAGTGGATCGCGATACCTGGGAGGTGCGGCCGATCGCCTTCACCACGGTCCACGAGATCGGCAAGGCGATCCACCCGCTGCTGGCGAACGGACAGATCGAAGGGGGGAGTGTCCAGGGCCTCGGCTACGCGCTGCTCGAAGAGGTGGTGATGCGCAACGGCCGCATGGCCAACGCGCAGCTCACCAACTACATCATCCCGACGACGCTCGACACGCCAGTGCTCGACGTGGTGATGCGCGGGAACCCCTACCCGCACGGTCCATTCGGCGCCAAGGGCGTGGGCGAGATGCCGATCGACGGCCCGGCGCCGGCCGTCGTCAACGCGCTGCGCCACGCCGGCTACGATGTGCGCGAGATTCCCGCGACGCCCGAAAAGCTGATGGCATGCGCGTCACGCTGAACGGCGCGGTGCGCCGCATCGACGCGCATCCCCTGAAGCGCCTGCTCGATGTGCTGCGCGAGGACTGCGGTCTCACCGGCACGAAAGAAGGGTGCGGCGAAGGCGAATGCGGCGCCTGCACCGTGCTGGTCGACGGCGCGCCGGTGAACTCGTGCCTGGTCCCGTTCGCTCATGCCAGACGCGCGCGGATCACGACCATCGAGGGGCTGGGCGGCCGTCATCCGCTGCAACGCGCCTTCGTGGAGCATAACGGCGCGCAATGCGGCATCTGCACCCCGGGCATGATCATGGCCGCCGTCGCCCTGGGCAAGAACCTGACGCTCGACGACGTCCGCATCGGCCTGGCCGGGAACCTCTGTCGCTGCACCGGGTACTCGGCCATCTATCGAGCCGTCCTCGATGCGCGGCGTGTCAGAAACCGCGGAGAACGCGGAGGACGCAGAGATCAAATTCTTCGGACTACTTCTCGAGACAAGAACCGCCCGAAGAGAATCAGGCCAAAAAACAAATGAACGGCGCATCGGCTGTCGCGTGCACGGTGCGGCGGCATGCATCCAGAAGCGGAACGGCTCAACGCGTTGACCGAGTCGATCATCGGCGCCGCGATCGATGTTCACAACACACTCGGTCCCGGGCTGCTGGAGTCGGCCTACGAAGCGTGCTTATGCCACGAGCTGATGAAACGCGGGTTGAAATTCGAGCGTCAGAAGCCGCTGCCGCTCACTTACGGCGAGGTCAAGCTGGATTGCGCGTATCGGATGGATGTCGTCGTCGAGCAGTCCGTGGTCATCGAGATCAAGTCCGTCGAGCGACCGACCGCGGTCCATTCAGCACAGATCATCTCGTATTTGAAGATCCCCGGCCTTCACGTCGGCCTCGTGATCAATTTCAACGTCAAGAACCTGATCGCTCACGGCGGGGTGATGAGAAGAGTGAACAATTTCCCAGAATGACGGCAACGGCCACGAGACGAGTCAACCAGGTGCGAACGATCCGAATGAATCGAACGATCCAGAGAAAAAGAAGTCTCTGCGCTCTCCGCGTTCTCCGCGGTTAAACGTGGACGAGTTCACACGTCACAAATGCAGGGATCGATTCTCGATCGCACGCTCCTGACGCCGCGCTCGGTTCGCGAGGCACTGCGCATGCTACGCGACGAAGGACCGTTGACGCCGATGGCGGGGTGCACGGATCTATACGTCGGCCTGAACTTCGGCACGCTTGCCGACACCCGGTTCCTCGACCTGTGGCCGCTCGAGGCGTTGCGCCGGATCGAGGCGCGCGGCGATGTCCTGTCGATTGGCGCGCTGGCCACCCATAGCGACATCATCTGTTCGCCGCGCGTGCGCGCGCGGATCCCGATGCTGGCCGCCGCGTCGCGGGAAGTCGGCGGCGTGCAGATTCAAAATCGCGGCACGCTCGGCGGCAACGTGGCGAATGCTTCGCCGGCCGGCGACACGCTGCCGGTGCTCGCCGCCGCCGACGCCGCAGTCGTCCTGATCAGCGCCGCCGGCACGCGCCGCGTCCCGTTCAACGCGTTTTATACCGGGTATCGGCAGTCGGTTCGGCGTCCTGACGAGTTGATCGCCGCGATCGAGATTCCAGAGCTGCGCGGCCGACAGTGGTTTCGCAAGGTGGGGACGCGCGCCGCCCAAGCGATTTCCAAAGTTGTGATCGCTGGCGTGGTCGGCGAGGAGATCCGCATCGCGCTCGGCAGCGTCGCGCCGACGGTCGTGCGGGCGGCACGGACCGAAGCGGTTCTGGCGCGCGGCGCATCGGTGGCGGAGGCGCAGCGGACGCTCAGCGAGGAGATTGCGCCGATCGACGACATCCGCTCAACGGCCGAGTATCGCCGCCGCGTCGCCGCGAACCTGCTGGCGCGAATGCTCGACGGCCGCCCGTAATATAATTCCCGGACTCCCCAGCGTCCGCTTCCCACATGAGAGCCGTCGTTGTTTCGTTAGGTGATCTCGGGCGCAGCGCCCGCATGCTGTATCACGCTCGCGCCCTCGCGGCGAACGGCGTGGATGTCGATCTCGTCGGTTTCGAAGGAACGCCTCTGCCGAAAGCGGTCACCGACGAACGGCGCATCACCATACAGCGGCTCGATCCGGCGACCTTGCGGCTGCGTGGCCATTTCTTCGGTGCGAGCTACGCCGCGGCCGGCCTGCTCGACGCGGCGCGCCTCAGCCTGCGGTTGTGGCGCACGCTGCGCAAGCTGAAGAAGCCCGACCTGGTGTTGATTCAGAATCCGCCGGCGTTCCCAACCCTACCGGTGGCGCTGTTCTCGCTGCGCAGCCGCGGCGTGCGCTTCGTGATCGATTGGCACAACCTCGGCTACACGCTGCTGCGCCTTCGCCTCGGCCGCTGGCACCCGGCGGTTCGCCTCGCGCGCTGGCTGGAACGTCGCGACGCGCGCCGCGTCGACGCCAACCTCACCGTCTCGCGCAGCCTCGCGGGATTTCTCGACAGCCGCTTCGGCGTCCCGAGAGCCTCGGTCCTGTACGACCGGCCGGCGTCGACGTTCGTGCCGATGGACCGCACCGCGCGCGAGCAACTGCGGCAGGCCTTGTTCTCGCGGCTCGGCGTACACGGCGGCCCGGTGGCCTTCATCGTCTGTCCAACGAGCTGGACCGAGGACGAAGACTTCGATCTGATCATCGACGCGGTGCCGCGGCTCGAGGAACGGATTCGCGGCTGGGAGGCGGCGTCGCCGCACCGGCGATTCCCCGATCTCGTCATCCTCGTCACCGGCGACGGCGCGCGTCGGGCGGAGTTCGAACGCCGCTTTGCCGGCCTGCCAGCGCGGCGCATTCAACTGCGGGCGCGCTGGCTCGAGCCCGAGGACTATCCGAAAGTGGTCGGCAGCGCCGACCTAGGACTGTGTCTGCACCGATCCTCGTCCGGACTGGACATCCCGATGAAAGTCGCTGATCTGTTTGGTGCCGGCGTGCCGGTGTGCGCGCTCGACTACGGCATCGGCCTCGGCGAACGCGTCCGCCACGGCGACAACGGCCTGCTGTTCTCCACGGCTGTACAGCTCGCCGACGTGCTGTTCGATCTGTTCGAGAGCTTTCCGCACGACCAGCAGTTGCTCGACCGCCTGCGCGGCGGCGCGCGCAAATCGGCGCGGCCGACGTGGGAAGAAGGCTGGGCCCGCGAGGCGAAGCCGCTGCTCCTCGGTTCGTGAGCCGATCGGTCAGCGGGAGCAGTGCTGAAGAAGAGCGGCGATGTACAAAAGCACGAGCCACGTCAGCATCGCCCGCCCACGATCGGACTTCTCGACAGGGCGGGGGATAAACCCGCTTATGTCAAAGAACCGGCGGATGTCAAAGAACCGGCGGCGAGGGAACAACCCTGACAGGACGCTTGGCGAGGCGACCGGCACGTCCGGTGCCTTCGCATCGACGACCCGAATCGTCACGACGTCGCCCGCAGTAAGAACCCGCTCATCTCCCCATTGGTAATCGACGGTGAGGTCAGACGAAACGGCGGACACGCGCAACGTCGAAGTTGTGCCTCCATCCCCGGCCGGCAGGTGCGAGACGAACGCACTGAACCCGCACGTATCGACCGGCGCCGCGAGGCAGTGGCGGATGCCGTTCACCCTGACTTCGACGCAAAGCATCGCAAAGCTCCGTCAGCCGAGCACCAGGATCATGGCTGTCCCCGCAATCAGCCACACCCATAGCCACACTTCGACCTCCATGCCGCGCGACACGTGTTGGAAGAGTTCGGGCTGCGGTGTTCGAAATGGAGCCATTTCCGTTGACCGCCACTCCGGCGCGTCAGCCGCTTCTCGTTCGACAACGCGAACGGTCACCACGTCGCCGAGTTTCAGGAAGCAGTCTTCAGCACCCCAGTGCTCGAACCCGTCGGGCCCCACACTCTCCGCCGACACCTTCACGCCCGGTCGCAAGCGTTCGACATCGATACCATGCAACACGCCGGCCTGCACCAGCGCGTCGTGTCGACCGGCAACGCAATAGGGTTCGCCGTTTACCGTCACTTCGAGACACAGCATCGATAATTCCCCTCGACGGTTGGTTACCGGGCGAGCGCGATGTTGTCGACGGCGATCGTCGTGTCGCAGCACGACAGCGGCGGCGTACTCAGGCGGATGACCAGCGCGTCGACGGCCGGCGCGGACGCGGCGTTCGCGATGCCGACGAAGTCCGCGGCGCTGCCGACGGCGTTCTGCAGCGTGAACGCGGTTGTTCCCTTCGCGATGCCGGTGATCACGTACTGCACCGGCGTGGTGCTCGAGGACACGTCCACCGACTGAAACCTGAACGGCGCGTCGCTGGTGACGACCAGTTCGCCCACCGTTGTCGAACCGCGGGCGGAGGTGAACTGCACCGACGGCGCGGGACGGCCAGTCGTTGCCGACACGCTCCAATTCGACGTCGACGCCGCCACCGTGAATCCGCACGCCGTGTAGGTGCTGAACCTGTCGCTGGCGCGCAGTCCATCGAAGGTGAGCGCGCTGCATTCCGACCCGCGCGTGAGCGCGACGTTCACCGTCTGATCGGCCGTCAGCGAGACCGACTGCACGCTGGTGGTATAGCCGTTGGCTCGGACCGTCAGTTCGAGCGTGCCTGATGGAAGTTCTTCAATCGAGTACCGGCCCGTACCGGTAGTCGTGGCGGCCCTGGTATTGTTCGACACGTCCTTGACGACGACGGTCGCGCCGGCGATGCCGACTTTGGTGGCGGAATCGGTGATCGTCCCCGATAAGGTCAACGACGCCTCGGCGGCGATCTCGAAGGCGAACGCCCCGCGCGCGCCGCCGAAGGTGGCGCTGATCTCGACCGGGCCGTGATTTTTCGCCGTCACGGTGCCGTCGGTGCCGACGGTGGCGACGGCGGTGTTCGACGACCGCCATGTCGCGTCGGCGGTCACGGTGGTGCTCGTCCCGTCCGGATGCACCGCCATCGCCGCGAACCGCGACGACTCGCCAATCACCGGCGGTGTTCCCGCGACGATCAGCGACTTGACGTTGCTGGCGTCCGGATCGGAGAGCAGATGACACCCCGCGGCCGCCGCGCCAGCGAGGAGCCACACCGTCGCCCGCAGCGATTGGTAACGCACGTCAGCGCGCCAGCACGATGTTGTCGAGCCCTGCGGTATTGAACGTCGCGACGCAGCACGACGCCGGGCCCGAATTCGAGAGACGGATCAGCACCCCGTCGATCGGCGCTTCCGACGCTTGCGTGTTGCTGACTGTTGTAAACCCGCTGAACGTAACGTTCGCGGTGCCCTGCACCGCGAACGCCTGCGTGCCGTTGCCGATGCCGGTAATCGAGTAGGGCACCACGCCGGAGGCGGTATATACGTCAACCGACTGGAACCTGAATTTCGAACCAGCTGCAGTGACCGCGACTTCAGCGATCGTCGTCACGCCGAGCGGCGAGATGAAATGGATGAACGGCGCGGGGCGGCCAGCCATGGTCGCGATCGTCCAGTTGGCAGTCGTCGCCGACACCGTGAAGCCGCATGCCGTCCACGTCGCGAATGCCGCATCGTTCGCGGCGAGATCGTCAAAGCCCAGCGCCGGACAGACACTGGCGCGGCCCAGCGGGAGCGAGACGCCGGTGTCGCCGAGAATTTGCGTCGACACAGCGCCGGTGATGTAACCGTCGACGTGCGCCGTGACATGGGCGGGGCCGGGCGCGATGCCGCCAATCGAAAACGCGCCAATGTCGTCCGTTACGACGGAAATCGATGCGCCGGCCGCGTCGTGCGCGACCACGGTCGCTCCCGCCAGGCGCCTGAAGGTGAGCACGTCGAAAACGTTGCCGCTCAAGCGAAACGCTGCGCCCGAGCCGACGTCGAAGCTCAGGGCGCCGCGTCCGCCGGCCGTCGTCGCGCTGATCTCGACCGATCCGCGGCTCACGCCTCTGACCGTGCCGACATCGTCGACCGTTGCGACGGCGGGGTTCGATGAGCGCCACGTCACGCCGGTGCTCACCGGCGCGGTCGTGCCGTCGTTGTGCACGGCGAGCGCGGTGAACTGTGCGGACACGCCGATCGACGGCGGCGTGCCGACCACGATCACCGATTTGACGTCCTCGGGTGCCGAAGGCGAGCCGCCGCACCCGGCGATCGCTACTGTTGCTGCCACAATCACCAACAGCCGCACGGATCCCTCCGTGACAGGTCGATTGATCACGGTAACAAATTTCGGCGTCGAGTTCGCCGCTATAATCAAGCCCGCGTGGCCGTCAACCCGAAACCGCCGAAGCATCTGACCCAGGGCGCGATCCTCCGGTGGCGGAGGGTGAGCGGGCTGGTGCTCGCCGAGGCTGTCTACGAACCTGGACAGCAGATCCACCGCGACGTCCACCCGCATGCGCAGTTCGTGCTGGTGCTGAAGGGTTCGCTGACCGAGCAGGACGGTGGGGCCGGCGTTACTCACGGCCCATCGACGCTGCTGTTCAGGCGCGCCGACGAACCGATCTCGTACCGCGTCGACGGCAGCGGTGCGCGCTGCCTCATCGTCGACATGGACGAATCGTGGGTGGGACGCGCGCGGCAGCAGGCGCCGCTGCTCACGCGCTCGGTCGCGTTCCGCCGCGGGCTGTTGCTGCACCTGGCGCAGCGGCTCTACGGCGAATTCCGGCAGCGCGACGAAGTGTCGCGGCTCGCCGTCGAAAGCCTTGCGCTCGGCGTGCTCGCCGAGGCGTCGCGCCGCGAAGCGGCGGCGCGGCCGGCGGTGCCGCTGTGGCTGCTCGTCGCGATGGCGCTCATCGAAGAACGGTTCCGCGAACCGCTGTCGCTCGCCGCCGTGGCCAAATCGGTCGGCGTGCACCCGGTGCATCTCGCGCGGACGTTCCGGCGCGTCCATCAAACCACCGTCGCGGCCTACGTCCGGCAACTGCGGGTCGATTTCGCGCGCGGACTTCTCGGCGGTCCGGCCGGCCTGAGCGACATCGCCTGCGCGGCCGGATTCTGCGATCAGAGTCACTTCTCGCGCTGTTTCAAGCAGCATACCGGCCTGACGCCGGCGGAGTACCGGCGATCGCTCGGCTGAAGCCTCCGCGCTCCTCGTCGCGAAGCGCGCGCTAAGGCGATCCCACAACATTTCGGTTCGTGCAAGACGACATGCGTCGCAACCGCGTACGGTGCGAGGCATGTCGATCTTTGCGACGAAGTCGATCGAGCAGCTGAAGGCGGAAGCGGCGGCGACCGGGGAGCATGCGTTGAAGCGGGTGCTCGGGCCGCTCAACCTGATTACCCTCGGCATCGGTGCGGTGATCGGCACCGGCATCTTCGTGCTGAGCGGCACGACGGCCGCCGATAACGCGGGACCGGCAATCGTGCTGTCGATGATGCTCGCCGGCACGGCGAGCGCGCTGGCCGGCCTGTGCTACTCCGAGTTCGCCTCGACGGTGCCGATCGCCGGGTCGGCGTATACCTACGGCTATGCAACGCTTGGCGAACTGGTCGCCTGGGTGATCGGCTGGGACCTGATTCTCGAGTACGCGCTCGGTGCGGCGACTGTCGCAGTCGGATGGGCCGGCAACCTGACGAGCTTTCTGCACGACTTCGTCGGCGTCGATTTTCCCGCCCGTTTCGCCGCCGCGCCCGGCACCGTCGTCGCGACCGCCGCCGGCCCGGTGACCGCCGTGTTCAACCTGCCGGCGGTGATCCTCACCGCGCTCGTCACGGCACTGATCGTCGTCGGCATCAAGGAGTCGGCGACCGTGAACACCGCGATCGTGATGATCAAAGTCGCGGTCGTGCTGATCGTCATCGCCGGCGGCGCGGCCTACGTGAACACCGCCAACTGGCACCCGTTCGTACCCCCGAACACCGGCACGTTCGGCGAATACGGGTGGAGCGGCGTGTTCCGCGGCGCCGCGGTGATCTTCTTCGCCTACATCGGCTTCGATGCGGTCTCGGTGACGGCGCAGGAAGCGAAGAACCCGCAGCGCGACATGCCGCTCGGGATTCTCGGCTCGCTCGTCATCTGCACGATTCTCTACATTCTCGTCTCTGGCGTGATGGTCGGCCTGGTCCCGTATCAGCAGATGAAAGGATCGCCGGCGCCGATGGTGGTGGCGATTCGCGCCGCGGCGCAGGCGTCGGGCGGCAGCGGGCTGCTGCACGCGATGACGATGCTCGTCGAGCTCGGTGCGATCGCCGGGTTGACCTCGGTGATGGTCGTGATGATGATGGCGCAGCCGCGGATCTTCTACGCGATGGCCAACGACGGCCTGCTGCCGCCGTTCGCGAAGAAGATCCATCCGCGGTTCCGCACGCCGCACATCACCAGCCTCATCACCGGCGTGGTCGTCGCCGTCGCGTCGGGGTTCACGCCGATCAACGTGCTTGGCCAGATGGTGAGCATCGGGACGCTGATGGCGTTCGTGATCGTGTCGATCGGCGTGATCTTCCTGCGCTATCAGCGCCCAGAACTCGACCGGCCGTTCAAGGTGCCGTTGGTGCCGTTTCTGCCGGCGCTGTCAGTGGTGGTGAGCCTGGTACTGATGGCCAGCTTGCCGGCAGCGACGTGGCTGCGGCTGGTGATCTGGATGGCGATTGGGTTCGTCCTGTACTTTGCGTACGGCTTCCATCACAGCGAACTGCGCAAGCGGACGGTGCACGCACCAGTCGTGGCGCGGCGAACGATCCCGGATGCCTCGTGACCCGATCGTGCACACAACGGTGGTTCCGGCGCGTTCTTATCGCGACGAGGGCGTGATGTGCGTACCGGAGAAGCCGGCGCGCTCGAGGCGCCGCTGCGCGGCACGGACCAGATCGTCGGACGCGTAGGGTCCAGCCACCACTTGCTGCCATCCGCCCAAGAAACGTCGCTGCACTGGCTCGCCGAGCGCTGTGATCGCCGTGACGACGTCAGCCGCGCGCGCTTCCGTTCGAAACGACGCGACCACGATCTCGAAGGCGCCGGCAGCGGCCGCCGGCGCCGCGGTGGCCGAGCCAGCGGTGCGCGGCGCCGTTGCTGCTGCCGGCGTGGTTACTGATGGCGCTGCTGCTGATGGCGCAGGAATCGGTTCCGTCGCTGGTGCCGGGGCCGCCGGCTCGCGCGGCGCCGCCGGAGTGGACGCCCCCTGCGCTGGACGCGCCGGTTGCGGCGCGGGTGCCGGCGCGGGCCTGGAGACCGGTTCGCCGGGCGATCGGCGCGCCGCCGAGCGCACACCGAACCACGCAATCGCGACCACTGCGACGGTTGCCGCAATCGCTCCGTATCGTCGCGCGCTTGACGCAGCGGGCGGCTCGGGCGCCGGCGTCGCCGCGCCGTCTTCGGCGGTCAGCTGCGGCCAGACCGGCAGCGCCGCTGCCGCCGGCTTCGCCGCCGCGAGGCCAAGCGCCGCGGCCGCCGTGTTGATCGTGGACACGTCAACGGTCCGCAGTCCGGCACGGTACCCCGCTTCGAGCGCGCGGTCGCACAGCAGGTTGACGACGCGGGGAATGCCGCCGGAGATCTGCGCCACCGCGGCGATCGCGTCTGGCGTGAACGGCGCATCGGGTTGCGACCCATCCCATGCCGCCAGCTCGCGCTCGAGGTCGGTCGCGCCCGGCAGCGGCGATCCGTTCGTCCGCTCGCGCGCGACCGCGAGCCGGTGGCCGATATAGCGCGTCACTTCCGGCGCGGTCAGTGGCTCGAGCCGGGCGAATCGCGAGACCCGCTGCGTCAGCTGGCGCAGCTCCGGCTGGGCCAGCAGGTCGTTCAATCCCGGCTGGCCGACGAGCATGATCTGCAGCAACGTGCCGCGGTCGTCCTGGATGTTCGAGATCAGTCGAATCTGCTCGAGCACGTCGGGCTGCGCGTGCTGCGCTTCGTCGAGAATCACGACCGCATGCGCCTGAATCGGCGCGAGCGACCCGAGAAACTCCTGCAGCGCATGGACCAGTTCGTGCCGAGCGATCGGCGCGCGCGCCGCGCCGCGGTCCTTCGAAACGACGCCGAAGTCCTCGAGCATGCGCGTCAACAGGTCGTCGCGCTGAAGCTGCGGGTCGTTGATGCTCGCGACGAACGTCTTGCGATCGCTCCGCTCGATCACGGTGCGACACAGCAGCGTCTTGCCGGTGCCGATCTCGCCGGTTACGACGACGATCGGTTCGCGCCGCTCGAGGGCGTAGGTAATTTCCTTCAGCGCGGCTGAGTGGGACGCGCTGTCGAAACGGAAGCGGGTATCGGGGGCAAGGCTGAAGGGCGGCTGGCAGAACCCGAAGAACTGTTCGTAACCGCCGGGCTCGCGCGACGACTCGTAGTTCACGTCGCGATTGTAGCGAACACCGGCGGTTCGCACGCGTTCCTGTCTACAATCCTCGGGAAAGGAGCTCCACCGTGAGCCACGTCACCCGCCGGGACCTCGGACGCCTGGCGGCGGCGCTCGTGGCGGCGCCGGCGCTGCCGGCCGCCCGCATGCAGACGCCGCAGCCGTCGACATATGCCGGGCCGCTGGCCGGGAACGAGCGCGGCCTCGAAGACCGCCGGTTCGATCCCGTCGCCTTCTCGCGCGATCTCTACGCGTCCGCGCCGCGCCGGCTGCGCTTTCAGGCTCGCACGCGGCCCGAAGCCGAGCAGTGGCAGCGCGAGCTCGCGGCGAAACTGACGGAGCTCGTCGGCGGGTTTCCAACGGCGCGCGCGCCGCTTCGTCCGCAGGTGTTCGAGTCGCGATCGTTTCCCGCGTACCGTCGCGAGAAGGTCGTTTTCGACAGCCGCCCCGGCGTCAGTGTGCTCGCCTACGTCCTGACCCCGTCACGCGGAACGCCGCCGTCGCCGGTGATGATCTGCGTGCCCGGCCACGGCCGCGGCGTCGACGACATCGTCGGCATCGACGAGCAGGGACGAGATCGCACCGACAAAGCCGGGTATCAGCACGATTTCGCGGTGCAGGTCGTGGAGGCCGGCCTCGCAGCCGTGGCGATCGAGCCGATGGGCTTCGGTTGCCGCCGCGATCCGCTCAACGCGCAGCGCGGCCTCGCCCAGAAAGGCTGCGAGCCGATTGCCGGCGGCGCGCTCATGCTTGGTCAGACGCTGATCGGCTGGCGCGTGTGGGACATCATGCGGACGCTCGATTTCATCGCGACACGACCGGATCTCGACGCGGCGCGCACCGGTTGCATGGGGATCTCTGGCGGCGGCACGGCGACGCTGTTCGCGGCCGCGCTCGAGCCGCGACTGAAGGTGGCGATGGTGAGCGGCTACCTGAACACGTTTCGCGACAGCATTGGCAGCCTGGCGCACTGCGTCGACAACTACGTGCCGGGCATCCTGCACTGGGCGGAGATGCACGACCTCGCCGGCCTCGTCGCGCCGCGGCCGCTCTTTGTCGAATCAGGCGAACAGGATCGCATCTTCCCGGTGCAGGCCAGCGTCGAAAGCTTCCGCGCCGTGCGCGAGATCTACAAGGTGTTCGGCGCCGAGAACCGCGTCGAGCAGGAGGTCTTCCCCGACGAGCACACGTTCTGGGGCAAGCGCGGGATCCCGTTCCTCGTCCGGCAGCTCCGCGAGTGAACCTCAACCTACCGTAGCGCAGCCCTTCAGGGCTGCCCGCGGCTGCGGGCAGGCCTAAAGGCCTGCGCTACGATCGCTTCGAAGCTTCACTCGTACCGCAGCGCGGACACCGGATCGAGGCGCATGGCGCGGCGCGCCGGCCACACGCACGCGGCAAGCGAGACCGCGATCATCAGCAGCGTGATCGCGGCGAGAGTCAGCAAGTCGCGGCCGTTCGATTTGACGACCACCGACTGCAGCAGCCGGCCGACGCCGACCGCGCCCGCGATACCAATTGGCAGCGCGATGACGAGCTGGACGAGCGAGCGCTGGAGAATCAGCCAGACGACCTGCTTCGCCTGCGCGCCGAGCGCCATCCGCACGCCGATTTCGGCGGTTCGCTGGGTCACCGAGTACGCCGTGACCGCGTAGAGGCCAACGGCGGAAAGCACGAGCGCGATGCTGGCGAAGATCG
>Ga0075435_100000942_pt1 | contig 18348 bp, 25 predicted proteins | sample RhiMethybrSRZTD4_FD_75302 | JGI IMG/M metagenome (GOLD analysis project Ga0075435, IMG submission 75302) | Populus rhizosphere microbial communities from Tennessee, USA - Rhizosphere MetaG P. TD hybrid SRZTD4 | ecosystem: Host-associated > Plants > Roots > Rhizosphere > Soil | place: USA...
GTCGTACTCGGTCACGATTGCGACCGAGCATCGGCCGTGCGAGATGGCCAGGTCGTGGGGGAGGATGCCTCGCGTCCCGGGCAGGATGCCCCGCGGGCCGTCCGCCGTCATCCGCTCGACACTGGACTCATTGGCGGCCAGCAGCAGCGACGCCGGAAAGGGATGGTCGCACCGCCGGCTTGACGGCTTGGCCGTCGGCCCATGCGAGCTGCCGGAGCCGCAGGCGGTCATGCCTGAGACCAGCAGGGCCGCGCAGAGCAATGTCCTTAGCATCCGGCAACTGTAAGCCCGGCCACGGCCGAGCAGACAGCCGCACACGCGTCACCAACGTGTGGGTGGTACGGTCGCGGTCCCTGACCCCACCCGGAGGTGGACTGAGATGCCGATTCTGATGATCATGGATATCGAGGGCGGGACGGCCGAGCAGTACGATCGCGTCGACGGGCTGCTGGGCGGACTGACCCCGGAGAACGCTCCTGCCGGACTGATCAGTCACGCCGCGGCCGTCACCGACACCGGCTTGATGGTCGCCGACGTGTGGGAGTCTGCAGAGGATCTGCAGCGCTTCTTCGATGAGCGGCTGGATGCGGCGATCACCGAGGCGGGACTGCCGCAGGCCCAGCCTCGGATCGTGCCCGTGCACAACCACATCGAGGGCCGCGGCGAGGAGTCCGCGGCGCTGGTGCTGATCGAGCTCGACGGCTTCACCACCGACGACTACGACGCCATCACCGGCGAGATGGAAGCGCACGCCGGTGACGGCAGCGCCCACCCGGCGGTTGCGCACGTGGTCGGTGCCACCGACGACGGCCTCGTGGTCGTCGACATCTGGGAGTCCGGGGAGGCGTTCGCGAAGTTCGGCGAGGCCGAGCTGGCGCCGCGCATGGACGCCGATCAGATGGCCCGGATGCAGCCGCGCGTGTCGCAGATGCACAACCACATCCGCGTCAAGGCGCCCACGCCCGCCGGCTGATACGCATGAGCCGCGCGCCCGCCCTCGCCGGCGGGCGCGCGGCATGACCAGCGACCGGCTCAGTCACAGGCGCAGGCCCAGCGGCCCCAGCAATCTCCGAGTGCTGATGAGGCGGCCGCTCGTTCCGCGCCGGCGTCTATGCTCGGCACTGACGCTGGGAGGGGAGTGGCATGAAGATCGGTCTGATCGGAGTCGTCGCGCTGGCGCTGCTGGCGTCAGCGGGTTGCGGCGGTGGCCCTTCGGCCGCCGACAAGGCCAAGAGCCAGGCCTGTGACGCCAGCTCTGACATCAAGGCGCAGGTGGATACGTTGAAGGGGCTGCCGCTGTCGTCCGACTCGGTCGACAAGGCCAAGACCGCGCTGCAGAAGATCAACTCCGATCTGGACACGATCGCCACCGCCGCCCCCACGGTTAAGGGCGACCTGGGGAGCCAGCTCAAGACCGCGAACGCCGCGTTCAAGACGCAGGTGCAGCAGATCGCGGACAGCATCACCTCGGCCCAGTCGCTCACCGCCGCGGCCACCGCACTGGCGTCCGCCGGATCGACGCTCAGCAACTCCTACCAGCAGGCGTTCGCGAACGTGAAGTGCTGACCGGTCTAGAATCGGCGCGCGGCGTCGCCGAGCCGCCCATCACCAACTCCGGAGAGGGACGGTCACGATGAGACGGTTGCGCATGCGGGTGTTCTCGTCGCTGATCGGGATCTTCGTCGGGCTGATCGTGTCGGCCGCCCTGCTGTCGCGCTTCTCGGTCACGCTCACCGCCCTGGTGGTCGCCACCCTGGTCTTCTGGGTCGTCCACATCGTGGCCGAACTGCTGGCCCTGAGGGTGTTCTTCCGTGACCCGTCGTTCTTGATGCTGCTAGTGGTGTCGCTGGGGGCAACGGTCGTCTCGCTGTTCATCGTCGAGCTGTTCGTCTCGGGGCTGTCCATCCACGGCGCAGCAACGTACGTGGAGGCGGCGCTGATCATTTGGGCGTGCACCTCGGTATCGCTCGCCGCGGGGAGGCACCGGCTCCGCGAGCGGCGCCGATAATGGTCGGCCGGCAGTGAATCTGATCTGGGATTTCGTGATCGTCGTGGCGGCCTCGGCCGTCTCGATCGGGGCGATGCTGTTCGTCCGCCGCGGGGCGCCGGAGGGCAGCTACTTCAGGGACGGTGACCGCGCGTCGGGGGTGTTCGGGGTGCTCGCCACCGGCTTTTCGGTGCTGCTCGGATTCATCATCTTCCTGGCCTTCACCAGCTACGACAATTCGCGGACCGGCGCGGAGCAGGAGGCGCTGGTTGTCGGACAGCAGGTCGAGACGGCGCAGTTCCTGCCGCAGCCAGCGGCACAGGAGCTGACCGGTCAGCTCGTCTGTTATGCCCGCTACGTGGTCTACGACGCGTGGCCGCAGATGGAGGCCAACAAGCTCGGCGACACCATGAATCCCTGGGCCGTCTCGTTGTTTCGTACGCTCAAGACCGTGCAGCCGCAGAGCAACTCCGAGCAGTCCGCGTACTCCAAGTGGCTGGATCAGACCTCCGACCGCGAGGCGGCTCGCAGCGACCGCATCCACGGAGCGGTGGGGGTGATCCCGACGCCGCTTTGGATCGTGCTGTTCTTCATCTCGGGCGTGATCTTCGTGTACATGCTGTTCTTTGCCGACAGCGGCGAGGGACCGTTCACGCAGGCCATGCTGATGGGATCGGTGACGTCGGTGATCGTTCTGATGCTGCTTCTGCTCAACTTTCTGGACACGCCGTTCCACAAGGGCGTGGGCGGGCTGAAACCGGTGGCGATGCAGCGAACGCTCCGCATCATGGACCAGGAGCTGAAGATCGTCGGCCCCGTCCCGATCCCGTGCGACGCCCACGGGAACCTCCAGGCGAGCTGATCTACCAGCAGCCGATGTCGATCCCGATCCGGGCCTCGGGGTCGATGCAGCTGCGCAGGTACAGCGCGGCGCCGGGGTCGCCCGTCCACAGCGAGTGCCACCCATGCCCGTACTGCTGCCGTCCGGCCTCGACCTGCTCGATGCAGTGCATGGCGAATCGGCGCGCCCGGTCCAGCCACAGCTGATCGCCCGTGCGCCGGTGCAACGCCAGGAACGCCAGACCGTTTCCCGCGGTGCCGTGGCAGAGACCGGGCCCCTTGCGCAGCGGGCCGGCCTTCCACGTCAGCTCGCCGCCGGCGATCAGCAGCCGGGTGTACGTCGGATCGTGTGGGGCGATGCCGGCCAGCGTCGCCACCTGCCCGGGGGCGCCATGGCACCACTGGGTGCGGATCGGTCGCACGCGGCCCGGGCTGCCCTCCAGCGACTCGCCGGCCAGCGGCTGCCAGTTGGCGAGGTCGCCGTCGATCACCGCGGTCGCCGTGGACGTGCGCACCGCCTCGCGCTCCAGCTCAGCCGTCCGCTCGGGCCCCAGCAGCTGCGGCCGCCCCGCCAGGGCGGCGACGTTGCCGGCGAACCCATGCGCCGGGCTGATGTACTGCGCGACGGTGCCGTAGAGCAACTGCGTCCAGATCCGGTAGCCCAGCTGCTCGTCCTCGACGAAGCCGCTCCAGACGTCTTCGGCCAGCCGGTTCCAGAGATCCGCCCAGCGCGGGTCGCCGGTGCGTTCGAGCATCTCCGACGCGACCAGCAGCGATCCGGGGGCGCCCCACATCACCTCGACGGTGGGGTTTCCGATGTTCCGCTCGAGCACGTCTAGCAGCAGGTCGCGGCGGACGGGATCGGGTGACAGGCGGTCCGCGACGGCCAGGATGCCGGAGCGGCCCATCCACAGGCCGAGGGCCGCCTCGCCCTTCTCCGGCTCGAAATCGGGCTCGTCCAGGAACCGCCGGTCGAGGCCGTCGGCCACCTCCGCGAAGTCGCGCTGCGTTCCCAACTCGTGCAGCGCCCAGATCACGCCGGCGGCGCCCAGGTAGAGCCCGCTCAGCGCGCGGCCCTCGTCGCCGTCGACGTCGCGCTCGTGGATCGGCCACAGCCCCTGCGCATCGAACGCCCGCTCGGCGTCGTCCACGATTGCGGCGATTGCGGCGGCGGCGCGGCCCTCGTCCCACGGCTCCGTGGTCAGCGGCTCGTGGCTGGCGGCGTCGAACAGCGTGGTCACGCCCGCACACTACCCGGCCGCGACGGTTCCCTAGCTGGGCTCCCCGGCCGCCGCGTCCGCACCCGCCGCGTCCGGCTCGTCCTCATTCTCGAGGTCGCTCAGCGACCGCTTCTGCTTGGCCTCCTTGCGGCTCTCCTGGATCATGCCCTTGGTGGTCGACCAGCCGAATGTCGAGATCATCATGATCAGGCCGAAGGTGATGTTCCAGGCCATCGAGATCAGCTGTTGTGCCAGCGAGTAGGCGGTGACGGTGCTGGCCGGTGCGACGTCGCGGAGGGCCACTGACGCCAGCGCCTGCTGGGTGCCGACGCCGCCCGGCGTGACCGCGAACGTCGACGAGATCGAGTTGGCCGCGATGATCAGGAAGATGTTGCGGATCGTCACCGGGATGCCGAAGGCGGACATGTAGGTGGCGTTGACGCCCATCCGGGCGACGTACGAGGCCACCTGCAGCGACAGCACCCGCGTCAGGTACAGCCTCGGCGTGCGCAGGATCACGGCACCCGCCTTGGCGTCGTCCCAGACCTTGCGGTAGCGCTTCCAGAGGAAGCGGACGACCACGATCAGCAGGATCGCCGCCAGCAGCAAGAACACCAGCTTGATGCCGCCGTCCTCCGTGATCTGGTGCTCGGCAGTCGACTCGGAGTCCGGCCGGGACAGGAACAGGAAGACGTAGTTGAGCGTGCCGATCACTCCGAAGAACAAGTTCTGCACGACGCCGGCTGCCAGGATCCCGGCGAAGGCTGATCCCACGATGATCACCCGGAACATGCCGAAGTAGGCGAACGTCCCGGCCTGCGCCGGCAGGAACGAGTTGAGGGCGATGCCGCCGGAGTAGGCCGCGACCAGCTGTCGCGCCGGGGTCCGCTCGCGGCCGTAGGACTCGGCCAGGATGTTGCGCCAAGCTAGGCCGTTGAGCACGGTCTGGATCGTCTGCAGTGTGCAGCCAAGCACCAGGTACTTGACGTCGATCGACCGGATCTGGTCCCAGACCTCCTCGAACCAGCCGCCCAGGTCGCCGAGGATGTCCAGCTGGGCGATCAGAAGCAGGGTGCGCAGCACGGCCAGAGCCTACCGCCCGAGTGGCTCAGCTACGCTCTCAGACGGATGACCGGCGATCACGCCTCCGTCCGGATCGAACCATGGAGCGACGGCGACCGGCCGTTGCTCGAGCGATTGCTGGCCGATCCCGCGATGATGGTCCATCTGGGCGGGCCCGAGAGCCGTGAGCGGATTGCGAAGCGCCAGGCCGAGTACCGCCAGCCCGGCTCCCGGCAGTACCGGATCGTTGATCCGGACACCGGTGAAAGCGCCGGGTGGGTCGGCTACTGGCGCCGCGAGTGGCAGGGCCGCGAGGTGTTCGAGATCGGGTGGTCGGTGGTACCGGAGTTCCAGGGCCGTGGGCTGGCCCGGGCCGCCGCCGCGCTCGTGATTGCGCTCGCCGGCGCCGAGGGCGAGCCGCGCTACATGCACGCCTACCCGTCGGTCGACAACGGGCCGTCGAACGCGATCTGCCGGCGGCTCGGCTTCCAGCTGGGCGGGGCCGTCGACCTCGAGTACCCACCCGGGACTCCGATGCGCTGCAACGACTGGCGGCTCGACCTGGCCGCGGCTGATCTTCGTACCGAGAACAAAACTAGACTCAGTTCATAAATCCTGCTAGCGTGTTCCGGCATGGGCGAGCTGGGGCTACGGGAGCGCAAGAAGCTGCGCACGCGCGAGGCGATCGTGACGGTGGCGCTCGACCTGTTCGCGGAGCACGGCTACCAGCAGACGACTGTGGCCGAGATCGCAGAGGCGGCGGAGGTCTCCAAGGGTACGCTGTTTGCGTACTTCCCCTCCAAGGAGGAGATCGTGTTCGCCGACACCTCGCCCTTGCGTGAGCAGCTCTGCCACGAGCTCCGCCACCGCAGCAAGGGCCTGTCGGCGGTGGACACGCTGCGCGCCTTCGTAGCCGACCACATGATCACGCCGGGGCCGCGCGAGGCGCTTCGCGAGCGGCTGATCGCCGAGAACGAGCAGCTGCGCGTGCACTACCGCGCGCGCCTGGCCGAGGTCGAGGATGCGCTGGCCGAGGCGATCGCCGCCGATCTGGGCGAGCCGGCCGACGGGCCGCGCCCGCGGTTCGCCGCCGCCGCAGCCCTGTCCGCGATCTCGATCGCGAAGGCTCAGGCCCGCAGCGTGCACGGGGCCACGGCCTCTCGCACGCAGGCGGTGGCGGTGCTCGACCAGGCGGCGGCGTTCCTGGAGGGCGGCCTGGCTGCGATCAGCGCCACCCCGGCCCGGCGGCGGACGGCCTGATGGAGGGCGCGCACGACCATCGCCAGCACTACGGCATCACGTTCGCCATGCTGGCGATGGCCGCGATCGTCTATGCGCTGCTGCAGTCACTGGTAGCGCCGGCGCTACCGGCCATCCAGGCCGACCTGCACGCTTCCGCCACCGGCGCCACGTGGATCCTGACGGCTTACCTGCTGAGCGCCTGCGTGGCCACGCCGATCGTTGGCAGGCTGGGCGACATGTTCGGGAAGAAGAAGATGCTGGTGATCACGCTCTGGATCCTGGCCCTGGGGACGCTGCTTGCGGCGCTGTCGTCGACGATCGCACTGATGACCGCGGCCCGCGTGATCCAGGGCATCGGCGGCGCCGTGTTCCCGCTGGCCTTCTCGATCATCCGCGACGAGTTCCCGAAGGAGCGGATCGCGCAGGGCATCGCGATGATCTCGGCCCTGGTCGGGATCGGTGGCGGTCTCGGCATCGTGCTGTCGGGGCCGATCGTGCAGCGCCTCGACTACCACTGGCTGTTCTGGCTGCCGCTGGCGGCGATCGTGCCGGTCGCGATCGTCACGATGGTGATGATCCCCGAGTCGCCGATCCGCTCCCCGGGTAGGGTCGACTGGGCCGGAGGCCTGCTGCTCGCCACCTGGCTGGTTGCGCTGCTGGTGGCGGTCAGCGAGGGACCCAGCTGGGGCTGGACGTCGGCGCTGACGCTGGGTCTGCTGGCGTTCGCGGTGCTGGCCGTGGTGGCGTGGGTGGCCGTCGAGTCGCGGATGGTCGAGCCGCTGGTCGACATGACGATGCTGCGCGACCGGCCGGTGTGGGCGACGAACCTGTCGGCCACGCTGATCGGCTTTGGCATGTTCGCGTCGTTCGTGCTGATCCCGCAGTTCGTGGAGATGCCCAAATCGACCGGCTACGGGTTTGGCGCCTCCGTCACCGAGGCCGGGATCTTTCTGCTTCCGGCCACGATCGGAATGCTGCTGATGGGCCCGGTGGCCGGCCGTATGTCGGTGACAGTCGGCTCGCGCGTGCCGCTGGCGCTGGGCGGGCTGCTGAGCGCGGTGGCCTGGGTGCAGCTGGCACTGATGCACGATCAGCGCTGGCAGATCTACACGGCCACGTTCGTGATGGGCCTCGGCATCGGCCTGGCGTTCGCCTCGATGGTGAACGTGATCGTGGAGTCGGTGCGGCCGGACCAGACCGGCGTTGCCACCGGCATGAACGTGATCTTCCGGAACGTCGGCGGCTCGCTGGGCGGCCAGATCTCGGCCAGCATCCTGACCGCCAGCGTGGTCGTCGGAGGGCTACCCACCGAGGGCGCGTTCGTGAACGCGTTCTGGCTGTCCGCCGCGATGCTGCTGCTGGGCTTCGCAGCGGCGCTGCTGGTCCCGAAGCGCGCCGTCGCGCCCAGCCCCGTCCCCGCCGAGCAGGGACAGGTGCTGGACGCGGTCTGACTCAGGCGCCGGCGGGACGGCGCGCGTCCAGCCGCAGCGTCCACGCGTCGACGCTGTCGACTACCAGGTGCGTGCCGCTCCATGGATCGCGTGCCAGTGTCTCGCGCACCTCGTCGGCCGACGCCGCCTCAGCGACGTGGACGACGCGGAACTCGTCGCCGAGCGGCCCGCCCAGGACGATGAAGCCTGCGTCCACCAGTCCGTCCATGAACGCGGCGTGCTCGTCCCAGCCGGACTGCTGCTCGAGCGGCAGCGACCGGTCGTAGTCGGGACCCGACCGGTGGATCACCACATGGAACGTGGCCACGGTTACATCTCTGGGGTGGGGGCGGCTTCGTCGTTCTGCCAGAGCCCGAACTCGTTGCCCTGCGGGTCGGTGCAGGTCGAGAACCAGCCCATCCCCGGCACCGGCATCGGATCGGCGGCCTGGCCGCCCAACTCGCGCACGCGCGCCGCTCCCGCGTTGATCTCATCCACGCTGAAGTAGGCGCGGGTGCCACGCTTGCCCGGCTCCATGTTGGTGATGGCGGCGCCGGTCTGCTCGCCGATGCGGGTCATGTGGTACTCGAAGGGGCCGGGATAGGCCTGGAACTGCCAGCCGAACAGCGATCCCCAGAACGTCTGGCTTGCGCCCGTGTCGTCGGCCGGGATCTCGAAGTGCACGATCTGTCCTGCCATCGGATGCTCCTCCTGCGATGGGTGTCTGGCCCCGGATGCTACCTGCCTTTCGCTTGCTGGCAACGGACTCGATCGGGGTAAGGTGCGGGCCATGTCGAAGCTGCGATTGACCATCTCGATGTCGCTCGACGGCTACGTGGCCGGCCCCGATCAGAGCGTCGAGAACCCACTCGGCGTGGGCGGTACGCGACTGCACGAGTGGGCCTTCGAGCTGGAGTCCTGGCGGGCGCCGCACGGCCTCGAAGGCGGCGAGGTGAACGAGAGCTCGGCGGTGATCGAGGAGGGGCTGGCCAACGTGGGCGCGACCATCATGGGCCGCAACATGTTCGGCGGGCACCCGGGCGGATGGGATGCGGACGCGCCCTGGAACGGCTGGTGGGGCGACGATCCGCCGTTTCACCACCCGGTGTTCGTGCTCACCCACCATGCCCGTGAGCCGCTGGTCTGCGAGGGCGGCACCAGCTTCACCTTTGTCACCGACGGGATCGTCTCCGCTCTCGAGCATGCACGGCGGGCGGCGGGCGGCAAGAACGTGTCGCTGGCCGGCGGCGCGCAGGCGTGCCAGGAATACCTGGCAGCCGGCCTGGTCGACGAGATGGTGATCAACCTGGCGCCGACGCTGCTGGGCGGAGGCGAGCGGCTGTTCGAAGGGGTCGGTGACGACCTGCACGGCATGGAGCCCCGGCGGAGCGTGGCCGCGCCGGCCGTCACCCACCTGTTCTTCAGCCGACCCGGCGTCTAGGCCGGAGCTTTCACCGACGCGATGTAGCCGCGCACGTCCGCGGCCGGCTCGGCGTAGGCGTCGCCCAGCTCCGACTCCATCGCCGCCATGTACTCACGCGCCCAGTCCGGCAGCGCGTAGTCGATGGCGTCCAGGAACTCGAGCGTGGCCGCCAGCCGGATGTCGGCGATCACGGGATGCTCACCGCCGATGAACCGCTTGCCGTCCATGAAGAACTCGCGGTAGACCTCCAGCGGATGGCCCAGCGCGGCCTCGGCCGCCGCCTGCGCCTCCGCCTTGCTGGCCTCGTCGGCCTCCGACCAGCCGACCTCGCCCGGGTACTGCGGGAAGTGCAGCACCGGATAGGTGGCGCGCGCGACCAGCGGATAGAGCGTGCCGATCAGATAGAACATGGCGCTGTCGACCATCGCCCGCTGGGCCGGGTCGCTGGGGTAGAGCTGCTCCAGCCCGTGCTTGTTGCAGAGGTACTGCATGATCGCGCAGCTCTCCCACAGCGTCGTCCGCGGCAGGCCCTCCTCCTCCAGCATCGGCGTCAGCCGGGCCGGGTTGGCCTTGAGAAACTCCGGCGACTGGGTCTGCCCCCACACGTCGACCTCCTCGAAGTCGAGCCCGGCCGCACGCACGAAGATGCGGGCCGTGAGGTTGTTCACGCTGGGCTTGAGGATGTGAAGCTTGATCTCGGCCATTTTGCGTCCTCCGTGGTCTCTAGTACGGGTCCTTGGGCGACCGGTCGTCCGACAGCGACTCGCGCGACCGGCTGACGAGGATCTCGATGGCATCCGCCAGGTGCACCTCGCCGATGTTTCGGTCGCCACGTTCCACGCGGATCTTGTGCGCTTCGAGCAGCACGTCGGCGTGAGCGTAACCGAACGGTGGCTCGAACCGGTAGGACGCGAGCTCGATCAGCAGGCCCAGCGGATCGGTGAAGTAGATGGAGTCCATGAATCCGCGGTCCTTGACGCCGCTGTGGCTGATGCCGCGCTCGTCCAGCCGCTCCACCGCCTGGCTGAAGGTCGCGTGCGAGAGTGAGAACGCCACGTGGTGCACGCAGCCCGGGTCGATCGGGGTGCGGGCCGGGTCGGCCGTGCGCTCCTCGTTGGTGAAGATGGTGATCAGGCGGCCGTCCCCGGGGTCGAAGTAGAGGTGGCTCTCCGCCGCGTTGTCGAGGTTCGGCTGCTCGAAGACGAACGGCATGCCGAGCACGCCTTCCCAGAAGTCGATCGACGTCTGGCGGTCGGCGCCGGTGATGGTGATGTGGTGCACGCCCTGGCTCTGAAGTTTCCGCATTCGGTCTCCTCGTGGTTCCTAGTGTTCGACCAGCTTTGCCTTGTACTCGCTGCGCTGAAGCGTCCCCCACGGCACCAGCTCGACGCGCGTCTGCACGACCAGCACGCTGCGCAGCCGGTCGCAGATCGCCCCCGCCAGGATGGGGTCGGGTGCCACGTCACGGGCCACCTCGACAGTCACCGGCAGCGGCGGCTCCTGCTTTACCCCGGGCGTCGCCGGCGTGACCAGGATGTGGCCGCTGACCCGAGGCGCGAACTGGTTCACCACCTCGCGCACGGCCGACGGGAACACGTTAACGCCGCGCACGATCAGCATGTCGTCGGTGCGGCCGATGCAGCGCACCCTCGGCCCGGTTCGGCCGCACGGGCAGGTGCCGGTGCGCACCGAGACGTGGTCGCGCGTGCGGAATCGCAGCAACGGAGCGGCCTGGTGGGCGAGATGCGTCAGCACCAGCTCGCCGCTGGCGCCGTCGTCCATCGCAACGGTCGCCCCCGTCTCGGGGTCGATCAGCTCCGGGTGGATGAATCCGCGTGCGCCCAGGTGCATGCCGTCCTGCCGCTCGCACTCGCCCCACAGCGAGACGCCAAGGTCGCCGATGCCCATCGCCTCGGTCACCCGCGCGCCCCAGCCCCGCTCCAGCAGCTCTCGGAAGGCCGGCTCGCCGCCGCCGGGCTCGCCCGCGACCAGCACCCGCAGCACGCTCTGGGCGGCCAGGTCAATGCCGCGATCGGCCGCCCACTCGATCAGGTAGCCGGCGTAGGACGGCGTCAGCACCGCCGCCTCCGGCATCAGCAGCCGGATCGCCAGCATCAGGCGCTCGCTGTTGCCGGTGCCGACCGGGATGTGGGAGAGGCCGATGCGATCGAACGAGGCCAGCGCTGCACCGGCCACGAACGGCCCGGCGTTGTAGGTCGACACGATTCGCTGGCCGGCTGCGATGCCGGACGCGGCGTAGCTCCGGGCCGACCCGGTCACCCAGTTGTCAAGATCCGAAACGGTCAGCGGGATGTAGCTGGGAGTGCCGGTGGTTCCGCTGGTGGAGTAGATGCGTACGATCTGCTCCCGCGCGACGCAGAGGTGCGCGCCGATCGGGTTGGCGGCGGTGACGCTTGCCCGCAGCTCCTGCTTCTCGGTCAGCGGCAGCCGCGAGATGTCGGCCAGGCCGCCCGCCTGCCCGGCCTCGGTGATCCCTGCCGCCGCCAGCTTCTCGCGGTAGAAGGGCGACCGCTCGAGCAGGTAGGCCAGCTGCGACCGGTAGGCGATGTCGTCCAGCGCCAGCTGCTCGTCCCACGGGCGCGCCTCGACGTCGGGATCGAGCAGCGTCACGGCGCCCCCGGCGGCCGGTAGGCGATCGCCTCCTCGGCCCTGCCGGCCATCAGGAACCCGATCGGCTGCTCGCGCTCCTCGGCCAGGTGCGCCAGCAGGCCGGCCGTGCGTGCCAGCAGCGGCACCGCCTTCACGCTCGAGGCCGGGAATCCGAGATCGAGCATGACGGCCGCGATCGGCATCGACACGTTCATGGTCAGCGGGCGGCCCCAGGCCTCCGGCACGGCCTGGCCGAAGTGCCGTGCCATGGCCACGTGCGGCCCGGCCGCGCCACGCTCGTCGGCCAGCTCCAGGATCCGCTCGGCACGCGGGTCGACCAGGGTGTGCAGCGGGTGCCCGAACCCGGGCGCTCGGTCTCCGGCCGCGTGGACGGCCGCCGCCATGGCGGCGGCCACGCCGGCCGCGTCCTCGCCTGCGCTCACGCGCGCCTGCGCGTCCACCAGCAGCTGAGCGCAGGGCTCGGCGGTGCCCAGCACCACCGGCCCGCATCCGAGGATGCCCGCGGCAACGGCCCCCTGCAGCGACCCCGGATCCGCGTCCAGTGTCATCCGCGCGACCACGCTGGTCGGCATCATGCCGTGCTCGGCAATCGCGATCAGCAGCAGGTCGAGGAAGTAGCGCTGCTGATCGGTCGGCTCGTCGCCGGTCAGCAGCAGGTGGAAGTACTCGGTGAAGCTGAGCCGCCCCATCAGGTCATCGCAGAGGTCGCGCCCGCGCACCTCGACCCGGTCGGGGTAGGCCTGGCAGATGTGACTGACGGGGTCCCCGGGTTTGCCGATCTGCATGCGGTCTGCCTTTCTCGACGGGTGGCGGCCGGATTCGCCCGCGAACGATATCCGCCGAAGCCGATCCGCCGTCGGCCGACATGGATGTCGTTCTTGACAAACTTTCTTGTCGGTGCCATCATGTCGCCATCAACCACGAGGCTGGGGGAGCAGCATGCGCAAGCTGATCGTTTCGGAGTTCGTGACGCTGGACGGCGTGATGGAGGACCCGGGTGGCTCCGAGGGCTTCGACCGCGGCGGCTGGGCCTTCAAGTTCGAGCGCGGTCCCGACGGCGATGCCTTCAAGGCGGAAGAGGTGTTCGGCAGCGACGCTCTGCTGCTGGGCCGCCGCACCTACGAGGGGTTCGCCGCCGCCTGGCCGGAGCGCACCGACGAGGCCGGATTTGCCGACAGGATGAACTCGATGGCGAAGTACGTGGTGTCGGGCACGCTCGAGCGGGCCGACTGGAACAACACGACGGTAATCGGCGGCGACCTCGAAGGCGTCCGCGCCCTCAAGTTCCAGGACGGCGGCGACATCCTGGTCGCGGGCAGCGGCCGGCTGGTTGCGAGCCTGGTCGAGCATGACCTGGTGGACGAGTACCGGCTGATGGTGTTCCCGACCATCCTCGGCCGTGGCCGGCGGCTGTTCCCCGAGTCCGATGCGACCGCCGACTTGGAGTTGGCGGAGGCCAGGCCGTCGGCCGACGTGACGCTGATGATCCTGCGGCCGAAACGGAGCTGAGGATGCTGGACGTCTCCGTGATCGATGATCCCACCGCGGCCGAGGTCACGCTCGACCCCGTGCGGGCGCGGCTGCTTGCGGCCCTGGCCGAGCCGGCTTCCGCCAGCACGCTGGCGGCCCGCGAGGGCCTGTCCCGCCAGCGCGTCAACTACCACCTGCGGGCGCTCGAGCGCCATGGCCTGCTGGAGCTGGTGGAGGAGCGCCGCAGGGGCAACTGCACGGAGCGGGTGATGCAGGCAACGGCCGCGTCCTACGTGATCTCGCCGGCGGCGCTGTCGCCGCTTCAGCCCGACCCGGCACGCGCGCCCGACCAGCTGTCGGCGGCGTGGATGCTGGCGGTGGGGGCGCGGCTGGTACGTGAGCTGGGCGAGCTGATGGCGGGAGCGCTGCGGGCCGGCAAGCCGCTCGCCACGTTCACGATCGACAGCGAGATCACGTTCGCGTCGGCGGCCGACAGGGCGGCGTTCGCCGACGATCTGGCCGGCGCCGTGTCGTCGCTGGCCGCCCGGTATCACACGGAGGGCGCGCGCAGCGGGCGCCGCCACCGGCTGGTGGTGGCCCTGCACCCCAGCCTGACGCACACCAACAGAAAGGACACACCATGAGCCGCGAGTTCGAGATAAGGCGTGAGGTCGAGCTGCCCGGAACCCCCGAGCAGGTGTGGGATGCGGTCGCCACCGGCAACGGCGCCGCGGGATGGATGTTCCCGACCGGTGAGGGCGCGCCGACGGCCGTCGGCGAGGTGTGGGCCGGCCACACCGTGACCGTGTTCGACCCGCCGCGCCATATAGCCGTGCGCGCGGAGAGCGACGAGTTCACGAACGCGCTCGACTACCAGATCGAGGCGGCGCCGGGCGGTGCCGTGCTCCGCTACGTGCACAGCGGCATCCTCACCGGCGACTGGGACGCCCAGTACGACGGCGCCAACCGCCACACCGACTTCTATCTGCACTCGCTGGGCGAGTACCTCGGCCACTTCGCCGGCCGGACGGTCACCTACGTCGGCGCCAGCGGCCCCGAGGACGCGGTGGAGCCGAGCGCCTTCGCGGCCGTTCGGGCCGCGCTCGGGATTGGGCCAGATGCAGCCGTCGGCGACCGGGTCACGATCGACGTGGCTGGTGCCGGACGGGTCGACGCCGAGGTCGACTACCTGGAGGACATCTTCATCGGCCTCCGCGGCGACGATGCGCTCTACCGGTTCTACGGCCGCGGCGGAATGGGCATGCCGGTTTTCGCCGGGCACCACCTGTTCGCGGAGGACGCCGATCGCGAGGCGGCCGAGGCGGCGTGGACGGCCTGGCTGGAGCAGGCGATCGTCGGCGTTCCCCGCTAGGCGGTGCCCCTACAGAACCGCGTGACCCCGCTCGGGGAGCTGATCGCAGACCCCGCCCGCGGACTGGTCTACGGCAATCGCGGCTGCCTGCACGATGCCGGCGGGCGGATCCGGCGCGACTTCGCGGTGCGGCGCTGGATCGCCTGCCGGCTCGAGTTCCGGGGGTGGCAGCGCGGGCCGAAGATGCAGCCGGGACGGTTCACCGAGCTGTTCTTCCTGGATGACGCCACGGCGCTTGCGGCCGGCCACCGGCCCTGCGCCCTCTGCCGCCGGGAGGACTACAACCGGTTGCTCGAGGTGTGGGGACGGCTACACCCGGGCGACCACGGGGCCGACGAGATCGACCTGCGGCTGCACCACCAGCGCCTCGACGGACGTGAGCGGCGTCTGCACGCGGCGGCCTACGACGAGCTCCCCGACGGCGCCTACGTGATGATCGAGGGCGCGCCCTGGCTGGTCTGGGGCGACGGCCTGCTGCGCTGGTCGGCTTCGGGCTACCACCGGCGGGCGCCGCGGCCGCCGCGCGGACAGGCGCAGCTGCTGACACCGCCCTCGCTGGTCGCGCTGCTGCGCGACGGGTGGCAGGGCCTGGTGCCACTCGCCCACCCCAGCCACCGGTCGGCCGGGTGTGGCACGCTGTCTCGATGACACGCCAGGTGGGACTGCTGCGGGGCATCAATCTGGGCGCGAGGAACCGCGTCGCGATGGCGCAGCTACGCGAGCTGATGGAGGCGCTTGGCTACACGGGCGTGGAGACCCTGCTGCAGAGCGGCAACGTCGTCTTCGGCAGCAAGGAGCCCGCGGCCACCTCGGAGCGCCGGATCGCCAAGCGGCTGCACGACGAGATTGGGCTCGACATCAAGGTGCTGGTGCGCACGCGCGCCGAGCTGGCTGCGGTCGTCAAGCGCAACCCGCTGAGCGAGCACGCCGACAATCCCAAACACCACCACGTGGTGTTCCTTTCTGCCCGGCCCGATCCCAAGCTGGTGGCCGCCGTCGACCCGGCCGACTACGAGCCGGAGATGTTCGAGTTGCACGGGCGTGAGCTGTTCATGTGGTGGCCGGCCGGCGTCCACAAGGCCCGTCTCACGCACTCCTTCTGGGAGCGTAAGCTGAAGGTGACGGCCACCGCTCGCAACTGGAATACGGTGGAGCGGCTGCTCCAGCTGGCGGGCCGCGACGGCCCCGTCTGAGGGGGTTTCGGCGGCACGACCGGCGCAGGGCCTGTGATACCGTCCAAGCGCTCAACCGACGAGAGGTTTTCGCGTGGCCACAGGTGTCCGAGTGCTCGTTACGCTGGCGTGTCAAGAGTGCAAGCGGCGTAACTATCAGACCAACAAATCGAAGCGAAACTCGCCCGACCGGATCGAGTTCTCCAAGTACTGCCGTTGGTGCGGGAAGCATACGCCGCACAAGGAGACTCGCTAGCCCGATGGCACGTCGCAGCCGTCAGCCGGCGCAGACAGGTCGGCGGAGCGTGACCGCGCCGCTGGCGGGCAAGCCCAAGAGCCAGTCCGGCGGCGATCCCGTTCAGCGCAAGAAGAGCACGTTCAGCCGGGCGCGCGGGTTCGTCGGCGAGGTCCGCGGCGAGCTGGCCAAGGTCGACTTCCCCAACCGGCAGCAGACCTGGCAGTCCACCTCGGTCGTGATCAGCGCCTGCGTGCTGGTGGGCCTGTACCTGTACGGTCTCGACCAGGTCTTCGCACGTCTTGTCTCCCACCTCCTCGACCTCCAGAAATGACGGAGCCCACATGTTTCGCTGGTATGTGATCAACACCTATTCCGGGCACGAGAACAAGGTCAAAGCCAACCTCGAGCACCGCGTCAAGTCGATGAACCAGGAGATGACGGTGCGCCGCGTGGTGGTGCCGACCGAGTCCGTCGTCGAGACCAAGGACGGCCAGAAGGTGCAGACCGAGCGGCGGCTGTGGCCCGGCTACGTGCTGGTCAACATGGACCTGACCGACGAGGCCTGGACTCTGGTCAAGAACACCCCGGGCGTGACCGGGTTCGTCGGCGCGCAGAACAAGCCGGTGCCGCTGTCACAGCCCGAGGTCGACCGCATGCTGCACACCGCGTCGGCCGCGCCGGCGCCGAAGCAGAAGGCTGAGTTCTCGCTGGGCGAGAGCGTCAAGGTGATCTCCGGCCCGCTGTCCGATTTCGACGGCGAGATCGCCGAGATCAACGAGGACCAGGGCAAGCTGAAGGTGCTGGTCTCGATCTTCGAGCGCCAGGTGCCGGTCGAGCTGGAGTTCGACAAGGTCAAGAAGATCTAGCCACACTCACGAGCGTGGGAGCCGGGCGCAGGTCCGGCGCATGCACCACTAAGGAGGAAGTACATGGCCAAGAAGGTCATCAAGGTCATCAAGCTGCAGATCCCCGCCGGGCAGGCGAACCCGGCGCCGCCGGTGGGCCCCGCCCTCGGCCAGCACGGGGTCAACATCATGGACTTCTGCAAGGCGTTCAACGCCGAGACGCAGGGGCCGAACAACGGGCAGATCACGCCGGTCGAAATCAGCGTCTACGAGGACCGCTCGTTCACGTTCATCACCAAGACGCCGCCGGCGGCCGTGCTGATCAAGGAGGCGCTGAACCTGCAGTCCGGTTCGGGCGAGCCCAACCGCACAAAGGTCGGCACCATCAGCCGCGACCAGCTGCGCGCGATCGCGGAGCGCAAGATGCCCGACCTGAACGCCAACGATGTCGAGGCCGCCATGAACATCGTGGCCGGGACCGCCCGCTCGATGGGCGTGGAGGTGGGCCGCTGATGGCCGGCAAGAAGTACACCGAAGCGCGCTCCGGAGTCGACCGCGAGCGGCTGTACGCGCCGCTCGAGGCCGTGCGCACGTTGAAGTCGCTCGACACCGCCAAGTTCGACGAGACGGTCGAGGTGCACATCCGGCTGGGCGTGAACGTCCGCCACGCCGACCAGCAGCTGCGCGGGACGCTGTTTTTGCCACACGGTCTCGGCAAGTCCGTGACCGTGGCCGTTTTCGCGCAGGGCGAGAAGGCCAAGGAGGCCGAGGAGGCAGGCGCCGACGTGGTCGGCGGCGATGACCTGGCCGCGCGGATCACCGAGGGGTGGAGCGAATTCGACGTCGCGATCGCCACGCCCGACATGATGGGCACCGTCGGGCGGCTGGGCCGCATCCTCGGCCCGCAGGGCAAGATGCCCAGCCCCAAGGCCGGCACCATCACATTCGACATCGGCAAGGCCGTCGGCGACGTCAAGTCGGGCAAGATCGAGTACCGCACCGACCGCACCGGGATCGTGCACGCGGCGCTCGGCAAGAAGTCGTTCGACGAGCAGGCGCTGGTCGAGAACTACCAGGCGGTGCTGGAGGAGATCATTCGCGCCAAGCCGTCCTCCGCGAAGGGCCGCTACCTGCGGTCGATCACGATTGCCTCGACGATGAGCCCGGGCATCAAGCTGGACACGACCCGGATCCGCGACCTGATGGAGGACGCCGCCGCGCCTGCGGCTGCGGCCGTCTAGAGTTTCAACCGCAAACCGCGCGTACCGCGCCAGAGACCGTCGGGGCCGCAAGGCTCAAACCACCCACCCGACCGAGGCCGGCCAGTCTTGGAGCTCTCGCTCCGCCTGCGCCCGCCACTCATGTGGACGCGAGCAGAGCGAGAGGAGGTGAGGAGATGAACCAAGACGAGAAGCG